>OCZU010001431.1_pt1 | contig 15699 bp, 13 predicted proteins | sample 1539001 | NCBI WGS metagenome assembly OCZU01 (sample SAMEA3539306, study PRJEB22396) | soil metagenome | biome: tundra; feature: field; material: soil | place: USA | collected 2010-05 | depth 0.15 m | reverse complement strand
GGCCAGGACCGGGCCGGGATCCATCTGGTCCAGCTCACCACCGGCCGCGAACCCCTGCGCGCCGCCGTCATGGTCGCCGTGGGCGCACCCGGCTGCCCGTATCTCCGGCACCGGCCGCGGGGGCGGCGCGCCGGGCCAGCCGGCCGGGCCTTCCGCGGGCGAGGCTCCTGGCGGCGGGGGAGGCAGGTCCGGGGGCACGGGCGGGACGTCCGGCTCGTCTGGCATCGGCTCTCCCTTCCCGTTACGCATTGGCCCACAGGATGCCTGCTGGATTAATGTTCTTCAAACAAAGTATCGACTGCTACTGACAAAATGCCCCTCGTTCTGCACCGTGCCGAAACTGAACAAAAGAATTACAGGCGCGCTGGAGCTGGCTCTGATGTGCTGGCCCGGGGTGCTGGCCCGGGGTGCTGGCTGGAGGGTGCTGGCTCGGGGGTGCTGGCCCGTGGCCCAGGGCAACCGGAAGCGGCTGACGCGGAAGTTCGCGCAGTACGGCAGGAAGCCGCCCCGCCGCGAATGCCCTCAGGCAATGGCGGACGTGGACACCGTCGCCCTGCCAGCGCCCCCGCCAGGCACCCGGTGTCCGGCGCGGCGCGATTCCTGCGGAACTACGGCAGCTTCCAGTCGACGGGCTGCGTGCCGCCCTGCTCCAGTAGCTGGTTGGCCCTGGAGAATGGCCGCGAGCCAAAGAAGCCGCGGTCGGCCGAGTTCGGGCTCGGGTGAGCCGACTCGATGCAGCGCGCGCCGCCGAGCAACGGCGCCAGGCTGCGGGCGTCGCGGCCCCAGAGGATCGCCACCAGCGGGCTGCTGCGCGCGGCGAGCGCCCGGATAGCCTGCTCCGTGACCTCTTCCCAGCCCTGGCCGCGGTGCGCGCCGGGCTTGCCCGGCTCCACGGTCAGCACCCTGTTCAGCAGCATGACGCCGCGCTCGGTCCACGGGCTCAGGTCACCGGACGCCGGCCTCGGGTAGCCGAGATCCTCGCCGTACTCGCGGAAGATGTTGACCAGGCTGGCTGGCAGCCGCCGCGTCTCCGGTGCTACCGAGAAGCTCAGGCCGACGGGGTTGCCCGGTGTCGGATAGGGGTCCTGCCCGACGATCAGCACCCGCACGTCCGCGAACGGCTGCTGGAACGCGCGCAGCACCAGGTCGCCCGCGGGCAGGTAACTGCGACCGGCCGCGACCTCTGCTCGCAGGAAGTCACCCATCGCCCGGATTCGTCCTTCGACCGGCTCGAGCGCTGCCGCCCAGCCGCTGTCCATCATTGCCTGCAGGGGCCGGGCTGTCATGACGAACCACTCTAGGCTCGTCGGGCTGCGCGCGGAGCCCTGTCCGGCTGGGAGACCGGAGCCCGGCCGGCCGGGAGACCGGAGCCCCGGCCGGATGCCGGGAGCCCCAACCGGGCTGGACTCGCCGAGTCCAGGCCGACCGGGCTTGCTGTGCGGCCAGCTGGGACGGCCTTGCCGGCCGGGCGCGCTTGGGCGGACCCTATGATGGTGCCGCTTGCGGACGGGCTGCGCCCGATGCCGGGTTACCAGGCCGGTGCGTGCCGTTCGCTGGCCGTTGCAGATGGGAGTGGCGTGGTCGCCAGAATCGGCCAGCAGGGGCAGGAACCTGTTACCGGAACGCCCCGGGGCCGCGGCCGGCGGGTAGATGATCTTGATCGCCGGATCATCAAGATGCTGCGGTTGACGGGCGGCTGAGCAATACCGAGATCGCCCGGTCGCTGGAGATCACGGAGACCACGGTGCGCAAGCGCATCGCGCATCTGCTGGATGAGCGGCTGATGAGCATCGTGGCTGTGCCGACGCCGGAGGCGTCAGGGATGCTGCTGTCGGCGATCCTGGGCGTCTCGGTGGAGCTGACCGCGATCCATGCGGTGGCCGACACTATCCGCACGTATCCGGAGGTGCGCTATGTCGGGATGTCGGCGGGGCGCTACGACCTGATGGTGGAGGCTTTTTTCACTGATCAGGAGCATCTGCTGGAGTTCGTGACGGGCAAGCTGGGCTGCCTGCCGGGGATCACCAGCCTGGAGACGTCGATCATCCTGAAGGTCGTCAAGTTCTCCTACGAATGGGAGATCACCTGACGAGCGATCGCTGCGCGCAGATCGGCCAGCGTGTTCGAGATCCAGCACTATGCGATCTCGAAAGAGCTTAAAACGCGCAGTTTTACAGATTACCCATTGTGCTATTCGAACTCTGCCTCTAGCATCCGATCAAGCCGGAGCCAGGCTGATCGACGGAGGCCACATTGACTGACAACCCGTCCATGCGTGCCGCGGAGGCCCGCGAACTCAGCGACAGCGAGTACCTGCGGCAGCTCGGCGTAGAGCCGAAGTTCAAGCGCGCGCTCGGCTTCTTCACCGGATCGCTCTTCGCCGTCGCCTTCCAGGGGCCCACCACCGGCGCCCTGCTGATCACGGGGGCCACCCTGGCGATCGGCGGTCCCGCCTTCATCTGGGCGATCCCGATCATCTTCGCGCTGCAGCTGCTGCTCGCGCTGACCTGGGCGGAACTGAGCTCGCATTACCCGCTGACCGGCGGTATCTACCAGTGGGCGCGCCAGCTCGGCGGGGACTTCCTCGGCTGGATCACCGGGCTGTTCTACGTGGTAGCGATCGTGCTGGTCATGCCGGCCGTCGGCACGGTGATGAACGTGGTGCTGTCGGGACTGTTCACCAGCCTGACGATCACCCTCAGCCATCAGGTCATCATCTCCATCCTCACGGCGCTGGCCGCGGGGATCCTGATCGCGACGAGCGTCCGGGTGGTCGCGATCCTGAACAGCATCGGCGTCGTGCTGGAACTGCTCGTCCTGCTAGGCGCCGCCGTTGGCCTGCTCTTCCACCAGCATCAGTCGTTGTCAGTTCTCGGCAGCACCGCGAGCGTCCAGGGCCACGGCAGCTACCTCTGGCCGTTCCTCGTGGTGGTCGCGCTGGTGGTGACGCAGCTGGTCGGCTTCGAGACCGCCGGAGCCTTCGCCGAGGAGACGAACAAGTCCAGGATCAAGCCGAGCCAGGCCATCATCGCCGGGCTGGCCGGGACGGCGCTGGTGCTCTTTATCTTCGACCTTGCCCTGCTGCTCGCCATCCCGAACGTGGGCAAGGCCATGGCCGATCCGAACATGATCCCCGACGTGCTCACGTCGGCCCTCGGGTCGGGCTTCGCCAAGGTCTTCTTTGCTGGCGCGATCATCTCGGTGTTCAGCACGGCCATCGCGACCCTCGCGACGATCGTGCGCATGATCTACGGGATGGCGCGCAACGGCCAGCTGCCCGGATCGGGTTTCCTGACCAAGCTGTCGCCGAGCACGGACGAGCCGCTGGGCACGATCCTCGTGGCCGTGGTGCTGTCGATCCTCCCGCTGATCTTCATCAAGCGGATCCCGGTGATCGTCGCAGCCATCACCGCGCTGATCATCATCCCGTACATCCTGGTGTTCGGCGCCTTGCTGCTGCGGCGCCTGCAGGGCTGGCCACGGTCCGCAGCACAGTTCAGCCTGGGCAAGTGGGGCCTGCCGGTCACCGTGGCCGGGCTGGTCTGGACGGTCATCATCTTGTGGGACGCGGCCTGGCCCCGGACCATCACCAATCCCCACCTGGGACCGCTGCCGGTGATCGAGGACCTGGCGATCGGCTGCTTCGTCATCGGCCTGATCTGGTGGTTCGCCAGCCTGCGTAACAAGCCCGACCCGGAGGGCGCGGCAGCCATCGATCAGTCCGTACGCGAGTGATGCAAGATACGCAAGTGATGCCCGCGACGGGCGCTCCGCGGGCAAGCTGCGGAGGCCGGCCGCAGGCAAGCCGCAGAGGATCGTCGCGGCACAGGTGACCTGGGGAGCCCTCGGATGAACATCGATGCGGCGCTGGCAATGATCACTGGCATCGACGGAACCGGCGTCGATCTCGGCGAGCGGCCCGCGGTCTGGCCCGACTTCCCCATCGAGGAGTACCGGCGCAGGTACGCAAGGCTCGCGGCGCTGATGGATGATCAGGGCTTCGACGCCCTGGTGCTGACCCAGGAGGAGCCGGTCAGGTACCTGTCCGGCTACAACTCGGTTATCTGGGCGGTCGGCCGCTGGCTGCCGACGATCTTCATCGCAGCCCGTGATCCGCGGCAGGCCGTGCTGATGTGCTCGTCCTTCGACGCTAGCTGCGCCGCCGGCACATCGTGGACCGGGACAGTCGACACCTACCGCCAGGCCGCCGAACTGCCCGCGAAGGTGGCAAAGCACCTTGCCGCGATCGGCGCCGCGGCCGACCGGACCGGCTTCGAGTTCGGCCCGGGCACCTTCATGGCCCTGCCCCAGCACCTCGCCAGCGCGCTCCTCGGCGGCCGGGCAGCAGGCCGGGCAGGCGGGCAGGCAGCCGGGCAACCAGGCGAACAGCCGACCGGGCAGCCGCCCCGGGATGCCGGGCGCCTGATCTCCGCGCTCCGGATGCTGAAGAGCCCGCTGGAGATCGAGCGGATCCGCCGCTCCGTCGGCGCGGCCGTGGCCGGCTATCGGGCCGGCCTGGAGGCAGCCGTGGCCGGGATGACGGAAAAGGAACTCGTCGCCATCATCAGCTCCACCATGTACCGCAGCGGCGCGACGGCAGGCACCAAGCCGCTGTTCGTGAACTGCGTCTCCGGCCGGGCCAGGTATCCGCTGGTCGACTCGCCGGCCTCGGACAACGTGATCGGCGACGGTGACATCGTCTTCGTCGACGGCGGCGGCGCCTGCGATGGCTACGTCTCGGACATCCTGCGGCTGATCGGGGTGGGCAGCCTGCGCCCGGAGGACAGGCGCTACGCCGAGGTGGCGGCCGAGGCGACCCAGGTCATGGTCGACGCGGTTCGTCCCGGCGCGGCTGTATCCGAGCTGATCGGTGCCGCCGCGAGCCATGTGGCCGCGGCGGGCCTCGAAGAGCCGGTGGGCGAGGTCGCCGGGCACGGCATTGGCCTTGAGCTGTGGGAACGGCCGCTGATCCAGGTGCATGATGATCCCGATGATGACGTCGCCCTCCAGCCCGGGATGGTGCTCTGCCTGGAGCCGATTCTCGCCCCGCCGCATCCGGCCGGCGGCCTGGCCGGCATCTTCGTGTTCGAGCAGCAGGTCCTGGTCACCGAAGGCGGCTGCGATGTCCTGTCCGGCGAACTGCCGGCCCGGCTGTGGCAGGCAGGCGCCCGGTGAGCGGCAGGACGGCGAGACCGGCAGGAGTGCCAGACGGAGCGACACGGAGCGACAAGGAAGCGGCGGGTGACGGCCTGAGATGCGCGCACTGTACGTAAGCCCCATGCCGTACGGCGCGAACGCTGCCGTCGACGCGATCTGCCATGGCCTGGAGAGCCGCCTGGCCGAGAACGGAGTCGAGCTGCGGGTGGCATATGCCAACTTCGCGGACCCGGGCTGGCGGGCGGAAGCTGACCAGGCCGTACGCGGCGGGGCAGACGCGGGGTTCGACGCGATCGTGATCTGGGTAACCGACCCGGCGACGCCCGCCGATGCCGTCGGCTATGCGCGCGGCAGGGGCGTTCCCGTCGTCAGCTTCGAGCGCCCCAGGTTCGCGGTCGACGCCTCGGTGGTCTACCCGAACTTCAATCAGGGCACCTCCATGGCCGAGTACCTCGCGACGCTGCTGCCGCCCGGGGGGCGGGTGGCGGTGGTCGGCGGCCCCGATGTGGTCGACGACATCGAACTGCTGCTCGGCATCGTGCATGGTCTCGCCACAGCAGGGCTCACCAGGTCAACGATCCGGAGGACCCCCGCTACAAGAACACCACCGACGTGGCCTCCGGCGGCAAGGAGAAGACGGCCAACCTGCTGGCCGACTTCGGCGACCTGGACGGCCTGGTCCCGTTCAACGACGAGACGATGCTCGGCGCTGTCGAGGCGCTGCGCGAGGCGGGCAGGCTGGGCGAGGTCAAGATGGTCTCCAGGAACGGGACGCCCGCTGCCGTCCAGCTGGTCAGGGACGGCATTCACCATGGCACCTGGGACATCGACCCGGTCGGCATCGGGCAGGCCGTGGCCGGCCTGGCAATCCGCGCCGCCGTGGGGCACGAAGACCTGGACGGGTACTGCGTGTCGAGCCCGGTGGGCAAAATGATCACCGCGGAGCGCGCCGCCGCGTGGATCCCGTGGCGGCAGCGGATCCCCTACAACCCGCTCAAGCCTGCCCGGTAGGGCCGGACCTGCCAGGCAGGCTTGAGCGCTCAGCACAACCCGGCGCTAGTGCTCAGCGCAGCCCGGCGCTCAGCCGGGGTACTTCTCCCGGTAGGCCGCGGTGGCCGCGGTGAAGCATTCCACCGGCGCGCGCAGGATGCCCGCCCCGATCTGCCCGCCGTTCTTGCCCGCCAGCCCGCCGTCGATCACCGGCACGGTCCCGGTGCGGGTCACCCGGAAGATGTCGATGCCGACCGGAGTACCGCGGAACCCGAAGTAAGGGATCTTGAAATCCGGGTGCTCGGCGACCGTGATGTCGTACATGGCCAGGTTCATCCGGACCATCTCGGCCGCGGAGCCGCCCTGGTAGGCCTGCAGCCCGAATGCCGCTGCCTGGGCGAACCCGCCGAGCCCGACCGTCTCGGTGATGTGACTCTCGCCGCCGATCCACTGCACGTCGTCGTCGGTGAACCCGTCGAACAGCTTGCACGACACTTCCGGCAGCGGCCCGGGGAACCACTGGTCGCCGAGGCCGCTGACCCTGATCGCGAAGTTCCGGCAGCTGATGGTCATCGCGGTGACGACACTGGCCGCCGGTACGTCCCTGGCGGCGTCCGCCATCGCCTTCGCCGCCGCCATCGACAGCCGCAGGAACGAGTAGTCACTGGAGAAGAAGAAGTTCAGCGCGGTCAGCGCCCGCTCCTTCGACACGGTGACCGCGTAGTCCAGGAACTGCGGGGTCAGCTCCCTGGTCAGCAGGGTGGTGGCGGCCGTGTTCCGGCTGTGCAGCTCATCGCCCATCCGCAGGGCGCGCGCGATCAGCGGCTTCAGCGGCACGCCGCCGGCCGCGGCGATCACGTCCCGCAGCACCGGCGCGAGCTCGTCGCGGAGGAAATCCAGGCCGCGGCGGACCTCGTCGTTGTAGGAGCCGTAGTTCAGCCGGTGCCGTGACTCGCCTTCGTAGAAGTTGCAGTAAGCCCGGTTGCCCCGTTCTGAATTCTCTACTACGAAAACGGGCATCGATGCCGTGTAGATCCCGGCTACCGAGCCCACGCTGTTGTGGTCATGAGTGGCGGCCAGGGTGATCCGGCCGTCCCGCAGCTTCGCGTCGGCGTCGGCCTCGTCGCCGGCCAGGCCCTCGTAGATCGCGCCGGACAGGACGGCCCTGCGCTGCCCGCCGTAGTACTCGTCCCACGGCAGCGGCGGCCCGGAGGTCAGGATCATGTTCGGCGCCATGCCGGGAATCGCGGTCCCGGCCGGCTGGACGTCGATGAGCACGGGCTCGGCACCGGTCATCCGCCGGACCGCCTCGGCGTTGGCACTGGCCCGGTCCGCCGCCTGGCCGGCCGGCGCCTCGATCAGGTCACTCACGTCCGCACCTTCCTGTCCGAAGATTTTTAACGGGCACTCAGCCGGGATGCGCCGGCCAGGGAATATCGGCCGTCACCACAGCCGCAGGTACCTGGCCTGTTCCCACTCGCCAACGACGGTGTTGTATTCCTCCCACTCCGCGCGCCGCAACTGCGCGTAGGAGGCATGCAGCTGCGGGCCGAGCACGCGGCAGGCGAACTCGCTGCGCTCGAATGCGGTGACCGCCTCGCCCAGGGTCCACGGCAGCCTGCGGATGCCCAGGTCGGCCAGGTCCTGCTTGCTCATCTTGTAGGTGTCGGTGTTCACCGGGTCGCCCGGCTTCAGCTCGCGGCGGATGCCGTCCAGGCCGGCCGCCAGCACCAGCGCGGTGCCCAGGTAGAAATTAACGGCGCTGTCCGCGGTGCGGACCTCCAGGCAGCGGCGGTTCATCGGGAGCCGGCACATCAGCGTCCGGTTGTTGTATCCCCAGGCCTGGAAGACCGGCGCCCAGGAGATCTCCTGCATGAGCCCGCGCGGCATCAGCCGCTTGTAGGAGTTCACCGTCGGCGACAGCACCGCCATCAGGGCCGCTCCGTGCGCCAGCACGCCGGCGGTGAACTGGTAGGCGACGGGACTGTAGACCTTCTCCCTGGCGGCCTCGGATTCCGGCTCGCCGGTCACCCCGCTGTCGAACAGGTTACGGCCGGTACTGACGTCGGCCAGGCTGACGTTGAGGTGGGCGCCGGAGCCGAAGGACTCCTGGAACGGCTTGGGCATGAACGAGGCGAAGCAGCCGAGGGTGCGGGCGACGTGCTTCGCCATCAGCCGGAAGATCAGCATCCGGTCGGCCATCTGCAGCGCGTCGGTATAGCCGAAGTCGAACTCGTACTGGCCGTCGCCGCCCTCGTGGTCGAAGGAGTAGACGTCCCAGCCGAGCTCGTTGATGTACTCAACCATCGGCTCAAGGAACGGGTCGGCCAGGATGGTGGTCTCCAGGTCGTAGCCCCGGGTGGGCGCGTTGTGGGTGTCCTCCGGAATCCACGGCCGGGCGCCGTGCTCGGTCTCCCGCAGCACGTAGAGCTCCGGCTCGACCCCCATGTTCATCCGGAAGCCGAGCGACGCGGCGTCGGCTATCTGGTTCTGCAGGATGCGGCGAAAGTCGTGGCTGTACGGCTCGCCGTGGAAGGACAAGTTGGCGGGCGCGACCGCGTACCGGCGATCCCAGGGCAGCACGGTGACCTCGCCGAAGTCGGGAATGCCGACGCACTCGTCCTCGTTCGGGCCGAGCTCGCCCATCCCGTCCAGCGCGCCCACGGTGTAGAGCTCGGACCCGACGGCGGCGTCTTTGAGGTGCGCGATCGGGACGCACTTGGACTTGGGCACGCCGTGCACGTCGGTGTAGGCGCCGAACACGTACTTGACGCCCTGGGCTGCCAGGTCCTGCTGGAGCCGGTCGAGATCAGTCACTCCTCATCCCCTGTCCTGTCATCCCGCGCTTCGGCGCCTTCGCCGCGCTCATGCGTCCCGCCGCCGCTCGCCCGGCCCCGTGCCCGCTCGCCCGGCCGCCGCCGCTCATCCGGTCACCGCCTGGTAGCGCAGCAGCTTGCCGTCGCCGATGGTCAGCAGCACGCCGCGCAGCACGCCCTCGCCGTACTCCGAGCCGACGTTGATGGCCGTAGTCCGGCCGATCTTCACCGAGCCGCCGGACTCGTGGATGTGCCCGTGCAGGCCGAGCAGCGGCTGAATCTCCTGGATCGCCTCGCGCACGGCGACCGAACCGACCGGGGCGGTGATCTGGCTGCCGGCCGATGTCTTCACCTTCAGGTCCTGGCCGAGCAGGGGCGCGGTGTCCAGCCGCGAGTTGTACGGCGGGACGTGGATGTTGAAGATGGCCCGCTCCGGATGCTCCAGCCGGTCCGTCATCTGCTTCAGGTGCCCGCGGATCTCGTCCTCGCTGTACTCGCGGTGCGTGTCCCACGGGGTGACGTTCGTGTAGCCGGTGCTCAGCATCTCCATGCCGGGAGCCAGCTCGACGATCTGCCCTTCGACGAAGCGCACCCGACCGTCGCCGTGGGTGAGCAGAACCTCGTCGACTTCCTTCGGGTCGTCGTTGCCAGGGGCGTTGTAGATCACCACCGGGCTGTCGGCGAGCCTGGTCTTCGCGTACTCGACCCAGCGCTGCACGGTCCGGCGCATCACCCGCCCGAACAGCTCCTCGACCTGGTCCGGGTGATCGACGTAGTGCTGGTACTCGTCCGGTTCCATCCGCTCGGTGTAGAGGCCGCTGTTAGCCGCCCGCTGCTCGAAGTCGCCGATCGTGGCGTCGTCGATCTTCTCCGGCTGGCCGTGGAACTGCGCGACGTACCGGCCCGGCCCGGCGCTGACGATCGGGACGACGATCTTCGCGCTGATGTCCCCGCCGAGCAGCAGCGTGTCGGCGCCGTAGAACTTCGCCGCGGCCACGAACTTCCGGAAGCAGACCTGCGAGCCGTGCAGGTCCGAGGCGAAGAAGATGGTGCGCTCACCCTCCCCGCGCGGCGGCGGCGGTTTCCTGCGCAGCAGCCCCATCAGTAGGTCGCCTCCTTATCGTCGACGTCCTGCCACCACTGCTTGCGCTCGCCGATCCGGTCCCGCATCCGCCAGCGCGTGTTCTTGGGCTCGGCGTCGATCGCGTCGAGCAGCTGCCCGGCCCGCGCGCGGACCCGGGCGTTCAGCTCCGGGCCGAAGTCGGTGACGGCGTCCCCGGCGCCGTCCCGGACGCGCCGCAGGTTGCGGGTGGCCGTGTGGTGGAAACCCCAGTCACGCGCGAGCAGCCGCGCGATCCGGCCGCCGTCGATCGCCTCGTGGCAGCCGCCTGCCGTGTTTCCTTCCACGGCCTCGTCCACGGCCCCGGTTTCGTTCCCGGCCCGGGCCTCGTCCCTGGTGCCGGCCCCGGCCCCGGCGCCGGTCTCGGCCCCGCCGGTGCTGACGCCGTGCGTGGCCAGCAGCGCGCCGCTGTCGATCACGTCCGTCGTTGTCATCTCGACGATCTGCACCTTCTGCAGCAGTAGTTCTTCCAGGCCGATGGTCACCGGGTGCGCGTCCAGCCGGTCACTGACCTCGATCGTGTGGCAGAACTCCAGCCGCTCGACGAACACGTCCAGCTCCGTCCCGTGGCCGGGATGAGTGAAGCTGTACCGCCTGCCCTCCATGGCGATCAGCAGGTCCCGGTCGATCACGTAGCCGCGGGCCTCCAGGAAGCGGCGCATGCCCTTGCGGTGCCGCTGCGGCACGACGAAGTCGATGTCCTTGGCCGGCCGGCCAAGCCGGTCCATCACCGGGCCGGGCCCCGGGCAGTGCAGCCGGATGCCCGCCGAGCCCACTACCCGCAGCGTCACGCCCGTCTCGCCCGCTCCCGTCACGATCTCGACGGCCTCCGCCTGCAGCCGTTCCCAGCGCCCGGCGGGCCCGGCCCCGGGGGGCACGGGGCCGGGCAGCTCAGGGCCGGGCATCGGGGAGAAGCTCCCTCGGGCCGGCGGTCATTCGATCGGGATCTGCTGGAAGGCCAGGCTGATGTCGATCCCGCGGCGCTTGCGATAGGCCTTCGCGCCCAGGTACCAGGCGGTGCCGGCCACCACAGCGCCGAGCGTGATCCACGCCTCCACCGGCATCTTGGACGGCTTGATCAGCGGGCCGGCCGCATTCGGGTCCTCCCAGAGCAGCCAGAAGGCCAGCGCGAAGAACGCCGCCGAGATGGCGCCGGCGGCCGGCATCACCGGGATGCCGAGGATGCGGAAGTTCCTGGCCGGCGACGACTCGTACAGCGACTTGCGCAGCACCGGGAACAGCACCGCGGCGATCATCACGGCGCCCCAGATGACCAGCAGCACCTCGATGAAGGTGAGGAACGCCACCGCCTTGAAGGCGATGAGCCACATGAAGACGACCGCTCCGCCGGTGGAGATGCCGATCGCGACGACGGGCGTGTGCGTCGTCTCGCTGACGAAGCCGAGCCTGTCCGGCGCGACCCGGTCGAACGACCAGGCGATCATGCTGCGGGTGGTGTAGGCCATCTCAGCCGGGATCCAGAACCAGATCCAGGCGGCGAACGTCGCCAGGATCACCCCCGACAGCAGCACGTTGTGGCCGAGCAGGCCGGCCAGCACGGCGAACCACGGGGCGGTGGATGTCGTGGCGCCGCTGACGCCGGTCAGCGCGTTGTACGCGACCGCGCCCTGGAAGCTGTAGCCGAAGTCCTTGTTGGCCAGCACGGCGAACAAGGCGATCACCAGGCCGGTGGCCACCACCGCGCCGATCATGCCGAACAGCTGCGAGCGCCGTACCTTCTTGACCTCGCCGCCGATGCCCACCGACTGGACTGCGCCAAGCAGCGGCAGCAGCGGCCAGATCAGGAACTTCGCGCTCTCCGTGAAGCTGCTGGGCGCCGAGGCGTACCCGTGCTTGTGCGCCGCGCTGATGACCTGGTTGTAGTGCAGGCCGGTGAGGCTGCTCAGCTGGGACTGGAAGCCGCTCCGGCTGCCGAGCAGCATGACGATCGCGATCACGGCCAGCCCGGCCACCGCCACCACGAACAGCACCCGCTGCACGGTGAAATAGCGCCGGGTCCCCGAGATCAGCAGCGCGCCGGCTATCACGATGATCAGCGAGCCGATCCAGAACACGCCGGCCGGCCGGGCCACGGTGGTGCCCCAGCTGGTCAGGGTGGCGTTCCTGGCCACCGTGCCGACCGCGCCGAAGAAGCTGGACAGCCCGACCTGGACGATCAGGCCGGCCGCCAGGGCTGCGTAATAAAGCAGGATGATCGTCTCGACGATGGACATCACGAAGGCGACGCCCGGGTTGATCGTCCGCGACAGGAACACGTACACGCCGCCTGATCGCGGGAAGACCACGGACCAGCAGTAGAAGGCAGCGGCCACGAAGATCATCCCGCCCGCGGCGAGCAGCGTGGAGACCCACGGCTGGGCGCCCGGGTACAGGCTGGGCCCGTAGTACTGGTTGTAGGCAATCGCGATGCCGACGGACACCAGCCCGACATTGAAAATGAACACATCAAGGGTGCTGCCGACCCGGATCAGGCCGGATGCCTTCCGGGAGAAGACGCCTGGCGCGGTCGGCGCTCCCGCGGTCACGGCCTCGGCCATCATGCCTCCTGCGCTGGGCGGGCGGATGCGATGGAGCGTAAGACAGCCAAGTGCGGGACGTCAATAATTATGGAGCTAAATCGCTCGAATATCGATTAAGAGGATCATGGGTGAATCGATATTCGAACCTTTGGGCGCTCCCGTGCGAGACTTGGCGGCATGCCCCCGTACCTGAAGTGCCTCGTCACCGGCGCGTCCGGGTACATCGGCGGGCGCCTTGTCCCCGGGCTGCTTGACGCGGGCCACGCTGTCCGGTGCATGGCGCGAGATCCCGGCAAGCTCAGCGACCGGCCGTGGTCCGATGCCATCGAGATCGCCGCGGCCGATGTGCTGGACCCCGCAGCCGTGCGGCGCGCGCTGCAGGGAATTGATGTCGCCTACTACCTCATCCACTCCCTGGGCACCGGCGCATCCTTCGAGGAGCGTGACCGCGAGGGGGCCAGGATCTTCGCCGCCGCGGCCAAGGCGGCCGGGCTGCGGCGGATCATCTACCTGGGCGGCATCATCTCCGGCGAGTCAGGGGAGCTGTCGCCGCACCTGCGCTCCCGCGCTGAGGTCGGGGACATCCTGCTGGCCAGCGGCGTGCCGACGGCCGTACTCCAGGCAGCCGTGATCATCGGCAGCGGGTCGGCATCGTTCGAAATGCTCCGCTACCTGACCGAGCGGCTGCCGGCGATGGTCACGCCGAAATGGGTCAGCACCCGTATCCAGCCGATCGCCGTCCGCGACGTCCTGCGCTATCTCGTCGGCTGCGCGACGCTGCCCGCCGGCGTCAGCCGCCGCTTCGACGTCGGCGGTCCGGACATCCTCACGTACGCGGAGATGATGCACCGCTACGCGGCCGTGGCCGGGCTGCGGCGCAGGGCGCTCGTCCCGGTGCCGCTGCTGACGCCTGGGCTCTCGTCGCTCTGGGTCGGCCTGGTCACCCCGGTGCCCGCCGCCCTCGCCAGGCCGCTGGTCGAATCGCTCAGGAATGAGGTCGTCTGCTCAGAGCACGACATCGCCGCCTATATCCCGGACCCGCCCGACGGCCTCGCGTCACTGGACCGGGCTATCGAGCTCGCGCTGCGGCACACCAGCGACGGCGACGTCTCCACCCGCTGGTCATCCGCTGGCACGCCGGGAGCGCCCAGCGACCCGCTGCCGAGCGACCCGTCGTGGGCGGGCGGCTCGCTCTACGTTGACCGGCGCGCCCGGGTCGTCGATGCCGAGCCCGCCGCGCTATGGCGGGTCATCGAGGGCATCGGCGGCGAGACCGGATGGTATTCGTTCCGGGCCGGGTGGGCACTGCGCGGGCTGCTCGACCGGCTGGTCGGCGGGGTCGGGCTGCGCCGCGGCCGGCGTGATCCGCGCCGCCTGCTGGTCGGCGACGCGCTGGACTTCTGGCGGGTGGAGGCGATCACGCCGGGATCGCTGCTCCGGCTGCGGGCGGAGATGAAGCTGCCGGGCCTGGCCTGGCTCGAGCTGTCCGTGCGGCGCGACGCTGGCGGGCGCACCGTGTACGGCCAGCGGGCGATATTCCGTCCGCGCGGGCTGGCCGGGCACGCCTACTGGTGGTCGATAGCGCCGTTCCACGGCATTGTCTTCGGCGGAATGCTCCGCAATATCGCCGCGGCGGCTGAGCGTTCCGCGGGCTCCGGCCCCGCGGTCCCCGCCCCGGCGGATGTCAGCCCCGCGCCCAGCCGGGCGCCCTGACCCGCCGCCTGCGAAGCTGCCCGCGCGGCGGGCTCAGCCGATCGGGCAGCCTGGCTTCGCCGTCGCCTTGCCCGAGTTGCGGCTGACCCGCAGGCACGATTCGGCCACCGCCTCGAACGAGCGGGCCGGGATGCCCTTGAGCAGCGAGACGAGCGCATTCGGCCAGCGCGGGAAGGCGCTGCCGCCGAAGAACCAGTTGCTCCCGTTGTCAGCCAGGATCAGGCCGTAGTGCTGCATCTCCCGCAGGACTGCCTTCGCGTCCTTGCAGTACGGCGTGGTGGCGTTGCGGCAGAACGTCGAGACCTTGAAGCTTGCCTTCAGCCGGAATCTGGCGCCCATCGGCGGGAGGTTACGGCTAGTGCCGGAGCCGGCCTCGTGCCGCGCTGGCCAGAGGAAGGATGACCGGGTGGTCTGGGCGGTGAACCGGATCGCGTGCGTGATCGGCGTGCCGTTCCTGGCCGCCGCGCGCACCTGGCCGTAGTTCAGCAGGCCAGGCAGGATCGGCAGGCCAGCGGCGTCCGCCGAGGTCCAGTTGAGCGGGCGGAGCGCGTTGGACTGCAGGTTCCAGATCGCCCCGGAGCCCGCGGTCGGGCTGCTGGCGGAGTAGCGGGCGTCCCACAGCTCGTAGAGCCGGCAGGTATCGGAGTTGACCATGAGCGCGTGCCGGTCGCCGCCGGCGTTGCGGCCGCCCTCGATCCGCGTGCGCGAGCCGAAGGGGTAGGGGCCCTTGTCGCTCTCGCTGGCGTAGGTGAACTTAACGCTGACCAGGGAGTGAGCATTCGTGACGATGTTGTAGGGGATGCCGTAGGGGTAACCGCCGGGATCCGGGCCGAAGTCCGGGTGCAGGTAGGTGCTGGCCGAGTCCATGCTCTGCATCCAGGCCGCGCTGCGGGGATTTACCGGCAGCTTCGAGATGTCGGTGTTCCAGACGTTGTCGGCCGGGAACATCGGGCAGCCCGGGGCGCCGCGCACGGTGGTCCCGCCGCCTGCCGCAGTCTTCGCGGGACTGGACTGGGCCGGCTGGGTGGCAGCCGTAGGCGTGATGGCGGTACCGCAGGCGGCGAGCAGCGCGAGCGGCAGCGCCGCCGCCACCGCTGCCGTGGCCGGGCGAAGCGCGCGAAGATGACCGCCGAGTATCTGCATCGCCGACATCCTGGCATGAACGGCCGCCGGGAGCAGGCGATCTGCCCGATATCGATGCGAACTGCGGTACCTGGATGCGAGCCCGCACCCGCTGGCCTGGGACGGGAGCCGTCCGCGAGGCGGCCCGGCCGGCGCTGCGGCCGGTGTTAATGTCACCAGGACATAGCCGTGCACCGGAGGTGAGATCGCCGTGGGCTTGCCGCGGACGTCGGCTGATTCA
>OCZU010001430.1_pt1 | contig 15700 bp, 12 predicted proteins | sample 1539001 | NCBI WGS metagenome assembly OCZU01 (sample SAMEA3539306, study PRJEB22396) | soil metagenome | biome: tundra; feature: field; material: soil | place: USA | collected 2010-05 | depth 0.15 m | reverse complement strand
ACGTTTGCCAGCAACAGGAAGCCGACCCAGCCCAAGTCCTTGCCGAGAATCCAACCAGCCAGCGCATTCGGAATATTCTCATTGGTCAGGATGAACGAGAACAGCGCCGCGTTGGTGATGATGTAGAGCAACATCGCGCTCATGTTGGCCGCCGTCAGAAGCACCTTGCCCGTGTCCCGAAGCGGCATGGCCTTGTAGATAAAGACCGAAACGATGAACGAGTAGACCGCGGCCATGGCAGCCGCTTCCGTGGCCGTAAACAATCCCGAGTAGATGCCGCCGATGATGATGACGACGAGCATAAGTCCCCAGACGCTGTCGCGAAACAGCTTCCAGCGCTCGCCCCAGGTCGCTTTCGGCATCCGCGGATAGCCGCGCCTTTTCGAGATGAACCATGTCACGCTGCAAAGCATCGTTGTCAGCAGGATCCCCGGCAAGAGGCCCGCGACGAACAGCGCGCCGATCGACGTGTTGGTGGCGATTGCGTAGATGACCTTGGGGATCGATGGCAGCATGAGAATGCCGAGCGAGCCTGCGACCGTGATCACGGCCGCTCCGAATTCCATCGGGTAGCCGCGCCTGACCATCTCTGGCAGCACGATCGATCCAATGGCCACTACGGTGGCGACGCTCGACCCGCAGACCAGCGCGAACATCGCGCATGCCACGATGCCCGCCAGCGCGAGCCCGCCGTGGAAATGTCCGATCATCGAGGCGGCGAAATTGATCATCCGTCGCGCGACGCCACCGTGCGTGAGGAAGGTGCCGGCCAGGATGAAGAACGGGATCGCCATGATCTCGAACCTCTCGATGCCGGTGAACAGCTTCAGTGCAACCGACTCGATCGGCACCTGGGTCATGGTGAACACGAAGGTCAACACCGTGAGGCCCAACGCGATGGAGATTGGCATGCCCGTGAGCATGAGTGCTATCAGTAAGCCGAAAAGGATCGCGGAGCTCATCTCTCAACCCTTCCCGGTCGGCGTTGCGGGGTGGAGGTTGTCTTCCACGTCCAGTTTCGAGGGCAGGATGTCTTCGTCCGTAATTTTTGCGACGCCTTCCACGTGAGCGGGATCGTGATGAGGCAACTGCCCGGTGCGCCGAAAAATCCAGGCCACCTGGAGGAAGCGGAAGCACATCAATCCGGACCCGCAGGGAATGGCGAGGTAGACCAGCCACATGGGCAATTCCATGTCTGGAGAGGTTTGGTCGGTGTGCGAAAGCTGCCAGACGAAGTTGGCGCCGAAAGCGGCCACCACGCCGGTAAACAGGGCGCCGGCGGCCAAACTGAAAAGGATGAACTTGGCGCGTGTGCGCACGGACAGTTGATTGATCATCACATCCACGCCGACGTGAACGCCAGTGCGCACACCGTAGGCGGCGCCGAACTTGGCCATCCAGACGAACATGTAGATGCAAAGCTCCTGCGCCCACGAGAAGTTGAGCGAAAGCAGCCAGTCCTGCACATACGGGATCGGCAGGCCCGCGGCATAACGGTGAACGACCGCGACAAAGATGACCAGCGTGGCCCCACCCATGAGCAGGGCGATCAGCCACTCCTCTAGATGATCCAGGACTTTCATGTCGCCCCTCCAACGCTCGGTCGTTGTTCGCGGCCTAGCGCCGCGGACACAAGAACGCCGCCGCGTCCGATTGCCCGGCCGGCGGTGGCGTCCGTCTTACGTGCTGCCTATGGCTTGGAGCCCGTTTCCTTGTAGACCTCTTCGATCACGTCCTTGCCAATGCGGCTTTCGTTTTCTTGATGGACGGCGGCCAACGCCTTCTTCCACGCGGCCTTCTCATCGGCCGTCAGCGTCAGGATCTGCGTCCTGCCGGTCTTGCGCACTGCTTCGAGCGCGTCGTCATTTTCCTTCTGGGCAATGTCATTGGCGTACTTGGTGGCATCCTTCATTGCGCCCTCGAGCGTGGTGCGGATGTCTGCCGGCAAACCGTCCCAGAACTTCTTGTTGACGATGACCGCGTAGCCGAGGTAACCGTGGTTCGACAGCGTCAGGTACTTCTGCACCTCGTTCATCTTCTGCGTGTAGAAGTTCGACGGCGGATTCTCGGTGCCGTCGACGACGCCGGTCTGCAGCGCCTGATAAACCTCTGAAAACGCCATTATCTGTGGTATGCCCCCGAGCGCGCGAATTTCGGAGTCGAGCACCTTCGAAGACTGGATGCGCATTTTGAGGCCCTTGACGTCGCCGGGGAGCCTGAGCGGCTTGTTTGCGCTGAAATCCTTGAAGCCGTTGTCCCAATAGGCCAGCCCCACGATGCCCTTGCTTTCGAGCTTCTGGAACAGCATCTTACCGGTCGGACCGTCGGTCACCTTGTGCAGCGCGTTGTTGTCGTCGAAAATGTACGGCAGATCGAATACTTCGAAAGCGCGCACGCCGAGGGGGCCGAACTTGGCGAGCGACGGCGCGAGCATCTGTACCGAGCCGAGCTGCAGCGCGTCAACCTCTTCGCCGTCCTTGTATAGCGTGCTGTTTGCGTAGACCTCGACTTTTACGCGCCCCTTGGTGCGCTCCTCCGCGAGCTTCTTGAAGTATTCGGCGCCTTTGCCCTTCGGCGTGTCGACGGCGACGACATGGCTGAACTTTATAACGATCGGCTGCTGTGCCGGTGCCTCAATCGCAATCGCCAGAATGCCCAGCGCGATTATCAGTGTTGCGAACTTCGTTGCGACCTTCATGACTCCTCCGTTTTGGTATAGGGTGCAAAAAGACGGCGCTATTTCCAGCCCATGCTCACCATCTTGCGGCGCATAAATGCGATTTGGGTTGCGAGCGGCAGTTCTTTGGGGCAGACGTCGTGACACGCAAGCAGGGACATGCAACCGAAAACGCCGTCGTCGTCGCCGATGAGCTCATAGAAGGCATCGTCGTCACGCGCGTCGCGGGGGTCGAGCCGAAATCGCGCGATCTTGTTCAAGCCGACTGCGCCGACGAAATCCTCGCGCATCCGCGCGGTGCCGCAACCCGCAACGCAACAGCCGCATTCGATGCAGCGGTCGAGCTCGTAGATCTTCTGGGCTAGCTCCGGCTCCATGCGTTCCTCGAGCCGCGACAGGTCGACCTCTTTCTCCTTCCGGTGTACCCAAGTTTGCAGGCGCTCGCTCATGGCCCGCATCCATTTTCCCGTATTGACGGAGAGGTCGGCGATCAGCTCGAACACGGGCAGAGGCGCCAGCGATATCTCGCGACCGAGATTTTTCGTCAGCGTGCGGCAGGCAAGCGCGGGGCGTCCGTTGATCACCATCGCGCAGCTGCCGCAGATTCCGGCGCGGCAAACAAAATCGAAATGCAGCGACGCATCCTGCTTTTCGCGGATTTCGTTGAGCGCGATGAACAGGGTCATCCCGTCCGCCTCCTCGAGGTCGTACGTCTGCATGTGTGGGGCACTCGCAGGCTCTTGCGGGTTGTACCGCAAGATGCTGATCTTGAGCTCGCGGTGCGGACCCGCCGCCGCAGGCGTCCGCATTGGAATCACCGCAGCGTCGGTCATGTCCGCCTCGAGCCCTGACGAAGCGTGGCATGTCGCTCCAGCGGCTCGTCGATGCGCTCATTGCGACCGCGAAACCGGGTTGGCAACAACGTTTCATACGACATCAGCGCCTCCTGAACTGCCCATCGCCCCGCGTCAGAGAGCTTCGAGCGGGTTGCCTCGACTTCCGCGGTACGCCTTGCGGTGTCGGGATGGTCCAAATAATCCTTCGCACCATAGCCGCGCCAGCCCGGCGGCAGCTCCATTTGCATGACGTCGAGCGGCTCCCATGAGAGCGAAGGCAGCGTGTCGTCCGCGTTTTTCCACGTCGCCAGCGTGCGCTTCAGCCACTCGGCGTCATTGCGGCGCGGATAGTCCTGTCGAAAATGCGCTCCCCGGCTCTCGGTGCGGGTTAGCGCGCCGTAGGCGACACATAGCGCCAGCTTGAGCATCTTCTGCACGCGGTATGCGGAGACGAGCTCCGGATTCGCGCCGCGCGCGCGGTAGCGCAGCCCGATGTTGCGGCTTCGCAACAGCAACTCCTGGAGCTCCTCGACTGCGGAAGCGAGATCGTCGCCGGTGCGAAAGATGCCGACTCTCGCGGTCATGACCTCCTGCATCCGAGCGCGAAGCGCATTCGCTTCCTCATGGCCGGTGCCGACGATCAGCGCATCGAGCTTGGCTTGCTCGCGCTGCAGGAATTCCTGGATCAGTCCGGTCGAGAGCTCGATGGCGTTATCGGGACTGTCGCAGAAGTCGGCTATGTACTCGCCCACGATCATGCCTGCGACCACGGTTTCCGCTACCGAATTTCCGCCGAGTCGGTTGAAGCCGTGCATGTCCCAGCATGCCGCCTCCCCGGCCGCGAACAATCCCTTGAGCGTCGGGCTCTCGCCGGTGTAATTGACGCGCACGCCGCCCATCGTATAGTGCTGTGCGGGACGCACCGGTATCCAATCCTTGATCGGATCGATGCCGAGAAAATATCGACAGATCTCCTTGACTTCGCGCAGGTTGCTGTCGATATGGCGGGCCCCAAGCAGCGTGATGTCCAGCCACAAATGTTCGCCGAAGCGCGACTGCACGCCTTTTCCGCGATGAATGTGTTCTTCCATTCGGCGGGCCACGACGTCGCGTGACGCCAGCTCCTTCTTCTCCGGCTCGTAGTCGGGCATGAAGCGCTTGCCTTCGGCATCGCGCAACAGCCCACCGTCGCCGCGGCAGCCTTCGGTGACCAGGATGCCCGCCGGAAAAATGGCGGTCGGGTGAAACTGGATGGCTTCCATGTTGCCCACGGCCGCAACGCCGGTTTCCAGCGCCAGCGCGGTGCCGACGCCCTCGCAGATCACCGCGTTGGTCGTCGTTCGGTAAAGGCGACCGGCGCCGCCACTGGCAATCGCGGTGGCCTTGGCGACGTAGGCCGTCAGTTCACCGCTGACGAGGTTGCGCGCAATCGCGCCCTGGCAGCGGGCGCCGTCATGTATCAGCGCCAATGCTTCCATGCGCTCGTGTACGGGTATCGAATGCGCGATCGCCTGGTCGCTGACCGCGTACAGCATGGCGTGGCCGGTACCGTCGGAGACGTAACAGGCCCGCCATTTCTTGGTACCACCGAAATCGCGCTGGATCAGCAGGCCGTGCGCCTCGTCGCGCTCGGTAATGACGACCTTCTGGCCATTGATGATGACCTCGCGGTTGCCCTTCTGGACGCGACTCCACGGTACACCCCATGCGGCGAGTTCGCGGATCGCCTTGGGCGCCGTATTGACGAACATGCGCACCACCTTCTGGTCGGCGCCCCAGTCACTGCCGCGCACCGTGTCCTCGAAATGCACGTCCTCGTTGTCGCCCTCCGCCTTGATCACGTTGCCCAGGCTCGCCTGCATGCCTCCCTGCGCCGCGCAAGAGTGTGAGCGTTTGGGCGGCACCAGGGACAGGATGACGACGTCGTGTCCGCGGCGCCTGGCGCCAATGCCCATGCGAAGCCCGGCGAGACCCCCGCCGATGACCAGTACATCGGTATAGATCACATTCACCGGACGCTCTCGCTCGCGACGATGCCCTCGGTGGGGGCAACGGCCTGGGGCAACGCTTGCAAGTGCGACGGAACGTAGCGCTCGCCGTAGTGGCCTTGGTGTTCTATGCCGATTTTGATATACGCCGCGAGCGTGGCAAAGCCGAGCACGAGGAAAAACACGGTGATCGCCCACTTGAGCATCTTGAGCCGATGCCGCGTCGCGTTGGCATCGCTGCCTGTGAACCAGCCCCATTTAACGGCGAGGCGGTAGAGACCAATGCCGCCATGCAGCTCGACCGCCAGCAGCAACAGGATATACAGCGGCCACAGATGCTCGCTCCAGACGCGATCCGAGGACTCGAAAGGCCCGATGCGGTCCGGCCGGGTCAGCATGATGTACAGGTGCACCGAAGCAAGAAAGAACAAGGCGAATCCGGTGAACACCTGCCAGAACCACAACGTCGTGTCTTCGTGATGGATCATCCGCATGTGGCCGCGGAAGGTCTTGAACTGGCGGTAGCTGACGGGAAACTTGCGCACGGCAAGCATGGCGTGCGTGACGACAAGCGCGATGACCACCGCGGCCACCATCGAGACAATCCATGGGTACGACGTGCCGAAGAAAAAATAACCTTCGAAGAGCTTGGTGATGGTCCACATGGCATCGCTGCCGACAAGAATCGACGAAACAAAGAACATGTGGCCCCACATGAACAGCGCCAGAACGAGACCCGTCACGCTCTGGGTCAAGTCCAGCCTTGCTGGCCAGCGGCTTTTGCGCGCGCGGTCGGCAAGTCCCACTCCGGCGATCAGCGGGCTGCTGTGCTCCATCGTGCGATCCCTTTCGACCCGATTTGAGGCGGTAGTCCCTTGAACGCCGCACTCCGCGGGGTGCAAAACAATACCCCGGCGCGCGGGCGGTAGCGGCGCGCGATGACATGAAGTTAGCCCGCGCCGCGCCGGAGACTCTTGACCTGTGTCAAGGTAACCTTCGGCAATGCGATCAGAATGCAAAAAAGCAAGGACCCCTTTCTCCGAAAGGAACCCGGTGGTCATCACCGGCAGCGATCCCGAGAGCGCGTCAGGAGAGTCATAATGTTCCAGATTCGCATTCATGGCCGTGGCGGCCAGGGCGTCGTATCCGGCGCCGAAATGTTGTCGGTTGCCGCGTTTCTCGAGGGGCGTCACGCGCAGGCGTTCCCCAGCTTCGGCTCGGAGCGCATGGGAGCGCCGGTCATGGCGTTCTGCCGCATCGACGACAAGGAAATCCGGCTGCGCGAGCCGGTGCTCGAGCCCGACGCATTGATCATCCAGGACCAGACGCTTCTGCACCAGGTCGATCTGTTCAACGGGTTGCCCGCACGAGGATACATCCTGCTCAACTCGACCAAGAGCCTCGATGAGCTGGGGCTCGGCGGATTCGTGCGCGGCGTCCAGCAATATCAGGTGTGCACGCTACCGGCGACCGAGCTCGCAATGAAGCATGTCGGCCGCCCGGTGCCGAATGCGGCGCTTCTGGGAGGGTTCGCCGCGGTCACCGGTGTGATCACACTGACATCGGTCCTTGCCGCGATCCGACAGAAATTCCCCCCTTCAGTCGCCGAGAAGAATGTCGCCGCTGCGACCGAGGCGTTCGAGCTCGCGGTCAAGACAAAGGACACAGTCGATGCTTAAGCAGACGGAAGGTTCCCGCGCGGTCGCCGAGGCAGTCGCGCTCTGCCGGCCGCAGGTGATCTGCGCCTATCCAATCACCCCCCAGACGCATATCGTCGAAGGCCTGGGTGAGATGGTCAAGGCCGGCGAGCTCGTCAACTGCGAGTTCATCAACGTCGAATCCGAGTTCGCGGCGATGTCGGTGGCGATTGGTGCCTCGGCAGCCGGGGCGCGCACCTACACCGCCACTAGCAGTCAGGGATTGCTGTTCATGGCGGAAGCCGTGTACAACGCCGCCGGACTCGGACTGCCGATCGTAATGACAATCGGTAACCGCGCGATAGGCGCACCGATCAACATCTGGAACGACCATTCCGACAGCATGTCGATGCGCGATGCCGGCTGGATCCAGCTATATGCGGAAACGAATCAGGAAGCGCTGGACTTGCATATCCAGGCGTTCCGCCTCGCCGAAGAGCTCTCATGCCCGGTCATGGTCTGCATGGACGGCTTCATCCTGACCCACGCGTATGAACGCGTCGACGTGCCGACGCAGGACCAGGTCGATGCATTCCTTCCGCCATACGAGCCTCGACAGGTTCTCGATCCGGCTGACCCGGTGAGCATCGGCGCCTTGGTCGGGCCGGAGGCATTCACCGAAGTGCGTTACCTCGCGCACCACAAACAGTTGCGCGCGCTGGGACTGATTCCGCAGCTCGCCGCGGCATTCAATAAAGAATTCGGGCGCAACTCCGGCGGACTCATTCGATGCTATCGCACCGAGGATGCGGAGACGATCGTCGTTGCGCTCGGCTCGCTTAACGGAACCGTGCAGGAAGTCGTCGACGAGATGCGTGCGCGGGGCGTATTGATCGGCTCGGTCTCGATCTGCTCGTTTCGTCCATTTCCTCTCGCCGCCTCGCGTGAGGCGTTGAAGCACGCGAAGCGCGTCGTCGTGCTTGAAAAATGCCTGGCGGTAGGCCTGGGCGGCATCGTATCCGACGGAGTGCGCAAGTCCCTTTCGGGCATCGTTCTCAACGGCTACACCGTCATTGCCGGCCTGGGCGGGCGCGCGATTACGCGTGCGTCGTTGACGCGACTGTTCGAGGACGCCGGGCGTGACGAACTCGAGCAGGTGACCTTTCTCGATCTGAACGCCGACCTGGTCAGCCACGAGCTGGAGCGCGAGAGCAAATCGCGGCGCACGGGCCCCACCGCAGAAGCGATCCTGCGCCAGATCGGAACAGTCGCATCGGGCATCGGTTGAACCCGGGAGAAGCTTCGTGGACGAGACAATGATCAAGTTCTATCAAACCGGCACGTTCACCGTCGGCAATCGGCTGCTCAAGGAGGACCAGCGGTCGGTGCAGGCGGACATGCACCGCACGAATTCCCTCAATTCCGGGCACCGTGCCTGTCAGGGCTGCGGCGAAGCGCTGGGCGCGCGCTACGCCATCGATGCGGCGATGCAGGCAACCGGAAACCAGCTGATAGCGGTCAACGCAACTGGTTGCCTTGAAGTGTTCTCGACGCCTTATCCGGAGACTTCGTGGCAAATCCCATGGATTCACTCGCTTTTCGGCAATGCGGCCGCGGTCGCGTCCGGCGTCGCCGCCGCACAGCGCGTGCTCGGGCACGCGTCGACACGCGTTATTGCGCAGGGCGGTGACGGCGGCACGACCGACATCGGCTTCGGCTGCCTGTCGGGCATGTTCGAACGCAACGACGACGTGCTCTATATCTGTTACGACAACGAGGCGTACATGAACACGGGTGTGCAGCGCTCGAGCGCGACGCCGCCGGCCGCGCGTACCGCCACGACCCCGGCAGTGGGGCCTTCCCCGGGCAATGTTTTCGGCACCGGCAAAAACGTGCCGCGCATCGCGATGGCGCACCGCATTCCCTACGTTGCGACGGCGAGCGTTTCCAATCTTCGCGACCTCGAGCGCAAGGTCAAGTACGCGATGGGGATTCACGGCGCGCGCTACATTCACATCTTCGTGCCATGCCCCCTCGGCTGGGGTTCGGCGTCGGAAGACACGATCAAGCTCGCCCGTCTCGTAGTCGAAACCGGTCTGTTCCCGCTGTTCGAGGCGCAGGACGGCGAGCTCACTGCGAGCACCCCGATCCGGCACAAGGTTCCCGTGACCGAATACCTCAAGTTGCAGAAACGTTATGCCCATCTGTTCCGCAATCCGCCGGACCTCGAACGCATTGCACGGATCCAGGCCATGGCCGATCGCAATATCGACGAGTACGGTTTGCTGCAATAGGAGATCGTCAATGGACAAGCCGTTCGCGATTACCCTGGATATCGGCTCGAGCCTCGCCAACAAGACGGGCGCGTGGCGCACCAACCGGCCGGTGTACCTGGATCGCCTGCCCCCGTGCAACCACGCTTGCCCGGCCGGCGAAAACATCCAGGGCTGGCTGTATCACGCCGAGTCCGGCGACTACGAAGCCGCGTGGCGGGCACTTACCGAAGACAATCCGTTGCCGGCGATCATGGGGCGCGTCTGCTATCACCCTTGCGAGACCTCGTGCAACCGCGGCAAAGTCGATGAGCCGGTGGGCATCAACTCGGTCGAGCGCTTTCTCGGTGACGAGGCCCTGAAGCGCGGCTGGAAGTTTGCGCTACCCAAAGCCGAGAGCGGCAAGCGCGTGCTCATCGTCGGCGCAGGACCCTCGGGATTGTCCGCGGCGTATCACCTCCGGCGCTTGGGCCACGGCGTCAGGATCGTCGACGCGGGCCCGCTTGCCGGTGGGATGATGCGTTTCGGGATTCCCAAATACCGGTTGCCGCGCGACGTGCTCGATGGAGAGGTGCGACGCATCCTCGACATGGGCGTCGAATTGGAACTGAACTCGAAGGTCACGAACATTGTCGATACGATGAGCGCGGGCCGCTTCGACGCGGCGTTCCTCGCTGTCGGCGCGCATATCGCCAAGCGCGCGTACATTCCCGCGGGCGAAGCTGCGCACATGCTCGATGCTGTATCGGTGCTGCGTAGTATGGAGGGTGAAGAGAAGCCGATGCTGGGCCGTCGCGTGGTGGTGTATGGCGGCGGCAACACCGCGCTCGACGTTGCACGCACGGCCAAACGTCTGGGTGCGTCGGAAGCCATCATCGTCTACCGGCGCACCCGCGAAAAGATGCCCGCGCACGATTTTGAAATCGAAGAGGCGTTGCAGGAAGGTGTGTTGATCAAGTGGCTGTCGACGATCAAGAACATGGCTGACGAGGGCACGCTGACCGTCGAAAAGATGGCTCTGGATGCGTCGGGTTTCCCTCAGCCAACCGGCGAATTCGAGACCCTCGAGGCGGACTCGCTGGTGCTGGCGCTGGGCCAGGACGTGGACCTTTCGCTGCTCGATGGCGTGCCGGGACTCGACATCAAGGACGGCACGGTTCAAGTGGGCCGCAACATGATGACCGGCCACGCAGGAATTTTCGCCGGCGGCGACATGGTCCCGTCGGAGCGTACGGTCACGGTCGGGGTCGGGCACGGCAAGAAGGCGGCGCGCCACATCGACGCGTGGCTCTCCGGCGACATCTACGCACCCGCGCCCAAGCACGAGCTCGCTACGTTCGACATGCTCAACCCCTGGTATTTCAGCGACGCGCCCAAGACCATGCGGCCATTGCTCGAGCTCGCCCGCCGGACCTCCACTTTCGAAGAGGTCGTGGGTGGTCTCACCGAAGACAACGCGTTGTTCGAAGCGCGCCGCTGCATGTCCTGCGGCAACTGTTTCGAGTGCGACAACTGTTACGGCGTGTGCCCCGACAACGCGGTCATCAAACTGGGACCGGGCAAGCGGTTCGAGTTCAATTTCGACTATTGCAAGGGCTGCGGCATCTGCGTGTCCGAATGCCCATGCGGCGCGATCAAGATGGTTCCCGAGACAAGCTAGAAACCGTCGCGCGCAACTGCCGTCCCGACGGCCCGCAGGGCGGGTGAGGTCCACGAGGAGAACGAGCGATGTTGCAGAAAAGTCATGACCATGCGATGGCGAACGCGCCTTCGACGCTACCGGAAGGCATTGCACTCTTGCAGGATCCGGCGCTCAACAAGGGAACCGCGTTCACCGAAGCCGAGCGCGATACCTTGCACCTGCGCGGTCTGTTGCCGCCGCACGTCTCTTCGCAGGAACAGCAGTTGGGGCGCGTGCTCGAGAATTTCCGCCGCCAGTCGAGCGATCTGGAGAAGTACATCAATCTGAGAGCGCTGCACGACCGCAACGAGTCGCTCTTCTTCCGCCTGCTAATGGATCATCCGGATGAAATGATGCCCATCGTCTATACGCCGACGGTCGGGCTGGCGTGCCAGCGGTACACGCACATTTTTCAGCGTCCGGGCGGCATTTTCGTCAGTGCGGCCGACCGCGGTCGCGTCGCGGAGGTGCTCGCCAACTGGCCGCGGCGCGAGGTGGCGATCATCGTCGTCAGCGACGGTGAGCGCATCCTGGGCCTCGGGGACCTGGGCGCCAACGGCATGGGCATTCCGGTCGGCAAGCTCTCGCTCTATACCGCATGCGCGGGCGTGCTTCCCAACGCCTGCCTGCCGGTGCTTCTCGACGTCGGCACCAACAACTCCGAGCTGCTCGACGATCCGCTCTATATCGGTCTGCATCAGTCGCGCGTGCGTGGCGAGGAATACGACGCCCTGGTCGAAGAGTTCGTGGTCGCTGCCAGCAAGCTGTTCCCCGGTGTAGTGATTCAGTTCGAAGATTTTGCGACCCACAATGCGTTCCGGTTGCTGAAGAAATATCGCGATCGGATGCCAACGTTCAACGACGACATTCAGGGAACCGCCGCAGTCGTGCTGGCGGGAATGCTGTCCGCGCTGCGGGTCACCGGCGGCGCGCTCGGCGAGCAGACATTGCTGTTCCAGGGCGCTGGCGAAGCAGCGACGGGCATCGCTGATCTGATGGTCGAAGCGATGGTCGCGAAAGGGATGGACGAGACGCACGCGCGGCGGCGATGCTGGCTTTTCGACTCGCGCGGTCTGGTCGTCAAGCAACGCACCGATCTCGCCGCGCACAAGCAACCCTATGCACACGATCATCCGGCGGTGGGCAGCCTGCTCGACGCGGTGAAGACATTGCGCCCGACCGCCATCATCGGCGTTGCGGCAATAGGAGGCGCCTTTATGGAAGACGTCGTGCGCACGATGGCCTCGCTCAACAAGCAGCCGATCGTGTTTGCACTCTCGAATCCGACTTCCAAGGCAGAATGCACGGCCACGCAGGCGTATCGCTGGTCGGATGGGCGCGCGCTGTTCGCCTGCGGCTCGCCGTTCGACCCGGTGACGCTGGATGGCCGCAACTACGTGCCGCGGCAGGGCAACAATTCGTACATCTTTCCCGGCGTTGGCCTGGGCGTCATCGTTTCCGGCGCGAACCGGGTCACGGGTGAAATGTTCATGGCGGCGGCACATATGCTCGCCGAGCAGGTCACGGAAGACGACCTGCGGCAGGGAAGCCTTTATCCTCCACTCAAGAACATTCGCGACGTCTCGGCGCATATCGCGGCCGCGGTCGCCGCGGTCGCCTACCGCCGAGGGCTGGCGCCTGGACCGACGCCCGCGGACCTGCTGGGATTCATGAAGTCGAAGATGTACGAACCCCGGTATGCCACGTACGTGGCGGGCTGAAGCAAACTCAATCACCACAAAGGGAGGACAGAAAATGCGCAAGCAAGGTGAGGCACGATGAGGGAGCCTGTTCTGACAATGCTCCGCCACCATCCGTTTGTGGCGGAGTTCGAGCCCAGGCACGTAGAAAAGCTGGCGACGATGGCCAACGAAATACGCTTCGACCGGGATCAGATTCTCTTCCGCGAGGGCGACGAGTGCTCGGAGTTCTACCTGATCGTGACCGGACTTGTGGCGCTCGAGATCGCTGCGCCGGGACATACGTTTCGCGTGCAGACGCTGTTCGCGGGCGATGAGCTGGGCTGGTCTGCATTGTTGATGGGCAGAGGCAAGCACTTCCAGGCACGGACACTGGAGCGCGTGGATGCGTTGGCGTTTGAAGGCACCGAGCTTTTGGCCGCATGCAGAGAGGACACGCTGTTCGGCTTTACCTTGATGCAGCGGCTGCTGGGAGTCGTTGCCGAGCGGCTGCAGGCGACGCGTCTGCAGCTGCTGGACATGTACTCTCCGGTAGCGGCACGGGCGGGAGCGTAACCAGTAAGCGGACACCGATCACACGGTTTATGCGTCATCGCCGCCAGTCTTATCGGTCACCCGGTTGCTGCGGTGCATCACCCGCAATGCGACCTCGCCACGCAGTCATGCAGTCATGCGTCGTGTGAATCTTTCCGCAGTCCCGGTGTCGGATAGGATCGGACCTGCTCGGGTCATCCGACCGCTTTATCCCTATCAGCGCTGCCACAAAGGAGGAACGCCATGCAACTGACGGCCCCGCAAAAGAAGGTTGTCGTCGCCGCGTTTCTCGGTTGGACGCTCGACGCATTCGATTTCTTCATTCTCGTCTTCACGCTGCCGGCGATCGCCAAGGAATTCGGCGTCAACGTGCCCGACGTCGCCTATGCGATTTTCCTGACGCTGGCGATGCGCTTTGTTGGCGCGTTCATCTTCGGCCGGCTGGGCGACAAGTTCGGTCGCAAGCCGCTCCTCATGCTCGACATCGTCTGCTTCTCGGTGCTGGGCGCTGCCGCCGCACTCGCGCCGACGCTGGCGGTTTTCCTGCTCCTGCGCGCCCTGTTTGGCGTCGCGATGGGCGGCGAATGGGGGCTGGGTTCGTCATTGACGATGGAGTCGATCCCTCCGCAGTCGCGCGGCCTCGTTTCGGGCATCCTGCAGGGCGGCTATCCGACCGGGTTCCTGCTCGCCTCCATCGTATTCGGTATCTTTTACGACGAGACCTTCTTCGGCATCACGCTCGGCTGGCGCGCAATGTTCCTGTTCAGCTTGCTGCCCGCACTGGTGGTGCTCTACATCCGTTCGCACGTCCCGGAATCGCCGGCGTTTGCCGAGGCGCAGAAGAAGCCCAAGCCCGGATTCATCGCCACGCTTAGCGCCAACTGGCGGGTGTCGCTGTTCGCGATCGTGCTGATGATGTTCTTCAACCTGTTCAGCCACGGCACGCAGGACCTGTACCCGGTGTTCCTCCAGAAGCAGCACAATTTCGACCATCACACAGTGAGCCTGGTGTTGATCGTCGCCAACCTGGGGGCGATCGCCGGCGGCCTCTTCTTCGGGTACATTTCGGAGAAGATCGGGCGGGTCAACGCTATCACCATCGCGTCGCTCCTCGCGCTGCCGGTAATCCCGCTGTGGGCGTACAGCTCGACCCCGGTGATGCTCGCGATCGGTGCGTTCGTCATGCAGGTCGCGGTGCAAGGTGCGTGGGGCGTGATCCCGGCGCATCTGAACGAGATTGTTCCCGGCGCGGTCCGCGCGACACTGCCCGGGTTCGTCTACCAGATCGGCAACTTCCTCGCCTCGTACAACGGACCGTTCCAAGCCAAGCTCGCCGAGGCTCCCGGTAACAGCTACAGTTATGCGCTGGCGCTGGTCGCCGGGGTCGTCGCGATCGCCGTTGCGATCACCATTCGGTTCAGCCCGGAAAGGCGCGGCGCCGTGATGACCGTCGCCGACCCGGTGCCGGTGCCCGCGCCCGCGTAAGCAGGCGCGGTGCGTGGAAGGCCGCCGGCGGGACGCACCACGGTCTTGCCGGCAGGGGACTCGGAATGCGGCGTCTCGAGTAGTGGCATCCTGAATGATTCGGAATCCTGACGCTGAAAAAGTAGACGCGCCACGGCAGGAAACTTCGTGAACCCGATCGCGATCACGCTGTTGCTCGCGGTCGCGCTCGCGGGGTTCGGCGCGCTCGCGTGGCGCAAGCTCGCCATCGTCGTGAAGCTGGCGCCGGAAGTGCGCTGGGACCATCCAATGGCGCGCTTTCATGCCGTGCTGGTCAACGGCTTCCTGCAGTCGCGCATGGTCGCCCGCGAATGGAAGCCGGGCCTGATGCACGCGGTGATCTTCCTCGGGTTCATGGCGCTGCTCGTGCGCAAGGTGCAACTGCTCGTGATCGGTTACGACGAAAGCTTCGTCTATCCCGGTCTGGCGGGGGGAATGTTCGCGAGCTTCAAGGATCTCGTCGAGCTTGCGGTGCTTTCCGCGGTCGGCTACGCGCTCTGGCGGCGGCTGGTGCAGAAGCCCGCGCGCCTCGAGCGCAATCGCGAGGCGCTGGTGATCCTGTCGCTGATCGCGGCGATCATGGTCACCGATTTCATGTTCGACGGCTTCCGCTTTGCGCTCAAGGCGCCGGCCGATCCGGGGATCGCACACGAGCGATCGTACGCCTTCGCGGGCGAGGTGGTCGCCCGGCTATTTTCGGGACTCTCGCCGGACCAGCTGGCCGCCGGGTATCAGACGTCGTACTGGACACAGATGCTGACGGTGCTGAGCTTCCTCGTGATCCTGCCCCTCGGCGAGCATTTCCACATCGTCATCGCGTTGCCCGCGCTCTTCTTCCGGCGCGGCGGCCCGGCCAATCGTGTGCCGACGC
>OCZU010001429.1_pt1 | contig 15733 bp, 13 predicted proteins | sample 1539001 | NCBI WGS metagenome assembly OCZU01 (sample SAMEA3539306, study PRJEB22396) | soil metagenome | biome: tundra; feature: field; material: soil | place: USA | collected 2010-05 | depth 0.15 m | reverse complement strand
CTGGTCCTGGTAGCGGGCCTGGTCCTGGTAGCGGGCCTGGTCCTGGTAGCGGGCCTGGTCCTGGTAGCGGGCCCGGTCCTGGTAACGGGCCTGGTCCGGAGAGCGGCCCTGGTCCTGGTAGCCCGGCGCCTGGTCTGGACGGCGGCCAGGAAAGCCGTCTTGCCGTTGATCTTGATTACCGGACGGACGCTGGTGGGACGCACGGTAGCGGCCATTACCCCGGCTGCTCGGCGTACGGCTCCCCGTGTCCTGCTCGGAATCCTGGAAGCTCGGCGGGTCCTGGTAGTCCATAAGTCTATTCACCGTCATTATGGCGTCGCGCGCAGCATCGCCGGGCGTGCGGTAAGCACCTGGTAAGGATGATGGGAGATGACGCGGCGGCCCAGCCACACCGCGGCTACGAAACCGGCGGCGAGCCCGTACCCGACAGCGGCCGGGTCGGGCACGGTGAACTGCCCCATCTGGGGCTCCGCGGCCAGGTACGCGGCGGCGGAGAAGGCCAGCCACTCCGGCCTGCCATCGAGGGCGACCAGCATCACAAGCAGCAGCGCGTACCACTGAAAGGTCGGCGTGGTGATGGCGAGCGCGGCAGCCGTCATCACGACCGCGCCGCGCCAGGGATGGTCCGGGTCGGAGAAAGAGAGCACGGCCAGCCCGGCCACGGCGAGCAGGGCGACGGCCATGAGCGTGGCCATCCGCCCGCCGACCAGCAGTCCGATGAGCGCGAACCGGTGGCCGCTCGAATAGCCCTCCTGGCTCAGGTATCCGGGCAGGAACCCGATCACCTTGCTGCCGACCGCCAGCACGTGCGGCAGGTAGACCACGGCGATCGCACCGGCCGCGGCGGCGCTGACGACGGCCCAGCGGCGCCGCAGCACCGCGGGCACCACCAGGACGGGCGTTACTTTGGCCGCGATGGCCAGCCCGAGCAGCACGCCGCCGAGGACAGTCCGGCGCGGCCGCCCCGCCTTGGCCAGCACGAGCAGCGCCGCAAGCGTCAGCCCGACCGCGAGAATATCGACATGGGCGTTGTTGCCGGCCTCGAGAGCGACCATCGGGCACCACGCCCAGAGCGCCGCCGCCCAGTAGTCACGGCCCATCGAGCGCATCGCGAACAGCAGCCCAACGGTGATGAGCATCGCGCAGGCCGCCGCCGCGGCCTGCATAGGCGTGGTCCCGCTACCGGGCGGCGACAACTCGTCGACGGCGTAGAAGTAGGCCTCGGCGACCGGCGGGTAGATAGTGGGCACTCCCGGCCGGTTGATCCTGGTGCAGCCGGGAGCCAGGGCCAGCGTTGGCTGGCCCGGCTCCCGGGCGCCGGGCTGGTAGCAGTAGTGACCGTCAGCAGGCCAGAGGAACTGGTCGCGCAAACCGGTGAGCTGCGGTGCCGCGGGGACGTAGGCGTACGGGTCGATGCCGGCCGCCTGAACACGTCCGTCCCAGACGTAGCGGTACATGTCGGTGCTCTGCTGGGGCGGCGTCGACAAGGCCGCCACCTGGAGGGCGAGCCCGCCGAGCAGGATCAGCGCCACCGACCACCGGCCGGACAGCCCGCGCAGCAGCCAGACGGCGGCCACGAACGCGATCCACGCCGCACCGATCAGTGGCAGTGGCCTGACCTGGGTCCAGGCCGGGTGAACCAGAACCAGCACCAGGTATGTCATGGCCGCCAGCGCGGCGACGACCCCTGGGATGCGGACCTTGGCGCTCATGCTTTACACGCTGCCATGTGAATCCTGAACAGGGCCAACGCCATCGGCGACGGTAAGAATTCGGTAAGCCGCCGCCCGCCCGGCGAGGTCGTGATCGCGGTCGGTCGGCGGCCGGGAATTCAGGCTGCTGGCGCCGCGGTGGCGGAAAGAGAACGCCGCAGCGGGACGAAGGAGGCTGGGCGGCCCAGCGCTCCCGCCACGTCACCCGGACCCGCACCCACCGCAGGGTACGCAACACCGCTGGCGGGGTCGGTGTGGTCGGCCGCCGACGCTCTTCCGCGATCATGGAGTTAAGGGGCTGCTGCGCGGAGATGGCGATGGAGTCAGCAGTACATCGCGGACGATCTCCAGCGGATGCCGGGCATTCCGCCCGGTCCCGTGCGATATCTGCTGCCGGCAGGAAACACCTGTCGCCGCGATGATCGCGTCGCCTGCTTCGGCCCGGATGGCCGGGAAGAGCCGGAGCTCGCCGATGCTCATGGACAGCTCGTAGTGCTCCGCCTCGAAACCGAAGGAGCCGGCCATGCCACAGCACCCGGCGTCAACCTCGATGACGTCGGCGCCAGGGATGCTGCGGAGCAGCGCCGTCGTCGCGGCCGTACCGGCGAGGGCCTTCTGGTGGCAGTGGCCGTGGAACACAACGCGGCGGCCGCTGGCCGTGCTGTCCGGCGGCAGGACGAGCCTGCCGTCGGCGATGGCTTCCAGGAGCAGTTCCTCCGGCAGCCGGGTGGCCGCGGCCACGGCCCGCGCCCGGGGGTCATCGGGAAGCAGGGTCAGGTACTCGTCGCGCAGGGTCAGCAGGCACGACGGTTCCACCCCGACGATGGGCACGCCGCGGGCGGCGGCGTCACCGAGGCGGCCGGCCATGCTCGCCGCCATCCGCTGAGCCTGGTCGACCAGCCCCTTGGACAGGCTGGCCCGCCCGCAGCATCCGGCATCCTCGAACCGGACCTGCCACCCGGCCAGCTCCAGGAGTTCGATGGCGGCCCGTCCGGCGGATGGCTCGGTGAAGGTGGTGAAGGAGTCGGCGAGGAAGATCAGCTCGCCCTGGGGGGCTGGCCCGGCCGGCGCTGGCCGCCGCCGGAACCAGCTGCGCAGGTCCTGGCGCTGGAACTGCGGGAGCGGCCGGGCGGCGGTGACGCCCAGCCAGCGCTCGGCCAGGCGGCGGCCGGGCCGCAGCCGGCCAGCCAGATTGGACAGCGGGAACGCGGCCGAGCCCATCCGGTTCAGGGTCCGGATCGACCCGAACACGCGCGAGCGCAGCGGGACGCCATGCTGATCATGGTAGGCGGCGAGCGCTTCCGATTTCAGTGCGGCCATGTCGACCCCGAGCGGGCACTCGCTCTTGCAGGCCTTGCACTCCAGGCACAGGTCAAGGATGCCGTGCAGCCGCTCCTCACCAAGCGCGGCCCGCGGGTCAGTCATGGAAAGCGCCTTCACCAGGGCATTCGCGCGGCCCCGGGTCGAGTGCTCCTCGTCGCGGGTGGCCATGTAGGACGGGCACATGACGCCGGTCGCGGACTTCCGGCATAGCCCGATGTTCATGCAGCGGTCGGCGGCGCCGCGCATTCCGCCGGGGGCGTCAAACCGCAGCCGCGTCGGGAACGGCTGACCGGCCGGCAGCGCCACGTCGCGCAAGTGATCTGTCATGGCAGGCGCGTTCACGATCTTCCCCGGGTTCATCCGGTTCCCGGGGTCGAAGAGCTGCTTCGTCTCCTGCATGGCGCCGTACAGCGCGTCGCCGAAAACGCGGCGGTTGAACTCGCTCCGGGCCAGCCCGTCGCCATGCTCGCTCGAGTTGACCCCGCCGAACTCCATAACCAGCTCGCGCACCTCTTCGGCGACCGCGCGCATCAGCTCCGGCTGCCCTGGTGCGGCGAGATCCACGAACGGGCGGATGTGCAGGCACCCGACCGAGCAGTGGCCGTAGAAGCCCGCCGTCAGGCCACGGGCGTCCAGGATCTCCCGGAAACGACTGGCATAGGACGCCAGCTTGGCCGGCTCGACGGCAGTGTCCTCGACAAACGCCAGCGGCCGGCGGGTACCGGAGCTGGCCGCCATGAGCAGCCCCAAGCCGGCCTGGCGGACCTTCAGCAGCGCCGCCTGCTCCGGGGCGTGGACAGCGCGGAGCGTATGGTATCCGTGGCCGTGCGCCCGCCAGCGCCGGTCCAGATCGTCGAGGCCGGCCACCGCCTCGGCCAGCGTGCCGCCGAAGAACGTCACGAACAGCAGGGCATCCGGGTCGCCGTTGAGGATCGAACCCAGCGCCTGGTATTCGATCTTCTGCCGGGACAGTTCGAGAATGGTCCGGTCGAGCAGCTCAACGGCGGCGGGCCGGCCAGCCAGCGCGTCCTCGGTCGCCTCGATGGCGGCCGGCACGGACGTGAAGTGGCCCACGGCGATGACCCGGTACGGCGGTGCGGGCACCAGCTGGACAGTCGCCTCGACGACGGTGACCAGCGTGCCCTCCGAGCCCACCACGAACTTCGCCAGGTCAAGCCCGGCCGGTCCGGTCAGCCGGTCAAGCCGGTAGCCGCCGGATTGCCGCCAGAACCGGGGAAAGCCGGTGGCAATGGCCTCCCGGTGGCGTTCGGCGAGCAGCGGCAGGTCCCGGCAGATGGTCCCGTCCAGCGTCGGCGAGGCGGCCCGGCTGAGCCGTTCTTGCTCGGTCATCGGGCCGAATCGCGACCGGCTGGCGTCGGACAGCACCACGTCGAGGCCCAGCACGTGGTCGATCGTCATTCCGTATCGCACCGACTGGCTGCCTGCTGAGTTATTGCCGATCATCCCGCCGAGCGTCGCCCGGTTGCTGGTGGACGTGTCCGGGCCGAACATGAGCCCGTGCGGGGCGGCCGCCAGGTTCAGCTGTTCCTGGACCACGCCGGGCTGAACCCGGGCCACCTGCCGCTCGGGGTCGATCTCGATGATCCTGCTCATGTGCCTGGACAGGTCCATCACGATCGCGTGCCCGACCGTCTGGCCGGCCAGGCTGGTGCCCGCTCCCCGCGGCAGGACAGGAACGCCGAACTCGGCCGCGGTGGAAACCACGGCGGCCACGTCGTCGGCGTCGCGGGGGAAGACCACGCCGATCGGCTCGATGGCGTACATGCTCGCGTCGCGGGAGAACAGGTGCCTGCTGTACGCGTCGAACCGGACCTCGCCACTCACCGCGCCGCGCAGCGCTGCCGCGATTTGCCCTGCGACGCCGCCTGCCACGAGATCATGGTACTGGGCGGCGAAAGGACAGCTAGATGGCGTACCACAGCGGCCGGCACCTCCTCCAGATCCCCGGGCCGACGAATGTCCCTGACCGGGTACTGCGGGCGACCGCCGCGCCCACGATCGATCACCGCGGCCCTGAGTTCGCCGCACTGGCGCGTGAGGTGCTCGCGGGCACCGGCCAGCTGTGCGGCACCGCCAGGCCGGTCGCCCTGTACCCCTCGTCAGGCACCGGCGCGTGGGAAGCCGCGCTGGTCAATACGCTGTCGCCGGGCGACCGCATACTCGCCTTCGACACCGGTCACTTCGCCACCCTGTGGTCCCGGATGGCCGCGAAGCTGGGCCTGGATGTCGACCTGGTCCCCGGCGACTGGCGGCGTGGCGTCCAGCCCGGCCAGGTCCTCGAGAAGCTGTCCGGGGATCCTGGTCACCAGATCAAGGCGGTCACGATCGTTCAGAACGAGACGTCCACCGGGGCGGCCAGCCAGATCCCGCTGATCCGGGCGGCCATGGACAGCGCCCGCCATCCCGCACTGCTGATCGTCGACGCGATCTCCTCGCTCGGGTCCATCGACTACCACCATGACGAGTGGGGTGTCGACGTCACCATCTGGTGTTCGCAGAAAGGCATGATGCTGCCCCCCGGGCTGGGTCTCAACGCGATCAGCGAGAAGGCGCTTGACGCGTCACGGCGGGCCCGGCTGGCCCGTAGCTACTGGGAGTGGCAGCCCATGCTGGCCGCCGCCGAGACCGGCCTGTTCCCTTATACGCCGGCCACCAACCTGCTCTTCGGGCTGCGCGAGGCACTCGCCATTTTCGCCGAGGAGGGACTGCCCGCCGTCTTCGCCCGGCATGCCCGGCACGCTGAGGCCACCCGCCGGGCGGTCCGCGGGTGGGGACTTGAGATCCTGTGCCAGAACCCGGGCGACTACTCCAGCACTCTGACCGCCGTGCTGGTCCCTGATGGGCATGACGCGGACCGGGTGCGCCAGCTGATACTTGATCGCTACAACATGTCGCTCGGCGCCGGGCTCGGCCGCCTGGCCGGGCGAGTCTTCCGTATCGGCCACCTCGGGGATCTCGGCGAGCTGTCGCTGGCTGGCGCGCTGTGCGGGGTGGAGATGGGGCTGGCCGGGGCGGGAGTTCCCATCGCCCGCGACGGCGTCCGCGCTGCCCTTGACTACCTGGGATCTCCCGCCTGACCGGAGGCGCTGCCTCGCGCGAAGAGCGCACTGGTGCCCGCGCGGCCCGGCACGGCGCCGGGATCAGCGGCCATCAGCCCGCGCTTGGCCGAGCAGGGCCTCGCGGACCTCCCGGGTGTGCTCGCCCAGGGTCGGCGGAGGCAGCCCGGGGGACAGTACGGTGCGGCTGTACCGGACCGGATTGCCCGGCACGCGGATGATGCCCAGCTGCGGGTGATCCACCTCCCACACGAGGTTCTCCGCGCGTGCCTGCTCGCTGTCATAGACCCGGTCCAGGGTCTTCAGCTCGCCGGCGGGCACATCGGCCTGGCGCAGCGTGCCCAGCCAGTCGGCCACCGTGCGTGGTCCGAGCGCCGCGTTCAGGATCCGGTGCAGCTCCGCGAGATTGCCCAGGCGCAGGGCATTGGTCGCGAACCGGGGGTCGCCAGGTTCCAGCCCGGCGAGAGGAGCGAACCGCCGCCAGATGTCATCGTTGCCCACCGCGATGATCAGGGGACCGTCCGCCGCGTCGAACACGCCGTAGGGAGCCACCGTCGGGTGGTGATTTCCAGATGGTCCGGGCACCTGGCCCGCGATCAGGTACCTGGTCGCCTGGAAGGTGTGGATGCCGACCTGCGCGGCCAGCAACGAGGTGGAGACGCGCTGGCCGAGTCCGCCGCGCTCGCGTTCCACCAAGGCGCCGAGCACGCCGATCACCCCGAACAGGCCCGCGCTGACGTCGGCGATCGGAACGCCGACCTTGACCGCCGGGCTCGCCGCCGTCCCGGTCAGGCTCATCAGGCCGCCTTCGCCCTGCAGGATCTGGTCGTAGCCGACCCGGTCGCTGTCTGGGCCAGTCTCGCCGAAGCCGCTGATCGCCAGGCGGACCAGCCGCGGATTCAGCTCGGCCAGGCGGTCGTCACCCAGCCCGAGCCGGTCCATCACCCCCGGGCGGAAATTCTCGATCAGCACGTCGGCCCAGCGCACCAGCGCCTCGACGAAAGCGCGCTCCCCCGGATCCTTCAAATCGATGGCGACACTCCGCTTGCCGCGGTTGACGGCCAGGAAATACGTGCTCTCGGCGCCGTCGCCGGCCGGCATGAACGGAGGGCCCCACTGCCTCGTGTCATCCCCGGCTCCCGGCCGCTCTACCTTGATCACCTCGGCGCCCAGGTCACCGAGCAGCATGGCCGCGTACGGCCCGGCGAGCACCCGGGCCAGGTCAAGAACATGCACCCCGGCAAGCGGGCCGGCTGGCCGGCTGGCATCGGCGCCCTCGCCTGCCGGAGACGAGGGATGGTTCACCGTCATCGCACCCTTTCCTCCTCGTGCCGCTATCGCGCTGCCCGGAGCCAGGGCCTGGCCCGCCGCCGGCGGGCGGCGGGCCAGTACCCGGCGGCTGGCTACGGCGTCGCGGCCGCGAGCGCGCTCGCCGTCATCACGGAGATCTGCGTCTCAAGGCCCGCGGACGTGGCCTGGAAGGCGCCGTATGGGCCGAAGGTGTTGTTGTACTTGTTGTAGTCGAGGCTCCCGCTCGCGCCCTCGTAATTGATCTTCGACCCGGCCTTCAGCAGCTTCAGGCACGACGAGTACGTGTAGCACGCGGTGCCCGGCGGGTTCGTCACCTTGGTCATGTCGCGGGCGACCGTGGTGCCGTCCGTGGTCTTCGCATACTGGTCGGCCAGTGCGAGGGAGATGACCGCGTCATAGGCGTAGTTGGCGTTGGCCAGCGGCCCGGCCGACTTCTGGCTGGGGTAGATCTTGTTGAACAGGTTGGTGAAGGCGCTCGTGGCCTGCCCGGAGACGGACGTGCCGTAGATCGAGGTCAGTTCCGCGTGCGCGGTCGCGTAGCCGATCGCCTTGAGGAAGTCGCTGCCGCTGGTGACGTCGGTGCCGACCCAGGGGATCGACTGGCCGCCGAGCTGCTTGAACTCCCGGAAGAGAACGGCCGCGGTCGGCGGGTCCTCCTGCGTGAAGATCACCTGCGGGTGCGCACCGATCGCCTGGCGAACCTGGCTGAGATACGACGTCTGGTCCGGGGTCACGATGATGGTCTTCAGGATCGTGCCGCCGAGCTTGGTGAACGTGGTGGAGACCGGCTTCAGGAACGTCTGGGCCGCCGGGTCGGAGTAGAACAGCATGACGGCGCGTGAGTAGCCCTTCTGGTGGGCGTACAGCGCCATGGCCACGCCCAGCTGCGAGTCGGACGGGCTGTCGCGGAAGAAGTACGGATCGGTCTGGTGGTCCCGGGCCGTGTCGCCACCCTGGAACTCATCCACGATGTGGTTGGAATCCAGGATCGGCTCTACCCCGTTGATCTCCTGGGTCTCCGGGCCGATCACCCCGCTGATGGTCTTCGTCAGCATCTGGTTCACCGCGGTCACGCCGTCAGCGACGTCGCAGCCGGTGTCGCCCGTCGCCAGCTGCACTTTGCGGCTGAGCACTCCGCCGGCCGAGTTGATCTCACTCTGGGCCACCTTGGCCCCCTGGATCATGGCCTGCCCGAGACTGGCCAGCCGGCCCGTGAAGCAGGAAAGAACGCCATAGGTGACCGGTCCGGAGGAACTGCTGCTGGCTCCGCTCGATCCGCTGCCCGAAGACGCGCAAGCGGCCAGCAAGACGGCGGCGGCGCAAGCGCCGACTGATCTGCTTAGTAGGGGATGTCTCATGCTGGTTCTCCTCAATCCGGTGCGAGCCGCCCGGCGGTGGCCGCCTGAAGCGCGCGGCGGTCGCCCTCAGGCTCGCGTAGTCAATTCATGCGGCCGACGTAGAGCTCCACGACGCTTTCGTCCTGGAGCAGATCCTGTGCAGGACCGTCTAGCCTGTTGCGCCCGAGCACGAGGATGTAGCCCCAGTGCGCATGGCGAAGCGTCCGCCGGGTGTTCTGCTCGACAACGCAGACCCCGACGCCAGTGGCGGCGACTTTCTCGATCTGCTCCCAGAGCGTGCCCTGGAGCAGGGGGGACAGCCCGGCGCTCGGCTCATCGAGCAGCATCACGGCGGGCTCCAGCATGAGCGCCCGGGCCATGGCGAGCATGGTGCGCTGACCTCCGCTGAGCATCCCCGCCCGGCGGCGCAGGGACGCGCCGAGGTCGGGGAAGAGCTCGCACAGTTCATCGATGCGCTCACGCACGCCGCGACGGCGCGTGTACGCGCCCATTTCCAGGTTTTCCCGGACGGTGAGATCGGGGAAGACATTGGAAACCTGGGGGACATAGCCCAGGCCACGCTTGACGAGCTTCTCCGGCGCGATGTTCGTCGTTTTCTCGCCGCGGACGTACACCTCGCCGCGCGATACCTTCAGGACCCCGCTCAGCGCCTTGAGCAGCGTGGACTTACCGGCGCCGTTCGGCCCGACGACAGCGGTGATCTTCTTCGCGTAGACAGTCAGCGAGACGTCCTCGATGATCGGCGGCCCGCCGTAGCCGGCCGTCACCCCTTCGGCGCGCAGTACGACCTCGGGCGCTGGCTCATTCATGGCTCTGGTCCATCCCGAGATAGGCGTCGACCACCCGGGGGTTGTCGCGCAGGCCGGAGAACGGTCCCTGCGCGATGACCTCGCCGAGATCCATGACGACCACCTGATGGCAGGTCTTCTCGATGAACGGGAGATTGTGCTCGACCACGATCACCGTGCTGCCCTCCGCGGCGAAGTGCCCCACGGCCTCGCCGATCCGCGCGCCGAGCACCGGATTGACGCCTCCCATCGGCTCGTCGAGGATGATCAGGCGCGGCTCGGCCGCCGCGATGCGCGCGAATTCGAGCAGCCGTTTCTGGCCGCCGCTCAGCCTGACCGCACGTTCGTTCTTCAGCTCGGCCAGCTGGAAGCGCTCCAGGATGGCCCGGACCTCGACGCGGTCCGCCTCCTCGGCCCGGCGGATCCGGCGGGCCTGGGTCATCGAGCGCCAGAGGGACTCGCTGGCGAACCGGCGCCGCGCCAGCAGGACGTTGTCCATCACGGTCAGGTTCCGCCACTCGCGTGGCGTCTGGAATGTCCGGATGAGCCCGAGACGGGAGATGACGTCGGGACGTTTCCCGACCAGCTGCTCACCCGCGAACGTGATTCTGCCGGAGTCCGGCTGCCCGAAGCCGGACACGAGATCGACCACCGTGCTCTTGCCCGCGCCATTCGGCCCGATCAGGCCGATCACCTGGCCTTCGGAAACCGAGAACGTGCATTCCCGGACGGCATTGACGCCGCCGAAGGATTTCGTCAGGCCCTCGATCTCGAGCAGCGCCGCGCTCATTCCGCGCTCCCGTCCTCAGCCGGCTGCTCCTCGCGCGGCGAGCCGCGCGCAGAAAGACCCTCCCCGGCGTCCGCGGCCTGCGCAGCTCGCGGCGAGGCTTCGGTGCGGGTGGCAACGGCCGGCGCTGGCCCCGCGGGCGGGCTGCCGGGGGACGCGGCGACGGCGCGAGCCCGGAACGGCCCCAGCCGCGGTCCCCTCCGTGGCCCCCGGTCCACCCCGGGCCGCTCTCTGAAGATCCCTTCGGGCCTGAACCTGAGCATCAGGATGATCAGGAGCCCGATGAGGATCTGGCGCATCGCCGGGCCGAACTCGGGCCGGGACGCGGGCGACGGCAGGAAGCGGGTGAGCTCGATGAAGCCGATGTAGACGACGAACACGCCGACGATGACCCCGCGGGGGTTGCCGCGGCCGCCGACCAGGATCGCCGCGTAGATGACCAGGAGCTCCTGGGGGGTCCAGGCGGACGGGTTGAATGCGCTGATGAAGATGGCGAAGAGGCCGCCGGTCAAGCCGGCCAGGGCCGCACCGAACAGGTAGGCGCGGTATTTCGCGGTGAACACCGTGCGCCCGTACGCGGCGGCGGCACGCTCGTCCTCGCGGACGGCCCGCAGCATCCGGCCGAACGGGCTCCTCGACAGCCGCTGCACGAGGAGATAGGCCAGGAACAAGATGACGAGCACCACGAAGAGAAAGACAATGCGGTAACCGTTGTAGGTGAGGCGCAGCGCCGTCTGCCCCGGGTTGATCAGCCCGTACAGGCCGTTGTAACCGTCGAAGAGCGGCGTGTAGTTCTCCACCAGGAGGTACAGGGCGCTCACCGCGCCGAGGGTCGTGACGGCGAAGTAGATGTCGCGCAGGTTCCGCAGCGCGATGGCGCCGATGATGGCGGCGAGGCCCACGACGGCCACGTCAGCCAGCACGATGGCGACCACGACCGGAAGACGCCAGCCGATGATGTACTCGACCGGCGGGGTGGGCTTGCCGATGGCCAGCACGAAGGTCATGTAGCTGCCGAGCGCGAGGTACCCGTAGAACGCCAGGTCGAAGTCGCCGCACCAGCCCCAGACGACGTCGAGGCCGAGGGCGAGGATGGCGAAGATGGCCGCCTCGGTGAAGATGCTGACCCAGTACATCAGGCACGCACCGCCGCGGCGCTCCCGCGGACGAAGACGCCGTTCGGCCGGAACAGCATGAGCAGCACGAGGAGCAGGAAGGCGAACACGAGCTCGTAGGCCGAGCTGGTGTAGGTGCCGGCGATCTGCAGGACGAGCCCTACCAGGATGGCGCCGCCAAAGGTCGCGTACGGCCGCCCGATGCCTCCGGCGACGGTGGCCGTGATGGTCAGCAGCAGGAAGCTGAAGCCTAGCGTCGGGCTGAAGGTTCCTATCGTGTCCGCCAGCACGAAGCCCGCGAAACCGGAAACCGCTCCCGCGAGCGCCCAGGTCTGCATGATGATCCGCCGCGCTGGGATCCCGCTCACCTGCGCCAGCGCCCGGTCCTGCGATACCGCCCTGACCGCCTTGCCGAAGCGCGTCCGCTGCAGCAGCAGGTAGATGAGGCCCGCCACGGCCAGCGCCGAGAAGATCACCTCGATGTCCGAGGTTGTCCACAGGAACGGCCCGACATGGTGCAGGCCGCCCTGCGCGAACGTGTAGGAGACGCTCGCCGCTCCGTAGATGATCACGAGCACGTTCTGCAGGATGAGCGACGCTCCGAGCGTCGCGATGAAGACCGTGATGCCGGTGCGGCCCCTGAACTGCTCGATCAGCCCGGCGTTCAGGACCACCCCGGCGATCATGCCGGCGGCCGCGGCGATCAGCGCGGCGGCGGGCACGCTCTGATGGAAGAACGTCTGCCCGCTGTAGGCGGCGTAGGCACCGATGGTGAGGAACTCACCGTGCGCGAAGTTGGCGACCCGGCTCACCGCGTACTCAAGCGTGAACGCGACCGCTGACAGCGACAGGATCGCCGCCGTCGCGAGCCCGATGCCGACGGTCACAAGGAAAGTGCCCATGTCATCCCTTGGCGCGACTAGGAGGCAGCTGGTAGGGGGCAAGTGGTGGGAGGCAAGTGGTGGGAGGCAAGTGACAAAGAGAGTAAGTGGCTGAGCCAGTAGCCCGTACCATAATGTTAGCTATTCTGAGTGTCAACGGGGTCTGTGATGGCTCCTGTTGCCGGCGACGCGAGCGAGGACGCCTGCGTAGTGCCGAGCTATTCAGCTGATGCAGCCCGGCTAGAGGATTGAGGCGACGCAGCGCCATGCGAGCGGGTCAGCGGGCCGGGCGCCCGAGCACCGAGTCCCTCCGTGCTCCGGACCGGCGCCGTCTCTACGAGCAGCTGGCAGCCCGGTTGCTCGACTATGTCGAGGTGACCGGGCTGGTGATTGGTGACCGCTTGCCCTCTGAGCGAGATCTCGCGGAGGCATTGCAGGTGAGCAGGGCGTCGGTCCGCCAGGCGACGGTCGCGCTGGAGGTACGGGGGACGCTGGAGGTACGGCACGGGGACGGCATCTACCTCAGGTCACTGCCGAACGACTCGGGCCACCTCATGGAGCTGATGACCCAGCGGCACCGGCTGCCCGAGATCCTCGAGGCCAGGGAAGCCCTGGAGACGCAGCTAGCCGCCCTGGCGGCGGCGCGCAGGACCGAGGCCGACGTCGCGGCGATGGACCTGGCCCTCGATGCCATGGCCGCCGACATCGAGGCGGACGGCCTCGGCGAGGAGGGGGACCGGCTGTTTCACGAGGCTGTCACCCGGGCGGCCCGCAGCCCGCTGCTCGCTGACTTCATGACCGCGCTGGCGGTGCCCATCAGCGAGACCAGGCGGAGCTCCCTGGGCGAGCCGGGACGGCCTCCCCGCTCACTCAATGCCCACCGCCGCATCCTCGAGGCAATCCGCCGCGGTGACGCGCCGGGAGCACGGCAGGCCATGCGCCGTCACGTGAAAATGGTGGCCGATATCGGCCTGCTCAGGTGGTCAGCCGCCAAGTCTGACACCGGAGACGACCAGGGCACATAGCCTGACCGTCGTCGCCGCGGGCCGCCCGCGGCGACGACCAGGCCGACCAGCGCATCGACGTCCCCACCGGTACTCGACCGGGCCAGCCGGATGTCTTTCCGGCTGGGGTGTCGATTCTGCCGGCCCCCGTTCGTGAACAGGGATGAGAGAGCCGGCCGGGTGCCGGCCCCAGCCAGAAGGAGAACCGACATGAAGCAGTACCTGCTCGCCGTGCACATGGTCGAGGGAGAGCCCGTCCCCTCCGAGACGCAGATGCAGCAGGCGTACAAGGCGGTCGACGCCTTCAACGCTGACCTGCAGTCCGCCGGGGCCTGGGTGTTCGCCGGCGGCCTCCACCCGCCTGCCACGGCCACGGTCGTTCGCGCCCAGGGCGGCCAGGTGGTCACCACGGACGGGCCATTCGCGGAGACCAAGGAGCAGCTGGGCGGCTTCTGGGTCATCAAGGTCGCCGACCTGGACGCCGCCCTCGACTGGGCCGCCAAGGGGTCGGCCGCCTGCGGCGCCCCGGTGGAGGTCCGGCCGTTCCAGGAGCTCCCGGAGGAGTAGCTCGTGCCCAGTACGGACGCTGCGGCCATGGAGCGGGCCTACCGGGAGAGCTCGGGGCGCGCGGTGGCCACCCTGGTCCGCCTCTTCGGTGATATCGACCTCGCCGAGGAGGCGGTCCAGGAGGCCTTTGCCGTGGCCGCCGAGCGCTGGCCGGTCACCGGGGCGCCGCCCAACCCCGGCGGCTGGATCGTCACCACCGCCCGCAACAAGGCCCTGGATCGCCTGCGGCGGGAATCGTCGCGCTACGGCCGCGAGACACAGGCCGCCCTGCTGCACGCCGACCCAGACCCACCGGAGGTGGGACCAGTGCGCGATGACCGCCTGCGGCTGATCTTCACCTGCTGTCACCCGGCGCTGGCCGCCGAGGCTCAGATTGCGCTGACGCTGCGGCTCATCGGGGGGCTCCAGACACCTGAGATCGCCCGCGCCTTTCTCGTGCCCGAGGCGACGATCGCCCAGCGCCTCGTCCGGGCCAAGCGGAAGATCCGCGCCGCCGGCATCCCCTACCGGGTGCCGGGCGACGTGGAACTGCCCGACCGGCTCCCCCTCGTGCTGGCGGTCATCTACCTCGTCTTCAACGAAGGGTACCTGGCCTCGGCCGGCGACGAGCTCGGCCGCTCCGAACTGTGCGCCGAGGCCATCCGCCTGGCCAGGCTGCTGGCCGGGCTGATGCCCGACGAGCCCGAGGCCCTCGGCCTGCTGGCCCTGCTGCTCCTGACCGAGGCCCGCCGCCAGGCCCGCACCGGGCCCGGCGGCACGCTGGTCCTGCTCACCGATCAGGACCGCAGCCGATGGGACCACGCGATGATGGCCGAGGGCCAGGACCTCGTCCGGACCTGCCTGCGCCGGAACCGCCCTGGGCCCTACCAGCTTCAGGCCGCGATCAACTCCGTGCACAGCGACGCCGCAACGGCCGCGGACACCGACTGGGCGCAGATCCTCGCGCTCTACGACCAGCTGATGGTGGTGGCGCCAACACCCGTCGTGGCCCTCAACCGCTGCGTGGCCGTCGCCGAAGTACACGGTCCGTCCCGGGCGCTCGAACTCGTCGACCAGCTCGACCTCGACGGCTATCACTTGTTCCACGCGACGCGCGCAGATCTCCTGCGCAGGCTCGGCCGGCCAGACGACGCGACGGCCGCCTACGACGCGGCTATCGCCCGCACCGCCAACCGCGCCGAGCGGTCCTTCCTCACCCGCCGCCGGGACGGCGGCGGAACGGGATGATGTCGGCTCAGCTGGCCTCGCGGCCGGGGCTAGGCGATGACCCGCACGGCCGAGGAGCCGTCCGGCAGGCGGCGCACTTCGAGGCGCTCGGCCACCCGGTCCTTCAGGTCGGCCACATGGCTGACGATGCCGACGACCCGGCCGCGGTCCCGCAGGTCGTCGATGACCGCCAGCACCTGGTCCAGCGTGTCGGCATCCAGGGAGCCGAAGCCCTCGTCGATGAAGAGCGTGTCCAGGTCCACTCCCCCCGCCTCCGCCTTGACCACGTCGGCCAGGCCGAGCGCCAGCGCGAGAGAGGTGTAGAACGTCTCACCGCCCGACAGTGACGTGGGGCTGCGTTCCTCGCCGGTGTGCCGGTCGATCACCGACAGGGTCAGCCCCGCGCGCTGCCGCTTGGTCTCGCCCTCGTCGATCCGCTTGAGCTCGTAGCGGCTCGACGACATCGCCAAGAGCCGCACGTTGGCCGCGGCGACAACCTGCTCGAACCAGTGCCGCAGGACGTACGTGGTCAGCGCGACCCGGCGGTGGCCATCCATTCAGATCGGAAGAGCGTCGTGTAGGGAAAGAGTGTAGATCTCGGTGG
>OCZU010001428.1_pt1 | contig 15734 bp, 14 predicted proteins | sample 1539001 | NCBI WGS metagenome assembly OCZU01 (sample SAMEA3539306, study PRJEB22396) | soil metagenome | biome: tundra; feature: field; material: soil | place: USA | collected 2010-05 | depth 0.15 m | reverse complement strand
AATCGCGACCGCCGGCAGGGGTTTCGGCTCCAGCGGGGGCAGTTCCGCCGGCGCGCGGCCCACCAGCGAAGCGAGCGCAACGATGCGCAATTGCGCCGATCCCTCGAGGCCCGCGATCTGTTCCTTGACCGCAGCCAGCGCCGCGTCGGTCCGGTGCAGTGTATCGGCGGCATCCAATTCTGCGTTGACCCGCTCCAAGGAAATCGCGCCCTCTCGCTGCACGGTCGCGAGCCGCTCGCGCGCCAAGCTCAAGCGACTCTGGTCCGCTTGCCAACCGAAATAGGTATCGGCAACCGAGCTTGCCAACACGAGTGCAGCGGCGGTGCGTTCGGCTTGCGCCGCATGCGCCTGATCCATGGCCGATTCGACGGCCGCGCGCTGCTTGCCCCACCAATCGAAGGTGTAGCGGGCTTGCAGACCGAGATCGAACGTGTTGTACCAATGAAATGGAAGCAGCTGTGGCGGGAATGCGCTGACGATGCCGTTGTCGCTGAGGCGCTGGCGTTCGGCATCTGCGTCCAATCCCACTTGCGCGCCGCTGGCGGCGGCGGCCGCACGCACCGACTCGCGTGCCTCCTCGAAGCGCGCATGCGCGCTCGCGAGCGTCGGCGCAACGGCAAGCGCTTGTTCGACGAGAGCGTTGAGCGACGGATCTTGATATCGCTGCCACCAGTCATTCGCCGGCCACGACTCGCCGTCCGATTGATCGAGTCCGCTCAGCGGCGCAGTCGTCGACAGCACGACGGGTGCCGGTTTGGGCGGCAAACCCGCGCAGGATGCCAACCCTAAGCCGGCCAGCACGATTGCCGCGCGAACGCCGCTCATTCCGCCGGCTCCTCCGCCACGCTATTTGCCATGACCTCGTCGACTCGATTGGCGAGCCGCTTGAGCTGGGCGATCAACTGCTGCTGTTCATCGGCCGAGAATTCGCCGAACACTTGCCGCAATGCCCCGAACATCGTGGGCAGAAGACCGCGCACGAGTTGGTCGCCTTTTGGCGTGATTCGAAGCACCATCTTGCGTCGATCCTGGGCGCTCAAATCGCGCGTGATCAGGTCCCGCGTCACCAGTGCATCGCATATGCGCGACATATTCGCCGGACTCTGCGAGGCCCGTGCGCACAGATCGGTCGGATGCGCCATGTTTTCGGGTTGAGAGAACAACGCGGTCAGCACTCGAAAATCGCCCTCGCCCAGACCGGAGGGACGAATGTGCTGATCCATGAGCTGCGCCAGATCGTGAGCCAAGAACAGCACGATGCGGCTCAACAGCACTTGATCGACCGGAACATCCTCGAGGCGTCCGCTCAAACGCTGCAGACTCGCCTCGACCATCTCGATTTGCTGGTGTACCATAATGATAAGAACGCTAACTATTTGGTATTTGATATTCTATAACGTGAATATATATCATGCAAATAGTTATTGATTTTAAAAACGACAGCTGTCATTTTTGCCGCAATGGATGGTCTCGATAACATGAGCATAACCGCGACGCACAAGATGCATGAACGCTTAAAGAACCAGGGCGACCTCATGGTGCGCGCCGCGGCTCCGGCCATCGGCGATGCCCGCCGAGGGAACCAGGACCCATGAAACCTCGCGCCGCACGACCGTCTCCCCGGACACAGCTTTCGGGAGCGAATGCAGGCGCTAACCAAGCCATCGTGATCGCGCTGACGGCCGGACTGCTCGCGAGCTGTGCGGTCGGCCCCAACTTCAAGTCGCCGCCGGCGCCGACCACCAAGAGCTACGTCGCGGGCGAGTTGCCGCAGAACACTGCGTCCAGCGACTCCAAGGGTGGCGAGGCGCAGCGTTTCGTCGCCGGCCTCGATATCCCCGGCCAATGGTGGACGTTGTTTCAGTCGACGGATCTCAACGCACTGATCGAGCGTGCACTCGACCACAACCCGACGCTCGAAGCCGCACAGGCGGCGCTGCGGCAGGCGAACGAGACCCTCGCCGCGCAGCGAGGCAGCTATTACCCAAGCGTGGCGGCCTCGGTCGGAGCCCAGCGCAGCAAGTCGTCGGGCGCCGCCATCGGTGAACCGCAGATCGGCTCCTATTACTACACGCTCAATAGTGCCTCGGTGAACGTCTCCTACGGCATCGATGCGTTCGGCGGCACGCGCCGGCAAGTCGAAGCCCTGCAGGCACAGTCCGATTACGAACAATACGCGCTCGAAGCGAGCTATCTGAGTTTGACCGCGAATATCGTCACGGCCGCGGTCGGCGAGGCCTCGGTACGCGCGCAAATCGCTGCGACCGAGGACATCGCGCGCGCGCAGCAGACCCAATTGGACATCGTGCGGCGCCGCGTATCGGCGGGCGGCGCTTCGCGAGCGGACGTCGCGCAACAGCAAGCCGCACTCGCCAACACGCTCGCGTCTCTGCCGCCGCTGCGCAATCAGCTCGCGCAGTTGCGCAACCAACTGGCGACTTATACGGGTGATATGGCCGCCGACTTTCAGAGCGGCGCGTTCACGCTCGACTCATTGAGCTTGCCCGCGGATTTGCCCGTGAGTCTGCCCTCGAAGCTCGTCGAACAGCGGCCCGACGTGCGCGAGTATTCGGCGCTGCTGCACGCGGCGACCGCGCAAGTGGGCGTGGCGACCGCGAACATGCTGCCCCAGATCACGCTAACGGGCAGCTATGGCGGAGAGGCCACGCAATTCTCGGAGGTTTTCAATCCGGCCTCCGTGGTCTGGACCCTCGCGGCATCGGTCACGCAGCCGATATTCAAGGGCGGTCAATTGAGGCATCAACGGAGTGCCGCGATCGCCGCCGCGCAACAAGCCGCCGCCAATTACAAATCCACGGTATTGACGGCGTTCCAAACCGTGTCGAACACGTTGATCGCGCTGCAGTTCGATGCGGATTCATTCGCGGCGAGCGCAACCGCCGAGCGTGCCGCCGCGGTGAGCCTCGACTTGCTAAAGGTTCAGTATCGCAGCGGCGCCGCGAGCTACGTCCAGGTGCTCACCGCCGAGCAGACCTATCAAACCGCGGCCATCGTGCTCGTCAAGGCGCGCGCACAACGCTATGCCGACACTGCCGCACTGTTCCAGGCATTGGGCGGCGGCTGGTGGAACCGCACCGATATCCGTTCAGGCGACTGCTGTAAGGGGCTCAAGTGACTCATCCTGAAATCCGGCCAGAGGCTAGCCCCGCAAATCCGCCAACGCGATCCGCAAAGATCAAGTGGACGATCGTCGTCGTCGTCGCGGCGATCGTCATCGTCGGCGGCATCATCGGCTCGAAGATCTACTTCGGTATCAAGAAGGGCAAGGAAATGGCGGGTTACGCCAATTTCCCGCAGGTCGTCTCGACTGCGGTCGCGGCCAGCACGAGCTGGCAGGCGCACGCCGAGAGCGTCGGCAGCGTACGGGCACTGCGCGGCGCGGATCTGGCCGCACAAGCCTCCGGTGTCGTCGATAAAATCGAGTTCGAGTCCGGCAACGAGGTTGCCGCGGGCGCAACGCTGCTGCGCCTGCGGCCCAACGACGATCCGGCCAAACTCGCAGAGCTCGAGGCCGCGGCGGTACTCGCCGAACAGACCTTCAAGCGTGATCAGGAACAATTCGCGGCGCAGGCGATCAGCCAGGCGACGGTCGACAGCGATGAGGCCACGCTGAAGTCCGCGCGGGCGCAAGTCGCGGCCCAGCAGGCGCTGATCGAGGAGAAAATCGTCCGGGCGCCGTTTGCCGGCCGGCTCGGCATCCGGCAGGTCGACGAAGGCCAGTATTTGAGCGCAGGCACGACCGTTGTGACCTTGCAGGCGCTCGATCCGATCGTCATCGATTTTTACGTTCCGCAGCAGATCCTTTCGAATCTGAAGACGGGACAGGCGGTGACTGCGGCCATCGACACCTACACTGGCGCGACCTTCACCGGCGTCGTCACCTCGATCAACTCCAAGGTCGATACGGCGAGCCGCAACGTCCAAGTGCGCGCAACGTTCCACAATGCCGACCGGCGCCTCGTGCCCGGCATGTACGCGAACGTCGCGATCGACGCCGGCGCGCCGCAGGATCTGGTCACGGTGCCGCAAACCGCGATCACTTATAACCCTTATGGAGCCACGGTCTTCGTCGTCGATCAGAGCGGCCGCAACGAGAGCGGCGCGCCAAAGCAAATTGCGAAGCAACGCTTCGTCGAGGTCGGCCCGACCCGGGGCGATCAGGTCGCGGTCACCAAGAATCTCGCGGCCGGCGATGTCGTCGTGACGGGCGGACAGCTCAAATTGCGCAACAGCTCGCCGGTGACGATCGACAACACCGTCAAACCGAACGACGACGTGGCTCCGTCGCCGCCGAACGAATGAGCACGGGCCGCTGACATGAGCTTCACCGATATATTCATCCGCCGACCGGTACTCGCGAGCGTCGTGAGCTTGATGATCCTGGTCATCGGCATCCGCTCGTTCAGCTCGCTGCAAGTCCTGCAATATCCGAAGACCGAAAACGGCATCGTCACGATCTCGACCTCGTACCCCGGCGCCGACCCGGACGCGATCGCGGGCTTCATCACGACGCCGATCGAGGCGGCCGTCGCGCAGGCGAACGGCATCGACTACATGACCTCGACGAGCCAGAGCGGCACGAGCACGATCTCGGTCAATCTGCGCCAGAATTATGACACCTCGAAGGCTGCCGCCGAGATCAACATCAAGGTCAATTCGGTGCTGAACCAGCTGCCGACGGGCTCGCAGCTGCCGCAGATCACCGTCAAGGTCGGACAGACCACCGATGCGATGTACCTGGGCTTCACGAGCGCGACTCTGGAGCGCAATCAAATCACCGACTATTTGCAGCGCGTCGTGCAGCCGCAGCTCCAAGCGGTGCCGGGCGTGCAGACCGCGGAGATCTTGGGCGGGCAATACTTTTCGCTGCGCGCATGGCTCGACCCGAAGAAGCTCGCAGGCTACGGGCTGACCGCGAGCGACGTATCCGCGGCGCTCGCCGACAACGATTTCGTTTCGGCGATCGGCAATACCAAAGGCCAGATGGTTCAGGTGACGCTGACCTCGACGACCAGCCTGCACAGCTTGAAGGAATTTCGGGATCTGGTCATCAAGCAGATCGGCGGAACCAACGTGCGCTTGAGCGACGTCGCCGAAGTCACCCTGGGCGCCGACAGCTACGAAGCGCGGGTCGCTTTCGACGGCAAGTCGGGCGTGTTTATCGGCATCCAGGTCGCGCCGAGCGCAAACCTGCTGACGGTCATCAACGGCGTCAACGCCGTGTTTCCGCAGATCCAGGCCCAGCTTCCGCAGGGCCTCGATGGCCTCGTCGTTTATGACACGACCGAATTCGTGAAGAGCTCGATCCGCGAAGTCGCGGTGACGCTGGTCGAAGCCTTGATCATCGTGATGATCGTAATTTTCGCGTTCCTGGGCTCGCCTCGCTCGGTGCTGATCCCGGTCGTCGCGATTCCGCTGTCCCTGATCGGCACCTTGGGAATCATGTTGGCGCTCGGCTTCACGATCAATCTATTGACGCTGCTCGCGCTCGTGCTGTCGATCGGATTGGTCGTCGACGATGCGATCATCGTCGTCGAAAACGTCAATCGGCATCTCGAGCAAGGCACCCCGCCGCTCGAGGCCGCCGGCACGGCGGCGCGCGAACTCGCGGCGCCGATCGTCGCGATGACCGTCGTGCTGCTTGCGGCGTTCACGCCGATCGGATTTCAGGGCGGCCTCACGGGCGCGCTATTCGTCGAGTTCGCGTTCACGCTCGCCGGAGCGGTCACCGTGTCGGCGGTCATCGCGCTGACGCTCTCGCCGATGATGTGCTCCAAACTGCTCAAGCCCCATAGCCAGGACGCGACCGATTGGGAATCGCGGCTGGTTCGCGCAATCGATCGGCGCTTCAGCGCAGTGCGCGACTGGTACCAGCGCCAGCTGCAGAACAGCCTGCGCTACACTTTCGTGACCGCGGTGCTCGTGGTCGTGGTGCTCGCCAGCATTTATCTGCTCTACGGATTTTCGAAGGGTGAGCTCGCGCCGCAGGAAGATCAGGGATTCGTTGCGATGCAGCCGAATTCATCGCCAAATTCGACGCTCCAGCAAAAAGTGCTCTACGCCTTGCAGCTCCACGATCTGATCGAAGCTGCGGTTCATCCGCAGCACCTGTTCCAGATCGACGCGCCCGGCCAGTCGTTCAACGGGCTGGTGCTCGGGCCGCGCAACCAGCGCGCGCTGGGGAGCGACGAGGTCCAGCAGTTGCTGCAGCAAAAGGTCGGCGCGATCGCCGGCCAGCGAATCGGGGTGTTCCAGCCGCCGTCGCTACCCGGCGCGTTCGGCTACCCGATGCAGGTCGCGATCAAGACGACCGACTCGGCGGCGCGCTTGAATGACGTCTCGAAGAATTTCCTCAATGCCGCGCTCCAGAGCGGCAACTTCATATTCCTGGACACCGATTTGAAATACGACCTGCCCCAGTCGGTCATCGAAATCGATCGCGAAAAATCCGCGCAAATCGGCCTGACGATGACCCAAGTGGGATCGGCGCTCGGCAATCTGCTCGGCGGCGGATACGTCAATTACTTCAGCATGGACACGCGCTCGTACAAGGTCATTCCGCAGGTGCAGAGGACTTCGCGGCTCAACGTCGACCAGCTGCTCAATTATCCGATTGCAACGGTCGGCGGCGTCTCGGTGCCGCTCTCGACGATTGCAAAAATCCGCAATGAGACGGTTCCGGAGACTCTGAATCACTTTCAACAGCTCAATTCGGCGACGATCTCGGGCGTAATGCGGCCGGGGATTTCGCTCGAGGACGCCTTGAAATTCTGCCAGAATCTCGCCGCGCATACGCTGCCTGCCGGCTACACGGTCGACTACGCGGGACAGGCTCGGCAATTCGTCTACGAACAGAGCGGCGTCATGGTGACCTTCGCGCTCGCGATCATCATCGTCTTTCTGTCGCTCGCAGCCTTGTTCGAGAGTTTCCGAGACCCCTTCGTCATTTTGATCTCGGTGCCGCTGTCGATCGCGGGCGCGTTGATCTTCATCGCGATCGGGATTCACGGCGCGTCCATCAATATCTACACCGAGGTCGGCCTCGTGACGCTCATGGGCCTGATCAGCAAGCACGGGATCCTGATCGTCGAGGTCGCGAACGTGCAGCAGCTGAAAAACGGCTTGTCGAAATATGACGCGATTCTCGCGGCGGCCGGCGAACGGCTGCGCCCGATCCTCATGACGACCGCTGCGATGGTGCTCGGCGTCATGCCGCTCGTTTTCGCGAGCGGCGCCGGCGCCGCGTCGCGCTTCGCGATCGGTCTGGTGATCGCCGCAGGCCTGTCGATCGGCACGATGTTCACGCTGTTCGTGGTTCCGGGCGTCTATATGCTGGTCGGCGCCGACCATGCGCGGCGCGCGGACGTGGCGCCGGCGGCGGCCGTGCAATCCGGGGTAGGCTGACGCGCCATGGCCGAACCGCCTGAATTGGCGCCGCTGACGGGTGCCGCGCGCATCGTCGGCACCTTTGCGCTCGCGCTCGCGACGTTCATGAACGTGTTGGACACATCGATCGCGAACGTATCCCTGTCGTCGATCGGCGGCGATCTCGGCGCAGCCACGACGCAAATCACCTGGGTCATCACCTCGTTCGCGGTCGCGAACGCCATCGCCGTGCCGCTGACCGGCTGGCTCACGCAGCGCTTCGGCGCGGTGCGCTTATTCGTCGCATCGATCATCCTGTTCACGCTGGCTTCGCTGGCCTGCGGACTCGCAACGTCGCTGCAAACGCTGATCTTCTTTCGCGTCGTTCAGGGCGCGGTCGCCGGCCCGATGATTCCACTGTCGCAGGCCCTGTTGCTGTCGAGTTTCTCGAAGGCCAAGGCCGGTACCGCGCTCGCGATCTGGGCGATGACCACGCTGATTGCCCCGGTCATGGGGCCGCTGCTCGGCGGCTGGATCACAGACAACATTTCTTGGCCGTGGATTTTCTATATCAATATTCCGGTCGGCGCGTTCGCCGCCGCCGTCACTTGGCGGATTTACCGGGTGCGCGAAACACCGCGCAAGAAGTTGCCGATCGACACGATTGGTCTCGGACTCTTGATCATCTGGGTCGGGTCGCTGCAAATCATGCTCGACAAAGGCGAAGAACTCGATTGGTTCGCCTCCTCGGCCATCGTTGCGCTCGCCGTCACCGCAGCCGTGATCTTTTGCGTGTTCTTGACCTGGGAATTGATTGCCAACCGACATCCAATCGTGGAATTGCGGCTATTCAAGCGTCGCAATTTCTGGACCGGGACGCTCGCGATGTCTCTCGCCTACGGCGTATTCTTCGGCAACGTCGTCGTGCTGCCGCTGTGGCTCATTCAATATATGGGCTATACGGCGACCGATGCGGGTTTGTTGACCGCGCCCGTTGGTATCCTCGCACTGCTGCTCTCGCCGTTCGTCGGCAAGCGCGTCGGCAAAACCGATCCGCGCCGGTTAGCGACGGTAGCGTTCGTCATTTTTGCGATTTCCTTGTACATGCGCTCGCGTTACAACACGCAAGCCGATTTCGTGTTCCTTGTCGTGCCCATCATCGTGCAAGGCGCGGCCGTGGCATTCTTCTTCGTGCCGCTCGTGTCCCTGATACTGTCGGGACTCCCGCCCGAGCAGATTCCGGCGGCCTCCGGGCTCTCGAACTTCGCGCGCATCCTCGCGGGCAGCTTCGGCACCTCGATCGCGACGACGATGTGGGACAACCGTGCGATCTTGCACCATGCCCAGCTGACCGAGTATGTGAGTGGGGCCAGCCTGCCCACCCAGCAATATCTGCAAACGCTGCAAGGCGGAGGTCTGTCGATGCAGCAGGCTGCGGGCTCGATCAATCGCAGCATCGACGTCGAGGCACATCTGCTCGCGGCCAACGACGTTTTCCTGGTTTCGGCGGCGCTGTTCGTCGCCTTGATCGCCATCATTTGGCTGGCTCATCGGCCCAAGAGCACGGCCGGGGCCGGGACCGGGGCTGGCGCGCATTGATGACCCGCTATAGCAGATTGGTTATTTTAATTATAGATAACAATCGATTAAGAATTATAGTTAATGTGATTGATATCAATAATTCGCAACGCCGAGCGCCCGCCCCCCGAATCTAGCAGGCGTATGTTGCGCGAGGACGTCTTGGAATCCTTTTCAAAACTGAGAAAAAAGGGCGTTGCGTTTTATCGATTGTCTTGTATATTCCGGCTGCAGAGTCTTGATTTATCAAGCCTCCCAGGGAGTGATGCAGCCTCGAAACCACTTTAAGGTTTCAGCCTTTGTCGAAAAAACCGGGGCCTTCATGATCAGTGCATGGGATTGTTTCCATTTCGCAACACTCGAACTCGTGCGCTCGACGCCTATCAAGCAACGTCTTATATGCGCCTATCGGCAGTATCTTTCGGTGATGCCGGAAGACCAATTGCCGAGCGATATTCGCGAATCCTTCGGCAAGGTCATGCACTGGCTGCGCGGCGTGCAGCCGTTGCGCGGCGAGGATGCCGTGAGCGCATCGGTGCGCAAAATGTCGAATCAAGAAGCGGACGAGTGCACGGCACTGATCGTTGAGATGTTCGGTCGGATTAGCCGCGCTCAATCGAGTGCCGGACGATCGAACAATTCTCTAATTAAGCTGCACAGTGTCGATTCGGATTCCGAGTTCGACGCACCGGCGCTGATCGCCAACAACTAGGGCCCAGGGCGCCTCGGCCGATCGCGCGATGACGGCTGGGCGCATCGTGCTCAGGCGGTAGCGGCGTCAATCCAGTTTGAATTCGATCGTTTCCCAGCGATTCGTATCCTCGTGGCGCGCCTGGCGTTTGAGCGCGTCGATCAGATTCCGCTCGTTCCAGGCACTGACCTCGTCGGCGAGATCCTTGATTGCTTTCGGCAGATCCTCGGTCGAACCGAAATTTTCCAGCGCCACGATCGGTCGATCCGCGGCCTTCGCAAAATTCAGTTCAAACAGCACCAATTCCGGCTCACGGCGATATGCGGCCGGCACTACGATCACTACCTCGCAAGGGGCTATTTGACGCCGCAAGTCTTCGCGCTGGGCTTCCGGATCGACGGGTCGCCTGCCTTGAGGCTGACTCGTATTGACGTAGTAAAAGGTACCGGGCGACTCGAGATACTCGAAAACACGCGGGTAGTCGTCGTTTTCTTCCCAGGTATGGGTGACGAATAGCCGGATCGGGTTACTCGGAATAGCCATTGCCGCGTAGTGTATCGCGCCGAAGGCTATGCGCGAAACTCCGCCCGCCGATACAATGCCGCGGTGCGCTTGCTCATTTACAATATCCGTTATGCGACAGGTGCCGGCGCCGCCTTTCACTTGCCGCTGCCGGGTGCAGGCTATTTGCGCTCCAGCCGGCGCACGCTCGTGCGGCTAACCGAGTTCATCAAACAACAGGACCCCGACATCGTCGGGCTCATCGAGGTCGACACCGGCTCGATCCGCACCGGCATGGTCAACCAGGCGGATTTCATCGCCCGTTCGCTCGGCCATTACTCCACCTACGAATGCAAATATGGGATCGCCTCCGTCAATCAATTGGTGCCCATCGTGCGCAAGCAGGGCAATGCCTTCCTCGCCGGCCCGCGCGTCCGCGGCGAACGCTTCCATTACTTCGACGCCGGAATCAAACGCCTGATCATCGAGCTCGAGCTGGACGACGTCGCGATTTTTCTCGTGCATTTGTCGCTGAAATACCGCCACCGGCAATACCAGTTGCGCTACCTATACGATTTGGTGCGCCAGACACATAAACCGGTCATCGTCGCGGGGGACTTCAATACCTACTGGGGCGATCACGAGATTTACCTGTTCAACCACGCGGCCGGCTTGAAGAGCGCCAATGCGCACGGTTTGCCGTCCTATCCGAGCCATAGCCCGCGCAAAGAACTCGATTTCATTCTGTGCAGCGAAGAAATCGAGGTCAATCGCTTCGAAATACCGGATATCCGTCTGTCCGATCATCTGCCGCTGATTTGCGATTTCACGGTCAAAGCACAAGTGCAGCAAGCGGCGTGAGACCCCGCAACATACAGCGAAATGGACCGCAAATCGGCTTAGGATACAGTGTCATTGTGAACCACTAAGCGGTTGTGGCCCATGCCGATTATGTTAGCATTCTCACGCAAAATCCTATGGACGAACGACCCGTCGACCTCGCCGTACTAAAGAGTTTTTCGCCCCTCGACGGACTGAAGGCGGAAAACCTCTACGCGCTTGCGCGCAAGACGCAAATCAAAGCGCTCGACGGCGGTCGCCTGCTGTTCAAGGAAGGCGATACCGACAAACGCACGTTTTACCTCGTCGCCGGAAGCGTGGAATTGCGCACCGACGACGGCACGGTCGGCGTCATTCGGGCCGGCACGCCGGAGGCCCGCGCGGCGCTCGCACCGGGCCTGCCGCGCAAGTTTACGGCGCGCGCCGGCAGCGATCTCGAATACATCATGATCGACAGCGATTTGCTCGACGTGCTGTTGACCTGGGACCAAACCGGCCAATACGAAGTCGCCGAATTGAACAGCGATAGCCTCGGCGTCACCGGCGATTGGATGACCACCCTGCTGCAGACCAAGGCCTTCCATCGCATTCCGCCCGCGAATATTCAGGCGATTTTCATGCGGATGCAGCGGATCAATTTTAGGGCCGGCGACGTCGTCATCAAGCAAGGATCGGAAGGCGACTATTTTTATGTCGTGGTTGCCGGGAAAGGCATCGTTACTCGCGAAACGCCTCTCAATAAGGAAGGCATCAAGCTCGCGGAGCTCAACCCGGGCGACAGCTTTGGCGAAGAGGCCTTGATCGCCGAGGCAAAGCGCAATGCGACCGTGACGATGGCGACCGACGGCACGCTGATGCGCCTCGGTAAGCAAGATTTCAATACGCTGCTCAACGAGCCCTTGCTGCAATGGGTCGATCAGGATAAGGCAAGAGAGATCGTTGCAAGCGGCGGCAAATGGCTCGATGTGCGCTTGCCCAGCGAATTCCAAAATTTTCGCATCGAGGACGCGGTCAATATCCCGCTGTACTTCATTCGTCTCAAGCTCAATGCCCTGGACAAGAAAACCCGCTACGTCGTTTGCTGCGATACCGGCAGGCGCAGTTCGGCGGCGGCTTATATCTTGAGCGAGCGCGGCTTCGAGGCTTATGTGCTGAAGGGCGGCCTCGCTGGAACCGAAGCGGCGCGCGCACGCAAGAGCTGAACGCGCGGCCCGCAGGAGCCGATCGGGTACGCCCTACTTCGGGCGCCCGCTACATCGTGTGCGTGGGTTTATCGCCGCCAAGTGCGCCGGCGAGATAATTCTCGATTTTTTTCTGGGTATTGCCACGGTCTTGTTCGCTGAATTGGACCCCAATTCCCGCGGTGCGCTTTCCTTGAGCCCCTTTCGGCGTCATCCAAATGACCCTGCCCGCAACCGGCAGCTTTTCTTCCTCGCCCATCAAATTGAGCAACATGAAGACCTCGTCGCCCAGGCGGTAATTGCTGTTGGTCGGGATGAACAAGCCGCCGTTTTTCACGAACGGCATATAGGCAAGATAGAGCGCGCTCTTATCCTTGATCGTGAGCGTCAGCAGACCTGGTTTGTTACTTGGACTACGCAATTCCTACCGATCCCAATAGAACGTCATGATGCCAGAGCTGCCCGTCCGCCGAGCAATAAGGCCTCGAGCGCCAGCTGCTGATTCATACCCGTCGCAGCAAGGCGCTTAAACCGGCCGATCGCATCGAGCAACTCGAATAAGTTTTGCATCTTGGGCTTAAGTAAAGCGGCAGGCAAGCGGACTGGTTCCGCAGTTTGCAAAGCGCCGGCTCTGCCCAAGCTCAGTCGTAGCTGCGATGTGATCCAGTTCTCAAGCCACGTCAAGCGCAGCAGCGTGTTGGATTTGACCCACTCGGCGGCCAATAACGTGACGTCGGTCGCACCCGCAGATAATTGCCGCAGACTCTCATGCATGTCGGCCTCGATTTCGGCGAGCCCCTGCCCCTGGATCTCGACGGCCAGCAGCGGCGCACCGCCGGCGAGCGTGAGGGCGGGACCCCAATCGGCGCAGGGTGGCGCATGGCTCTCGAGCCAGTCCCTCGCGGCTCGGGGCGTAGGGGGACGCAAACTGAGCCGCAAGCAACGGCTGGCGATGGTTGCCGGCAGCCGGTGGGTCGGCTTTGCCGCCAGGATCAACATCGTGTTCTGCGTCGGCTCCTCGAGCGTTTTCAAAAATGCATTGGCGCCATTGGTATTGAGCGTCTCGGCAGTAGCGATGAGCCCGACTTTGTAGCCGCCGCGGTAGCTCTTGAAAGTCATCGCCTCGATGAGTTCGCGCACCTGGTCGACTTTGATTTGTTGAGCATCCTCCTCGAGTCGTATTACATGGGCGTCCGGGTGACTGTCCGACTGCAGCAGCAGACAGGCGGCACAGGCGCCGCACGGCCGCATCGCGGGGCCCTCGCAGAGCGCGAACGCCATCATCCAGTACGCGAGACTTTCGGCGCCGAGGCCCGGCGCGCTCAGCAGCAGCAATGAATGCGGTAGTCGACCCGCCGCCGCGGCCTCCCGAATACGCGCTTGAGCGTCGCTCAGCCACGGCAGCGTATCGGCGGTCCGGAAGTTCATTGTCGCGACTCGATTGCCGCAAGCTCGATTGCCGCAAGCACCGACTGGGTCACCTGGGCTTCGGAAAGGGAAGCATCGACGACGACGATGCGCGCGCCTGCCGAGGCCGCACGTGCCAGATAGCCGCCGCGGATGCGTTCGAAGAATTCCCGGCGCTCGGCCTCGAAGCGGTCGAGGCCGCCGGGCGCCGCGCGACGCTGGACGCGTGCCAAGGCCACGTCGACCGGCGCATCCAGCAAGATCGTCAGATCGGGGCGCCGCGCGCCCTGGACGAGTTGCTCGAGCAGCGCGATCGCCGGCTCGCTGACACCGCGGCCCGCTCCCTGGTAGGCGTAGGTCGCGTCCGTGAAGCGATCGCACAAGACCCAGCGGCCGGCTTGCAGCGCGGGCTCAATGAGGTTCGCGAGGTGCACGGCGCGAGCGGCAAACATCAGCAGCAGCTCTGCGAGCGCGGGCAGCGACTCGTCACGCCGCTCCAGTACCAAGTTGCGAATGGCCTCGGCCAACGGTGTTCCGCCGGGCTCGCGTGTCACCACTGGATCGATACCGCGTCCACGCAAAGCCTGCGCGGCATGAAGAATTTGCGTCGACTTGCCGACGCCCTCGATGCCCTCGAAAGTCACGAAGCGGCCTGCAGCTGAGTTCATTGCGGTGTGCCCACGGCTTCCCGACGACGCTGTTTCGCGAGGTACTGGGCGACAGCGGCATTCTGCTGCTCCAGCGTCGCGGAAAACACGTGGCTGCCGTCGCCGTTACCCGAGGCGACGAAATAGATTGCCGCACTCGGCTCCGGATGCGCGCTCGCACGTATCGCCGCAGCCGATGGCAGCGCGATCGGCGTCGGCGGCAGTCCGGCGCGCGTGTAGGTGTTGTAAGGTCCGTCGGTACGCAGATCGACCGTGTGTATGGTGCCATCGTAATTTGCGCCGAGGCCGTAAATAACGGTCGGGTCGGCTTGCAAACGCATCCCGATGCGCAGCCGGCGCAAATACAGTCCGGCAATTTTCGGCAGCTCCTCCGGCAAGGAAGACTCCTTTTCGACGATCGATGCAAGCGTCAACAACTGCTCCGGGCTCTGCAGCGGCTGCTCCGCATCCCGATCGTTCCAAGCCGCGGCGAGTTCGCGGCTGAGCGCCGTATGGGCTTCGAGCAGCAACTCCACGTCGGTCGTACCGCCCGCGAACTTATAGGTCTCGGGCAAGAATTGCCCTTCCGCTTCCAAGCCCGCAGCCCCGAGCTTGTGCATCAGATCCCCTTCGTCCGTCACAGCCTCGGAATTCGCCGGCAACGTCGTAACGACGTCCGGATTGCGCCGCAAGGCGGCCAGCATATCGCGAACGCGCCATCCGTCGACGATCGTGAAGCTGTGCATGACCACATCGCCCTTGACCATCTTCGCGAGCAAGCTGCGCGGCGTGAGGCCGGGCTCGATTTCATATTCGCCCGCCTTGACGGCCGACGCGAGCCCCTTCCAGCGCGCATACAGCACCCACGCGCGCGGTTGCGCAACGACGCCGAGAGCGCCCAACTCGGCGGCGACACGCGCGAAGCTCGCGCCCGCGGCAACCTTGTAGCGCAGCCCAGAAGCCGTCGCGAGCGGCTGATCTAGGCTGCGCAACCCTATCCAGGCGGCCGCACCGGCCGCCGCCAGCGCGAGCAGCATGAGCACGACGATGAGGCGCGGTATCCGTCTCACATCGCATCCAGCCGCGCCCGCAAAGCCACCGCCGTGTCGGTCGAGCGGGGCTGAATGCGGGTGTTGCCAACGCGAATTTCAGCGACCGCAACCAATCCGACGATGGCGTTGCTCATGAAAATCTCATCGGCCCGCGCCAAATCCGCGATTTGAATGCGACGCTCCTCGACTCGCAACTTGAGACTTTTCGACTGCTTCATGACCCAGCGCCGCATGACGCCCGCAACCCCGCAAAGATCGAGCAAGGGTGTCGCCAGCGTCGAGCCCGTCTTCAGAAAAAGATTCGACATGGTACCGCAGACCAGATGCCCGTCGGCGTCCCGCATGAGGCCCTCCCAAATGCGCGGATCGGCCCATTCCAAACGTGCCATGACCGATTCCAGCCGATTCAGCGTCTTCAATCCAGCCAGGCACGGGTTCGACCCAGATCGGA
>OCZU010001427.1_pt1 | contig 15749 bp, 11 predicted proteins | sample 1539001 | NCBI WGS metagenome assembly OCZU01 (sample SAMEA3539306, study PRJEB22396) | soil metagenome | biome: tundra; feature: field; material: soil | place: USA | collected 2010-05 | depth 0.15 m | reverse complement strand
CGTGTGCAATGTCTACCCGGGGCGGGCCGGTTGCCCCAACGTGGGTTTCAACTATATGTTAGACACGGCCACGTTCAGCCCCGGCGCACACACCATCACGGTCTATGCTAGCGATAGTGATGTCCCGAGCCCGGGCGTGGGTTCCTCTAGCGTGATGGTCACCGTCGGCGGCGCGCCGCCAAGCGTCGCGATTGATGCCCCGGCGCCGAACGCAGCCGTTTCCGGTGCGATTTTGGTAGGCGGTTGGGCCATCGACAACACCTCCGCCATCGGGACCGCCGTCAATCCCAACAGCGTGCAGGTGAAGGTAGACGGCTATATTTTTGGCACGGCTACCTACGGGGGACACCGCCCGGACGTTTGCAATGCCTACCCAGGGCGGGCCGGTTGCCCCAACGTGGGCTTCAACTTCGAGCTGAACACGGCTGCGCTCAGCCCCGGCGCGCACACCATCACGGTATCGGCCACCGACAGCGACAATCCAACTCCCGACACGGGCTCTGCCAGCGTCGGGGTGACCGTCGGCGGTGCAGTACGGCCAAGTGTTGCCATTGATTCCCCGGCGCCGAACGCCGTCATATCCGGGACCGTATTAGGGGGCGGGTGGGCTATTGACAATACCTCCGCCGTGGGGACCGCTATCAGTAGCGTCCAGGTTTTTGTGGATGGCGTGCTGGTGGGCACGGCGCTTTACGGAGGCGCCCGCCCGGATGTGTGCAATGCCTACCCGGGGCGGCCCGGCTGTCCCAACGTGGGCTTCAATTTCGGGCTGAACACGCTCACCCTGTCCAATGGCCCTCACACCATCACTATCTGGGCGACGGACACCGATTCGAGTCCGGACACGGGTTCGGCCAGCGTCAATGTAACCATCCTGAATGGCGGGCCGAGCGTCGCCATCGACACCCCGGCAGCAGGCGCGACTGTATCCGGCACGATTTTGGTGGGTGGTTGGGCTATCGACAACGTCACTGAGGTCGGGACCGCTATCAATCCCACCAGCCTGCAGGTGAAAGTGGATGGCGTACTGATGGGCACGGCGCTTTACGGAGGTGCCCGCCCAGATGTGTGCAATGTCTACCCGGGGCGGCCTGGCTGTCCCAACGTGGGCTTCAACTTCGAGTTGAACACATCCGGGCTCGCTCCCGGTTCCCACACGATCACTGTCTTCGCGACTGACACTGACATAATACCCGACACGGGCTTCGCCAGTGTCGCTGTTACCGTACAGTGATAATGCCGATCATGGACATGAGCTAACTTCTTCCAGAGCAGCTAGCTTGGAGCCAGTGCTTGTGATCACCGTTGGCTGCAAGGGGCCGCGATTCGAGTCCTGCAATTGTGCCCTGGGTCAAAAGGCCGCTACTCGAAGTAGCGCGTAATCAAACTCGGAAGCGCTTCTACCATTTCTTGAGCGAACGCGACGTCTTGGGGCTCGAGATAACTCGGCCACTGGCCTACGAATGCGGCGTCGATCAGCCTCTTGGGATCCGAATTTCCAACTGCCAGCCCGTTGTCGAGAATCTCGCGATGCGAATGGGCAGGATGACGTAGCAATTCGTCCGTGAATCCGATTCCCATAAAGGTGCATACGCGCCTGAGTTGCTCTTCGGGGTGCGTTACCAGCCGCTCGTAGCAGATGGCCAGCACTGGATAACCTCGCTCTACATACCGCAGCAGAGCGGCGTTTTTGAATTTCCAGTACAGCGCGCCAATAGCAACCAGGCGATTCGGCGCGGCACGGCACATTGCAAGTTCCCGGGCCCATTTCTCCGGAAAGCCGTCTCCGTATTCAACATGCGCCTCCAGGATCGCTTCACCCCACTCCTCAAGCCAAGACTTCTTCCTCCCGGGAAGCTTCAGCATCGAAGAAATTGTGTCCCGATAATCCCGCACCAAGAACAGAATCTTCTGGCCCCGGTAAATCCGCCGAGCCTCGTCAGGCAATCCGAAGTCTCGCAGCAACTCACAATCCAGTTGCTCAGCCCACCGTGGAACCTTAAAGCCGACCCAATGTTTGGAGATCGTGTCTTCGCACTGAGAGGAAGATAGTACCCGGTACGAATCGAGTTCGTCGAAGCAGAAGACCTCTGGGTGGCACTCGAGCACGAACCTGAGCAGCGTCGTACCCGACCGTTGACAGCCCGTGATGAAGAACCAGCGATCGACAGGTGGAAGCATTAGTGCAGTTCGCCGCTTATCTCCTCAGAGGTCCCTTACCTCGAGCAGTAGACTGCGTGAGCGCGGGCTTCTCATACAGATCAAGTTTGCGTGACTTCTCCGGAAATCCACGCCGGTATACTGCAAGTTGTCATGCCGGGCAATCAGTTGCTCGATGTCATCGACAGCGACGATCCGGCGCGTATCCTCTTCGATCGCATTAAACGTAAATCCGGCGTGCCGCAAAACGTGCAAAAAGTCTGCGGGTGACAAGCCGGTTTGCCGGATGCCCCAAGGCCAGAACTCCGTGAAGATGACCAGATCAGGATTGTCGGCGAGAGTCTGGGACATTCCCTTGAGAGCCAGCCCCTCTGCACCTTGAATATGCATCTTGATCAAATTGACTTGGTGAATGCCATTTTCGCCGAGTAGATGGTCGAGATCGATCATATCGGTGAGAACCTTGGCTCGCCGGCCGGTGTCGTCAGAAATACGGCTATCAGCCTTGGTTTCGTCTGTGACAAACAGAGCGCCGGAGCGCCTGCGGTCTCCTGCGGCGACGTTGCAGCTTTTGACTTGGCTGAGCGCGTTGCGCTGCAGCGTTTTTTGTAGGCCCCAATAGCTTTCCGTGTGTGGTTCGATCTCGACCAGTTGCGGGCCTTGCCGACGCGCGCGGCAGCAATTGCGGTATACAACCCAATGTTCCCACCGATATCCACCACGGTAGCCCCCGGCTCGCAGAATGTTGGAAAGATCTCCGTTTCGTAATTCTCATAAATGCCGAATGCCAGCGCCGATGAGAGGACCGGATCGCTGGGATTTAAGAATATTGTGAGGCCGTCCAATCCTGATCTCCGAAGGGAGCAATTTCAATAAAAGTTGGTGAGTCAGGCACCGCAGCGGCCGTGGTCTTAATCGGAACGAATTGTACTGTCTGAAGGAGGATAGAATACCTGCGGGCAGCTTCGTGAAGACCGCAAGCGCGCCACATGTCAATATCACATCACAAAGAAGTGCGTGCCGTCAAGGAAGTCCCTCCTGTTCATACTCTGGGTTCATTGCGTTCAGCGCGACAGGCGCGGCTGTTCGGGAGGATAGTGGATACTGGCAGCCCACCATGACGGCCACACTCGGAGCGGGTGGTGCGGGTTATGACGCCACTCCGCGACCTCGCGCGACCAGGACGGCGCTCCCCATTGTTCCGCCGAAAAGCTGGGATCGCGCCGGTACATAGCCATGCCGTACGTTAGCGAAATGGTCAAAGTCGCCCCACACGCGATTCGAACCCATCGCGCCGGCGCGCTGGCAACCGCAACCAACAGCAGCAGCAGCATTATCGTGCCGGGCAGGTAGGCGTACCGACTGTGCGGAATCCCGTTGAGAGAAGCTACGGCCGTCAGGACCGCGTATAGGACGAAACAGGACACTAGAAGCGCCTCGACCCAGGTCAGCCGTCTGCAAACAAAAACAAAGACCAGTGCAATAACGAGAAACGAGAACCAGCCGGCGAGCACCAGTCCACCGCCCCTGGGCACGGCGGCCGCGGCAACTAGAGCGTCGTCCATGCCGAACCAGTGGAACAGCAGTCGGGCTCCGGGCGCGCCCAGGCAGGGTGTCGCCACATGGTTGAAAAACACATTGACGAGAGCCGAATCGAGGGAGACTCGTGAAAACCTCGACAGATTAAGCCCACTGCCCGCGCGCACCAGGAGCATGCTTCCAACCTGGGTCGTAAAACAAAGGCCCAAGATGGCCGCCTGATATAGATGCTCGCGCGTCCTGTAGAGCAGGAAAGCAAGTACGAACAACGGAAACAGCACAGCCGAATACACGCCCGTGAGGCCGCACACGATGAGAAGGCCTCGCACGCCCCAACGCTTCCAAGCCGTCCAGCCGTCTGGGTCCTGGAACAACAGTAAGAGAGCGATCAGCCCCAGATAACTCATAGAATTGATGCTGTTGAGCCAGATCTCGCCGACGGCTACGGGGCTGAGCAGGACTATGAAACAAGCCAAAATCCGCTTCCACCAGGCATCTGTGAGCCGCGACCGACCCCACAGGATGAACACAAAACATAACAACTGCGCAAAAAGCGCGCAGATGGTCGTGACAATTGGCGCAAATTCCAAGCCGAACAGCGACGCCCAAACCGAAGCGAGCACGGCGCTCAGGTTAGCAAACAGGTTGAAATAGCCGGACTCGTGAAAGATAAACAGCAACGTGGACAGCGGCGAGTATATAACAGCGTGTTGGAACCACACGGTCCCTTCCTCCGCCCAGAAGCGCGGGTCTACGAATAGGCGCGGGGCACGGATAATGTGAGCCGCTGCTATAAGGCTAAGGAAAACGAACGGGATGGAGCGGCGATGGCGGGACAGCGGAGCGTCGGGTGCGGCCGGATCGGCGGACAAGAACCCCACACAATGCCGCGCGGTGGTAGACCACCAGGCGCTGACAGGACGTGAAGTCAGGATCAGAGCTACACAAAACACGGCTGCTAGCCAGGCTAGCCCCCACCACACTGCGCTCGTGCGGGCATTGATGGTGGATGCTATAGGCCGATTCAGGGGAACAATTGTGATGGGATCGCGCGCATTGGGGACCGTTTCGATTAGCGCGCCTTCCGCCAGCGGTTGAACCCGGGTTTCGTTGGCCGGGATAAGTCGCTCGGGTCTGAACGATGCAATCAGCCGATGCGCCCCATCCCACACAGCCATTCGGCGAATAACTAGCGTTCCAGGGCCGGTCAAGGGGTCGAACCGCAGTTGGCGAATCGGTTCGTGCGGCAGCGGGAAATCCAGCGTCTGGAACACATCCGTGCCGGCGACGGAGAGAGCTTGGGAGTCCTTCTCGTTGAAGCCCCGGCCGATATCGAAAAAGACCTGTGCGATGGACGGTACCGACGACTTGACCTGCATCTCCAACAGCACCGTCGTGTCGGTGCGGTAGGAGTGACTCGCACCTAGGCCGCCACCCAGTGTGGCGGCTGTTAATACTGCCACGATGCGGCCGGCAGCCCAGCTAGACCGCTCGCGCACGACCAAGAGACCTCTCCGGAGCTGGCAAAGCTGCCGTTTCCGCATCGACCATCAGCTTGACCAACTCCCGAAAACCGGTTTTGTGCGTCCATCCGAGTTCTATGCGCGCCTTATCCGGATCGGCGAGCAGTATGTCGACATCGGCAGGCCGGTAGTACCGCGGATCGATCTGCACATACTTCTGCCATTCGAGCCCGACATGCTCGAACGCGCACGCTACGAATTCTTTGACCGAATGCGTTTCTCCGGTGCCGATAACATAATCGCGAGGTTGGTCCTGCTGAAGCATCAACCACATCGCCTCGACATACTCGGGCGCATAGCCCCAGTCGCGGCGCGCGTCCAAGTTGCCGAGAAAAAGGCGCTGCTCGAGCCCTCCCTTGATGCGAGCCGCAGCGCGGGCGATCTTTCGCGTTACAAACGTCTCACCGCGCCGCGGCGATTCGTGGTTGAACAGAATGCCGCTGCACGCAAACATACCGTAGCTCTCGCGGTAATTCACTGTGATCGCATGGCCGAACAGTTTAGCGCAGGCATAAGGGCTGCGCGGATGAAACGGCGTAGTCTCGCTCTGAGGAGGAATAGCGGAACCGAACATTTCACTCGACGACGCCTGGTAATAGCGAGCGCCATCGCCCACCCGGCGCAACGCCTCAAGCACGCGTAGAACGCCCGTGCCCGTTACATCGCAGGTATATTCCGGGATTTCGAAACTCACGCGCACATGACTCTGCGCAGCAAGATTATACACTTCATCGGGTTGAATGTCCCCTAACAGGTTAGCCAGACTGCTGGCGTCGGCCAGGTCTGCGAAATGAAGGAACAGAGTACTAGTCGAATCGTGCCAGTCCGAATAGACGCCGTCCAGCCGGCCGGTGTTGAAGCTGCTGGAACGTCTCTTGATTCCATGTACTTCATATCCTTTCTTCAGCAGGAATTCAGTGAGGTACGATCCGTCTTGGCCAGTGATACCGGTAATCAAAGCTCGTTTCATATTATGAGAGAGAATCCGCGAATCGTGGCATCAGCATTGATTCGCCCCAGCACGTTCGGAGGTCTTCGTCGCGCCGACCGCCGCGGCCCGCAGCGGCTTCTCGCCTACCACGACAGCTTGAGTGAAGGCGTCGCGCAAACCAAAATAGAAATCGACCATTTGGAAACCGCTATCCCCCAAATAGGCTCGCACTTGCCGTTTGGAGCGCACGTGGGTGATCTCGTCCGGGTGCAGCTTGAGCGGTTTCGACAATACCTTGTTCGCGAACCAATGGACAGCGGCCAGAACGCGCACGGTCAATCCAAACGCCGGGGGCCAGAATAGTAGTATTTTGCCCCCCGGCCGCACGACCCGGTGGAATTCCTTAAGAATGTTTAGAATCTCCGGTTCTGTGAAGTGCTCCATCACGCCGAGGTTATAAACTCCGTCGAACGACTCGTCCGGAACGGGGATATTGAAGATACTCCCGTGGATCAACTGTTCGGCTTTGGGATTGGACCTACGATAGATTCGCAAGGCAGGCGCCGAGATATCGAGGCCAGAAATTTGGACACGATCTGCGATGTCTACATCCACCTGGCCGCTGCCACAACCGGCGTGCAGAAGGCGGCTGCGCGCCGGAAAGTGGCGTTTGACGAAACGGGTGAGGTTCGGCTTTATGACCGCTTTGCGGTATATCGTGGCGATAAGGTCATAAACGACGTTCCCGGCGTTGTTCTTGGCGCTCCAATACTCGTCCCAGTCCCGCCGCATGGCAGTCGCCGGAAGATCCGCCTCGGCTTCGAACGGCTCGGCATACAGCAGAGCCTGGGAGTCGGACAGCGTCTTTAGCCATAAATAGGCCAGCAACATCAGGCTGTTAAACGCATCGCTCATCCGCATCTTGGAATGCCCGTACGTTCGCGAGGGCAGGTCGATGGGTACTTCCTTGATGCTGAAGCCGTTCAAATTCAGGATGTACAGGCTCTCGAAGAAGAACGAGTATCCAATGGAATGAACAAGACTGAAGAGATCGGACGGGATCTTATCCAGGCGGTACACACGGAAGGCGCCCGTCGCGTCGAGCGGCATTCGCAGCAGGTGCGTGGTCAGGAAGTGGCCGGTGCGGGTGAGCGTCCGGCGGAGAAGGTTCCAGTCCCGAAGGCTACCTTCCTTCAGATAACGCGATCCGACCACCACATCATAGCGGGATGCGTTGCTTAGAAACTCGGGGATAAGGTCCGGTGAATGAGTAAAGTCGCAATCCATGGTGACGAGGAGGCGGTAACCATGGCGGTAAGCCCACTCGATCCCGTCCTGATGAGCGCTGCCTATGCCCAATTTCCCGCTGCGGTGCTGGACATGAATGGAAGGGTTCTCCGCCGCCATTTGGTCGAGCAGAGTTCCGGTTCCGTCCGGCGAGTTGTCGTCGATGAAAAGAATGTCCGCATCCAGCGCCAGACTGAGGATGCCGGCCGCAATCGGTCGCACGTTTGGCGCCTCGTTGTAGGTAGGTATAAAGATCAGCGTGCGGGACGACTGGCTCATAGGCGTTGGACCACCCTGCGCTTCATGAGCTCATTCCAGCTCCGCAGCCGACAACACGTTCGGCCGCGCTAACCAACTCGAAACGCGGAAGTGGAAACAGGAGCCGGCCGCCCCGATCGAGAAATGCGGCTTCGCGTTCGACAATACCGTCCCGGAAATGCCACGGAAGTACCATGAAGCAATCGGGCTTCATGGCGCGCGCCTCGGATTCCGAAATGATGGGTATAAGCGTCCCCGGGGTGAAACAGCCGAACTTGTCCGGATTTACGTCCGCGATAAAGGGCAACTGATCGCGAGTGACGCCGCAAAACTGCAGCATCACATTTCCCTTGGTAGAGGCCCCGTAACCGAATACTGTCTTGCGGTCCTCGGCAAAACGCGCCAGCATGCCGCGTAAGCGTTCCCGGTGATCATAGACCCTGGTGCGGAAGTCATCGTAAATCGCATGGCCGCCGAGGCCCGACTCGCGTTCCTGCTCGAGCACTGCATCGATCCTGGGCTGATTCGCAACTTGCCTGCTGCCCTGTTTCGCGACGGTAACCGCGAAGCTTCCGCCGTTGGTTTGATTAAATTCGACGTCGATGATGTCGAACCCCGCCTTGTCCGTCATCCATAAGATCTGCCGGAACGCATAGTAGGAAACGTGCTCATGGCAGATCGTGTCGTAAGAAGTGGTGTCGAGCATCATTGGCAAGTAGCTTTGCTCAAAGACCCAGATGCCGTCATCGGCCAGCAACCGGTGGATCTCGTGCATGAAATCCAAGGGCGACGCGAGATCGTAGAACATCGCTATCGACGTAATCAGCTTGACGGGCTTGTCGCCGGCTACGCGCAAGAACCTGTCGGCGCTGAAGAAATCCGGAATCAAGTGGACGTGCGACGGGTAAAACTGCCGGAATTTCGCGCCGGTCGGATCCATTCCGACCAGCGTCAACCCAAGTTCGTACAAGGCCTGCAGAAGCGTGCTATCGTTGCTGCCGATGTCGAGTACCACGTCGCCCGGTCGCAGTGTGATCCTCTTTTTGGCCTGTGCCGCCAGGGCGCTGAGATGGGCCACCATGGATGCGTTCAGTCCGGAACGGTAGCCGTAATTATCGCCGTACATCGTTTCCGAGGTAAAAGAGTGCCGCAACTGAACCAGACCGCAGGTCTCAGCTCCCGTTTCCCGGCATTTGACCAGTTCCAGCGGACCGGTCTCGACATACTGGCCTGGTTTCGGGAATATTCCGGTCAGCGCCTGCTGCCCGAGGTCCAGCACCGGTAACAAGTCATCGTTCCCGCAAATGCGACATTTGGAAATTTGCGTATACATTCTGGATTAACTATGGTCTCCAAACCAATGCGCGGGGCACTGTCCTATCTGGCAACTGAGACAGTTCCCAGGGTCCTTTCCGCCCCCCCCGCTAGTGTCGCCCGCACGGAAATTTCGTGTTTGCCCGCGGCGAGCGTGGAACCGTCAAGCTCGGTGTACCAGCCCGATTGCGCCGCGCCGGGTTCGGGAAACTGTTGGGCGACATCGGGACGGGCCCCGTGATATGCCGCCACAGCCGCTTTTTTCCCATCCACGTACACTGAAATCTCCTGCACGACGCCTCCGGTGGCGAAGGCCCACCCTCCAACGACGAACCTATTTTTGATCTGGGATCCGGGGGCGGGCGCATCTATACTCGCGTGGAGAACCGGCTCGGCAGCCGCAGCCGGTTGCTCCTCCGTGCGTGGCTTTGTGCCGCAGCCCAGCAAAACCGTGAGAACCGCCGCGAAGGCCAGGCATTGTACCGAAACCAGGGATCTCATGTTCATTTGAAGCACATATCAGCATACTACAGTTTAAGATTAGCCGGGCGCTGCGGCATTTCCGCCATTGAACGCCACGCTGTGGGCAGTCTTGAACGGGATGGTGGATCCTTTCGCGGGAATCATCTGCAACCGGAGGCTGTGCAGCGCCAGACCGAGTTTACGAGGGTCGCCCGAAAGACCGATCTCGGCAGGCGCCTTGGGATCGCGGTTTACAAATTCTATCCGTATCAATGACGACGAAACCAACCCACGCCGTACTCTGACCTGTTTCGCTATTACGGGACCCGTGATTTCCCATTCCGCTATGGCGGTGTTGTCGAAAACAACTGTTTCGGTGTATGGAGGCCGCTGAGGCGGCGCAAAGGCATGCCCGTCAACCTCCAACAAAAGGTCGGTGCTCGGCGCCGGTTCGACATCGAGCAACAACACTGAGCGATCTCCAACCGTCCACGTACCCCCTGATTCAGGGGTCCACCAGCCCTGACCTTCAAACCCTACCGCGTTCCCACCTGTTCGAAAGTCTATGGTTGTCCCCAGCTCATATTGCGCTGCTTTCCTTGCATCGATCCGGGACCACGCCCCTGTCCCGAGGTCACAGCCGCAGAATCCGTCTTCTATCCGCTTTGACACGATCCAGTGCCGAGCATTGCCGAGGTAGTTACCATCGAGTCTGCCCAACTGCCATTCCGGCGGCACCCAGCCGCTATAGCCGTTCACTGTGGGTATATTTAACTCGCGCGCCACAAGCATGGCGTCAAGCTGCATAACACCATTCCGAGCGCCGTTCACAGGATTGGTGGCCAAGAAGGATTTGCACTCCATGGGTGCGCGCTTTACCTTCGCCAGAATTGCGTTTTCCTCGTCCCTATGGATCTGATGCGTCGCCGCTACGTTAAAGTGCTCAGTCATGAGAATAATACCACCCACCATGATGCACGCGTAGCGCGTCCGCTTATTCCGCCGGCTTGTGATCTCCTCAATAGCAACAGCCGCCACAATCACCACAAGAACGTTCAACACTAAGGGCAACCGCGCAGGAACCCGAATGCCTGAGCCGCCTGGCACTAGCTTGAATACAAGCCACCATAATGAGTGGTCGCCGAATTTGAGCGAGGCCAACCACATAACGGCGGCGGTGATGCCCATGCTCGCTGTGGACAAATGCCTTTTTCCGCTCCGCGCACAGTTTGCCTTTGCTCGATAACAACGCCAACATGCCGCGACTGTGGTTGTCAGAAAAATAAATAGGGTGAGAAAAGGCCACCCGGTCTCCATCTCTCCGGCACCAAACCGCTTACGCAACTGGATGAATGTTGATGCGAACACTCTTCCCCACAACCAATTCGACGGCCCAACATTAATCGCATCGATTGGCTCTGGGCTGAATACTAAGCTCTCTTGGAAGGAGCGTCCTCCTGTCTGCTTTAAGGCGGGCAGATAGGTGATTATGAACGGAATCATCGTGAGCGCAAAAAGTGCTATGCCGAACGCCAGGGTACGCGCACGTATCCGCACCGCCCTGATCCATTCAGCGGCAGGAGGCGGCCATCGTTCGCTCAAGTACCGAACCCCGAGCGCATTTGCCAAGAGTACTCCGCCAACAATCACGGTAAACCAAGCAACGTAGAAAGATGTGAAGAAAAGGGCGCCTAATAAGATGGCCGCTGCCGAGACATAGAGGCCCGCACGGATTGTTCCGCCCAGGCCCTGAGCACGCCAATAGGTGAGTATCAACGCGCACAGTACTGGAATAAATGCGACGGTCATTAGCTGACAATGTCCCGCCGAAATGTAATATGCATTGGACAAAGTGAATAATGAGGCTCCCACCAGTGCCACAGGCTTACTTAGCCCTACAGGGCCAAACAGCAGCCAGAGCATGCCGAAAAATCCAGTGCCCTTTACAAAGAGCAGTGTGAGCTCGAACGAGATGTACTGGTCGAGGCCAAAAGAGCGGGCGATGGAATACGGCAAGGCCAACAAGAACATAGCGTCGCTGTACCCAAGGACATTGGGTTCGGGCCAGAAGAAGTTCGGGGATGGAAAGCTGGCTCGGCCGTGGGCAACAGCCCGCCAGTGTTCCAGGATCGCAATATATAGTCGATTATCACCGATATCTCCTGCGATGAGATTGAGATGCGATGCGAAAAAATCTCTAAAATACACGCCGAGCGCCGCTGCGCAAGTCAGGATGCAGCAGAGTGCAAAGAGGGCGCGCTGCCCACTTTTGGCGACTCCTGGTTCGACCTGAGGAGCGGGGGAATGCCGCATGGAGGTGCTATTTTAGCGCATCTCAATACAACGGGAACTGATGGCGAATTCCAATAGTGCAAGATGGTTTCGGAGGCACGGCCGTGCGCCCGCCAGGGAAGCATTGTCGCTCGCGTCGAGGACGAAACCGTAAAACGCCCGGTCACGATGCGAAGGGAGCGCGGGATCGCACGCTGATTGGACCGCGTTGTGTGCCGGGATGTGGTGGGGCTGTAGGTGCGGCGAAATCCAGTGCGTGCCGGCTAAAGATCGGGAGCTGGGCGGTCACCGGCTTCGCGCGCCCGGCAGCAGTGTTTGGATCCAACCTCCTCCGCGCACGAGCGTACGCCAGATCTTGCTGTCAATGATGCTGTTTACGGTTGCGCTCACGCCGGCGATCTGATATTCGACGGTCCGCAACCGCGCGTGGACGTCGATGTCGTTGTTTTGGGCGATGGTTTCCTTCCGGATCGTTTCGCTGCGACGTTCGGCCAAATAGGCGGCAAGCCGCCCGGCCGCGAGGTCGAGATCTTCGCGGATCTGGTCGTTGGCGGTTTGGGCGCGTTCGAGCGCGGCACGCGCGCTATCCCGCTCGTGCGTCACGATATCGAGTTGTGGTTTCAAGACTGCAAGTTCTGCGGCGGATACGCGGAGGCCGTCGAGCTCCTGTTTCAAGACTGCAAGTTCTGCGGCGGATACGCGGAGGCCGTCGAGTTCCTGCCGCAAACCAGCCTCCACGCTCTGCGCCGCCGCAGTCTGTTCCTCGGCAATCCGGCGGGCGTCCACCGCTTCGGCCCGGGCTCGTTCGAGTTGGGCGGCGATCTGCGCTGTTTCCGTTTTCGCCAGCCCCAGATCGCGCGCAAGCTCGTTGTTTCGGTTGCTCCGGTCGGTCACCTGATGCCGCAGATGCAAGACCGCGGCAAAGAGGCGCAAAACGTCCACTGAGAAACCGGGCTGGCGCCTGCGGAGGAGCATCGCTTGCGGAGCCACGAAGCTGGCGTCAAAGAGGATGTCGGGTGAAAACCCTTGCTCCTGGAACGCATTGAGCCAGTAGAGAAGCGGGCGAACATTTACATGCGTGGGCTCATCGAAATCGTACGGAGACGATGAGAACAGAATGGTTTGTGTGGCGCCGGTCATGCGCTCGACGGCGGCCAAGGCGTCACCCTCGGGCATGTGCTCCAGAACTTCGATGCAGGTGATCAGATCGAAAGGGCCGTTGTCGATGGGGGCGGTGGCCGATGCGACGCGGCAGTATTTGCGCACATCCGAGCGCACCTGTTCGACCGCGTAGGGAGATATGTCTATGCCCCAGGCTTCCACGCCCCGTTCCCAGAACGCCTCGACCAGAAAACCGAGCGCACATCCAACATCGAGCACGCGTGCGGGCTGAACGGCCCGGATCAAATGGTCCGCCATGGCTCCGAAAACGACCGGCCATTGCGGCTCGGAACGAGCGTAGGGCACGGGACCGCAATGCGACTGAAAATATGCCGCATCGTAGACGCTGCCGATATCCGCCGGTGTTGTGCCGTCCTGCGTGGGAGACATAGTAGAGATTTCATCCGGGACCGCCACGTCGGTTAAGCGTGGGGGCTTAATGGCTGGTTTAACCCGAGACCATACTTTACCATCTCACGCACAAGCCCTGGAAATGCGCCCCGAGCGTAACTCGGGCCTTGCATTTGTCTCAGATCAGGAAAAACTTTCCGCAACAGGCCGCTTTTGGATTCATTCTCCTTCGCGAGCATGCCGCAATTGACCGACGCGTCGTAGAGTTGGCGCAAAGTCTGAACCTGAACTAATTTTCACAAGCTAAGTTCGGAGCATTGGCCGGACGGAAATCGATACGGGAGGAGGGCGGGCAGTCATCCGCGGCAAGCGTATTCAGGCCGATACCCATCTTCCGCTGATCAGCACCGAGACCCTGATCCGCCGGTGATCGGAGTTGTTTCGTCAGGATCTTTACGGTGTTTTCCCTTGGACTGCTGCCTATCGGCAGGCGTAACGTAAATAACTGGATGCCGGGTGGGCTTGCCGGGATGACCCCATCGATCCTCCCCGTTTCATAAAGCACCGAAAAAGAGAGGGGATTCTTCCCCGAAAGGGCTAACAGAGTAAGCCTCAAGGATTTGGCCGGCTTGGCCGGCGGCCGATACTTGATGACTGCCTCCGTGCTCGCGCTCCACGCCCCGAATCCCGGTTCCACGTCGTGCCAGCCCGACGTTAAATACTCATCATCCTTACGCGCCAACGGACTTCTTGTCGCCGTTATCTCCGGTACAGCTTCCTCATCGCCGCGCGCCGCACCTTTCGGGGGGCCCGACCTCCGCACAAGTATCCGATACCGATAATCGCCGATGTATAGTTCTGGCTGCCTCTTGTCGAAATGTTGACTGATAAACTCATCCAAGGCGCTGGCAGGAGGATCGGAGAAGGCCTGGTTCTGCCAGAACGTCGTGGTAACGATAATATTTACTCCAGCAAGGTCGCGGACAATGGTCTTCTGAACGTCTTCGCGGTCTGTGAGACAGGGGTCGAACTCGAGGAACCGGCTCGCGGGCGGGTGATCAAGGGCCCAGTAAAGGGCTGCCGCGTTGCCGAAATGCCCGCCGTTTCTTTCCAGGGCGATGAATATCGGTTCCTTTGGCTTCGCTACACGACTGACCTCGGCCGCCAGCTTTTCGTAAAGGTCAGGATTAATAAATACCCCTACCCCGCTTGCATTCCTCTCGCAAAAGCCTAGAACTGGATGGTACGGCGGCCACGACGTCCAGCTGTGCAAGACACCAGGCACAAAAGGCGGGATCACGGAGAATCCCAAAAACACAGCAGCCACTGTAGCGACACGACTTCCCCATGATGGACGCATCTGCTTGACAGCAAGGGATAGAGCCGCTATCGAGAGCAAGACCACTGGAACGGTGGGAGTGGGCAGAGTTCCCTGCCGGACCCACATCGATCGGAGCACGATGAAATCACAGCCGCCGAGGAATACAAGGAACGGTCGCAGTGTTGCCGCAGCCGAAGACGATCCGCTCCCAATTAGAACGACCCCAAGAACTGGTAGCCCGATGCGCCCCAGAATGACCACGAGTTGCGGCACAGACCACATGCCATCAAATAGCGGGCTTATCGCCAGCCGCATCGTTTCATGCCAGTCAATCGGCATTCCCCGGCAGATCACAAGAGGATAGTATTTGAATGGGTATCGGAAAAAGTTCTCAACTACGCGATCAAACGGTATTAGTGCCAGGAAGCCCAGGAACAAGAGGCCCGGAGTGGCTGCGGCAACCGCAATCATCCCAAGCCGAGACGTAGGGATTGCTCTGCGCCAAAACAGGACGACGACCAACAACGCCCAAGGCGCGATAAAACCATAGTCTACCCGGCCCAGGAACGCGCTTCCGATCAGCACCATCCCGCAGATTATGCGGCGGTAATCAAGGCGCTGGATGCTCTTCCAGTCGCGCGGAATGAATACGAGGTACATCCCTGGCATCAGCAGTAGATATGACGTAGTGTATGAGATCGGGACTGTAACGAGGCCGATGACGGTCGCGAATACTGCCGCAGACCATGGTGGCACGAACTTTGTGCAAAGGACGTACACAATCAGGACGAGACCCTCTAACATTGCGATATTGAAAAGCCGATGCGCGATCAAGTTCCGCCCGAAAAGCTGGAACATTGGCGCCAGAAGGCTCTGGCCAGGACCATAAGCGTCCAGAGATCCCGGTAGGGTAGCAAATGGAAGCTCGAAAACCTTCTCAACGTCAGGAGAAGGCCCTCGTCATAAAGGTTATTCAGGGGGGCCTTCAGGCTGTATTCAAAAACCGTTCTGGCGGGACAAACAATCACTGTTAAAAGCAACTGCTGTCCAAGACAGGCACAAATCTGACGACCCGTGTTGCAAACGGGGGCTTTGCGTGCCCGGAACTGGAGTTCTGAGGTTGAGGTCTGCCGCTGTGAGTTAGCGCCTC
>OCZU010001426.1_pt1 | contig 15761 bp, 15 predicted proteins | sample 1539001 | NCBI WGS metagenome assembly OCZU01 (sample SAMEA3539306, study PRJEB22396) | soil metagenome | biome: tundra; feature: field; material: soil | place: USA | collected 2010-05 | depth 0.15 m | reverse complement strand
AACTCGCCAGCCTCGGCGCGAAGGTGATGCAGAGCCGCTCGGTGGAATTTGCCAAAAAATTTGGAGTCGTCTTTGAAGTCCGCTCCAGCCTCAACGAAAACCCAGGAACCATTGTGAAAGAAGAAACCAAAAGCATGGAAGGCGTCGTCGTGCGCGGCGTCGCGCTCGACAAAAATCAGGCCAAGGTCACGCTCGTCGGCGTGCCGGACAAGCCCGGCGTGGCCGCGAAAATTTTCAAGGCGCTCGGCGATGCGACCGTGAACGTGGACATGATCGTCCAGAACATCAGCCACGGCACGGGCACGCCGCAGACGGACATTTCGTTCACGATGGACAAACCGGATCTGCTCAAGGCGCAAAAAGTCATTGATGGCCTGAAAAAAGAGATCGGCCTGCGTGATGTGATCACCGCCGAAAAAATCGGAAAGCTGTCCATCGTCGGGGTCGGCATGAAATCGCACACGGGCGTGGCTGGAAAATTATTTGAAACGCTGGCGCAAGCCGGCGTGAACATTGACATGATTTCAACCAGCGAAATCAAAATTTCCGTGGTCATTGACCTCGCGAAAGGTGAGCAGGCGGTGAAGGCGGTGCACGCGACGTTTATTGGGTAAAAAAATTCGCTATGCCTGAATTAAGTAGATTCTACGGCATCATCATTCGCATGTTTTATGGCGACCATGCGCCGCCGCATTTTCACGCGGTTTATCAAGAGGAAGAAATCAAGGTCAACATCAACACGCTTGAAGTCATGGAAGGCGACATGACCCGCCGCGCGCAGGCGCTCGTCCTCGAATGGGCGGCGTTGCACCGGATGGAACTGCGGCAGGCTTGGGAACTGGCCAGCGCCAACAAAGAGCCTTCCAAAATTGCTCCATTGGAGTAAAATAGGAGCATGATTCGGATTGTTTCCGCCAAACCGCTTTCGGGCTGCCGATTGCAAGTCCTCTTCAATGACGGCTTGGCGGGAATTTTTCCCGTCGAACCTGAACAGCGCGGCGGCGTGTTTCTGAAACTGCTCGATGCCACAATTTTCAACGCTGTCACCGTCAATCCGGATTTTGGCTGCGTGGAATGGCCGGGCGGAATTGACCTTGCCCCGGATGCGATGCACCAGACCATGAGCGGTTCTGAATCCGAAGCGGAATTACATTCGACGGTGGCTTTACGCGAAGACACGAAAAAGAATCAATAAACACAATGGCCTCCAACCGCGAAATCATGTTCGTCATTTTTGCTGGACCTCAACAGCACGGAAGTCCAGGCACACGCTACATTGCGACCAATGGCGAAACGACAGATATAAAATAGCGCGCGGCCAAATTTCATTCTTTTGCCGCCGCTCAAGACTTCGCGAAGGAAAGAAGCATCACGCTTACCGACATTAAATATATTGGGCAGGAGGACTTCACAGATTTTGAGATTCAGGTTGGAGTTCGTTAAGTTTGCTTTTGACACGCTCACGACTTGCCAGCAAATGCAAATGGACTAATCTGGCGACATGAAAGCGATATATTTGGGACTCGTCTCCGTTTTGCTTCTGGCCACTGCACCACTCTCTGCACAGACGAATCAACCAATTCAGGAATTGAAGGCAAATGCGGAAAAAGGGAATGCCGAAGCTCAATTGAGGTTAGGACTTCGCTACTACGGTGGTTTGGATGTAACAAATGATAATGCGGAGGCAGTGAAATGGATTCGTAAAGCCGCCGAGCAGAGTTATCCCGATGCTGAATATTTTCTTGGATTCTTTTACGAAAGCGGTATTGGCATGGCAGAAGATCAGATTGAAGCGATGAAGTGGTATCGTAAAGCCGCTGAACATGGCTTCGCACTGGCTCAATACAACTTGGGTGTTTGCTATAAAATTGGCCAAGGCTTGCCTACGAATTATGTAGAAGCAGTGAAGTGGTATCGCAAAGCTGCGGAGCAGGGATATGCTAATGCGCAATTCAACCTTGGGAATTGTTATTACGTTGGCCAAGGCATAATGCAAAATTATACCGAAGCGTTAAAATGGTATCGCAAGGCAGCAAATCAAGGAGATGGCGAAGCGCAATACAACCTCGGCCTTTCGTATGTCAAAGGACTGGGAGTCACACAAAATGATCTTGAGGCTTACTTTTGGTTCAACCTTGCGGCCGCACAGGGCATTAAACAAGCCGCAAGCCTCCGTGATGCCGAAGCCTCTCGTTTATCACGCGAGGAAATTTCCGAACGTCAGCGTCGCGCCGCTGCATTTGTTCCCAAAAATGAAATGCCAGTTTCAAGTTCTGATAATTCTGCTTCGCCCCTAAAATCCTATCGTCGTCGTTTTAATTATTTGACCTTCGCCGCCAGTTGCGCCAATTTACTCGCGTGAATCAAAACTTAAACCTGCTGCTTATCCCGCAAGGCGGGACGCTGCTTTTTTGCCGCGCGGCGGTCGGGTTTTGATTCGTTCACGAATTTTATTAACCCACTGCCAGGCGGCAGTGGGTTTTTTGTTTTTGAACCACGAATGAACACGAATACATACGAATCGAAAACGGAGACACGGATTGCACGGATTGACACAGATTCAATCCGTGAAAATCCGTGGAATCCGTGTCAAAAATTATTCGTGTGGATTGGTGTCCATTCGTGGTTCAATTCCACAGCCATTTAAGTTTATGCAAAAAGATCCGTCGAAAAAATATCGTCCGTTCCCGCCGGTGGCGTTGCCCGACCGCCAGTGGCCCAACCGTGTCCTCACCGCCGCGCCGCGCTGGTGCAGCGTGGATTTGCGCGACGGCAACCAGGCGCTCGCCGTGCCCATGAACGTCTCGCAAAAATTGGAACTATTCCAGACGCTCGTCAAAATAGGTTTCAAGGAAATCGAGGTCGGCTTCCCGTCGGCGTCGAATACGGAGTTCACCTATAATCGCCGGCTCATCGAAGAAAAGCGTGTGCCGGATGACGTGTGGTTGCAAGTGCTCGTGCAGGCGCGCGAAGATTTAATCGAACGCACCGTCGAGTCTTTGATTGGTGCAAAAAAAGTCATCATCCACATGTATAATTCGACCTCGCCCGCGCAACGCCGCGTGGTGTTCGGCAAATCGAAGGACGAGATCAAGGCCATCGCCGTCAATGGCGCGCGGATGATCAAAGACCGTTTGCACCGGCTCAAAGGCACGGAAATCATGCTCCAATATTCGCCGGAAAGCTTCAGCATGACGGAAGTGGAATACGCGAAGGAAATTTCCGAAGCCGTCATGGATGTCTGGGAGCCCACGCCGCAGCACAAAATGATTTTGAATTTGCCGGACACGGTCGAGGTCGCGATGCCAAATGTTTATGCGGATCAAATCGAATGGATGTGCCGCAACCTCAAGAATCGCGACTCGCTCATCATCAGCCTGCATACGCACAATGACCGCTACACCGGCGTCGCGGCGACGGAACTTGGCTTGCTCGCAGGTGCAGAGCGTGTCGAGGGAACCTTGTTCGGCAACGGCGAGCGCACCGGCAACCTGGATATCGTCACGGTGGCGTTGAATCTTTACATGCACGGCATTGATCCGAAATTAGATTTCTCCAATCTTGGCTCGATCATCGAGGTTTACGAGCGCTGCACCGGCATGTCGGTTCCGGCGCGGCAGCCGTATGCGGGCGAACTGGTCTTCACCGCGTTCAGCGGCTCGCATCAGGACGCGATCAAAAAAGGCCTGGCGGAATGGGAAGGCAAAAAACGCGAACATTGGGACGTGCCATATTTGACGATTGATCCAACCGACATTGGCCGCGAATACCGCGAGGTCATCCGCGTCAATTCGCAGTCCGGCAAAGGCGGCGTGGCGTATCTGCTCGAAAGCGAATTCGGCATCGTGTTGCCCAAAGATATGCAGCGCGAGTTCGGCCCGATTGCCAACGACGCGGTGGACAAGCTCGGCCGCGAGGTCAGCGGCGCCGAACTCAAGGCAATGTTCTGGAAGGAATATGTCGAGCGGGATTTGCCGTGGTCGCTCAAGAATTTTGAAACGGAAAGCAAGAATGGCGTCGTCAAGTGCCGCGCAAAATTATTGCGCGACGGCCAGCCGGTCGAATTTTCCGGCGAAGGCAACGGTCCCCTTGCTGCGCTGGTGCATGGTCTGATGATGGCAGGCGTTCCGCGCTTTGAAATTGTCAATTATAGCGAGCACGCCTTGAGTTCGGGCGAGGAGGCGGCGGCGATCGCCTACATCCAAATCAAAACCGCCGGCGTGAAAACCCGCTGGGGCGCGGGCGTGGATACGAACATCGAACTGGCCTCGGTGCGCGCGGTGTTGAGCGCACTGAACCGGTCATGATTTTGCCTCTGGTCAAACATCCATCCGACAATTATAATGCGCAGGTAAATTATGAATTTCATGCGTTATGGGATTACGGTTCTGATTTGCAGTGTCGCGGTCTGTTTTCCGGGATTCGGCTGCTCATCCACGTCGGAAAAACCCAAGGCCGTCGCCCCGGCAGCCATCAGCACGCCCCCGCCGCAACCGGTGATTGCACCGCCGGCACCAGTCGCGACGACGACGCCAGTTTACGTTCCCGATCTGTCGCATGTCGGTGAGCCACTGCCCGACGGCATCCTGGCCTGGGACAATTTGATGAAAGCCACGGAAGCCGCTGCCGACCAGGCCCAGGCGCGTTTCACATTTAACCTCACGAATGTGTCAAACGGCAACGTGGCCGTCGTGAGCGTCCATCCGTCCTGCGGCTGCACGACCGCGCAATTGCCATCGATGCCATGGATGCTTGGGCCCGGCACGAATGGTCAAATCAATCTCACGGTAAATCTCGCGGGCAAGAGCGGAACATTGTTCAAAACCGTGAACATCGCCACGGACAAAGGCAGCAAGACACTCACGTTGCAGATCAGAATTTTGCCGACCGTGGCCCCCACTTTGTCCGAAGCCGACCGCATGCGCGGCATGGAAATGGCCAAAGCGGACCGCCAGGCGGTGTTCAAGAATGACTGCGCCACGTGCCACGTCATCCCCGGCAACGGCAAATATGGTCAGGCGCTGTTTAACGCGGTTTGTGCGGTTTGCCACGAAGGGGAGCAGCGCGCCTCGATGGTGCCAGATTTGCACGCGCTCAAAGTGCCGACCAACGACCAGTTCTGGCGGATCTGGATCGCCCACGGCAAACCCGGCTCGCTGATGCCGGCGTTTTCCAGCACGGACGGCGGCCCGCTTAACGACCTGCAGATCGCCTCGCTCGCCGCTTATCTGAACGTGGCCATGCCTTCGCACGTTGCTCCCCAGGCGGAATAATTCTTCGCGGCCGAGATGGTTTTCGCTTGCAAATTACGGTGGAACGGCTAAGAATGCCTTGTCAAAGGTTGACCAAGTTTGTTTGTTATGAAAACCGCGACACAGCAATCCCCACTGGCGTTCACTGCGTATCACTTGCTGTCGGATTATCGCTCGCGCCTGTCCTGGCCTTGGTTTATTGAACGCTTATCCAGCTTGGCGGCCGTTGTCGTGTTTGGGACACTTAGCTATTTCTTCGTCAGTCATTTTATCTTCCAGTGCCTCACTGTCAGCGGGAGCAGCATGTATCCCACTTTGATGGATAAAGGCATTTATTGGTTGAGCCCCGGTGCCTATTCAAAACATGCGCCGCAACGCACCGACATAATTGCCATGAAAGATCCCAAAGATGGCGAGCTGATCGTCAAACGCATCATCGCCTTGCCGGGCGAATCCATTTACCTCAATCACGGCGTAGTTTATGTGAACGGCCAGCTGCTGCACGAGGCCTATCTGCGGAACAAGACGCCAACCTACGCCTACGAAAAAAATGAAAGTGAATTCCTTGTCGTCGGCAAGGACAAATATTTTGTCATGGGCGACAACCGCAACAACAGCTGCGACAGCCGCACCTTTGGAGCAATTCCCCGCAAAAGCATCCTCGGCAAGGTGGCTCATTAGGATTTTGCACCCCACTTTTGGAAGGCCGTTCATTGCTGGATCAATGCAAACACTGCGCTTGCGGATTTCTTTCCGCAGCCTATGCTGTCAATCATGTCAGCTAAATTGATTGACGCGCACGATCACGGCCGGATTTCTGAACTCGGCCAGCGCGTTTTGGGCGGCGGCCACATCACCCGCCATGAGGCGTCGTGGCTCTTCAATCTTGAAACGTCCGCCGACATTCTCGATTTGCTTTCGTGGGCGAACCGCATCCGCGAACAATTCAAGGGCAACAAGATTCACCTCTGTTCCATCGTCAACGCCAAGGCGGGCGCGTGTTCCGAGAATTGCAGCTTCTGCGCGCAGTCGTCACATTATCAAACCGGCTCGCCGAAATATGGATTCATCGAACCCGAACCGGTGAGCGAAGCCGCTGAAGAAGCGAATAAAAATTCTGTCACCGCCGTTGGCCTTGTCGCCGCGTGGAAAGGGCTGAATGAAGGCCCGATACTCGATGAAGTCTGCGACCGCATCCGCGAATTGAAAGCCGGCGGCAAGACGCGCCCCGACGCCTCGCTCGGCATCATCAAGAAACAGGAAGTGGCGAACCGCTTGAAGGAAGCCGGTCTCGAATGTTACGGCCACAACCTCGAAAGCTCGCGCCGCTTTTTTCCGCAGACCTGCACCACGCATACGTTCGACGACCGGCTGGAAACCATCGGCTATCTGAAAAAGGCTGGCATTAAGATTTGTTCCGGCGGCATCATCGGCATGGGTGAGACGCGCGCCGACCGCTGCGACCTCGCGTTTGAATTGAAAGCCATCGGCGCGAACGTCGTGCCCGTCAACATTCTCAATCCGATTCCCGGCACGCCGTTTGAAAAACTCGAGCCGCTGGCGGTCATGGAAATCTTGAAGACCATCGCGTGCTTCCGGTTCATTTTGCCGCGCCAGGAAATCATGATCGCCGGCGGACGCACCGTGAACCTGCGCGACGCGCAAAGCATGATTTTCATGGCCGGCGCGAGCGCGCTGATGGTGGGCAACTATCTCACCACGCTGAACCAGCCCGTCGAAAAAGATCTCCAGATGCTCAAAGACCTCGGCCTCGACCCGAACTGGGACAGCCACGATTTCAGCGATCAGGAAGAAACCGGCTGCGGCTATGGGAAAGAAAATTGTGAGATCGGAATGGCTGAATTACTCTGAATTTAGTTTGCTCTTTTCTAGCCATGCCTTTACTTCGGAAAGAATTTGGCGATTTTCTGCAATTTCTTCCTGTGTGCCATCTCGGTTTTGGTCACAAGTCCACTTGTAAAAATATTTCGGCCCGTTAGGACTGGATTCAAGAGCAAGCATTAACCGGAAGTTGTAGGGATGCCTAACTGAAGGATCATCAAAATGCAGGCAACTCGCAAGTCCCGGCGCAGCTTTATCGCCGCCATACATTCGCAACAGATCAATTGCTTCATAGTAAGTTCGGATATTCTCGCCACCAGACAAAATCATGGGCTTGACCCATGCTGGTTTTACAGACAGTCCGAGTGCGCGCAAACCATTCACTACGGCGACACGAAGAGCAAAATCGGAATTGCTCAAATAATTCGTCAACACGGCAAATGAACGCGCGTCGCCCAATCTTCCGATTGATTCAGCAGCAGCATAATGCACAGTGTTGGATTCATCTTGCAACAAGGCGCAAAGCGGAGCGAAGGCCAGTTCAGAACCAGTCCAACTCATCGCTCGCGCATTTTGGATGCGAACATTTGCATCCGCGTTTGTAAGTTCGGGAAGAAACGAACGCGCGATTCTGTCGGCTTGATGCGATTTAGTAATCGCAGTTTTGGCAACACCAGCCTCATAATCCTCTCCAGATTTCAGCACGACCGCGAGCGCATCCACAGCAGCGCCGTTTGTAAATCGTGCGAGTGCATTGACCGCGATGTAATTATTCGCGTCTTTAGCAACCAAAGCGGCCAGAGGCGGAATGATTTGGGGATCGTTGAATTCTGCAAGTGCTTGCGCCGCCTCGTCGAGCGAACCATTAGTTTCAACGACGCGCGCCCAAGATTGGATGATTTCCGTGATGCGCTCCGGGTTAGCGGGTAGCACCGCGAGTTTGAAAACAGTGATGATTGGTCGATCAAATGAATTGGTAAGTTTAGAAAATCTTTCAAAATTGCAGCGGCAAGTCACAGTGTAATCACCCGGCTGATCAAAGATGCAACGTTCATTGAGAAAAATACGGCTCGTGTATTCCTTGCCGGGGGCAACGATTACACGAGACACAAATCCATTACCATCCAGCCCAAAATAATGACTCTTTACAGGCAACCCAGTGTTATTCGTCGCTGTAATGGTAAAAATTTCATTGTGAACGTGAGAGAATTCAAACGGCTGTTCTGAACGATTGCTAACGACGAATGTGAGAAAGAGTGGTTCGCCAACGATGATGCGCGAAGCATCAGGAACAAAACCAGCCACAAGCGAGATTTTATTTGTCTCGTAGTTTTGAAGAATTGAAGCATCTTCAGCAAGACCCAAGGTCGCAACTGAAAGCAGCAACGTGCAGAGATATGTTTTCATATTCTATTGGACGGTGAATTCTTGACGATACTCCTGAAATTTTGGCTTGAAAGTCAACCAGTGAATTCCCGGCGTTCAAAGCATCAACCATTTTTCCCCAGCGCCATAGGCGCGACATCGTTGTAGAAACCCAAACCAAAAATTCCCCAGCCGCGTCGGGGCGGCATCATCCGTCCTTTGCCAGAAAATTTTAGTTTCACGACCTCCCTCACCCAAACCCTCTCCCCACCCGCCTTCGCTGCGCTACGGCGCGGTTCAGATTTTATGGTCGCGTCGAAGCAAAGCGAAGACAGAAGGAGAGGGCTTTCACGTTCCCCGCGCTTTTGAGATTCACGCAACTGGATTGCCGGAAGGTCATAGGAGGAAACGGAAACGTGCGCTGGCTGTTCCCTCTCCTCGGGGGAGAGGGCTAGGGTGAGGGCGGGCGTTGCCAAAAATTTTATCCGCCAAAAATGTTAAACCGCGAAATACGCTGAATATGCGAAAATGATTTGAAATTCCGTTCGCGTGGTTCGCGGTAACAATCCGTGTTCATCGGTGTTCATCCGTGGTTAAAAAATAATTCGCGTTAATTCGCGTAATTCGCGCCAAAATTTTCCCGCAAGAATCGGGTGGGAGCGGCCCTCGGCTCGTGGCAAAGTGAGGATATGAATGATTACGAACGCATTGCCCAAGTCATCCGCTTTCTGGATGCGCGCCATGTCGAGCAGCCGGATTTGACGACGCTGGCCGGGCGCGCGGGCTTGAGCCAGTTCCATTTTCACCGCCTGTTCGCGACGTGGGCGGGCGTCACGCCGAAGGATTTTCTCCAATGCCTCACGCTCGCGCACGCGAAGGAACTGCTCCGCGATGGCGCACCCATTCTGGATGTCGCGCTGGAATCCGGTCTTTCCGGGCCGGGCCGATTGCATGACCTCTGCGTGAATCTCGAAGCCGCGTCACCCGGCGAATTAAAATCCGGAGGCGCAGGCTGGACGATTTCGACCGGCTTTGCGGAAAGTCCATTCGGAAAATGTCTCATCGCCGAAGGGCCACGCGGCATCTGCCATCTCTCATTCGTTGATAATGAAAAAGCGGCTCTGGCCGAACTGCAAAAAGACTGGCCGCACGCAAAATTCAAACGCGACGATTCCGCCACCGCGCAACTCGCCGCCAGAATTTTTGCACGGCCGGACGATTCATATTCGCAACCGGCGCTGCGCGCGTTCGTTCGCGGCACATTGTTTCAAGTGCGCGTCTGGCGGGCGTTGTTGCAAGTCCAGTCCGGCACGCTCACGAGCTATGGACGTTTGGCGAGCGCGATTGACAAGCCCGCCGCCGCACGCGCCGTCGGAACCGCAGTGGGTCAAAATCCGCTGGCGTATCTGATTCCGTGCCATCGCGTGATCCGCGAGACGGGCGTAATCGGCGATTACCATTGGGGACCAATCCGCAAGCGCGCGATCATTGCATGGGAAAGTTCGCCGCGAATCGAGCGAGGCAATTTGATTTCGTAGCCGGCATAAAAAACTTCTTTGCGTTTCCTCGTCATTGCGTGAAATTCTCCGCGTGCAAAAGCTCGGCAAAAATCGCGGCGGCTATCACGGCGAGATGATTGACATCCGCGCCGTGCTGCGCGACATCAAGAACGCTGCGCTGGCGCACGGCTGGTCTTCCGAATTGTTTTACCAAACCGGCGACCTGGATTTGTTCGCGCTGCGTCGTGCCCCGCTATCAACTCTCAACTATCAACCATCAACTCGTATTTACATCAGCACCGGCATTCACGGCGACGAACCGGCGGGACCACTGGCGGCATTAAAATTGATCCACGAAAACAGCTGGCCGGAGATTGCTGAAGTTTGGTTGCTGCCCTGCCTCAACCCGACCGGTTTTGTCTTGAACACCCGCGAGAGCGCCGAAGGCAAGGATTTGAACCGGGATTATCGCCATCAGGAAACCGGCGAGGTCACCGCGCACGTCGCCTGGCTGGAGCGGCAGCCGAAGTTTGATCTGACCCTTTGCCTGCACGAAGACTGGGAGTCGCACGGCTTTTATGTCTATGAATTGAACCCCGACCACCACGCGCCATTGGGGGAGAAAATAGTGCAAGCAGTGACGCGTGTCTGCCCGATTGACTTGTCGCCGGTGATCGAAGGACGCGAAGCCAGTGGCGGCGTCATCAACCCAAGTCTTGATCCGGCGGGTCGCCCGCAATGGCCGGAGGCGTTCTGGCTGCTGCAAAACAAAACGCGCCGGAGCTGCACGCTTGAAGCACCGTCGGATTTTCCATTGGAAACCCGCGTCAACGCGTTGGTTGCCGGCGTGAGGGCGGCGCTGGCCGGCTGATCCTTTTATCGCGACTTGCGCCGGCTCATCCATTTGGCGCCCAGTTCGGTGAGCGTCTTCGCCTTCAAGATGCGTTCCGCCATGGGGAATACGATGCGCTCTTCCTTTTCAAAATGTTTGCGCGAGGCGGCAATCACGGAGAGCAGCAGCAGCTTGGCTTCCTTCAGCGTCCTCGCTTTGGTCACCTTGACCAGCGTTGCCTCGATCTCCTCGTGTTCGGAATGAAAGGTCTCGCGCTGGCCGATCTGGTCGAAGCAATGCTCCAGCGGATCAATGAACAGTTCGTCCTCCGTGTGCGAGTGCGGCGCCATGACCTTGTCAACGAGCACCGCGACCGCCTTCACTTCCGCCAGCGACTTGAGCCGCGGCACCGTGGTCTCAATATGGTCGAACAAGTTGTGAAACACCGAGTGTTCCGCGCGCAAGATGTCGGTGATTTTCATGGCGTCAATTATGCAATGACCAGGCACGAAAATCCACCGTGCAGTGAGTAAATAATTTCTTGGGATGAAATGTTGAATCGCTGGCGTGCTGGTGGCCAAAACGCTGGTCATGATTTGGAGCCATCTGCGTGTCCCACATTTTCGTGGATGACAGTTCCGGAGGAACAATATAATTTGCTTCAAAGTTAGATGGCCTTTTTCGTCCAAAGGCCGCACCAGCGAAGAAAATTCAAATGAACGACAACCACAACCTACAATCCAAGGCACACGGCACCAACCGGCGCACCTTTCTCACCCGAACGGCCGGACTCGCTGCCTTGGCGGCGGCGACCGGTGTGCCGGTTTCAGTTGCCCGCGCGAATCTGACCATGAAAGTTTCGAACAATAATTCTTTCCCGACAAATTTCTCGTGGGGTGCCGCCACCGCTGCGTATCAAATCGAAGGTGCCGCGGCCGAAGACGGTCGCAAACCCAGCGTCTGGGATACGTTTAGCCACACGCCCGGCCGGGTGAAGAATGGTGATACCGGCGATGTCGCCTGCGACCATTACCACCGCTTCGAGGACGATGTGAAATTGATGGCCGATCTGGGCATCAAACATTATCGCTTCAGCATTTCCTGGCCGCGGGTGATGCCAGATGGTCGCGGTGCAGTGAATGAGCAGGGGGTGGAGTTCTATAGCCGCCTGACTGACACGTTGCTCAAGCACGGCATCACGCCGCACGCTACGTTGTTCCATTGGGACAGCCCGCAGGCACTCGAAGACCTTTATGGCTCATGGCGCAGCCGGGACATGGCGAAAGATTTTGCCGATTACTGCGGACAGATTGTGAAACGCCTTGGTGACCGCATCACAAACTGGATGACCATCAACGAAATCTTCTGCTTCACCTACCTCGGTTATGGCGTGAATGAAGTTCCGCCGCACGCGCCCGGCACCGTGGTCAAATCGCGCAAAGAAGTGCTCCAAACCGTTCATCACGCCTTGCTCGCGCACGGCCTCGGCTGCCAGGCCATCCGCGCGGCGACGCCCAAACCCGCGCAGGTCTCGCTTGTGGTGAACTACGATTCCTATGTCCCCGTTGTTGAAACGCCGGAAAATATTGAAGCTGCCAAACGCGCATTCGTCGCCGAGGAACACAACGGCACCGTGCTCGTCCCCGCGCTGACGGGACATTACAATCCAGTCACCCTGACCACCCTCGGCGCCAATGCCCCGGACATTCAGGACGGCGACATGAAAACCATCGCCCAACCGCTCGACCTTTTGGGTTATAATGTTTACACCGGCTCATATGTGCGTGCGGCGGACAATGCGCGCGGTTACGAAATCCTGCCGCTACCACGCGAGTATCCGAAGATTTATATGCCGTGGCTCAACTTTATGCCCGAGTCACTCTACTGGGGTGTGCGGATGATCACCGATGCGCTCGGCAAAAAAAAACTGCCCATCGTCATCAGTGAAAATGGTTGTGCCACCGACGACGAAGTGACCAGCACGGGTGAAGTGTTGGATCTGACCCGTGTGATGTATCAACGCTCCTACCTTCGCAACGCACAGCGCGCCGTCGCCGAAGGCTATCCACTGAAGGGCTATTTTCACTGGAGCTTGATGGACAATTTCGAGTGGTCCTGGGGCTATACGCGCCGCTTCGGCATGACCTACGTTGATTTCAAAACGCAAAAGCGCACGCCCAAACAAAGTTTCCACTGGTATCAAAAAGCCATTCAGGAAAATCGCGTCGTTTGATTTAACCGCCAAGGCGCGGAGACGCAAAATTGAACCACGAAATACACGAAGCACGCGAAAGCTATTCCCTCTCCGCCTCGAACGGGGAGAGGGTCAGGGTGAGGTGTCGAATCTAACGCAACAGCCCAAAAATTTGACACGAATTTCACAAATCAGCGCGAATTAAACTTCATGTTGGTAGGGCTGACCTGCCGGTCAGCCACCCAGGCGGCGCAGCAACGCCGCCCTACCAATTAAATTCTTTGTCCCTGTGGCTTCGGTGGCCGTCTGCAAAGACCTTGCCGATGCGCCGGTTCGGCAGTAAAACAACGGCCATGAGCGCGCTGAATGATGATCTGCTCCAGGCGGTGGAACTGGCTCTGGCCGGCAAGTGGGACGCCGCGCATCAACGGGTCCAGCAATACGAAGACGATGCCACGGCAGCGTGGATTCACGCGGTGCTGCATAAGCTGGAGGGCGACCTGGCCAACAGCCGCTATTGGTATCGGCGCGCCGACCGGATGGACCGCATTGCCGAGGAACCGCGCGCTGAATTGGCCGCCATTCAGGCCGAACTCCGCTCACGAAAAGACGGTTAGAGATTATTTTCTAACGTGTGAATGGATAAACTTTACGAATTCGTTTTTTTCAACCAAACGCACGCCGAAAATACCACTAAAGTCGGTCACGCCAGCCGACACAATTGACTCTGGACTCACTATTTTGGTGAAGTTGACCTGCTTTTCTGCCCGCTGACGCATTGCAGAAACGTCAGGAATAACGTTCTTGCTCGCAAGAGTCACTTGAGCCGAATATGCGCGCTTGAATTTCCTCAGTCGAGTAGGGTTTTCCATTCTTCTTGTTTATGGAAATCGGCATGCCAGTGTCCTTGTTTTCGAGCCGATACGTAAGCGCATTAACGAAGTTTCCAGTTTCTTCTTGGGCTGTTAAAACGTCTTTGTTGATGCTTATGCCCTGTATGTAACTAAGAATTCTCCCAATGCCGAATAGAAATGCCACTGTAAAACAAACCAAAGTTGATATGGTAAACTTGTCGTAAATTGTCCAAGGACGGTTTGGAGTAAAATCCTTGCCAATGTAGGCAACCAAGGCACTGGCAACTCCGCAAATGAAGTAGATATACTTTTCCCGTGCGGCGTGTTCTTTATCAAAGAGTGACAATGACGCTGACATGATTATTCCTCCATCCCCACACAGGAACAGACCGGGTTGCGGTCGCCGAAGACGTTATCCACGCGGCTGACGTGCGGCCAGAATTTGTATTCCAGCAGGCTTTTGGCCGGGAACGCCGCCTGCTTGCGCGTGTAGGGACGATTCCAATTGTCGCTGGCAATCTGGTCCGCCGTGTGGGGAGCATTTTTCAGCAAATTATTTTTTGCATCGGCAGAACCATTTTCTACAGCGGTCATCTCTGCGTGAATGGCGATCATCGCATCGCAGAAACGGTCGAGTTCGTATTTTGATTCGCTTTCGGTCGGCTCGACCATGAGCGTGCCGGCGACGGGCCACGAGAGCGTCGGCGCGTGAAAGCCATAATCCATCAACCGCTTCGCCACGTCCTCGGCGGTGGTGGCGTGAAACGCACGCAAATCCAAAATGCACTCGTGCGCGACGAGGCTATTGCTGCGGTAAAGCGTCGGGAAATATTTCTCGAGCCGGGCGGCGATATAATTCGCGTTGAGAATGGCAACCTTCGTCGCCTCGATCAGCCCGTCCGGCCCCATCATCGCGATATACATCCACGATATCGTCAGCATGCTCGCGCTGCCCCACGGCGCGGCGGCGACGGCGCCAATGGGATTTTCGCCGCCGAGATTGATGACACTGTGGCCGGGCAGGAACTCCACGAGATGTTCCGCCACACCAATCGGCCCGACGCCCGGACCGCCGCCGCCGTGCGGAATGCAAAACGTCTTGTGCAGGTTCAAATGACAGACATCCGCGCCGATGAAACCCGGCGAAGTCAAACCGACCTGCGCGTTCATGTTCGCGCCGTCCATGTAAATCTGTCCGCCGTTCGCGTGGATGATTTTGCAAATTTCCTGGATGCTGTCCTCGAACACGCCGTGCGTGCTCGGATACGTGATCATCACGCACGAGAGATCAGCCTTGTGCGCCTCGGCTTTCGCGCGGAGGTCGGCGATGTCAATGTTGCCGTTCATGTCGCATGCGACGGCGACGACTTTCATGCCGGCCATGACCGCGCTGGCGGGGTTTGTACCGTGCGCGGAAGTCGGAATCAAACACACCTTCCGGTGGGGCTCATTGCGCGACTCGTGATAAGCACCGATGACGAGCAGCCCGGCGTATTCACCCTGCGAACCGGCGTTGGGCTGGAGCGAAATGCCCGCAAAGCCGGTGATTTCTGAGAGCCAAGTTTCGAGTTGCTCGAATAATTTCTGGTAACCGCGTGTCTGCTTGATCGGCGCGAACGGATGAATCCTGGCAAACTCCGGCCACGACACGGGAAACATCTCCGCCGCCGCGTTCAGCTTCATCGTGCAGGAGCCGAGCGGAATCATCGAAGCCGTGAGCGACAGGTCGCGCGATTCGAGCCGCTTGATGTAGCGGAGCATTTCGGTTTCGGAATGATATCGGTTGAAGACGGAATATAGAAGAAATTGCGAATTACGAATTGCGAATTGCGAATTGGCTGGCGCAAGTTCCGCCACCTTGAAACCGACAGCTTTGTCACCATTGAAAACTTGCAGTATTGCGGCGATGTCTTTCGCGCTGGT
>OCZU010001422.1_pt1 | contig 15786 bp, 14 predicted proteins | sample 1539001 | NCBI WGS metagenome assembly OCZU01 (sample SAMEA3539306, study PRJEB22396) | soil metagenome | biome: tundra; feature: field; material: soil | place: USA | collected 2010-05 | depth 0.15 m | reverse complement strand
GGCAACTGCGAAGCGTGCGACTGCGAAGCGGGCGACCGCCAAGCGGGCAACCGCCAAGCGTGCCGGCGCCAAGAAGACCACCGCACGGAAGACCACGGCCCGTAAGACCACGGCCCGTAAGAACAGTGCGCGCAAGACCACCGCTCGCAAGCCGGCCGCGCGTAAGACCACGGCCCGTAAGACAACCGCGCGCAAGACCACGGCTCGCAAGCCGGCGGCTGCTCGCAAGACAACGGCCCGTAAGACCACTGCGCGCAAGACCACGGCCCGCAAGCCGGCGGCCGCTCGCAAGACCACGGCGCGTAAGCCGGTAACCCGTCGCGCGAAGCCCGTCGCCGCCGCTCCCGCTGCGGCGCCAATGGCTACCACACCGAGCTGAGCCGGCAAGACTCAGCTTCCAACCTTTCGTAGTCAGAAGGCCTCCGGTTCGTGCCGGGGGCCTTCTTCATGTCAGGTCACCGCGACACCGAGGACCCAGCGCGGAGCGATGGCGAGCGCTGTGTCGGCTCAGTCGCTCAATACGCGGGCGACCACGGCGGCGGCATGGCGAGCGCCGGCGGCATCGACGTTCAGGTGGGTGACGCAGCGCATGGTGTGCGGCCCCATCGTGCTGACCAGCACGTTCTCGTCGCGCATGCTGGCCGCCAGCGCGGCGGCGGGAGCCTGGGTATCGAACATGACGATGTTGGTGGGAACCGCCGGCTTGCGCAGCGTCGCGCCGGGAGTCCCGTCGACGCCTTCGGCGATGACCCTGGCGTTGGCGTGGTCCTCTGCGAGCCGCTCGAGATTGTGCTCGAGCGCATACAGTCCGGCCGCAGCGATTACGCCGGCCTGCCGCATTCCCCCGCCGAGACGTTTGCGCCACCGCCGCACCTCTTCGATGGTCGGGGTGTCGCCGGAGACGACCGATCCGACCGGCGCGCCGAGACCCTTGCTCACGCAGACCGTCACGGTGTCGCACTCGTCAACGAGCTCGGCGGGCGTCACGCCGAGCGCGACGGCGGCATTGAACAGCCGCGCTCCGTCGCAGTGCACCCGGAGTCCCAGCTCATGGGCCGCGCGGGACGCGGCGTGGACCCGGTCCGCATCGACGGCCCCGCCGCCTCGGCGGTTGTGCGTGTTCTCGATGCACAGCAGTGTGGAGACCGGCTGATGGATATCGACGATGCGAACCGCCTCGGTGACCGCCAGCGCATCGGGTACACCGTCGAGACTGTCGAGAATGCGGAGCTGGACGCCGGCCACGATCGCGGTGCCGCCGACCTCGTAAAAGACGAGGTGCGCCTGCGCGTCGGCGATGACCTCGTCGCCCGGTCGGGTCTGCGCGGCGACGCATGCCAGGTTGCCCATGGTCCCGCTCGGAACGAAGACGGCGGCCTCCTTGCCGAGGCGCCGCGCCATGTCCTCCTCTAGGCGGTTCACCGTCGGGTCCTCGCCCCACACATCGTCACCGACCTCGGCGCGCGCCATCGCCACACGCATTCCCTCGTCGGGAACGGTCAGCGTGTCACTCCGAAGATCGATGATGCCTGGCACCGGCACTGCTCTCGCTGTTGGTCACCCGTGCATCCTGAACCATCGACGGGCGAGCTCGCGATGCCAGGCACGTCTGATCGCGACCCATGCGTTTCGCCTCGTACAGGGCTTCGTCGGCAAGCCCGAACAGCTCTGCCGCGCTGTCCGTGTCCTCCGGGTACGCGGCGACCCCGACGCTGACGGTGAGGCGCACGCGGGCGCGCTCGGAAAGCTCGACTTCGGTCGCCGCGACCGCGGCGCGGATCTTCTCGGCAACCACGAACGCCTCGTCGGTTGAGGTGTTCGGCATCAGCACGACGAACTCCTCACCACCGTAGCGCGCGGCCAGGTCCGCACGCCGGACGTTGGTGAACACCGTCTTCGCGAAGGTGGTGAGCGCCACATCGCCGGCGTGGTGACCGTGCGTGTCGTTCAGCGCCTTGAAGTGGTCGATGTCGAGCATGAGGATGGCGAGCGACGTGCCCAACCGCTCGGCAAGCGCCACCTGCTGGCCGAGCGAGTCGATGAGGAAGCGATGGTTGTAGAGGCCGGTGAGGTCGTCCACGCTAGCCTGGCGTTGCACCACGGCGAGAAAGCGGTAGCGCTCGAGCGCCAGCGAGATCTGCTCAGCCGTTGATGCGACCAGGTCGGCGTCCCCGGCGGTGAACGCGCTGTCCTGACCGGCAACCGCAAGGACGCCGTGGACGTGCTTGCCGAGACGGAGCGGAGCAACACAGAACTCGCGCACCAGGAGCCTCTCCTCGGGTGCGGTAGCGGTTGCGCCGAGCATGATCGCCCCGAGGCCGGCGTACCGATACCCCTCGCCAAGTGGCCCGCGACCTTCGAGAAAGCCATCGAAGGTGATCCGACGGCCGCCGTCGGCGACCGCGAACGGATCGCTCATCTCGGAACCGCTGACCACGATCATCGCCATGTCGACCTCGGTCGCGCGACGCAACTCCGCGCAGACGTTGGCAAGCGCTCCTTCCAGTGGTTGCGCGAGGCTGAGCTCCATCGCGACCGCGGCTCGTGTCGCGGCCGTGCGCACGGTTGATCGGACCTGCGTTCGCATCGCCTCGAAACTCGAGCCCAGCCTGCCGATCTCGTCCACGGAATCCGTGTGCACGGGATGGTCGAAGTCTCCGCTTCCCAGGGCCGCGACCGCGGCGTCGAGCCGCTGAAGCGGACGGCGCAAATCGATCTGCACGACGATCACGATGAAGAGCATCGCGACCAGGATCACCGCCACCAGCAGCAGGATCGACTGCCATCCGATCGGCGGACCCGTGAACGGAGTGTCCACCGCCAACGTGAGTCCGGAGCCGATTGGTGTCGATGCGACGGCGAACTGGTGCGCGTGGAGCGGCACAACGTCCGGCACCGGCCTGGCAATCGCGACGGCGAGTGCCGGGGTGAGCGACGTCACGCTACCGGTTGCCGCGAGCGTGCGATTGCCGTCGACCAGGAGGATGCCAACCTGGTCGACCGCAGTCGCGATGTTGTGCGCGATGGCGGTGATAAACCCGGCCGTCAGGGGACGGGCGACGAAGGCGGTTGCGCTGGTTCCGGGGATTGTCGATTCGGCGACGAGCCATGCCTGGCCGCCAGGCCCCACCGCGGTGGTGGCTCTCGCCGATACCGCGCTGACGATGGGATACGCCGATGCCGTGGAGAGCGCGCTCGATCCCTGCACAGCGACAACCTCGCCATCAGGCGGCACGACCCCGAGCACATCACCGGTTCCGATCACCGATGTGTCCGCGACGAGCGTCGCCCGAAGAGCCTGGGGCGTGGCGACATCGTGGTCGGTCGCGAGCTGCCGCCCGACCCCGGCGATGAAGCCCGCCAGTGACGAACGCTGGCCGTCGATCAGGTTGGCTGCAATCGACACCCTGTCGGCCGCGCCGTTCTCGGCCTGCGTGCGGGCGCTCGCTTCGGCGAGCATCAGCGGCACGACCGCGATGGTCATCCCTGCAACGAGAATCACCGCTGCGAACTTCAACGAGAACGAGGCACCTCGCCAGATGCCCGTCAACCATCGGACCCCTCTCATGGATGTCCCTCAGCTGGATCGGCGCATCAGCACGAGGGATACAGCCGCAACGGTCGCGGCAACCAGGATCGTGGAGAGGGCGATCACCCCCACCGCGCCCACACCCCCCGAGCCACTTGCACTCACCGGAGCAACGGCGGGAATCGTGAGGTCCGACGGCGCGAGCACCGGCGGCCTCGAGCCGGGCGCGGGTTCCCGGTCGGGCGCCGGCAGCGGCGAGGGGTGCGGCGTGGTGACGCTGATGGGGTGGGGCGCGATCACTGGAGCAGGGGGCGGCGGAACGTGCGGCGTCGGTGAGGAGGCTCTCTCCGGGTGCGACGTCGGCATAGATGAGGGGGTCGGCTCCGGAGTCGGTGCGGGCGACTCGGTCGGTCGTGGCGAGGGCACCGATCCGCAGCAGCCCTCTTCGCAACAGTGGCCGCCATCGCCCGGGTCGTCGGACCCCCGGCCGTGACAGTGATGCCCGGAGTCGCGCGAACCGTTCGAGCCCGCGGAATGTGCTGAGCCGTCGTGATGCGATCTGATTCCTGCCGCCGCGGCCGGGACAACCAGCGCCCCGAACAGGATCCAGAACACCGACGCGCCGGCAACCGTCATCAAGAGAGCGCGTCTGATCAGCAAGGCACCTCCGGGACGATGCTACGACCGCCCTCGGTTGGACTTGTGACCGAAATGTGACACTTTCCCGGTGCCCGTCGTCGTCATCAATTTCATCGACGGTGAGGTCGTTCTCGCCGATGCGCCTGAGATCACCTTTGATCTCGCGATCCTCGATGCCGAGCTGCGATCGATCAACCAGAACAGCGAGCGAGCGCTCTTCCCGGTGAGCGCGATCCGGCAGATCCTTGTCGGCGATCCGGAACCGGCTCCCCCGGAGGCCGAGGTGGCGACCTGGGACCGCGCGGCGTTCCACTTCATCGATGGTCCGGTCCTCCGCGCGTCGATCCGTTCCGACGCGCACCTCGGCCGGTATGGCGGCGTATGGCGGATCGTCGAACCTGGCTCCACCGAGATGCGCACCATCGCGCTTCCCTACGCCGCGCTCAAGGGCGTCTACCAGATCCGTCAGTGGGACAGCCGTCCGGCGAGCGAGCGCGATGAGCATGCCGAGCTGGATCAGCTCGCGCGAGTGCTCGCGGAGCGCGAGCGGACCCTCGCCGGAGGTGGCACCATCCCGACGATGCGACCGCTGCTGTCGCGGATGCGACGCCCGCCGGGTTCGGCCTGATCTCGGACCTGTCGCGCGTCTGTCGTCGGCGCAGAACCCCTTCGGACCTCGTGCTACCGTCGGCGCTGTGACCACCACGCTGGTGCGTGGCGAGCCCGAAATCAGCGAAGCGCCCCCCTCGCTGACAAGCCGCCTCCTCACCCCCCGAACCATCGCGTCCATCGGCATCGCCGTCGTCGTCGTCGGCGTCGCCGTCTGGCGCGCGCCCATTGACTGGGCCTCGGCCTGGGACAACATTCGTCATGCCAACCCGCTCCTGTACCTGGCGGCGCTCGCGGTGTATTACGCGTCCTTCGTGCTGCGATCGATTCGCTGGCACGTGCTGCTCAAGAACGCAGGCGAGGACCGGCCGGCCGGGTCGCTCGTCGGCATCGTGATCACATCGTTCTTCGTCAATTGCGTGGTGCCGGCGAAGATGGGTGACATCTATCGCGGATACCTGGCCAAGCAGAAGCTGGACGTCCCGGTGAGCAAGGCACTGGGAACGATCATCGCCGAGCGGCTCATTGATCTCATCGTCCTGATGGCACTGCTGCTCGCGGCAGGTGCGGTGGTGTTCCGCACCAAGGCGCCTGGGATTCTCATCCCCTACGTGGTCATCGGCGTGGTCGTCTGCCTCGCAGGTGTCGGCGTGATCCTCGTAATGCGCGCGGGCCGCGGACAGCGAGTCCTGCGCCATCTTCCCGAGGCTGTCTTTCACCGCTACGAAAGCCTCCGGATGGGCACCGTCGACTCGTTTGCCCGGCTCCCCACCCTCTTGATGCTCACCGTGATGGTCTGGGCGGCCGAGGGCGCACGGCTCGGACTCGTCGTCTTCTCGCTGCATCTGGTGGGCGTTCACCTCGGCCCGTCACAGTTCCTGCTCATCGCTCTGGTTGCCGCACTGCTCACCACCGTCCCGTTCCTCCCCGGCGGTCTCGGGCTCGTCGAGGCGGGCATGATCGGCGTGCTCATCACCGTCGGCGGCGTCACCAACTCCGCGGCGGCATCGATCACGCTCCTCGACCGGAGCATTAGCTACGGCAGCCTGGTGGTGATCGGGTTCGTCATCTTCGTGGTCACCCACGTACACGCTCCCAGGACGCACCGGGTCGCAACCCAGGGGTGAGAGCGCTCGTCACCGGCGGCGCCGGATTCATCGGCTCGCACATCACCGACGCGCTCATCGATGCTGGTCACAGCGTGACCGTGATCGACGATCTGTCTCGCGGCAGGCGCGAGCAGGTCAATGCGGGCGCGAGCTTTGTCGAGTTGGACATCACCTCGCCGGAACTGGGTGCAGCGTTTGTGGAAGCACATCCCGACGTGGTCTTCCACGCCGCCGCGCAGATCGATGTCCGCGAGTCGGTGCGCGACCCGTTGCACGACGCCGACGTCAACGTGGTCGGGACGGTGAATGTCCTGCGCGCGGCTGTCGACGCGGGGACGCGCCGCGTCGTCTTCGCGTCCAGCGGGGGCGCGATCTACGGCGACACCGAGGTCATCCCGACACCCGAGGATCATCCCTGCCGGCCGGAATCGCCGTACGGAACGGCGAAGCTCTGCGCGGAAGCGTATGGCGGCACGTTCAGCCGTCAGGCGGGTCTGGAATTCGTCGCGCTGCGCTACGCCAACGTGTACGGACCGCGCCAGGATCCGCACGGTGAGGCGGGCGTGGTCGCCATCTTCGCCACCCGCCTGGTGCATGGAGAGCCGGTGGTGATCAACGGCGACGGGACGCAGACTCGCGACTATGTCCACGTCCACGACGTGGTTCGCGCCAATCTAGCGGCCGTCGACGGCCCCGCGGGCATCTACAACATCGGCACCGGCATCGAGACCGACGTCAACACGCTCTACCGCATGCTGGCGCAGGCAACCGGCGCCACCCTTGCGGCGGAGCACGGTCCTGCGAAACCGGGTGAGCAACGGCGCTCGTGCCTGGATCCGACCGGGACACGTGAGCGTCTCGGCTGGAGCGCCTCGATCGCATTCGAGGACGGGGTGCCGTCAACGGTCGACTACTTCAGGACGGCGAGCTAGCCGTCAAGCTGCGACCGGGCGTGTTCCAGGTTGGCCGAGCCGCGACCTCGCAAGGTCGTACCTGCATCGCGCAGTGCGTTGTCCGTCGCGTAGCCAGGTGCCTCCGCAAGTCGCGCGGACCAGGTCAGCTCATCGACGGCAAGCTCGAGCACGGTGCGCGCCTCGTCAAGGGTCGCATTGACGGGAATGCCGGCAATCCGCTCCAGCGCCTGCGCGCAGCCGTCGAGCCGGCGCCTCACGTTGTGCGGCGAGCTGGCCTCGTCGCCGGTGCCGGGGGTCCCGTCGAGCACCTGGGCGGCCTCGGTCGCGGTGCCGAGCACCGCGACGAGCACGGCGCGGGGGTCTTCTTCGACGGTCGCGCCCGCTCCCATCATCCGGTAGGCGCCGTACAGGAACAGCACCACCACCAGCGCGGCGACAACGTAGATCGCCGTCACAGCCGGGTCCCGCCGGTTACTTGTAGCGGAAGGTGATGCGCCCGCGCGAGAGGTCGTATGGGCTCAGCTCGACGCGCACGCGATCCCCGATGAGGATGCGGATGTAGAACTTGCGCATCTTCCCCGACGTGTACGCGAGCACATCCTGACCCGTCTGCAAGCGCACCTTGAACATCGCGTTGGGCAGCGGCTCGACAACCGTCGCGTCCATCTCGATGGTCTCTTCCTTGACCTCGACCTGGGGAGTGCCGTCGGCAACGTCCCGTCGACGGACGGGGCCGCGCCTGCGGGTACTGCCGGGACGGGGTGGGCGTCGTGCCAAACAGGGTCTCCTCTAATCGGATCGGGCGGCTCGCGAGCGTATCACGGAGCCGTTCCCTGATAACGTGATCTCGATGGCTGCCCAGGTTCGATCTCCATTCCTCGATGCGCTGCGCGACCGCGTGCTCGTCTTTGACGGCGCCATGGGCACCAGCCTCCATGCCGAGAACCCCGGCATCGACGATTTTGGCGGGGCCAGGCTGGAGGGCTGGATGGACGGTCTATCCATCCACGCGCCGCAGATCGTCGAGCGGGTGCACCGCGGGTTTCTCGACGCGGGGTGCGACGTCATCGAGACCTGCACGTTCCAGGCAACGCGCCCGCGCCTCGAGGAGTGGGGCCAGGGCGACGTGACCATCGACCTGAACGTCTCGGCCGCTCGCCTCGCCCGGCGGATCGCCGACGAGTACGCGGCCGACGGGCGTCCGCGCTTCGTCGCCGGGAGCATGGGCCCCACCGGCTTCCTGCCCGCGTCGAGCGATCCGTCGATGAGCCGGCTGGGATTCGCCGACCTGGTGCCTGTCTATCGCGAGCAGGCGGCCTCCCTCATCGAGGGTGGCGTCGACATCCTGATCATCGAGACGCAACAGGACATTCTCGAGACCAAGGCAGCCGTCTTCGGAGCTCGCGAAGCCGCTGCCGCGGCGGGACGTCCGGTCGCGATCATGACCACGGTCTCGCTCGACGTCACCGGACGCATGCTGCTCGGCACCGATGCAGCGGCGGTGCTCGCCATCCTCGAGTCGCTGCACGTCGACGTTATCGGGTTCAACTGCTCGACCGGTCCCGAGCACATGCGCGAACCCATCCGCTACATCACCTCGCACACCACGCTGCCGGTCGCATGCATTCCCAATGCGGGACTGCCGATCAACGTCGACGGCCAGGCGCACTATCCGCTTCAGCCGGTACCCATGGCCACCGAGCTCGCCAGCTTCGTCAGTGAGTACGGCGTCAGCGTCGTGGGCGGTTGTTGCGGATCGACTCCCGAGCACATTCGCGAGCTGGTGACGCACGTCCGCGCGGCTTCGCGGGCACAGGTGACGCCGGACGTGGAACCGCGTCTCGCGAGCAGCATGCACGCGATCGACCTGCGTCAGCAGCCGGCACCGTTGCTCATCGGTGAGCGGGTCAATGCACAGGGGTCGCGCGCGATCAAGCGTCTGCTCCTCGCGGACGACTACGACGGCATCCTTGGCATTGCCAGGACGCAGGTGGAAGGCGGTGCGCATGCGCTCGACCTGTGCGTCGCGGTCACGGAACGCAGCGATGAGGCGGATCAGATGCGATCGGTCGTCAAGACCCTCCAGATGAGCATCGACGCGCCACTGGTCATCGACAGCACCGACGCCGACGTCATCAAGGCGGCGCTCGAGGTCTACCCGGGACGCGGCATCGTCAACAGCGTCAACCTCGAGAATGGACGCGTTCGCTGCGACGCCGTGCTGCCGTCGGTGCGCGACCACGGCGCGTGCGTGATCGCATTGACCATCGACGAGCAGGGCATGGCACGGACGGCGGAACGCAAGGTCGAGATCGCACGCCGCATCCACGACCTCGCCCGTGACGACTACTCGCTGACCCCGAACCAGCTGATCTTCGACGCCCTCACCTTCACGCTGGCGACCGGTGAGGCCGAGTGGATCGATTCGGCGCACGAGACCATCGACGGGATTCGAGCCATCAAGCGCGAGTTGCCCGGCGTGCTCACGGTGCTCGGTGTGTCCAACGTCTCGTTCGGCCTGGCGCCACACACGCGTCCGATCCTCAACAGCGTCTTCCTCCACCACTGTGTGGAGGCCGGCCTCGACGCGGCGATCATCAACCCGACGCATGTCGTCCCCTACGGGGAGATCGATCCCCAGGCGCGACGGCTCGCCGAGGAGCTGGTCTTCAACAGCGCGCCCGACGCGCTCACGAAGTTCATCGCCCATTTCGACGACGGTGCCTCCACCGGCGGGGCCGGCCTCCCCGAGACTGCGGACCCGTACGAGGGCATGTCAACCGTGGAGCGCATCCACGCGCAGATCCTGCACCGGCGCAAGGATGGCATCGAGGAGCAGATCGACCTCGCGTTGCAGGACCTCGATGCGGTGACGGTCCTGAACACCGTGCTCCTGCCCGCCATGAAGGATGTCGGCGATCGGTTCGGCTCGGGTGAGCTCATCCTGCCGTTCGTGTTGCAGAGCGCCGAGGTGATGAAGCGCGCGGTCGCTCACCTCGAGCAGTACCTGGAGAAACGCGAGGGATATACCAAGGGCAAGGTTGTGCTCGCGACCGTGTACGGAGATGTGCACGACATTGGCAAGAACCTGGTCAACACCATCCTCAGCAACAACGGCTACACCGTGTTCGACCTCGGCAAGCAGGTGCCGCTCAACACCATCATCGACAAGGCGCTCGAGGTCGACGCCGACGCCATCGGCTTGTCGGCGCTGCTGGTGAGCACGAGCAAGCAGATGCCCGCATGCGTCAAGGAGCTCGACGAGCGCGGTCTCAGCTATCCGCTGATCATCGGTGGTGCGGCGATCAATCGCGGATTCGGCAGACGGATCCTCTACCTGGACCAGGATCGGGCATACGAGCCCGGCGTCTTCTATTGCAAGGATGCGTTCGAGGGACTGGAAACCGTCGACCAGCTGCTTGATCCCGATCGGCATGACGCCCTGCTGAGTCGCGTCGTCGAAGAGGCGCGCGTGCATCGCGTGCGCGAGCAGGAGAAGCTCGAGCGCCGCAACGCTGCGGCGGCCGGGGCCGCTGCGGTGCCCACGCACAGCGCGGTCCGGCGGAATGCACCGATCCCCACCGTCCCGTTCTGGGGAGGCCGGGTGCTGCGCAGCATTCCCATCTGGGACGTGTACCCGTTCATCGATCGCAACTCGCTCTACAAGATGAGCTGGCAGTTCCGTGGCGTCCGCGATCCCGCGATGTGGGAGGAACTGCTTCGCAGCGAGCTGGAGCCGCGCCTGCAACGCTCGATGGAGGAGGCGGTGCGCGACGGCTGGCTGCAGCTCGAGGCCGTCTACGGTTACTGGCCGGCGCTTGCCGATGGCAATACAGTGGTCGTGTACGACCCGGGCGACATCGATGCCGAGCTGGGACGGTTCACGTTCCCGCGCCAGTCCGAGCAGAACCGGCTCTGCCTCGCGGACTACATCCGCCCTGCCGAGGATGCTGCAGACGGTGAGCGAGACGTGATCGCGCTCCAGGTGGTCACGACAGGTCCGGGCGCGTCCGAGCTGTCCAACCGCCTCCAGGTCGATGGCGCCTATGACGACATGCTTCGGATTCATGGCTTCGCCACGCAGATGGCAGAGGCCACGGCCGAATACGTGCACCACAGGATCCGTCGCGAGCTGCGCCTCGGCGAGGACCAGGGCCGCCGCTACTCCTGGGGCTACCCGTCATGCCCCGATCTCGAGGACCACGAGATCCTGATGCGGATCGTCCCGGCCTCCGAGATCGGTGTGACGCTCACCGAGGGGTACCAGTTCGTGCCGGAGCAGTCGACGGGCGCGATCGTCATGCACCATCCGGAGGCTCGCTACTTCGCCGTGTACGGAGGGGCGCCGGTTGAGGAGGACGCGCCGGGGGCGCCGGAGCCTGTGCTGTCTGCGCCGGGCGTCTGAAGAAGGTCTGATCCGGGGCTGTCGGCGCGGGGACGCCTCGCAAGCCTGAAGAAGGTCTGATCCGGGGCCTGTCACCCGGATCAGTTATCTATGAGTCCCAGCGCATTGTGCTGCTCCGGGGCGTCGACCTGGGGATGGTTGAGATCCTCAAATAGGTAACGCGACACGTAGCGAACGCCCTGGACGCTCGCTCGGCCGAATTCCCGGTCTCGTGTGCCTGCAACGAGGAGAACGATTACCGCCGCTGCACCCCCAACCAAGCAACTCTGCCAGGCGACAAGCCGCGGTTGTGCGTACAAGCAAAAAGCCGGACACGGGTAAGTCATCGACGCTGTCCAGAAACCGGTGACAACTCCTGTCGCGGCGCCAAGCATTGTCAATGCAGCGCTCTTAGCGGTCCTCGCAGACCCGAATGGGCTCGCTGCCAGGGCGATGAGGATCACGGCGACCGTTGTGCCCGCGCCGAGCAAGGCCGACTGCCACCGCTCGAAGGGAGTTCCAACGGCGGCATGGCACAAGAAAGAGCTGCTGCAGATGGAGGTGCCTCGACCGACGGCGACGCTAAGGAGCGCCGTCCAGAGACCAACCCCGACACCAATAGGCACGGACACGACAAGGAGAGTGTTGGTGACCAGGCGCCTCATTCATCAATGCTAGCGCGAGGCAAGTTCACAGACCGGCCTAGAGTCGCCGCTACCGAAGCATCAGCCGTGCCGCAATGGCCTCTCTTCCGCCGCTGTGTCCGAGGCCTTCGCGGCCGCGATGGCGGCGAGTTCGGCTCTGGCCGTGGTTGCGATATCGGCGCCGGTGTTGGCGTGGCCGTTGATGCCCCAGCCGCCTTCGGGTGATTCGGTGATCAGCACCCAGGTGCGCTCCGCGAGGGTGGGATCGGCGGCGGCCGATGCGACGATCTCGGTCAGCTCCTTGACGACGCCGAGCTGCTTCTCCCGGTCGAGGACGCCGACCGGGGTCAGGACCTGAACACGAACGTAGTTGCTGTCACCGGACACGTTCGACAGTGAGTCCTCGGGCAGCTCGTGGACGAAGGCGGCGGTATTGTCCTTGAACAGCGAGAGTGGCGGGACCTTCTCCCAGCGCATCACCGCAGCGGCGAGGTTCTGAGCGAGCTCGTGCTTCGCCTTGAATGTTCCGCTGGCGGCGTAGACGTCGATCATCGGCATGGCCGGGCTCCTTCAGGAGTTATGGTGGTCGTCATAGTGACGCAGTGGAGCATGCACTATGACGGTCGTCATAGTCAAGGAATCGGACGGGGTCATCTGTATGGCTGGTGACAGTCGCGAGCGGATGATCCGGAGCGCTGCGTCTCTCATCAGCTCGAGGGGAGTGAGCGCAACCTCCTTCTCGGACGTCGTTGCCGACAGCGGCGCGCCACGGGGCTCGATCTACCACCACTTTCCAGATGGGAAGCAACAGCTTGCGACTGAGGCAATTCGGTGGACTTCGGATCGCGTGATCGCCTACCTGCGGGCCGGCACCGAGAGCACACCCGATGCCGTCCTCTCCAGGTTCATCCGGCTCTGGCGCCAGGTCGTCGTGACCTCCAACGCTTCGTCAGGCTGTGTCGTCGCCGGCGTCGCGCTCGACACCGGCGCCGAGGACGGTCTCATGGACGTCGCACGCGAGACGTTTCGCTCGTGGGAGGCGGTCCTGGCCGAGCAGCTCGAGGAGGGCGGTCTCCCCGCCCGCCGCGCGCGGGGCATCGCCGTTGCAACCCTCGGCGGCATGGAGGGTGCTCTCATCCTCTGTCGCGCTGAAGGCAACGTTCAGCCGCTCGACGACATCGCCGAGGAATTGGTGCGACTGCTTCCGGCGACATCAACTGGAGGATAGCGACGCCGTCTCTCCGAAGTTGAGAATCGCTCAGACCATCCCGTGCTGGTACGCATAGCGCACCGCCTGGGCGCGATCGCGCGCGCCGGTCTTGGAGAAGATTCGGTTGATGTGGGTCTTGATGGTGGCGTTGCTGAGGAAGAGCGCCGTGGCGATTTCGCTATTCGACATCCCTGCTGCGATCAACTTCAGGACCTCGACCTCGCGTGAGCTCAGGCCGTCGGGAGGTGGCTGCGGCGGAGCCGGCATAGAGGGTTGCCCCTGGAGGACCGCGGCGATGAGTCGCTGCTGAATCGCAGGATCGAGATGGGTCCTCCCGGCCGCAAGAGCCCGGATCGCCTGCTCGATCTCCTCGGCGCTCGCGTCTTTGGTGAGATACCCTCGCGCACCGGCCTTGAGCGCGGGAAACAGTGACTGGTCATCGGCGTAGGTGGTGAGCACCAGCACCTGCGTTTCGGGAAGTGACGCGCGGATGTGACGGGTGGCCTCGGCACCTTCCATCCCCGGCATTCGAAGATCCATGAGCACGATGTCCGGACGTTCGCGCTTGGCACTCTCCACCGCATCGACGCCGTCAGCTGCAGTAGCGACGACTTCAACTCCATCGATTAGTCCAACCAGCATCGTCAGTCCATCGCGCACGACCCGCTGATCGTCGGCGATGAGTACGCGGATCGGCGGTTCGCTCATGCGGGCACGACGACCTCGACACGCCAACCCTTGTCGATCGGGCCCGCCCGCAGGCTACCGCCCACGCGTTCGAGGCGCTCGCGCAATCCAGCAAGTCCGCGACCGCCTCCGACATCCCGCAAGCCTTCGGCAGCTTGAGTGTCGGATCCGGGTGAGACTCGGTTCTCGACGGTCACGGTGGTGAAATCCGTGTCGTACCGAAGGCGAATGTCGACCGTGGCGCCGGGCGCGTAGCGAGCCACATTGGTCAGCGCCTCCTGCACACCGCGATACAGCGCAAGGCCGGCGTCCGGGGGGATCGTCCGCGCGTCTCCCTCGACGGTGAGGTTCACCTTCGCGTTGAGGTCGTGGCTGAAGCTCGTGACCAGCGACCCGATTTGCTCGATCCCGGGCAGTTCGTCGCCGCGCAACGCGCCGACGGCTTGGCGCGCATCCGCAAGGCCGTCCCTCACCAGCTCACCGGCACGGTCGATGGCGGCGCGCATCGGCGGGGTTGCTTGATCGCGCTCGGCGAGTTTCCGGGCCGCCTGGAGCTGGATGGCTGCCGCGGAGAGCGAGTGCGCGAGCACATCGTGGAGCTCACCGGCGATCCGGCTACGCTCACCGATCGCTGCAGCTCGCGTTTGCTCGTCGCGTGCGTCCTCGAGCTGAGCGAGCAGCAGCTCGATCCGGTCCTGATTCGCGCGCGACTGTCTCATGAAAAAGCCGATGAATCCGAGCATCGCGAGCAGGAGCGTGGCGGCGAGGAGTGCCACGGGTGCGGTTCCGGCAAGAGCCGCGGCGCCGACCGACGCGATCCCAACGGCGATGCCGATCGCCACACCGAGCTTCAACGGGAGACGGACGAGCGCCATCCATACGGCTGCGCCACCAGCGAGGTCGGTTGCGCCCTGGGGCTGCAGCGCAACCAGGACGGCGCCGGCCGCACCCATCACCGTGATGACCGCTGACTGGAACCAGAGGTGGCGCGCTATGAACCCACCCCTGATCGCCTGGGCGAGCGCTCCCGCGAACGCGACGAGCGCGAGCGTCACACCGAGGCCGGTGCCCTGGAATGCGGGGGAGGGCCGCTCGGCAATCGCGCTCGCCACGACGACAACGATCACCGCCAGTCCCAGCGGTCGCAGCGTGTCTCGCTGACGCTGTACCCGTTGCTCGGCGCGCTCGCGAGCCTCAACGACCCGCGGACTCTCGTGGTCTGAAGCCGTGGGCAGGTCTGTCATGTTGATCAGCTCTCCGGTGGCGAACATTCGCTGGAGACAATAGAACGCCCCCGGCCCACACAAGGGGTCCGGAGGCGTTCCAGCACTGAGCGGTCTATCAGGCGGCAGCACCGACGGCGCTGATGGTCGCCGAAGGGACTGCCTGGAGGCGGCGGCCGCGGAGATGAACGGTCACCACGCGAACAGTCACTTCGCAGATCGCCATGGAGACGAGGGCCACCGGCCACGCCGCCGCGGTGATCTGGTGGGAGATGCTAAAGCTGCGGATCGCGGGCTCGGCGCCGTGGGTCACGATGAAGGCGAAGACGATCCTCGAGGAGATTCCAGCGATCAGGAGGCCACCGGCGACCCAGCCGACTCGGGCGAGCGCGAAACCGTCATTGCCGTGGCGAACGTGGGTCGCGAACCCGCTCAAGAGCCCAAGGGAAACCCCGGCGCCGGCCAGCAGCCCGATCAGCACGAGGTCGTTGCCAGACGCCGGAATCGTGTGCAGGTACTGCTGGGCCACCAAGAACACCAGGACCAGCGGAATGACGAGCGCCCGGCGATCCAGCCTCCGCTCGCGCGCCTGCATGCACACCATGAAGATGAATCCGGCGTTGATCAGGTAATCCGTCGTGGTCATCGGGGCTCCTCCGTGAATCTGCGGTGTCGTCCGAAGCGGACGTTCCCCATGATTCGGCGGCGGCGCTGTGAAGTCGTCGGCCCTTGGGTTGGACTTTTCGGAGGCCCTCAACCAGCTCGGTCAACCCGTGGGTTGATCGAGGGCCGGCTCGAGCAGATGACGCTCGCCTGAGCCGACCGCCCGGGAGGTCCT
>OCZU010001419.1_pt1 | contig 15805 bp, 12 predicted proteins | sample 1539001 | NCBI WGS metagenome assembly OCZU01 (sample SAMEA3539306, study PRJEB22396) | soil metagenome | biome: tundra; feature: field; material: soil | place: USA | collected 2010-05 | depth 0.15 m | reverse complement strand
AACCCGGCCCTCGGCCCGTTGGAAACGAAAACTGAATTTAGTCACAGCCTCTCAGGGCAGCCCGTAAAGTGCGGGGTAGGCCCCCGACCAACTTCCCCTCCGTTCCCCACGGCTTTACACTAAATACGTGAAGATTGCCCTGGGCCAAATCAACCCTACGGTTGGGGATTTCTCCGGCAACGCTGCCAAGATCATCGACCATTCCCGCCGCGCGCAATCGAGCGGTGCCGGGTTGATCCTGTTTCCCGAGTTGTCAGTCTGCGGATACCCGCCCCGCGATCTGGTCGAGCGGCCATCCTTCGTCGCACGCAATCGCGAGACCATCGAACAGATAGCTGCCGAAACCCGCGGCATCGCCGTCATCTGCGGTCTAGTCACCCCCGCGCACTCCGAAACCGGCAAGTCCGTTATGAATTCCGCCGCGCTATTGCAGGATGGCAAGGTCGTATTCCTGCAATCGAAGATGCTGTTGCCCACCTACGACGTCTTCGACGAGATGCGCAACTTCGCTCCGGCCAAAAGCCAGGACCTGTTCTCATTCTGCGGTAACCGCATGGCACTTACCATTTGCGAAGACGCATGGAACGACAAGCTGTTCTGGCCCAAGCGCCTGTACACAGTCGATCCCATCGAAACGCTGATCCGTGCCGGCGGAAACTTTGTGCTCAACATCTCCTCGTCGCCTTTCTGGATCGGCAAGCGCGAACTGCGCCGCGACATGCTGACTGCCATCGCTCGCCACCACAAGGTCGCGGTCGCTCTGGTCAATCAGGTTGGAGGCAATGACAGCCTGGTCTTCGACGGCTCCAGCATTGTCCTCAACCCGGAAGGCAACGTTATCGCCCAGGGGTGCTCGTTCGAGGAAGATCTCATTTACTTCAATTCAAAAACCCTCACCGGCGACCTGCACCAGCAGATCGAAGGCGAGGAAGCCAGTGTCTACGCCGCGCTCGTATTGGGCACCCGCGACTACATGCGTAAGTGCGGATTTCAAAAGGCCATCATCGGCCTCAGCGGCGGAATCGATTCAGCGCTTACCGCCGTCATCGCCGCCGAAGCAATCGGACCGGAGAACCTGATCGGTGTAGGCATGCCGGGTCCATACTCGTCGCCCGGGTCGATCAGTGATGCACGTTTGCTGGCGAAGAGTCTCGGCATCCGCTTCGAATTGCTCTCCATCAATAAGGCCTATGACGCGTACCGGCAGACCTTGCGGGAGGTATTCGCCGGTCAGAAGGAAGACGTTACGGAGGAGAATATCCAGTCGCGTGCCCGGGGCACGCTGCTGATGGCGCTGTCTAATAAGTTCGGCGCCATCGTGCTTTCCACAGGCAACAAGAGCGAACTGGGCGTGGGCTACTGTACACTTTACGGGGACATGGTTGGAGGCTTGGCAGTCATCTCGGACGTACCGAAAACACTGGTGTATCGGCTGAGCCGCTACGTAAATTCACGCCGTCCGGTAATCCCGCAGGCCACGCTCGAGAAGCCGCCTTCTGCGGAACTGCGGCCCGATCAAAAGGACAGCGACTCGCTGCCGCCTTACGAGATTCTAGATGCGGTGCTCGAGGATTACGTGGAAGACGCGCACTCCGCCCACCGGATTGCCGCCGATCATGGTTTCGACATTGAGGTAGTGCGGCGCGTGGTTCGAATGGTCGACCGCGCCGAGTACAAGCGCCAGCAGGCGGCGCCGGGCATCAAGATTTCTCCCAAGGCTTTTGGCTATGGCCGCCGCTTTCCCATCGCTGCGAAGAACGAGGTTTGAAGAGGATTGGTCAGAGGCTAGTCAAAGAATTCGGGTCCTGCTCCTCAACAATTGCTGACTTGAAAGGAACCCATGCGCAGTTTGCTCAACCTGAGTTTCATTCTCTTGCTGACTTGCGGTCTCGCCGCAACTCAAACCTCGACGACTGCGAAGCCCGCGGACAAGGCAGCCTCGGCAGCGGCAGTTAATCTTCCCTCAGAAGCCACAGTGGATTCATTCATGCAGCAAACCTTTGGCTATGAACCGAAGGTGAGCTGGAAAATCTCCGGCATCAAACCGGCACCGGTGCCTGGTCTCGCCCAGGTCGACGTGATTCTGGCCAGTCCGCAGGGGCAGCAACTTACCCGGTTCTACGTTAGTTCGGATGGCGAACATGCCGTTGTCGGCGAGGTCATTCCGTTCGGCGCCAAACCGTTCGATCCGGTGAAGAAGACGCTGGAGAAGGAAATCACCGGCCCATCGCGCGGGCCCAAGGACGCCCCAGTCACGATTGTCGAGTTCGGCGATTTGCAGTGTCCTGCCTGCAAGGCCGCCCAACCGGCGATCGAGGGACTCATCGCGGCCGAGCCCAATGCGCGTTTCGTCTTCGAGAACTTTCCCCTGGAAATGCACAACTGGGCGGCGAAAGGGGCCGCCTACGCCGACTGCGTCGCGCAGGCGTCGAACGATGCGTTCTGGAAGTTCATCGCCAAGACCTACGAGACTCAATCCGACATCACGGCCGAAAACGCCGACGAAAAGCTGACCGCCCTGGCCGACGGCGCGGGTGTGAAGGGCGCGGACATTGCGGCTTGTGCCGGCACTCCCGTAGCTAAGGCGCATGTGGATGCTTCGCTGGCCCTGGGTAAGTTAGTCAACGTGACGGGCACGCCGACTTTGTTCATCAACGGCCGCACCATCGGAAATGTCAGCAACGTTCCTGCCGATACGCTGAAGGGTCTGGTGGATTTTGCCGCGAAGCTAGGAAAGTGAGCTCTACTTCTCGGTTACCCAGATCTCATCCGTGGTCCGGTCCCGATTGACCAACACGTGCGGAGTGATCACGATGAGCAACTCGTCCTCCTCTTTCATCCGGTTGTTATCGGCCAGGCCTTGACTAAGGCCGGGAATGGATGCAAGCGCGGGTATTCCGCTCATAGAGCGTTGATCATTGGTCGTGATTTCTCCTGCCACGACGGCGGGCTCGCCATCGCGTAGCTGTATGCTTCCCTTGTATTCCTGGTTGGAAATGACCGGCATACCATTCGCGCTCTGCCCGGTCAGAGAGCGTATTTGCAGTTCGAGCGCCATGCTCACTTCGCCACTCCCGTGGATCACGGGCTTCGCCTTCAGGTTCAATCCCAGGTCTTCATAGCTCACGGAAGGAAAAGGAGGCACATAGCTCTGATTGCCCAGAACCGCAGAAATCTGCGGCGAGTTATAGATGGGCGCGTAGGACGCATTAAGGATGGGGTAGCGTTCCCCCAGGTGGAAAGTTGTTTCGTTCCCTTGCGCCGAGTGCATAGTAACGTGGCTCAGGCTGCGGGCCCACGATTCATTGAGGGAGAGAGCTGTCGTAAGGTGATCGAGGCTCACTCCTGAGAACGTAAGGCCGCCACCGAAGGTAGCCAGCGGTTGGCTGAATATGGAATTCGCCTGACCCTGGAGCTGCGCCAAAAGTCCGGAGAGCGCCGAACTCCCGGCCTGATTGATGCCGCCGGAAGAAATCAGTTGGTTGACGAGCGACTGGATACTCTGGCCGCCCAATGCCGCCAGAGCCGCCACCGGAATGTTGTACAGGTTGAAAGTGTCCGGGATGTGTAGGCCGATTTCGCGCGTGAAGTTGTGGCTTATCTGGAAGATCTCAACGTCGAGCATCACCTGCGGGGGATCGCTGGCTAACTGGCGCAGAAGCTTCGTGCACGCCTCCAGTGTCGCCTGGGGTGCGCGCACTTGCACCGTTCCGCTTTGTCCCGAAGTGATCTTCTGAAAGTCGCAGATGTTACGCACTGCCAGGACCAACTGGTTTGCCTCTTGTGACGTTGTGGAGCCAGGCACCGCGAAGGTCCCCAGCGACATGCGGTCAAATTGCCGGTGATCGTCAGCATTATCTTCCGCGATCAGCAACTGGTGCGCATCCAGAGCCGTCCACATCGTCTTGCTAACCCGGCATGCCAGGCTGAGAGCGGTGAAGAAGTCAACATCTTCCACATAGAAGCGCACCGTCTTGGCCTTCACCGAATCGTCGAATTCAACACTCACGCCATAAGCGGAGGCCAACTGCGTGAAAAGGCCCCGAACATCGCCTCGATATTGAAACGTCGTCCGCTCGGCTTTAGGCTGAAGATGGATTTCAACGGAATCTGCCAGCATCGCCGGCACGCCGCGAGGCACCGGAGCGCGCAACGCTTCCGCAAGGCGCTCCTGAGTGTATGCATTGTCGGGATCGAGGTTCAGAGCAGCCCGAAACTCGGCCGCAGCCTGCTCCCGCTGGGAATCCGCCAGGAACGCCTCTCCGCGCGCGGTGTGCTGAAACACCAACTGCGACTTGGTCAACTCCCGTGCTGTAAGGAACAGTATGTCCCGCGGAACCAACCGCGAGGCCTCATCAAACTCGGCAAAGGCCTCTTCCAGACGCTTGTGATCCTGCAACTTGAGCCCGTGGGTATACGCGTTGAGGGCCTTCTTGAGTTCCTTCTTGGATGAATTGCAGTTGACGCCGCCAGGCACGCCATTGCCGCAGGAAACAATCTGGGTGTCGACCTTCGCATCGTTGCTGGCGAACGCGGCAACGCCAGACGCCGCTGCCAGAAGACACACCACCAGGATGGATCGCAAACGCTGCATCGGCTTTGATTTTAACCTGCCGCCCGCTCCGGGGGAGAGCTAATAGTCCCCGTACCTTCGGTCTTAACAGGGGATCAGGGATGGAGCAGGCAGCATTGAGAGAACGAGGGAGTAGAGCTTTCTTGCAACCATGTCATTTCAGCTCAGCATGAGCCGTTCAATGTCCCTCGCCTTGCCCGTCTTCTCGTCGCAGTCAATCACTACCGCGCACAGCCGGACATCGCCCGTGGCGGGCTCAAACCGTACTGGCATGCCGTTGAGGAACTTGTTAACGACCAGTTCTTTCTTCACCCCGATCACGCCGTCATAAGGACCGGTCATGCCGACGTCTGTGACGTAGGCCGTCCCCTTGGGCAAAACACGTTCATCCGCCGTCGGGACGTGCGTATGCGTGCCCACTACTGCGGTCACGCGACCGTCCAGATACCAGCCGAGTGAAATCTTCTCTGAGGTGGCTTCGGCGTGGAAGTCCACGAAAATTACTTTAGCTTCAATCTTCTGCAAAAGCTGGTCGGCGATGCGAAACGGGTCGTCGTTCGAAGCCATGAACACGCGCCCCTGCAGGTTAATCACAGCATAAGGGATTCTTGCCTTGTGACCCTGATACAAGCCCCATCCAGGCATGTCTGCGGGATAATTCGCGGGCCGCAGCACGCGGCGCTGGGGACCGTGGCCGTTGCCTTCGGCCATCTGAAAGTAATCCAGAATTTCGCGCTTGTCCCAGACATGGTTACCGGTGGTGATGACGTCGATATTCAGCTCGAACAGCTCTTCGGCCAACGCAGGAGTGATGCCGAAACCAGCCGCCGAGTTCTCCCCATTAGCTATGACGAGGTCGATGGCGTGGTCGCGGACAATGCCGGGCAGCCGATCCTTGACGATGGTGCGTCCCGGCCGTCCGAAAATGTCGCCGATGAAGAGAATCCGCATAAGAACGCCGGCGTCCCGCCAGCATTTCGTCCGAAGCTCGATGGTAACACGGGGCGTTTGCGGCTCATTTCAACTACCACGGTCGCGTCGTAGAGACGTTGCTTGCAACGTCTTTCTCGCCCTCATCCGGAACGCTGCACGAAAAGACGTAGCAAGCTACATCTCTACAGACACGACTTAATTGTTCGCCGGTGCCAATTCCGCGGTCCGCAGGAAGTCGTAATTCCCCGCCGGATTCAACTTCAGATTCACAACGCGTTTGTTGTGAACGAGGACGTTATCCAGATACCAGAGATCGATGTAAGGCAACTCTTCAGCCAGAATGCGCTGTAGTTCGGCGTAGATCGGCTTGCGAACTGCGGGATCGACTTCGCGGCGGGCCCGGTCGATCAGGGCGTCTACTTTCGGATTCGAGTAAAACCCGCGGTTGGCGCCATTCGGCGGGAACCGCGAGGAATGAAAAACGTAGAAGATGTCCGGATCCTGGTTGCCTCCGACCCAGCGCAGGCTGTAGAGCTGAAAAGCTCCGTGAGTGACATCGGCGAAAAAAGTAGCGGCCTCGAAGCTGCGAATGTCGAGCGCAACCCCAATTTCACGCAACTGCTGCTGCATCACGGCGACGATCAAGCGTGTACTCTCGGTCGTCGAGGTCTTCATGATGAGGTGGAAGCGCACGCTGTTGACAAGAGGATAGCCGGCCGCATCGAGCAGCGCGCGGGCTTTCTCGGGATCGTAGTCATACGCGGGCACGTTTCCGTTGTAAGCCCAGCTTTGCGGGGGAAGAACGCTGCGCGCCGGTCGCGCCTCCCCGCGCCACAAATACTCGATCATCGGGCGACGGTCGAGAGCGTATGCGATGGCCTGGCGCACCCGCACATTTTTCAGAATCGGATCGCGCAGGTTGAAGCCCATATACTGAACCTCGGTGCCTGGGGCATGTTCCACGGCGAGGGAGGGTTCGCGCGCCAGGGTGAGCACGGTGTCGGGCGTGAGCGAGTTGCTGGCTATGTCGCCGGTTCCCTTGCGCAATTCGAGAGCCTCAGTGGTTGCGTCGGGCACCACGGCGAAACGGACGCGCGGCAGCTTCACTTTCTCGCCCCAGTAGTCGTCGTTGCGCTCGACGACTACTTCCTTGTCGGTCTCGGCGCTAACGAACTTGAACGGCCCGGAGCCGATCGGGTGCCGCGAAATTTCATCTCCGCCGCCGTAGGGGACGATGCCGACCGCTCCATCGGTTAAATTCCACAACAAGGCGGCGTCCGCTTCCTTCATGTGAAATATGACCGTGAAATTGTACGGTGCATCGATGTGATCGACAAAGCGATATGCGGCCGCCCTTGTGCTGCGAATCTTTCCGCTCAGGAGGGAATCGAAGGTCCACTTCACATCGCGGGCGGTGAGTGGACGCCCGTCATGAAACTTCACACCGTGATGCAAATAGAAGATGTAAGTCAGCGGATCGGGGACTTCCCAGCGCTCGGCCAGTCCAGGCGCGGCATTCAGGTCGGGGCCGCGCACGACCAGGTAGTCGAAAATCAGACTGTCAATGCGTTCGGATTGCGCGTCTACTCCCACCCGCGGGTCTAGGTTCGCAGGGCTCGATTCGATCACCATCACCAGCGTGTCGGGATCGGGCTTGCTGGCGCAGGAGAGCAGCGAAAGCGTCAACGCAAGCGCGGCAAAAACTGACGAGGCCCCGGGCATCAGAGACCGTCCTGGCAGATCTGGTGGAGGGAGTTGACGGTTTTCCAGTTACGGGTGGTTGTGACGACCGACAAAATCCGGTCGACGGGACGTTTCATCAGAACGCTTTCGGAAACCCCGTTCGGGAGGTAGAAGTAGATCGCTTTCCCCGGAGCGTGGAATCGATCGGGCGCAGTCGTCAGGTCGGCCAGCCTCTTGAGCGCTGCTTGCGCCGGAGCCTCAGACAGGAACATGACATGTAGCTTTTCCGGGTCGATCTCGCGCTCCTTCAGGAACGGGTTGTTTGTAATTGTCTCACTCATTTCGCCGGCGGTTCTTGAGATGACTGAGACTGAAAAGCCAAAGTCCTTGAGGATTTGTCCCTCGATCTTCCTAGACAACGCGGCTGGCGACTTCTTCCCGGTCTTGAAAACCACATTTCCGCTCTGGAGGTAAGTCTTCACCTGCTCGAACCCCAGCGCCTCGAACGACGCGCGAAGCTGGTCCATCTTGATCCGCTTGTGCCCGCCAACGTTGATTCCGCGAAGCATCGAAACGTAAATAGGCATCGTCGGTCTAAGGATACGAAATCTTACCCAGCACCACCGCACGCGCCGCGCCGGTCGCCGAGGGCATGTTCGATGCCCGCCGATGCCAGGTTTCATGTGCCAGGACCGCGAATGCCACGGCTTCTTTCGCGGCGGAAGGCAGGCCAAATTCGTCGGAGACTCGCAGCCGCAATCTGAGCGGCAAGAGTTCGCTAGTTAACATAGCCACGAGTGCAGAGTTTTTAGCCCCTCCGCCGGAAAGAATCATTTCCCGAAACGCCTGCTTTCCCGCGGAACTGGAGGTCTTTCCCAGAAGCCGCCGGACTGCATCTGCAATCGACTTCGCTGTCAGCGCTGTAGCCGTCGCTACTGCATCTTGCTTTCGACAACGTCCGCAGCTTCGCAGGAATTCGCGCACAAAATCCCGCCCGAATTCTTCACGCCCCGCAGTTTTGGGAGGCTTTGCCTTGAAAAAGCTGCGCTGCATAACCTTGCCGATGACGGACTCCAGCACCTTACCAGACGACGCGATCCTGCCGCCGCGGTCAAACTGCTCGCCGAAAAGCCCCTCGGTGACCGCGTCGATCACCATATTGCCCGGCCCGGTATCAAATGCCACCACATCGCTCGCGGCCGCGCCCGCGGGAATTGCAGTAAGGTTCGCGATGCCCCCGATGTTTTGCACGATTCTCCCCACTCGCGCGTCGCGGAACAACATGTAATCGAGAAAGGGAACTAGCGGCGCGCCCTTGCCACCAGCCGCCATATCCGCCGGACGAAAATCCGAGACCATTGGCACCCCAACTCTCGCCGCAACGATCGCCGCCTCGCCAGTCTGCCAAGTCGCCGTCAGGTTGTGTCCGAGGAAACCTTGTCGCTCGCCTTGATGATAGATCGTTTGTCCATGGCAGCCGACCAGATCCACTTTCACGCGGAACCGTCGCTGGGCAGCCAGCACGGCATCGGAATAAAGTTCGCCCAGCAGGAAATTCAGCCGAGCCAGATCCGCCACGCTCGCTAGCGAAGCATTCATCGCAGCTAGCACCGCCGCGCGGACCCTCGTTGGGTAAGGGTATTCAGCGTGCCCCAGAAGGTCGAAAGCTGCGCGAGAGCGCCTCACCCGCACCAGTGCCACGTTGATGCCGTCAGCAGACGTCCCGCTCATCACCCCGGCCACAACCATGTCTTTCTTCTTCATGCCCGCCGCGCGTTTTCTTCGCGATCCAGAACGTCCAACCGTACTTGCTCGCCGAATTCCCAAAGCTCTCTGGAAAGCTTTTCGGCGGTTGCCGAAGATGGTGCGTTTGCCCTGCGCAGCACCTTTGCTGCCTTCCTCTTGAAAGCCAACACTCGCCGCACCGATTCCGCGCCGCGGCGGGCGAACTTCGGGTCGCGCTCCGTGGTCTTTACAAGCTCGTCGTAAGCTTCTGCAACGTAGTCCTCACGATGGCACACCAGGCACAAATCTCCGCCCGCACGAATGTGTTCAACCGCAGCCTGTCCCACCGGAGCCGCCGACAAAACTCCGCCCATCTCCAGATCATCTGAAACGATCAGATGACGGTAGCCAATCCGCTTGCGCAGGATGTCTGTAATCCAAACCTTTGACAGCGACGCAGGAGTTCGATCCCGTGTGACCAGCGGATACGCCGCATGCGAAATCATCACCAATGGCATCTTCGTGCGAAGCATGCGATAAGGCAACAGGTCCTCGGCCCAAAGTCTTTTCAGCGGCCTCTCGATCACGGGCAGCTGATGATGGCTGTCGAGCGTGCCCTCGCCCAGTCCGGGGAAATGTTTGCCACATCCCAGCACGCCCGCTTTTCTAAGCCCTGCGAGAAACTCACGCGCATAGGCAACGGTTTCGCGCGGATTCGCCGAGACCACCCGCGAACTCATCACGCTGCGCGACGCTTCAAACGCCAGATCGAGCGTAGGAGCAAAGTCAACGTTGAACCCCAGAGCGCGGCAGTTCTCTCCGATGATCTGCCCGTGCTTGCGGAAGAGCTTCCGATCGCCGGTGGCGAACACATCCGCCGCCGAAGGCGCCGGACCGAGCACGTCGCGGAAGCGGTCCACGCGACCGCCTTCGAGATCGACGCAAGTAAACAGCGGCGTCGAAACACACTTCTGGCAATCCCGCAACAGGTTCCAGGTCTGCTCCGTGCTCTTGATATTCCGCGCGAACAGGATCACTCCCGCCGGCTGCAGACGCGTAAGCAGGGAACTAAGATGAGCCGTCAATTCCGTGGCGTCGAAGCCGATGATGAGGAGTTGGCCAACCCCAAAGGTTTGGCGTATCTTTCGTTGAGTTTTCATCCGATGCGATTTACCCTGTTCCCCGGCCTGCCCTGAGCCTAGTCGAAGGGTGACCTCTGTGGTTATAGTTGCTTCTTCAGCTCCGCCAGCAGATTTAGCGCCTCCAGCGGAGAAAGCCGGTTCAAATCCACCTCGCGCAGTTTCTCCACCACCGGTTGCGACAGCGCCGTGAAGATCGTCAACTGCGTCGGCGGAGGCGCAGCCCCGGGCGAGAGATGTCCGGTCAGTTCGCGCTCCACCGACTCATGCTCAGCCAGCACCTCGCGCGCCCGCGTGATTACTTCATTCGGCAGGCCCGCCAGCTTGGCGACTTCGATGCCATAGCTGCGGTCGGCCGCTCCCGGCTCAACCTTACGCAAGAAAACGATCCCGCCGCCCGTCTCTTTCACCGAGACGTGATAGTTCTTCACTCCCGCAAGCTGCTCAGCCAACTCCGTGAGCTCAAAATAGTGGGTAGCGAACAGGGTCTTGGCACGTACACGAGCGTGGAGATACTCGATCGCAGCCCATGCAATCGCTAACCCGTCGTAAGTCGAAGTGCCGCGGCCAACTTCATCGAGCAGGATCAGCGATCGCGCCGTCGCCGTATGCAGAATTGCCGCCGTTTCCGTCATCTCGACCATAAACGTCGAGCGCCCGCGAGCCAGGTTGTCGCTGGCGCCGATACGGGTGAAAACACGGTCCACCACGCTGAGCCACGCCGAGCGCGCCGGAACGAACGAGCCCATCTGCGCCAGAATCACGATCAGCGCCGTCTGCCTCAGGTAGGTCGACTTGCCACCCATATTCGGCCCGGTCAGCAGCAGAATCGTGTGCGTGGAGGCATTCAGGTAGAGATCGTTGGGAACGAAGCGCTCGCTGCCTCTGGCCATCTCCTGCTGCTCAATCACGGGATGCCGGCCTTCGACGATCTCGAGTTCGCCCGCGTCACCTGGCACCGAAGGCCCGCTCGCCGAAGAAATGAATTGCGGCCGACAGTAATTCCGCAGCGCCGCGATGTGCGCGAGAGAAGCCAGCACATCCACTTCAGCCAGCGCCAGCGCCGTCTGCCGGATCCGCTTCGCCTCGGACGCAATCGCCGTTCGCAATTCGGTGAACAGCCGCCGCTCGATCTCGACAATTTGTTCCTGCGCGTCGAGAATCTTGGCCTCGTACTCCTTCAACTCCGGAGTGGTGAAGCGCTCAGCGCCGACCAGAGTTTGCTTGCGCTCATAGTCCTGCGGGACCAGATGCAAGTTCGGTTTTGATACCTCGATGTAGTAGCCAAAGATCGAATTGAACTTAACCTTAAGCGACCCGATCCCCGTCCTTCCACGTTCCCGCTGCTCGATCTGCGCCAGCACCTGCTTGCTGTTTCGCGAGAGTTCGCGCAATTCGTCGAGATCGCGATCCACTCCCGCCGCAATCACGCCACCGTCGGCAAAGCTCAGCGGTGGTTCCGGCACAATCGTGTTCTCGATGCGCTCGCGCAGATCGCCCAACTCGTCGAGCGATCCATGCAGAGTCTTCAACCGCTCCGCCGATAACCGCCCCACGGCTGTTTTGATCGACGGAAGTTTCGCGAGCGATGCCGCCAAAGCGAGAACATCTCGCGGATTCGCCGTCTCCAGCGTGACCCGGCTCAGGAGCCGCTCCAGGTCGAGCACTCCATCCAGGGCGCGGCGCAACTCCTCGCGTGCGATGGTCTCCTTCACGCCCGCTTCCACTGCATCGAGACGCTTATTGATCTCCCCAAGATCGAGCGACGGCCGCAGTAGCCACGTCCGCAGCAGCCGTTTGCCCATGGGAGTAACCGCAGCATCGATCGAACGAAACAAAGTCACGCCCGAATCCGTCCCGGCAAACAGCGGTTCAATCAATTCCAGATTGCGGACCGTAACCGCGTCCAGCACCAGACAGTTCTGCCGCTCGTACCAGCCAATGCGGTCAACGTGGTCGAGCGATCCCCGCTGCGTCGAGCGCACATAATAGAGAATCGCCCCTGCCGCCGCCGCTGCAGCCGTGCGCCCCGCCAGCCCAAATCCTTCGAGTGACAGCACTCCGAAATGATTCTCCAGCAGCGGGATCGCATGGTCGGGAGCGAAGATCCAGTCGTCCAGAGGAGTCTCGGCCCACCCCCCGGCCGGAGCAATATTCGTGTGGGGACGGGCGCCTCGTGAGCCTGCTCCGAGCGACGCCGAGGGGTCCAGCCGAGCAAAGCGAGGCGTTTCACTCTCCAGTGACGCTGGTGGGGAGGGGGTCTGTGTGGGGACAGGCGATTCGCTCGCCCGTGCGAGCGAAGCTCGTCCGGTCTTGACTTCAAACAGCGGCGCCGCCGACCCATACAGCAGTTCCTTCGGCCGCAACTGCTCCAACTCCTCCTGCCCCCGCCGTAGCGCGCCCTCGCCCGAAAACTCCGTGGCTCGAAACTCACCAGTGGAAAGATCCAGTGCCGCAAAACCCACACGCTCTCCCACCTGCGCCAGCGCAGCCAGAAAGTTGTTTTCTTCCGACCCCAACAGCGAATCCGCTGCCGTCCCGGGCGTAACCACCCGGGTTACTTCGCGCCGTACCAGTTTTTTTGCGAGCCGCGCATCTTCCATTTGCTCGCAAATGGCCACCTTGAAGCCTTTGCGAATCAACTTTCCAATGTAGCCCTCCGCTGCGTGGTGCGGCACCCCGCACATGGGCACCGCGATGCCTTTTTCCTTGTTGCGCGACGTAAGCGTAATCTGCAGCTCCTTGGACGCGACAATCGCATCCTCAAAAAAAAGCTCGTAGAAATCCCCCAGGCGGAAGAACAGCAGCGCCGTCGGATGTTCTTTCTTGACAGCGGCATATTGCCGCATCAGCGGAGTGGACGGCTCGGTCATCAAAGCGGGCTTGGCGCGGATTATAACAAAGCGTCGTCCCCATCTTCTGTGCCTGTGCTTACAACCTCATGTGGAAATGCCAGTTGACGCAGCTTCTCCCACAATGCTTTCCTACTACATGGAACTCCGCAAAGATCCCATCACCCGCTCCTGGGTTATGACGGGAGACGACCCGGCCGGAGGCGCGCCGCGCCCTGAAACCACCTGCCGCTTTTGCCCGGATTCTCCCGACGCCACGCAGGTGATATCCGCCCTGCCCAGCGCCGCAGGCTGGTCGGCGCGCTCCATGGTGCATCCCGCGCCGCTCTACCACATTGAAGGCGAACCCGGCCGTCGCGGCGACGGCATCTACGACCGCATGAGCTCAGTCGGCGCGCATGAAGTTCTGGTCGAGAATCCCCGCCATGACCGCCATCTCTGGAATGCCAGCGACGATGAGATCGGCCAGTTCCTGCGCCTCGCCGCCGAACGTATCCTTGATCTCAAACACGATCCACGCATCAAATACGTCAGTCTCTACAAGGACTACGGCCCCAACGCCGGCCAGGAATTCAGCCATCCCACTTCGCAGCTCACTGCCACAATGTTTGTACCGCGCCGCGTGCTCTACGAGCTGCGGGCTGGCCGTGAGTATTTTCAAGCCAAGGAACGCTGCGTCTTCTGCGACATTCTTACTCAGGAGGAGCGTCAGGCTTCCCGCGTGATCGAGGCTCGCGGCGATTATGTCGCCCTCGGACCCTACGCCCCGCGCGTCCCCTACGAAACCTGGATCATGCCCCGCAACCACGAAGCGTCCTTCGAGCGCACCGGATTGTCGAAGCCGGGCCTGCGGACCAATCTCGCCGCACTCCTCCGCCGCACGCTCCAGCGCGTCCGCACCATCACGGAAGGCTTCCATCTCGTGCTGCATACGTCACCCAACAGCCTGCATCCTTCCAAAACCCTCGGCTATTGGAAGACCATTGACGATGACTATCACTGGCACATCGAGATCATGCCCGTCCTCGCCGCCAAGGCCCGCTCCTACACTTTCAAAGAGGTTTATTACTCGCCGGTCAGCTCCGAGACGGCGGTCAAGCAACTGCGGGAGGCTAAGATTGATGGCTGAAACAGCTACCCAAGCTCAAGTTACGGGCCTCATCCCCATGGCGCACGCCGACGTGCGGCGCTCGGTTGATTTCTACAAGCTATTGGGGATGGAGCTGCGCGGCACCTTGAAGACCAGCAGCGGCGAAATGCAGTGGGCCCACATTGGCTGCGAACAGGCGGAGTTAATGTTCGCGCGATCTGGCGAACCGGTTGTCCCCAGCCAGCAAGCGGTGCTGTTCTATCGTTACTCGCTGAATCTTGTCGCTCTGCGGGAACACTTGATCTCGGCCGGTGTTGGAGTCTCGCCCATCACCTATCCCAACTACATGCCCAACGGCGAAGTTCGCGTCGAAGACCCTGACGGCTACGTTCTGTTGATCGGCCAGGCGGGATGAAAGCAAAGTCCGTAAGATTCCGCCTGCTACAATTCAACCCCTCAGGAGACCTTCCCCTTGAAACACGTGTTCTGCTTAGTATTGTTGCTGGCCACGTCACTTGCTCAGACCGCTAACCATCAGGCCGCAACCCCCGCAGCGGAAAAACAGAAAGTCCTCTGGCAAAAACTCGAGATCACCATCCGTGATGTCGACGAGCACCTCGACGGCATGATGGGCGTAGCCATTGAAGACCTCAAAACCGGCGACCAGTTCTTCCTCCACGAAAATGAAGTCTTTGCCCAGGCCAGTTCGATCAAGATCACTGTCCTCGCCAATCTGTATCTCCAGGCACAGCAAGGCAAGCTCAAGCTCACCGATCTCTACACCGTGCAGGCTTCCGACCTCGTCCCCGACAGCAGCATCATGGGCGGACTCACCCCTGGCGTCACTCGCATTACCCTGCGCGATCTTGCCACCATGATGGTCGCGGTCAGTGACAACTCCGCCACCAATGTCCTGATCGATCGCGTCGGCATGGACAACGTGAACGCCATGCTCGATTCTCTCGGACTCGCGCACACTCGCCTGCACCGCAAGATGATGGACCTCGACGCTGCCAAGCAAGGACACGAGAATATTTCGACACCGCACGAAATGATGACTCTGCTCGAAGACATCTATCGTGGCAAAGTGCTGAATAAAGAGTCGACCGAAGACTTCTTCAAAGTCCTGAGCACGAACAAAGATTCGTGGATTCCCCGCGATCTTCCCGCCGCTGTGAAGATTGCCAACAAGCCAGGCGCACTCGAAGCCGTTCGCAATGATTCCGGCATCGTCTTCGTCGAAGGCCGTCCCTACGTGATTTGCGTGATGACGGCGTTCCTCGGCAACGAACGCGATGGCGAACAGGCAATCAGCAAGATCTCGCTCGCGGCCTGGCGCATGTTCGACCGTCTCAGTCGCGCTTCGGAATACGGCCGGGTCGTCTCCCCCGGCAACGGAAGCCGGTGAGAGCTTCAGAGACTGCCTACCCCGCAATCCCTGCCGCAGACTCCGCGGCGCAGTAGATTCTTCAACTTACAGCCCTTTCGGGACATGCCCTTCGTGGTCCAGCGGGAAACATCACGTTTGTGCTGGCTCAAACGAGCCTTGTTTGCTATCTAGTTGGGCGAAAACCGGCACTCCCTGCGGGCTGGAGGAGGGCGTCAAAGGTTGCGTCCTCCGAGCTACACGTGTACAAAGCGTATCCCCTTGAAGCGGTCGTGGTTCAGGCTGGGCTTCTGGTCACCGAAGTTTACGGTGGCCGCACAGAATTTTTCCACGAAAGAATCCAAAGGGCCCGGAAACAGTTGTTGTAGCCGAGGAGACTCAAATGGAAACTGCAATCGGAGTATTTGCTAGTCGGGATCACGC
>OCZU010001418.1_pt1 | contig 15815 bp, 10 predicted proteins | sample 1539001 | NCBI WGS metagenome assembly OCZU01 (sample SAMEA3539306, study PRJEB22396) | soil metagenome | biome: tundra; feature: field; material: soil | place: USA | collected 2010-05 | depth 0.15 m | reverse complement strand
TCACCGCGGTATCGCCGTCCATCGCGTGGGCGGTCGGCCAGGCTGATTATCCCCATCATGTGATCAGGCTGCTGATCGAGCGGTGGAACGGCATGAGATGGAACCTGGTGCCCGTCCCGAATCCGACCCCCTGACGTAGCCGGGCCGAACGGCCGCCGCCCTGAAGCCGCCAGCAGGAGGACCGGCCCCAGCTTGAGCGGCCGGAGCAAAGCGGGATACTCGCGGAGCCTTGCCGAAGCGTCCTCACAGAAGCCAGCCGCTGGATCTCCAAATAGCGAGGTCGCTAACACCGCCGCAGGGCATAGAAAACTATTGGAATTACGCAACGCCCCGGCGCTAGCGTGACCACATGCAGCCGAGCACCGCACCAGCCAGTTCGCCGTGGGTAGTCACAGCAGGCGAGCGGGCTGCCACCTACCTGGCCTGGCCTGGCCCGGCCCTGGGCCAGGCATCGACTCGGCGCAGCCGGTCGGCGTGCTCCTGGCCGCCCGGCACTTCCCGGCGTATGCTGGTTACCTCCAGACCCGGCGGTTCTATGAGCGGATCGGCTTTCAGCCGCTAGAAGAGATCTGTGACCTCTGGCCAGGGAACCCTTGCTTGATCATGATCAAAGTCATGGATGCACATGCTAGCTGAGGTTGGCCTGCTGACCCATTCGGCTTGGTCGGCAGGAGATCACCGCGAGTTCCCCTCCGTCGGTTCTCAGTACCTGGACCCCGGCACCGAAGTGCCTGCTCAGGAGATCGTCGCGCAGGACCTCGCCTGGTTCGCCATCAGCTACGACCCGGCCACGGGCGAGCAGTACGAGCCGGTCGGCGAACTGGCCGGCCAGGGTCAGGTCGTGGATGGCCGAAAGCACCGTCAGCGAGTGCTCGCGGCGCAGTTCATCGATCAGTTCAAGCGCGTCGACTCTGCGGCCGAGATCAAGGGCGCTGGTCGGTTCGTCGAGGAGCAGGATCGGCGCCTCCTGGGCAAGGGCACGGGCGAGAACGAGCCGTTGCGCCTCACCTCCTGACATGGTGCGGAGCGGACGTCCGGCCATGTGGGATAGCGCCATCCGGTCCAGCAAATCCGAGCAGATCCGCCGGTCAGCCTCGGACTCCACCTGAAAGTAGCCGATGTGCGGAGTCCGTCCGAGCAGAACGTAGTCGCCTCCGGTCATTTCCGGCGGCAGGTGCGGATGCTGCGGAACATAGGCAATCAGCCTGGCCAGCTGGCGGTGGCTGAGGCTGCCGGATGGCCTGTCGGCCAGCACGACGGTCCCGCGAGAGCGCACCATTCCGGCCACCGCGCGCAGCAGCGTCGTCTTTCCGGCGCCATTCGGACCGATCAGGCCGATCCATTCCCCTCTCGCCACGCTAAGGCTGACGTCGTCGAGCGCGACGGTGCTGCCGAAGGTGACCCGTGCGCTGTCGACCGTGATCACGCGAAGTCCTGCCTGGCGCGCCGAGATCGGAGTACGAATAGGAAGAACGGTGCTCCCACAGCCGCCGTGATCACCCCGATCGGTACCTCAGCCGGGGCCTGGACGGTCCTGGCGGCGATGTCGGCAAGGACGAGAAACGCCGCTCCGCCGATCATGGAAACCGGCAGCACCACCCGGTAGCTCGGTCCAGCCGTCAGTCGGATCGCATGCGGAACGATGATGCCGACAAATCCAATCAGCCCGCTGACCGCGACAGCCGCCGCGGCGCCGAGTGTCGCGGCTATCACCACGATCAGCCGGAGCCTGGCGACGTTCACTCCCAGGCTGCCAGCCTCGGCTTCGCCGACCCTGAGCACATCTAGCAGCCGTCGGTGCGCGAGCAGGGTAACGGCAGAGACGAGAACGTAGGGGATGATCAGCTGCACCTGTTCCCAGTCGGCCCCGGACAGCCCGCCCAGAATCCACGAGTAGATCGACTGCAGCGTCTGGGCGTGTGATTGCTGCAGGTAGGTCTGGCCGGCTGTCAGCAGTGCGGCGACCGCGACCCCGGCCAGCAGGATCGAGGCCGTGCCGGCGCCCCGGCCGCCGCCCTGAGCCGCCTCATCGCCGCGACGTCCGGCGGATGCCCCGAGTGAATAGGTGAGGGCGACGGCACCGGTCGCGCCTGCAAACGCGGCCGGCGGCAGCAGGGTCGGGCTGGCGCCGCTGATGATCACGGCTGTCGCGCCAAGTCCGGCGCCGGCTGCGACGCCGAGCAGATACGGGTCAGCGAGAGGATTGCGGAAGACGCCCTGGTAGGCGGCCCCGCCACCGGCCAGCATCGCGCCAACGAGCATGCCGAGCACGACCCTTGGCAACCGGATCTGCCAGATGATGGCGGCGTTGATTGGTGACACGGAAATAGCCGGGTGCCACGGCAAGTGGATCAGCAGCGCGTCGGCGACCGCTCCGAGCGGCATGTGCGCAGGGCCGATCGATACCCCGGCCATGACCGCGATCGTCAGCAGGACGAGCGCGACGATCATTGCCCAGCCGACCCGAACCCGGCGGATCGCGGTCGGCTCTGATGCCGGCTCGCTGGTGCCAGACCCGGCCACACTCTCTGGCTCGGCCGACTGGCCGGTAACGGCTGGTCCGGTCGGCGAACGGGCCAGGGTAACCGGGTCTTGTCCGGAAGCAGGCTCGCCGGCACCCGGGGGAGTGCCGGGCACCGCTGCTCTCACTGACCGCCTCGGAGCGCGGCAAGGACCGTCCGGAGCAGGTTTGTGATCCGCGGGCCCCAGCGTGACGCGATGTCGTCGTTGAGCAGGATGATGTGCTTGGCCTTGACGGCCGTGAGTCCTGCCCAGCCGGGTCTGGCCTGGATCGTCGCCGCGTTCTGATGGCAGCACAAGGTGTCGGCCAAAATGATGTAGTCCGGGTTCGCCTTCACGATGTACTCGGCCGAGAGTTGCGGGTACCCGCCGGCCGCTGCCGCGCCCTTGGCCGCGTCGGCGATGCTCTTCATGCCAAGCAGCCCGAGCAGCCTGCCGATGAAGGTGGACGACGTGACCGAGTAGTAAGTCTGGTCGAGTTCGTAGTAGTAGGTCAGCGGCTTGGCATGATGCGGGACCGAGGCCACGATCTGGCTGATCTGGCTGCGCATGCTCGCGACCTCGGCCATGGCCTGGTGCGCGCGGCCAGTTGCCTGGCCAAGCTGATCGAACTCGGCGTAGACGCCGGCCAGGCTGGTCGGCGCCGGGAGATAGATGACGGGAATCGAGAACGGTGCCAGGCCCTTGATGAACTGACTGGCGTCAAAGGAAACGACAACCAGGTCTGGTTTCTCAGCGACAATCGCCTCGATATTGGGATCAAAGCCAGACAGCTTGGTCCGAGGTGCCTGCGCCGGGTAGTCGGAATCGTTGTCAACTGCCTTGACCTGGCTCCCGGCGCCGATTGAGTAGAGCATCTCGGTTGCGGTCGGTGACAGCGAGATGATCGCGGTCGGCTGCTTGCTGACGTGCACCGATCCGTTGGCTGCCGTTATCGTGACTGGGAAAGCGCCCGTGACCTTGGCTTTAGCTGAGGCAGAGCCAGTGGCGCCAGGAGACGTTGGAGTGGCAGATGTGCTGCTGCATCCAGCCGCAACCACGGCGAGCGCCGTGGCCAGTGCGATAGCCGATAGTCGGCGGGGGATAGCCCGCATGATCATTTCATCCTCCGTTTGGTCGTGGAGGACGAAGTGCGCCCGTTGCGACACCCGGAGGAATCGGAACGAACCGCCCTTCCTCCGAGGACAGGTCGTCGACGCTGGCCAGGCGTCCGGGCTTGTCCTCCTCGCGGAGGCATCACCGTTGCGGGACAGCGCCGGATTCACACCGGCTTCGCTGGTCTCAGCGACATCCCGGCGAACCGGGATGCCCGAATCCTACTGCATTTCCGGCCTGCGAACACGGTCAGCGAGCGGGCGCCTGAGCACGTATCAGCTGGCCAGCGCAAAAACCAGCAGGACCGCGGCGGTGGCAATCTCGATCATGGCGCCAAAGACATCGCCGCTCATTCCGCCAAGCCGCGTTCTGGCGGCCCGGTGCAGGAGGCTGGCCGCAAGCAGGCCGGTGATCGCAGCCGCCAGAGCGCGGGCGGCGAACGACAGACCCGCGAGCGCGGCCCCGCCAGCGGTGACCACCGCGAGCAGTACTACGAGCGCTGCCGCCCGAGTTCGCGGCGTTGTAGTCCCGGCGATCAGCGCGCCGAATCCGTCTGGCCGGGCGGCAGGCGAGCCGGCGGCCAGGATCACCGCGACCCGGCTGGTGACTGCCGCGACGACGAGCGCCACGGTGACCGGAACCCCGGGGGTGAGCGTGGCCAGTGAGGTGACCTGCAGCAGCAAGACGACGAGGAGCGCGGCGACGCCAAACGGGCCGACGTCGGAGCGGCGCATGATCTCCAGGGCTTCCTGGCGCGGGCGGCGGCTGGCGAGTCCGTCAACGGTGTCGGCCAGCCCGTCGAGATGCAGTCCGCCGGTCAGCAGTCCCAGCACCGCGACCGCGAGCGTCGCGGCCAGCAGCCTGCGGGGCGCCGAGTGCCCGCCCGCCTCAGCGGCGACCAGCAGGGCCGCCGCCACTGCCGCGAGCAAGCCGCCGATTGCTGGCAGCCACCAGATTGCACGGGCGGCGGTCTCCTTGCGGATCTCGGCAGGAGCAGCGACCGGAATCACTGTGAACAGGCTCACGGCCGCCCGCCAGGCGGGAATCGGCGACGGGGTCATCGCAGCCGCCGGGCAATCCCCGCGGTACAAAGCCAGACTTCCTGGCACTCGGCAGCGATGCGGGCATTGAGTGCGCCAAGCTCGTCGCGAAACCGAACGCCCGACACCGTCGCGGGCACGACTCCGGATCCGACCTCATTGCTAACGGCCACCACGTAACAATGCGTTGCCCGCCATGACTCCACCAGGGTGTCCAGGCGCGCGGCAACCTGCTTGTCGGCGTCCCGTCCTTCGGACCACAAACCGCACTCGTCCATTACCCCGGCCAGCCAGGTGGACAGGCAGTCGATCAGCACGGGCACCGCCGCGCCGGGCCCGTCCAGCACCTGGCATAGCTCGAGCGTCTCCGTCGTTCGCCAGTAGGCAGGCCGGCGCTGCTGATGGTCGTGAATGCGCGCATCCCACGCCGGGTCGCCTGTACCCGTAGCTTGGCCAGTAGCGATGTAGTCGACCGATCGGTAGCTGGCTAGCATCGCCTCCGCGCGCACCGACTTCCCTGAACGTGCGCCACCAAGTACCAGGACGCGCCGGCCCGCGCGGGCGGCGCGGGCCGGCCTCCCGGTCGGCCTGGACGCCGGTATCCTGGCCGGCTCCAGTTGTCGTTCCGGCTCAGCTTGCGCAGCCGTCGCCTGAGCCGTCCCTGGGACGGCGGTTGAATCCTCGCCTGCGACACACCAGATCCGGCGCTGCCCGGCGTCAGCCACCACCGCGGCGTCGACTTGGCGCCGGTTCGTGCACGCCAGGGCTAGCCATGCGCCGTCCAGGTCGGCGGCGACGTAGCCGCGCCTGCGGGTCGTGATAAGGCCACGCGCAGCCAGGTCCGCGACCGACTGGCTGAGCGCGGGCGCCACTACGACGATCTCGGCGCCTGCCGTCCGCAAGCGTGCTACCTGCCGCGCGGCCGTTGCGCCCCCGCCAATCACGACAGCGAGACGGTCCCGCATGCGGAGGCTAACCCGGTAGCTAGTGTCTTCAGGCTGGCCTGCTGCGCCCGCATCCATCGCGTCATTCCTCCGCGCTGGTAACGCCAGCGCCGTCGAACGTCGCGACCTCCCGAAGCACTCGAACCGCTGACTGCACGATCGGCAGCGCGAGCGCGGCGCCCGATCCTTCGCCCAGGCGCAACTCCAGATCGAGCAACGGCCGCAACCCGAGCGCGGCCAGCGCACGGCCGGCACCTGGTTCGGTGGAAAGATGACCGGCCACCAGGCAGTGCTCTACGTCGGGAGCGAGGGCGCTGGCCGCCAGGGCTGCTGAGCAGGCGATCACGCCGTCAAGTATCACTGGTACCGCCAGCGCGGCCGCGCCGAGCAGGAAGCCTGTGAGCGCGGCGTGCTCCAGGCCGCCGACGGCCGCGAGCACGCCGACCGGATCGGCTGGATCCGGCCGGTGCAGGGCAAGCGCACGGCGGACTACGTCCACCTTCCTGGTCCAGGTCTCATCATCGATCCCGGTGCCCCGGCCGGTGACATCTGCCGGATCGGAGCCTGTGAACACTGCTACCAGCGCCGCCGAGGCAGTCGTATTCGCGATGCCCATGTCTCCGGTCAGCAGGCATCGGTTCCCGGCGGCGAATAGGTCTTGCGCCGTCTCGATGCCTACCTCTATGGCGCGCTCCGCCTCCGGGCGGCTCATTGCTGGCTCGACTGTCATGTCCGCCGTGCCGGCCCGGACCTTGCGTGGTAGCAGGCCGGGGGTCAGCGGGAGATCCGCGGCGACGCCTACGTCCACGACGCAGACCTCGGCGCCGGCCTGGGCGGCTATCGCATTGACCACCGCCCCGGACTGCAGGAAATTCATCACCATCTGCGCCGTGACTTCCTGTGGCCAGGGCGTCACGCCCTGGGCATGCACGCCGTGATCGCCGGCGAAGATGGCGATCACGGCCGGCTCGGGCAGCGGCGGCGGGCATTCTCCGGCCAGCCCGGCTAGCCGGACTGACAGGTCCTCAAGCACTCCGAGCGAACCGCTCGGCTTGGTCAGTTGCTCCTGTCGCTCCCGAGCGTGCGCCATGACCGCGAGGTCGGGCGGCCTAATCGCGGCGATGGTGTCGTCAAGCACTCGCGCTGGTTCCGCGCCGGGCAGGCCGCGCTGACCCCAACTGCCGTCATGGACTGCCCAGGCCAGCGGCCGCTGCCTGGCCCAGCCGGCCAGCGCCAGCGCGGGTGCCTCGGGGAACGCGTCGACGTGGCCCAGGCAGAGGTAGGCAATGACCTGGAGATGCGCCGGCAGTTCCAGGGTCGCGGCTAGGTCACGCTCGTCGAAGAAGCTCACCCATCCGACGCCAAGCCCTTCAGCCCGGGCAGCGAGCCACAGATTCTGTACCGCACAGACGCTCGAATAGGCGGCAACCTGCGGCTGCGCGTGCCGGCCAAGTACATGCCGGCCACCTCGGGTCGGATCGCAGGTCACGGCGATGTTGACCGGAGCGTCGAGGATCGCCTCGATCTTGAGCCCGCGGAAGGCGAGAGCTCGTGCCCTCGGCAGGGAGGCGGCAAAGAGGCGTTGCTGCGCCTGCGCGAGCGCGTGGATCCGCTCGCGTGCTGTCAGGTCGCGCAGCACAATGAAGTCCCACGGCTGACTCAGGCCGACGCTCGGCGCCTGGTGCGCGGCCATCAGCACCCGGGTCAGTAGTTCGTTGCTGACCGGGTCCGGCCGGAATCCATTGCGCACATCCCGCCGGGCGGCTGCCAGCCGGTAGAAGGCCTCGATATCGGGCGCCGGAAGAGCGTGAGCGGCATGCGTCATGGCAGTGGGGCCTTCCTCGGAGTAGCCACGCTCCTGAATGAAGGATCGACGGCCGGAGTTCCTGGCTCCCGATCGGAGCGCTCCGTGGGGTCGCCATCGCGGCCTGGCCGTAGCCAGCACGGAAGTCGTTCCTCGGTAACAGTGGCGGGACCGCGCCGGACTCGCACCGGCTTCCTCCACCGCCGTCGGCGGACGTGGCCGAGTACACCACCTCCTGCCTGCGCCGTCAACCGGACGGTTGGGTCGTTCAGGGCATCGCTGTGGTCCGCGGGCCGGGTGGGTTCCTGGGCCACGGAGGACGGCGCTATGACAGCGAACTGCCTGATCGGGCTTAGGCTGTCATAAGCTGACGTTCGCCTGCCGATTCGTCGCAGGAGTGCTGCCAGGACCCCATGGTTGCTGCCAGGACCTCGTGGTTGCAGCCAGGAACCGAAGGAGTGCCCGCCATGTCAGACGCGAAGATCGATCGCGAGCTGGTGATCCCTGAGGGTGGGTTCTGGCCCGCGCCTGAAATCCCGCAGCCGAACATCTACCCGATGGAGTGGCGGGTGGAGACCGAGAAACTCGCCGCCATCTACCAGAAGTCCAAGCTGATGACATGGAACCCGGCAGACCTGCCGTGGGACGGCTTGCGGCCGGAAGACTTCACGACAGAGCAGCGGCTCGGCATCATGTACTGGTTCTCGGTCCTGGCGAACTTTGACGCATCCGGCCCAGCCGTCTTCGCGCGGGCCACGATCAGAGCATTTGAGCAGCACGAAGAGGACCCGATCAGGAAGTGCTTCTTCTCGATCACCAGAGACGAGATGAACCATGAGGAGTGCTGTCAGCGCTCGATCGCCGCGCTGTGGCCTGGCGGTCCGCTGAACTGGGAGCCGAAGTCGGACCTCGAGCGTGCGGCGCACAACAACATAGGCTGGCTCTACCACAACGGCGGCCGGTACTGGAGCGGCTACAACCGGGCCGTCGACAGGTACTCGCTCCCGGTGCTGTTCACCAGCTTCATGATGGGTGAGATGGCCGCGTCGACCCTCTTCCGCGGCATGGCATCGAGCACTAACCATCCGGTCTTCTCCGACATGTTCCACCGGATCGGCCGCGATGAGTCACGACACCTGCAGATCTGCATGACGATCCTGGAGAATGAGTGGCCGGGCCTGACCGATGACGTCAAGACCACGATCACCAGGCAGCTCAGGGCTGGTTTCATCTTCCTGTCAATGATCTTGTGGGAGCCGCCGGACGGGTTCTGGGACCTGCCGCCGTACTTCCTGCCGAACCACCGGCTCCTGATGGACCATGCCAGGGACGCCGGCCTCGGCGTGCTCACCTACGACGAGCAGGCCGAGAACTGGCGAGGCGCGATCGCCAAGATCCGGGTCATCGTGCAGCGCTGGGGCATCGAGTTCCCGGCTATCCCAGAACTGGACATCGAGGGCGTCGACGTGTCAGCGGACATCGACCCTGACGACATAATCCCGGTGTTCTGACCCCCTGCGCCGCAGTCGGTGCAGGGGGCGGGTGTCCGGGTGCTCTCGTCTGCAGCGCTGGTGCCGGTGCACGCGTGGGTATCCCGGTGCTCTCGTCGGCGGCGCTGCTGTGTGGAGCTGTGGATGAGCTCGTGGACAAACGCCTGTTCCTGGGGACAACATCCCTAGTTCGGTGGACACTTCTGTGGATAGTTAAAAGATCATGAAATTCTTCTTCTAAGGTCTTGTGCCAGGCATCTGTCGCGCAGTAGAAATGCTCTACCGCCGAAAACGGAGGCCTCCCGGAGGAAACTTCGGGAACGTCGGAGGACCGGGAAACCGGGATTCTGGTTGGAGATTCGGGTAACCGGATATTCGGCCGGGGGACCGGAAACTGGAAGTTCAGCCGGAGGACTGGGAAACCGGGCTTCTGACTGAATGACCGGAACTGGGCCGCTGGCCGAAGGATCGGGAAACCGTGATTTGGCCGGAGGATCGGGTGACCGAACCTTGATCGGAGAACTGGGAAACCGGGTCTCTGGTTGCAGGAACGGGTAACTGAATCTTTGACTGGAGGACTGGGAAACCGGTCTCTGGTCGGAGAGCCGGACTGGACTCTAAATGGGAAGACCGGGAAACCGGGTTTCTAGTTTGGGGCTCAGAGAAACGGGCTTCTGACGGAGTGTCCTGGATCGGCGGTAGGAACGGACAGAGCACGGATCGCCGATTGCCCCGGCGGACCAGCTCGCCGGGGCAATCGGCGAGTCAGCACTGCACCGCCTGGCGAGGCCCCTGCATCTCATACATGCGGGGGCCTCGTCCTTTTTCTTTCCCCAGTGCTCGCCATCCCATGCCACCGAATTGGCCGGTCCAATGTGGCTGGCCGACGCAGAGGCCGCTGGCCGACGCAGAGCCAGCCGGTCGGCCAGTCGAGTTGGGTGCAGAGGCCGTCGGTCGGCCAGTCGAGTCTGTTGGCGCGCCCGTGGCAGGGTCCGTCGGTCGGCAATCGGGCCCGGCCGAATCTCCCTTGCATCCGCCGGTCCGCATGCCTGGTACCGGCCGGGTGCCCGGACTGCATCGGTCGGCCGCAGACGCGGCGATCCCGTCTGCCGCGCTGTCATCTTGACAGTGCCAGTCGTGAACAAGCTAGTCGTGAACAACAAATGCGAGTGACCTGTGCACAGGCCTGTGGATGGATCGGTGGATAACAATGTTGAACGGGGGATAACTAGCAGGTGACCTGTGCATGGCAGTAAAACTGCTCTACCACTGAAAGCGGTACCACTCGAAGGCGACTTCGGGAACGCCGGAAGAACCGGGAAACCGATACTTCCTGCGGGTGTCTTGGACCGGTGGTGGGACGGGTAGCACACCGGACTGCTGAGTAATCGGCGGACCGGAGACTACGCGGCCATGCGAGGCCCCTGCATCTCATACATGCGGGGGCCTCGTTCATTGAGAATGCGCCTGACCGCAGCCTGACTGCGGGCGGCCGTGATCTTCTGAGTCGTCGGCTGAGCACTTTCTCAAGTCCGCTGCCGATTTCCCCGGCTGTCCTTTGGTGCACGACTGGATGCCCATTCGGCTCGGGCAAGATATGCGCGGTCTGCCAAGTTGGATCGCCCAGATTGCCGGGCTCGCCGAGGCTGTCTGGAGTCGCTCAGGGCTGTCCGGGATCGCCTCAGCTTGCACGGGTCGCCAGCCGGTGTCCGGCTGGCTGGAACTTGCACGGTCGCCAGTCGGTCGCCGGTCGGTGCCCGGTCGGCTGGCCGGCCCGTTCTGTCGCCGCGAGCAGTAACGCTGGGTGCGCTGGCGGCCGATATTGAGATAGACGCAGGCGGCGTGGGTACCCCCGAGCCCACGCCGCCTGGTCCTATTTCGAGGCGGTTACGGCTGCTGCTCGTCCCGGGCCGCGGTTCAACCTGGCGCCAGATCCCGCACCAGGCCTCCTCCACTCGGCATATGGGGAATTTATGCCGCTTATCTAACTTTCCGCAGACCTGATGCCTATGACGGGACGGCCCGATCGCTCGTGTGATCACGGCAATAACCAGGCGCGCGACGCGCCGGTGGTACGCATGAGCCGCCGCGCCCGGTAGCGTTCGCCCTATGACTGTTACCGCTACTGCGGGGGGCGGCGGCCCCGCCCCGATGCCCGATGCCCCCTTTGGGCGACTGCTGACCGCGATGGTCACGCCGATGACCAGCGATGGTGCCGTTGACTACGCCGGGGCGGCTCGGCTCGCCGAGTACCTGGTCACCGATATGCGCAACGACGGCCTGGTGATCAGCGGCACTACCGGTGAGTCGCCGACCACCACCGATGCCGAGAAGGACCGACTGCTGCGCACTGTGATCGAGGCGGTCGGCGACCGGGCAGCCGTGGTCGCCGGGGTCGGCACCAACGACACGGCGCATACCTGCGAGCTCGCCAGGCAGGCGGAACAGGCCGGCGCGACCGGACTGCTCGTCGTCACGCCGTACTACAGCAAGCCGCCGCAGAGCGGCCTCGTCGCCCACTTCACTGCAGTCGCCGACTCCACGCGGCTGCCCGTGATGCTGTACGACATCCCGGGCCGGACCGGCACGCCGATCGCGACGCAAACCTTGATCCAGCTGGCTCAGCATCCGCGGATTATCGCGGTGAAGGACGCCAAGGCTGACTTTGGCGCGGGCTCGGCAGTGATGGCCGCCACGGACCTGATCTTCTACTCCGGAGACGACATACTCAACCTGCCCTGGCTGTCGGTCGGCGCGGTCGGCTTCGTCAGCGTGCACGCGCACATCGTCGGCGACCGGCTGCACGAGATGATCGACGCCTACTTTGCCGGCGACGTCGCCGCGGCGCTGCGCCTGCACCGCGAGCTACTCCCGGTCTACACCGGGATGACCAGGACGCAGGGCGTGATCACGACCAAGGCGGCGCTCGCGATGCTGGGCCTGCCCGGCGGGCCGGTTCGGCTACCGCTGGCGGACGCCACCGAGGCCGAGATCGAGCAGTTGCGCACCGATCTAGTGGCTGGCGGTGTGAAGCTCTCGTGAGTCATCCGCATCCCGAGCTCGGGACGCCACCACCGCTGCCCAACGGCGGGCTGAGAATCGTCGCGCTTGGCGGCCTCGGCGAGATCGGCCGCAACATGACGGTCTTCGAGCACGAAGGCCGGCTGCTGATCGTCGACTGCGGCGTGCTGTTCCCCGATCCCGACACGCCGGGCGTGGATCTGATCCTGCCTGACTTCAGTGCGCTGGACGGCCGGCTGGATCAGATCGAGGCGCTGGTCCTCACCCATGCGCACGAAGATCACATCGGTGCCGTGCCCTACCTGCTGCGACGGCGCAAGGACATCCCGCTGGTCGGCTCCAAGCTGACGCTGGCGCTGGTCAGCAGCAAGCTCACCGAGCACAGGATCACTCCGCAGACGGTGCAGGTCGACGCTGGCACGTGCGAGCCGTTTGGCCCCTTCGGGCTTGAGTTTTTTGCTGTTAATCACTCCATTCCTGATGCACTGGCGGTGGCGATCAGGACTGGCGCGGGCGTGGTCCTGCATACCGGCGACTTCAAGATGGACCAGTTGCCGCTCGACGGACGGCTGACCGACCTCGGCGGCTTCGCGCGGCTCGGCGCGGACGGGGTCGACCTGCTGATGTCGGACTCCACGAACGCCGAAGTGCCCGGCATCGTGACCAGTGAGCGGGAGATCTCCTCCGTTCTGTCCGATGTCTTCGGCAAGGCTGAGCAGCGGATCATCGTGTCGTGCTTCAGCAGCCACGTGCACCGGGTGCAGCAGGTGATGGACACGGCGGCCGCGCACGGTCGCAAGGTCGCGCTGGTCGGCCGTTCGATGGTGCGGAACATGGGCGTGGCGAGGGACCTCGGCTACCTGCGGGTACCGTCGGTGTCAGGCGGCCTGATCGTCGACCTGAAGGACGCCGAGGAACTGCCGCCGGACCGGATCGTGCTGATCTCGACCGGATCCCAGGGTGAGCCGATGTCAGCGCTCGCCAGGATGGCCGGCCGGGACCACCCGATCAGGATCGCGCGCGGCGACACGGTGATCCTCGCGTCCTCGCTCGTGCCCGGCAACGAGACCGCGGTGTCCCGTGTGATCAACGACCTGACCAGGCTTGGCGCGCAGGTCGTGCACAAGGGCAACGCGCTCGTGCACGTCTCGGGGCACGCGCCCGCTGGCGAGCTGCTCTACGTGCTCAACCTGGTGCGGCCGAGCAACTTCATGCCCATTCATGGCGAGTGGCGGCATCTGAAGGCGCACGCCGACCTCGCGGCGCTCACCGGCGTGCAGCCGGAGAACATCGTGATCGCCGAGGATGGGCTGGTCGTAGACCTGGTCGGCGGCAAGGCGTCGGTGACAGGGAAGGTGCACTGCGGCTACGTCTTCGTGGACGGGCTGTCGGTCGGCGAGGTCACGGAGTCGTCGCTGAAGGACCGGCTGATCCTGGGTGACGAGGGCTTCATCTCGGCGGTCGTGGTGATCGACTCGACCAGCGGCAAGCTGGTCGCAGGACCAGAGATTCACGCCAGGGGCTCGGGTATCGACGAGGCCGCGTTCGGCGAGGTGCGGCCGTTGCTTGAGGAGGCACTGGCCAGGGCCGCCGCTGACGGGGTCAACGACGTCCATCAGCTGGGCCAGCTGATCCGCCGGATGCTCGGCAAGTGGGTGAACGACAACTACCGCCGCCGTCCGATGATCATCCCGGTCGTCGTCGAGGTCTGATCGCTCAGAGCACATACCGCGGCGGCAGGCTCCGAAGCGGCGCAGTGGCAGAGCCGCTAGCCTGCCGATGCGTCGCGGAGCTTGAAGCGCTGCAGCTTGCCGGTATTCGTGCGGGGGAGTGACGGCAGGAACTCGATCGCGCGCGGATATTTGTAGGGCGCGATCGTCTGCTTGACCAGGTCCTGCAGTTCGGCTGCCTTCTCCGGTCCGCCCGTCGCGCCATCGGTCAGCACGACGAAGGCCTTGACGATGTAGCCGCGCGCCTCGTCCGGCACGCCGACGACACCGCACTCTGCCACCTCGGGGTCCGAGAGCAGCACGTCCTCGACCTCCGGGCCCGCGATGTTGTAGCCCGAGGAGACGATCATGTCGTCCGAGCGTGCCTGATACCAGAAGTAGCCGTCTTCGTCCCTGAGGTAGGTGTCGCCGGTCAGGTTCCAGCCGTCGCTGACGTAGTTGCGCTGCCGGTCATCGGCCAGATACCTGCACCCGGTCGGGCCCTTGACGGCGAGGTGGCCGCTCTGCCCATCGGGGACTGGCTGTCCGGCGTCGTCAAGAATGGCTGCGCGATAGCCGGGGACTGGCAGGCCGGTCGCGCCCGGCCGGATCTGGTCGTCGGCCGCCGAGATGAAGATGTGCAGCAGTTCCGTGCTGCCGATCCCGTCGATGATCTTGACTCCGGTTGCGTCGTAGAACGCGTGCCAGAGGGACCCGGGCAAGGTCTCGCCAGCCGAGACCGGGCGGCGCAAGCCTCGGAGTTGGTCTGCCTTCCCTGCCGCGAGTATCGCGCGGAACGCGGTCGGCGCGGTGGAGCAGATTGTCACGCCTCGGGTCGCGATGTGATCGGCTAGCTCGGCTGGTGTGGCCCGCTCGATCAGCAGCGTCGCGGCGCCAGCACGGATCGGAAAGATCAGCAACGCGCCGAGGCCGAAGGTGAACGCCAACGGCGGCGTGCCGGTGAAGATGTCGTCCGGGGTCGGCTTGACCACGTGCGCCGAGAACGTGTCGGCGACGGCCAGCACGTCGCGGTGGAAGTGCATCGCGGCCTTGGGCCTGCCAGTGGTCCCCGAGGTGAACGCGATCATCGCGACGTCGTCGGCGGCCGTCTGGACGCTGGCGAAGCTCGCTGGCTTCGTCGCGGCAAGCTCGTTGAGCGCGGCGGGGCCGACGGGTTCGGCGCCGACCGCTGCTACCCCACCTGGCCCGCTGGCCGGTCCCGCGCCACGAAACGCGATTGTGCGCAGGCCAGGCACGGCGGCTGCCTCAAGCTCGGCGGTGAACCTGTCATCGCACAGCGCCAGACTCACCTGGGCGATGTCGCAGATGGTGACGAGTTCCGCCGCGCGCAACTGCGCCATGGTCGCCACGACGACGCCGCCGGCTTTGATCACGCCGAACCAGCAGGCCGCCAGCCACGGATTGTTCGGTCCTCGGAGCAGGACCCGGTTCCCCGGCACCAGACCGAGGTCCTCGGTCAGTACGGCGGCGATCTGGCTGGAGGCCCTGGCCAGGTCGCGATAGCTCCAGACCGGCTCGAGCACGTCCTGCGGCAGGAGGCACGGCCGATCCGCCCCATGCCTCGCGATGGTGTCGTCGAGCAGCGCGTCGGCGCAGTTCAGCCGGTCCGGGTAGGCCAGTCCTGGCAGGGTGAAGTCCAGTTCGGGCCACTGTCCGTCAGGCGGCAGGTTGTCCCGGCAGAACGTGTCGACGTGGGCGGATGGCGAGAGCCGCATCGATCTGGCCTTCCCTGGGTGGCACCGCTGAACATGATCAGTATTCCGCCTATGTGACGGTAGTCAACGGTTACGGCCGCGATGACGGTTCACGGGATGACGGCGAAGCCCTGCACCTCCACCAGCGCGGCCGCGTCCCAGAGCCGGGAGACTCCGACCGCCGCCATCGCCGGGTAGTCCGAGCCGGCCAGTCGCCGCCACACCGCGCCGATCTCACGCCCGTGTGCCCGGTAATCCTCCAGGTCGGTCGCGTAGACGGTCAGGCTGGCCAACTGGTCAGGCTCGCCGCCGGCCGCACGCAGCGCGGTGAGCAAGTTGCTGAGCGCACGTTCGAACTGGGCGGCCACGGTGTCGCCGATGATCGATCCTGAGGGGTCAAGTGCCGTCTGCCCGGCGAGGAAGACGAGCCTGCCCCCTGACGCGGCCACCGCATGCGCGAACCCGGATGGCCTGGCG
>OCZU010001417.1_pt1 | contig 15824 bp, 11 predicted proteins | sample 1539001 | NCBI WGS metagenome assembly OCZU01 (sample SAMEA3539306, study PRJEB22396) | soil metagenome | biome: tundra; feature: field; material: soil | place: USA | collected 2010-05 | depth 0.15 m | reverse complement strand
ACCCGCGCCGCCACCCCGCTGGCGGCCAGCATCCGGTGCAGGTGGCCGAGCAGCCCGAATCCGGTCACGTCGGTCGCCGCCCGCACCCCCGCCGCCAGCGCGGCCTCGCTGGCCCCGGCGTTGAGCAGCGTCATCGACGCCACCGCGGCGGCGACCACGTCTTCGCTGGCCCCGTCGCGCTTGAGCGCGGTGGCGACCACGCCGGTCCCGATGGCCTTGGTGAGGATCAGCTGGTCCCCGGGCGCCGCCCGGTCGATGGTCATCAGCGCGGCCGGGTCAGCCAGGCCCACCACGGCCAGGCCGTACTTGGGCACCGGGTCATCGATCGTGTGGCCGCCCGCCACGAAGCAGCCGGCCTGCGCCGCGACCTCCGCGCCGCCCCGCATCACCTGGCCGAGGATGGCGATGTCGAGCCCATCGCCCGGCCACGCGGCCAGGTTGACCGCGAACAGCGGCCGGCCGCCCATCGCGTACACGTCCGACAGCGCGTTCGCCGCCGCGATCTTGCCCCAGTCGGACGGATCGTCGACGATCGGGGTGAAGAAGTCCGTGGTCAGCACCAGCGCCCGGTCATCGTCCAGGCGCAGCACGGCCGCGTCGTCGCCTTCGGCGGCGCCGATGAGCAGGTCGCCGGAGGCCGGGCCCATCGCCGGGGCACCATCCATGGTGGCGAAAAGCGCCTCTAGTTTGGCCAGCGGCAGCTTGCACGCGCAGCCCGCGCCCGGCGACAGCGACGTCAGCCGGGGGGCGGTCTGGGTCTGGGTCTGGGTCTGGTCAGCCGTCACCCTCGCCACTGTAGCGGCGGTCCCGAGGGCTCGCTGAGCTGCCGGTCCGGTGGGCGGCGGCCGCGATTGGCTAAGGTTGACTGTGATGTCTTCGCTGAGGGAACCCGGTGTCGCCGCAGAGCCGGCTGACGGCGGCCACAATTTCGTGGTGGTAGCCGGCCGGCTGCCCGTAGACCGAGTCGAGGAACCAGACGGCGAGACCAGCTGGCGGCCCAGCCCCGGAGGCTTGGTCACCGCGCTCGAACCCGTCATGCGCGAGGCCGGAGGCGTGTGGATCGGCTGGTCCGGCGATGCGGGCCCGGCGCCAGGGCCGTTCGAGGCCAACGGCTTGTCCCTGGTCGGGATAGGCCTGTCCGCCGAGGAGGTCCGGGACTTCTACGAGGGTTTCTGCAACGCCACGCTGTGGCCGCTGTACCACGACGTCATCGCGCCGCCGCAGTTCCACCGCCACTGGTGGGAAGCGTACGTCGCGGTCAACCGGCGGTTCGCGGAAGCGGCCGCCACGCACGCGGCCCGCGGCGCGACCGTGTGGATCCACGACTATCAGCTCCAGCTCGTCCCCCAGATGCTCCGCGACCGGCGCAGCGACGTCCGGATCGGCTTCTTCAACCACATCCCGTTCCCCGGTTATGAGATCTTCGCCCAGCTTCCCTGGCGGCGGCAGGTGATCGAGGGCCTGCTTGGCGCGGACCTGGTGGGCTTCCAGCGGCGGGCCGACGCGGCGAACTTCCTGCGCGCCTGCCGCCGGGCCACCGGCCTGACCACCCGGGGGCCGACGGTGCGGGTGGCCGGCCCGGACCGAACGCGCGAGGTCCATGCCGCGGCGTTCCCGATCTCGATCGACTCGGCCGCCCTCAGCCAGATGGCGGAGCGGGAGGACGTCAGGAAACGCGCGCGGGAAATCCGCGACGCGCTAGGCCAGCCCGAGATCGTCCTGCTCGGCGTCGACCGGCTCGACTACACCAAGGGCATACTGCATCGCCTCAAGGCCTACGGCGAGCTGCTCAACCAGGTCCGTCTCGGGCCGCCGCAGGCGGTCCTGGTCCAGGTGGCGAGCCCGAGCCGGGAACGAGTCGAGGCGTACCGCGAGCTGCGCGATGAGGTCGAGCTCACCGTGAGCCGGATCAACGGCCGGCACGCGGAGGTCGGTTCCACCCCGATCCACTACCTGCACCAGTCCTACCCCCGGGAGGAAATGGCCGCGCTCTACCTGGCCGCCGACGTCATGCTCGTCACCCCGCTGCGGGACGGCATGAACCTGGTGGCCAAGGAGTACGTCGCCTGCCGCAACGATGAAAGCGGCGCGCTCGTGCTGAGCGAGTTCACCGGGGCGGCCGACGAGCTCAGCGGCGCCTTCCTGGTGAACCCGCACGACATCGAGGGCCTGAAGGACACCATCGTGCGCGCGACGGTCGTCAGCGCCGCCGAGGCCAGGCGCCGGATGCGCTCGATGCGGCGGCGGGTACGCGAACACGACGTCGCCTACTGGGCGGCGAGTTTCCTGCGGACCCTCGACCACATCCCGGCCGAGACGGGCCGGCCTGACGCCGACTCGGCCGGGTACTGACTCAGCCAGCACTGGCGCGGGTGACCCGATCGGAGTCAGTGGCTCATCCGGGGAAGCTCGGGCACCAGACTGCGCCCGATCCGCACGAGCGCCTCGGCCTGGTCCGCTTCCACCGGCATCGCCAGCAGATACCCCTGCCCGAAACGGCAGCCCATCGAGACCAGCAGATCTCGCTGGGCCTCGGTTTCGATTCCCTCGGCAATCACGTTGAGCTCAAGCGTCCTGGCGATCCCGATGATGCCTTCCACCAGGGCCAGCCGCTGGTCTGAGGTGGCGATCCCGTCGACGAAAGACTTGTCTATCTTCAGCCCGTCTATCGGCAGTTCCCGCAGGTAACTCAGCGAGGAGTACCCGGTACCGAAATCGTCGATGGCGAGCTTCACGCCGATCTCTTTCAACTCCATGAGGTCGGAGTGGATCCGTTCGTCCCGGCCCAGCAGGACACTCTCGGTGAGTTCGAGCATCAGCGCCGAGGGCGCCAGGCCCGACTCCGCGAGGACCCGCCGCACGCCGTCGACAAAACCTGGATCACGGAACTGGCGGGCCGACACGTTCACGCTGATGTACATCGGCGCATGGTGGGGAGCCCGGCGCACCCACCGGACGATGTCCGCGGCCGCTTGCCCGAGCACCCAGGAGCCGAGGGGGACGATGTGGCCGGTCTCCTCGGCCAGTTCGATGAACTGGCCGGGCTGCATCATGCCCCACTGGGGATGAGGCCATCGCACCAGGGCCTCGAAGCCGGCGATCTCGCCACTGGTCAGCGCCACGATGGGCTGGTAAACGAGGGTGAAGGCAGAGTTGTGCACCGCGTCTTCCAGCGCGGCCCCAACCTCTCGTCGCCTGATCATTCCGGCGCTCAGAACGGGCAGGTAGCGACGCCACTGCCGCTTGCCGGCCACCTTCGCGGCGTACAGGGCCAGGTCCGCATGACGAAGCAGTTCGTCCACGTCCACGCTGTCCTGCGTGGTGGCGACGCCGACCGTGGCCGTCGAGACCACTGATCCGTCGGCGAGAGCAAAGGGCTCGCCGAACGCCCGGACAATGCGCTCAGCATAGGCGTCCACCGCGGCAGAGTCCGCGACGTCCTCGACGAGGAGCGCGAACTCGTCGCCACCCAGCCGCGCCGCCGTGTCGGAATCACGCACCACTGACGCCAGCCGTATTCCGGCCGCCACCAGCAGTTCGTCGCCGACGCTGTGGCCCATCGTGTCGTTCACCATCTTGAAGTCGTCCAGATCCACGAAGAGCACGCCCGCGGTCGTCCCGTTGCGCTTGGTCCGGGCCAGCCCGCGGGCCGCCCGGTCCTGGAACAACAAGCGGTTGGGAAGCCCGGTCAACGCGTCGTGGAAGGCTCGGTGCTTCAGCTCCTCCTCGAGCTGGTGTTGCTCGGTCACGTCCCGGAGCGTAAGCACCAGGCCGCCGACGGTGCTATCCCGGCGAAGATCGCTGCATCTCACCTGGATTTGGACGCTCACATCGTCACGCCGGGTGATTTGCATGTCCTCGCAGTACGAGGTGCGGCCCGCGTATTTCCGCATCCGGGCCAGGGTCCGGATGACGTTCTCGTGCTCGCTGTCCTTCACCAGGTCCCAGAGATAGACGCCCTCCACCGCGACGTCGCCGAAGATGCTCGTGGCCGAGGGGGTCGCGTAACGGACCTTCCCGTCGTCGCCGATGATCAAGATGACGTCTGAGGTGTCCTGAACCAGCGTGCGGAAGTAGGCCTCACCGCTCTGCCGGATAACCTCCTGGCTGAGCATCACACGTTCGACGGCCAGGGCGGCCTGCTGAGCCAGGATTTCCAGCGTCGCGGACAAGTCGGCCAGGGTCCGCTGCTCACCGAACACCGCCAGGACCCCGATGAGCGGATCTCCGGACGGCCGGTCGTTGAGCGCGAGCGGGCAGAGCAAGATCCCGTCACAGCCGGGAAGGAGCACTTCCGCACGCTTGCCGAGCCTGGTCGTGGGCAGGAATAGCGGCCGTGATCCGGTCAGCAGGGGCAGGCAGGTCTCGGTCAGCTCCGCCAGCTGGTCCAGTCGCGGCGCATCGCCGTGCGCGGCGGACACCGGACGGAGCGTGTCACCGTCGCGCACCACGAGCAGCGCCTCACCCGGCGAGCGCGGGTCGATGAGGGCAACCGCCGCCGTTCTGATGGTGATCGCGGCCTCGGTGACGGTGACCGCCGAGGCCAGGGACGCACCCGCCAGTCGCACCGCGCGCTCACGGCCCAGGGCGCGCCGGTGCGAAGCCGCCACGTCCCACAGCCGCGAGAGCACCAGGAGGTAGAGGATGGCGGAAAACACCGCGATCACGCTGCCGTCGTGATACCGGCCGGTGACCGACTGGATGAACAACACGACGGGCGCGATAAACGACGCGAGCATGAGCACGGTCAGCCTGATCGGCGACGTTTCCGGCTGCTGCCGCGCGACCGGCCGGGTTAGCTCGACCATACTCGGATGCAGGGCCGCCGCTCCCCAGGCGCCGTAGAAGACCGCCCAGCCGAGGTCGACAATCGTCCCATTGTGAAACGACCCGTAGAGCTGTATCAGGCCGAACGACACGTCGGAGGCCAGCAGCCCGACGGTGCCCAGGGTCAGCAGATGGACGGACCTGGTACGCGCGGTCCCCGGCACCAGAAGCCGGGCGAGCATGGCCAGGACAAGCACATCGCCGAGGGGATAGGCGATCGCGACGCTTTTCTGCAGCCATGACAGTGCGGGGTTGTGCACATAGGGAAGGATCAGGTAAATCCACGACAGCAACGCTAGCCCGACGGTCAGGGTCAGGGCATCGATCAGGCTGCGCCGGTCCCGGTCCGGGGTCCGCCACCAGATAAAAATCAGCAAGCCGGCCGCATAAAGCGGAAACGTGGTCAGGTACAGAACATCCGCGAAGGAAGGAAAAGGCACCTGCTCCGCCACGATCTGCGTCAAGGCGAGAAAGCTCACCTGACCAGCGGTGAAACTCAGGTTCGCGGCGGCCAGCAATAGCCACGGGGCCTTACGGGCCGGGCGGTTGATGACCACGCCCGCCACAATGGCACTGACTCCGCTCAGGCCGATCAGGCCCCACGTCTCCACCCGCAGGCCGGGCCACGCGTAGTACGCCGCGATGAGCAATGTCACCCAGATGACATAACCCGCCAGCACATGCCGCCGTGACGTCAAGGTCCCCCCAAGCTCACCTTTGCGCCGCTGCTCGCTGTCCCCAGCAGTGCGCTCCCTACCGCTAACTCCCATCTTCCCCCCGGAAGGGGCACCGCATGCACATCGGCAGGCCCCGCAATAAACCCGATAAGTCGCTAATTTTGTTATTTACGACGGCGGGCTTGTCATGAGGATCACATTACTCTTTTTCAACCTGGATAGATTGAAGTTAAGATTGGGACTGCTTACGACGTTTATGATGGGAATCACACCGGAACGTGGCGCCGCCGCTTCCGGCGGGAAGGAATATACTGACAAACAGGATCGCCTGCACGACGGAGCGGCCTGGTCACGTTGTCCAGCGAACGAGCAAACGAGCGGCGCGTAGAAACATCACAAATGACTGATACGGATAAACCGTACATAGTGCCAGGTCAAGAGGCAGCCAGGGCACCCGGGGAACGTACCCGTGTGGTCGCGGTCAACGACCCGGGGCAGCATGATGTGCGATTCGTTCACCACCTATTCGATGAGCAAGCATCTGACCGGCCCCACTCGGTCGCGGTAATCTCCGCAGGAACCCAGCTGACATATCGCCAGCTGGCCGCGGCGGCAAATCAATTGGCCCACCAGCTCCGCGCCCTGGGCGTCGGCCCGGAGACTTTGGTCGGGGTCTGCCTGGAGCGCGGTAGCGATGCGATTCGCTGTCTGCTCGCCATCTTGAAGTCGGGCGGAGCGTACCTGCCACTTGATCCGTCCCTGCCGGCCGCGCGGCTGACCCAGATGTGCGAGGAAGGCCGCCCCAGCGTCATCCTGGTGAGCCGGGCGCATGCCCCGGCGTTCTCGGGAACCTGCGCCAGGCTGGTGCTGATCGGCGAGGAGGACCCGGATCTCGGCGCCCAGCCGGTCACGGCTCCCGGCATCCGTCTGCACGCGGATAACGTCGCGTATGCCATCTACACATCAGGCTCCACCGGCCGCCCCAAGGCCGTCGCCGTCAGCCACCGGTCCCTGGCCTGCGTCATCTCCGAACTAGCCCGCGCCTACCAGATTTCACCGCGCGACCGGGTCTTGCAGCTGGCTTCCCTGGGCGTCGACATCTCCGTCGAGCAGATACTGGTGGCCCTGCTCCGCGGCGCGACGGTGATGCTGCCAGCCGCGGGGACGGTCGCACCCACCGATCTGCTCGGCTATCTGGCCCGGGAGCAGGTCACCGTCATGGACATGACTCCCGCGTACTGGCACCCGATGCTTGCGGTCACCGAACCAGAAGACGAGCGGCTGAGAAGCGTCCGGCTCATGATCACCGGCGGCGAGCGGCTAGACCCCGCGGACGGCTGGGCGGCGCTGCGAGCGGGGCGCGGAGCCAGATTGCTCAACGCCTACGGACTGACCGAGACCACGATCACCTCGACCCTGTTCGACGCGAGCGAAGAGCTGGCGGCGCCGGAGCCTGCCGCCTCGGTGCCCGTGGGGCGGCCGCTCCGGGACGCGCAGGTGCTGGTACTTGACCAGAGCCTGAACCAGCTGCCGGCGGGTGAGGTGGGCGAGATTTACATCGGCGGCTGCGGCATCGCCCGAGGCTATCTCGGCAGGCCAGGACTAACCGCGGAGCGGTTCCTGCCGAACCCGCACCACGACGTGCCCGGCAGCAGGATGTACCGGACCGGAGACCTCGGGCGCTGGCGCGCGGACCACCAGCTTGAGGTCATCGGGCGGATGGACCGCCAGCTGAAGATCCGCGGCTTTCGCGTCGAGCCCGCCGAGATCGAGGCTGCTCTGATCAGCCACCCCGACATCACCGAGGTGGTGGTCATCGGGTTCGAGGCCGGCCCGGGTGCCAGGCAGCTCGCCGCGTATTACACCCGCCGCCGGACCGGCCGGCGGGACGGGCCGCCCGGCGACGACGCGGAGGAGCCGGCCTCAGGTGTGAGCCTGCGGAGCTTTCTTTCCGCGCGCATGCCGAGCTTTATGGTCCCGGCCGTGTTCATCGCGCTGGACCAGATGCCGTTGACCCCGGAAGGAAAACTCGACCGGCAGGCGCTCCCGTCTCCCGTGACGGCGGCCAGCGGGAGCCTGGAGGCCGGGCGTACGCCGGTCCAGGCGGGAATGTCTCATCTGTGGTCCAGGATGCTGGGGACCGGGCGGATCGGCCTGGACGACGATTTCTTCGAGCTGGGCGGAAACTCACTTCTGGCCGCGGAGATGCTGGCGCACGCGCGCGTCATGTTCGGCATCAGCCCGGGCTATGTCCGTCCGCTCACCCGCTCCCTGCTGCGCGATGCCACGCTGCGCGGTTTCTCGAACGCCACGCAGGATGCCCGGGCCGGCCGGCTCACCGCCGGCGGTGAGGACCCGCGCATTGACTTCACCCGCGAAGCCGAACTAGCTGATCCGGTCCGCCGGGATACGGCACCGGCACCAGACTGGCAGCGACCGAAAGAGATCCTCCTCACCGGGTCGACCGGCTTCTTCGGGATTCACCTGCTGCGCGAGCTCCTCACCGCCACCACCGCGCGGGTCCACTGCCTGGTCCGGGCGCGCAGCACCGCGCATGCGCGGCAGCGCATCGCGGTCACGGCCGAACGCTACGAACTCGACGGGCTGGCCATCGACCGTATCGTGCCGGTGGCCGGCGATCTGGCCGAGCCAAACCTGGGCCTGTCTTCCGGCACATTCAGCGAGCTCGCCCGGACCATCGACATCATTCACCACGCGGGCGCGACCGTGAACTTTATCTATCCCTACCGGGAGCTGCGGGCGGCGAACGTGGCAGGCACCCGGGAACTAATCCGCCTGGCTGGCCTTTACCGGGGCATACCTATCCATTACGTTTCCACCACCACGGTCCTCGCTGGTTTCGGCGCCATGGGCGTGCGCGAGGTAACCGAGGACACCCCCCTCGCGTATGCCGAGCACCTGGGCATGGGCTACATAGAGACCAAGTTCGTGGCCGAGGAAATGCTCAGGAACGCCGCACGGGCGGGCTTGCCGGTGGCCATCTACCGGCCGCTGGACATCGCCGGGGATCAGCACACCGGGGTGTGGAACACGGCGACCGAGATGTGCGCGCTGATAAGGTTCATCACGGACACGGGCATCGCACCGGACGTCGACCTGCCGCTCGACTTGGTGCCTGCCGATATATGCGCGGCCGCCATACGATACATTTCCGCCACGGTCGAGGCCACGGGCGGCACGTATCACCTGGCCAGCCCGGAGTATGCGCTCCTGGGATCGCTGGTCGACCGGCTTCGCCATCATGGATACGCCGTCACCGCGGTGCCCTTCCGCGAATGGGTCGACGCGCTGCTGAGACATGCCGCCCAGGACCCCGGCCATCCGATGACCCCGTTCGTCCCGCTCTTCGTCGACCTGGTGGCGGGATCCGGGCTCACGGTGGCGGAGATGTACCTTGAGCATATTTTCCCTGCCTACACCCGGTCACGGACGGAGCAGGCACTGAGCGGAAGCGGCATAGCTTTCCCGCCGGTCGATGAGAAACTTCTTGATCTTTATATCGGCCGGCTGATAGCACAGGGATACCTGAGAAGTCCCGGCGGAGCGGCGGCGGCGGCGGGCGGCCGGGCTGGTGACAGCAATGTGCGGTAGGACGCCATGCCGGTTAGGTACTACCCGGACTGGGAATCTTTCACGATCGCGCCGAACGGCAGAGACGGACCCGTCGCTTTCGGCGCAGATCTGAGCCCAGGCAGCGTCCTTGGCGCGTATAAGAACGGCATTTTCCCGTTCCCCGCGCCGGATGAATACGCCCGCCACAGCAACGAATTCCGGTACGAAGATCAGGTGTCTGACGGCGTGATCGGCCTGGTCGGCAGCACACATGAAGATCCGTACGGGGTAGCGTGGTGGTCGCCTGACCCCAGGCCGGTGATCAACGTCGGGCACGTTCACCTTGGCCGCAACGTCAGGAAACGGCTACGGGGCGGCCGGGAACGGACGACCGCCAACGCTTCGTTCCGGCGGGTGGCGCAGGAATGCCGGACCGGGCGTGAGCCGCGCTGGTTCACCGACACGCTGCTGGAAACCATGGTCGCGTTGCACGAGGAAGGCTGGGCGCACAGCATCGAGGTGTGGCAGGACGACGAGCTGATCGGGGGCGCCTGCGGCATCGGGGTCGGCGTCGTGCTCAGCGGAGATTCGATGTTCAGCCGGCGTCCCGACGCGGCCAGGATTGCCGTCGCGGATATGGCCGCACGATTCGCTGCGGCGGGCGGCACGCTGATCGACGCCCAGTGGGACAGTCCCTTCCTGCGGTCGCTGGGCGCCGAACCAGTGCCCCGGGACCATTACCTGCCCGTACTGACCGCCTCGGCGGAGCGCAGAGCGCTACCCCAGCTGCCGCTCCCCGCGGGCCGGCTCCTCGTCCCAGGCGCGAAGCCCTCATGATCTACGAAGACTTGACAGTCTGAGCAGACTGTGAAGTCTTCGCGATCATGGCAGCGGCGGGGCGTCCCGCCGCCCGGGCGCGAAGGCCGCAAACGAGCTTAGCCCGGTGTCGATGAGGCGGGCGGCACGGTGGACGTCGGCGGCCACGGCCTGGTGGACCTGTGCGGGTGTGCGGGTACCGTCCAGGTATCTGGACAGGGCCTGGAACTGGATGCGCCACAGGCCGAGCAGGGCGACGGCCGCGATCTGCGGCTCCGGGTCATCGTCGCTCATCCCGGCCCGCCCGGCCAGGATCGCGGCGGCCACCGCGGTGAACTGATCCATCATGTCGCTCTGGTAGGCCCGCAGTGAGGGCGTGTCCTGGATCAAGGTGCCGAAGCGCCGGATCGCGGCGGCGGCCTGGTCTAGGTCGTCCTGGGCAGCGAGCCAGGACGTCATAGCGCCTAGTTCTCGGTCCAGGATCCGCAGCGCCGCCTCGGCCGGCCAGACCCCGGGATCGGCCAGCCCGGTCCGCAGCGAGGCCACGGTGACGTCCAGGCGGTCCAGGATCAGCGACTCCTTGGTGGGGAAGTAGTTGAAGACCGTCTTCTCCGACACCCCGCACGCCTCGGCGACCTCCGCCACGCGGACGGCGCCGAAGCCCCGCTCCATGAACATCTCTGTCGCCGTGTCGGACAGCTGCTGGCGCATCAGGCGCTTCTTGCGCTCGCGCAGCCCTCCGGCCTCCGGGGCCCCGGAGGCCGGAGCGGGCGGCACCGTCCAGTCCACCGTTCGGGCGCTCATGCCATCAGCATACTACGGTTGCTATATTTTTACTGTTACTATAAGTTTATAGCAGCAGAACGAAAATGCTCTCGTCGTCGCCGTCCAGCCTGAGGAGTTCCCGTGAGTGAGATCCACATCGTGCGTGATTACCCCCATCCCCCGGCGAAGGTCTGGCGGGCCGTGACCGACCCGGCGCTCATCCCGCTGTGGACCGCGACCGGCGCCGGCGGCACCCGCTTCAGCTACGAGCACACCGGATTCACCGGCATCGGCGGCGCCTTCATGGCTGCGCTGCTCGGCCACGTCCGCAGGAAAATGCCCGGCAGCACCCTCAAGCCGAAGTCCCAGAGGTCCTCATGAACGATCTCGCCATCCGGCTGGAACCCGGCGACCGGAATCTCCATCTTCACTTACTGCGGCAACGTGACGTTCGGGATCACCGGCGACTACGCCACGACGCCCGGCATCGAGGTACTAGCTCGCGGCATCAAGGATATGCTGGGACAGCGACAAGGCGCTACCGCCTCGGAGGTACCCCGATGACGCCAGCGGAGCTGCGGGCCGCGGGCAGGCTGGGCGGACACGCCTTTGCCGGAGTCGTCTCCCGGATCGAGCAGGTGCACCAGGCCGTCGCGGGCCGCGCGTTCGGCCCGATCCGCCACGCGGGCGCCCCGGCCCGGTTTATCCACGACAATGTCAGCCGGAGCGTCTACCTCGCGGTCCGGAGCGCCGGTTCAGCGGCCGGGGCGATGTTGGGCGAGGTGCTGTCGCCGCTTGGCGCCGGCGGCCAGCCGGCGAGCTCCACACCGAAGGGCAACCTGGCGCTCTCGGCCCTCAACGCGATCGCCGGCGATCAGCTCCGGCCAGACGTGGCGCCGTTGGCTATCCGCATGGCCGTGCGCGCGGGCGGCCGCGATGTCGACCTGGTGACCCGGGACCTTGCGGCCGCGTTCCCGCATGCCACGCCGAGGCTAGCGGTCTTCGTTCACGGGCTGGCCGAGACAGAGAACTCGTGGGACCCGCGCAGCGACGAAAGTGTGTCCTACGGTGAGCGGCTGCGGGCGGATTTGGGCTACTCGCCCGTCTACATCCGCTACAGCACAGGCCGGCACGTGTCTGATAACGGCCAGGACCTGGCTGGCCTGCTCGACCGCCTGACCGCTGCGTGGCCAGCGCAGGTGGAGGAGGTCCTGCTGATAGGCCACTCCATGGGCGGCCTGGTCATTCGCAGCGCGTGTCACTACGGCCGGCAATCATCGATGGCGTGGGCGCGGCAAGTCCGCCACGTCTTTTACCTCGGTTCGCCCCACCTTGGTGCCCCGCTGGCTCGCGCGGCCGGGTTCGCAGGCTGGGCTCTGGGCCAGGTGGCAGAAACAAGGCCGTTCGTGACCCTGGTCAACGGATCGAGTTCTGGCATCAAGGATCTGCGGTACGGTTACCTGCTCCCCGACGACTGGGCGGGCTGTGATCAGGACAGCTGCCCGCGCGATCATCGGCACGACGCTCCGCTGCTCGCCGGGGCGAACCACTACGCGATCAGCGCCACGGTCACGGGCGATCCCGGTAGCGCGGTCGGTGCCGTGGTTGGCGACCTGCTCGTCCAGCCGGCCAGCGCGCATGGCCGGCGCGGCCGACGCCAGCGCATCCCGTTCCCCGCGGAGTCGAGCCGCAGGCTCGGCGGAATTCATCATTTCAAACTGCTCAACCATCCGGCCGTGTGGGCAGCAATGCACGGCCTTCTCGGCCCCGCCGCGAAATAGCTACGGCCGGTTCCGGCCGAGCCGCTCGTGCGCGTCGACCCATTCCTCCGCGACCACCGCCGAGCCCAGGGAGATCTCGCCGCACAGGACGGTCGCGGCGACGATCTCGGCGAACTTGCGCACCTTGCCGGCGCCGTAGCAGCCGAGCAGTTCGAGGCACTAGCGCTGGGTCGGCAGCCCTGTCCCGCCGCCGTAGGTGGCCACGATCAGGGCCGGGATCGTGATCGAGAGGTGGCTTTGCCGGACAGGTTCTGCCCGGCGGCGTCCCCGGTGGTGAAATTGAACCGGAGGAACATGTACCTGCTAGCCGAGAACTGCTCAATGTCATGCAGACGGCCGACGCGGGTAGTTGCCTCAGCCTCGCCCCTGATGGCGTCGAAGTTTGCTGTCACCCATTGCCCGAAGGCCCTGGCTTCCCGGGCGCTGTCGAAACCGAATGCCGGCGCGCGCTGCATGCGGTCATCCATCACTGTGACCTTCACGCCCCCAGCCCGGTGCAGCAGCTTCATGCCACGGTTGTAGCTGGCGACCAGGGTCCCTTCGGTCGTCGCCATGGGCACCGATCACCATGCACTTTTCTCAGGGGCGGGGTAGCCGCGTCGCGGTTGCCTCCTTTTAGCAGCCGCGCCATCCATCCAGTGCCAGATCGCCTCCAGCATGCAGCGATCAGACGGCCTGCAATACATGCTTTGTCCCCGACTTGCCGGGACCTTTGCCGCGGACGCTAAGCGCCCGCCTGGCGCCGGTGGGGGCGCCACGGCTGTTTCAAGATCATGAGGTAAGGCCGAGGATGGCGAATGGCCGGTCAGTTGACCGGCTGGCCCATCGGGTGGCTTCGGTGACATCGGTGCATCCGGACAGGCGCAGGGCGCAGGGACAAGCGGGCGATCTGCATGTCCTGCGCGAACGTCTTGCGGGAGTGCGAGTTGCCTGCCGCACCGCATCTCTGCTATGCCGCGTGACCACAGCAGCCATCTGAGTTATAAAGGAACGACATATCGATTCTGTGGGGCTCACAAGCAGGCCTCTTCTGAGGGTGCCCGCACCCAGATCGGCCTTTTCTGGGTATTTCGTTCTGTTGGCGTCCCGGTAGTGTGCCCAGGATGCGGCAGGAGTGGCCGGCGATGGGCACGGGATCCTCGGCCCAGGCCTTTGGCCGCCGCTATCCGCGATACCGTCCCAGGTTGTGGAGGACGATGGCATGGCTGGCGGGTTCGGGGAATGTGACCGGTCCGGTGCTGCCCTGCTCGCGGAGGCGGCGGAACGGGCCGGGCGATACCTGCAGGGACTGGCTGATCGCGCGGTAGCCCCGTCGGCTGAGGCGGTGCTCGCCCTGGATGAGCTGGATTTCCCGTTGCCGGCGGCGGGGCTGGCGCCGTCGCGGGTGCTGGCGGCCCTGGACGAGGTGGGCTCGCCGGCGACGGTGGCGAGTGCGGGCCCGCGCTATTTCGGCTTCGTCACCGGCGGGGCACTACCGGTGGCGGTCGCGGCCTCGTGGCTGCTGGCGGCGTGGGATCAGAACACCGCGCTGTCGGCCATGTCCCCGGTAGCGACCCGCCTGGACGCGGTGGCCATCGGGTGGGTCTGCCAGCTCCTCGGCCTGCCCGCCGGGACCTCAGGGGGTTTCGTCTCCGGGGCGACGATGGCCAACGCGGCGTGCCTGGCGGCGGGACGGGACGCGGTGCTGACGCGAGCCGGCTGGGACGCTGCTGCTGCCGGGCTGGTCGGCGCGCCCCCGGTCCAGGTGGTGGTCGGTGATGAGGTGCACGCCGCGGTACTTAAGGCCCTGGGCCTGATCGGGCTGGGGCGCGGCCGGGCCGTGCGGCTGCGCACCGATGATCAAGGGCGCATCGCCCTCGGCGAGCTGCCGGAGCTGGACACTCCGGCGATCGTCTGCCTGCAGGCCGGCAACGTCAACAGCGGAGCCAGCGACCCGTTCGGCCCGCTCATCGACTGGGCCCACGCACAGGGCGCCTGGGTCCATGTCGACGGCGCGTTCGGGCTGTGGGCCGCCGCGTGCCCGGAACTGGCCGGCGAGGTGGCAGGCGCAGCCGCCGCCGACTCCTGGGCGACCGACGCGCACAAATGGCTGAACACCACCTACGACTGCGGCATCGCCCTGGTGCGCGACGGTGAGGCGCTGCGGGCCGCGATGCGGGCAGAGGCCTCGTACCTGCCGCTCGGCGCCGGCCGTGACCCGATGCAGTTCACGCCTGGGTCCTCGCAGCGCGCCCGCGGAGCCGAGGTGTGGGCCGTGCTGGCCGCTCTCGGCCGCGACGGGCTCTCCCGCCTGGTCGCCGGCCACGTTGCCCTGGCCAGGCGGTTCGCGTCCGGCCTGGCCGCCGGAGGGCTGGAGGTGCTGAACGAGGTGCGGCTCAACCAGGTCGTGGCGGCGTGTGAGGACGCCCGCGCGACCGAGGAAATGATCGCCGCGGTGCAGCGCGAGGGCACCTGCTGGTGCGGCCCGACCACCTGGCGCGGACGCCGGGCCATGCGGATCAGCATCAGCAACTGGGCGACCACCCAGGCCGATGTAGACCGCAGCGTCGCCGCCGTCCTGGCCGCGGCGAGCCAGGCCAGCGCTCATCCCTGACGCGATCTGCCGACCACGGCAAACACCTTAGCCCGTCCCGCCATGTCACGATTCAGCGGCATGTGGAAGATCGCGCAGTACCTCGGCAAAAGCGGCAGCTACCCGGCGGCCTGGGACCTCTGCCAGCTGATCGCGGACGCGTACACGGACGATGATGCCTACGGGCCCGAGCACCCCGCCACCCTGACCGCCCGCGCCAACCTCACCCGTTGGACCGGGCAGGCGGGAGATGCGGCTCCTGATGCGAGCTGAGCCAGGAGCCTGCCTCCGGTGGCGGGCCGGCCTGGGACAGAAGGCGAATGGTTCACTAACAGTGAACAGGCCCACCCCATCCTGACCTGGTTCGATGCGGCAGGATAGGACTACCTGGGCGCGTATCGGGCGCACGCAGGGCCTCAGTGTGCGGGCCGGGTGTTGCCGGTGCCTGGCTGCTGGCGCTGAACTCACACGTAATCTGCGCGGTGCCCGGAGGTTCGCTGCTGATAGCGAGAAGGATCCCGGTTACCCGTTCCTGGCCGCGCCGTTCCAGGCGGCCGGGATTATCCGGCTGGCGCCGCTGTTCTACGGGGCGCTGGGCTGCCTGGGCCTGTTTTTCGGGGCCCGGCGCTGGCTGGGCCGCTACGGCGGGCCGGCTGCCGTGGTGCTGTTCTGCTCCTCGGGGGCGGCGCTGCTGTTCGCCTGGCGCGATTACATGCCGACGTTCACCGGGGCCTCGCTGATCGCCGCGGGCACCGGCGCCCTGCTGTGGGCCGTGCTGGCCGGCCAGGCCACCGCCCGGCGGCGCACCTGGGT
>OCZU010001416.1_pt1 | contig 15828 bp, 18 predicted proteins | sample 1539001 | NCBI WGS metagenome assembly OCZU01 (sample SAMEA3539306, study PRJEB22396) | soil metagenome | biome: tundra; feature: field; material: soil | place: USA | collected 2010-05 | depth 0.15 m | reverse complement strand
ACCTACGCCGTGATGCGGCCCAGCGCTGCCGAAAGCGCGTCGAGGGCCAACTGCGCTGCGTGGGTTGAGGCTTGGGGCAGGCCGCCAACCGCTGCAGTCAAATCTTCGCGCCGCAGGTTCTGCGCCTCGTTCAAGGTCTTCCCTGAAACCAACTCCGTCAACGCCGAACCGCAAGCAATCGCCGCTACGCATCCCTTGGCCTTGAACCGCGCTTCGGCAATTCGGCCTTCGCTTACTTTCAAAGTAAGCCGCAACACGTCTCCACAAGCGGGATTTTCAATTTCCACCGTGGCGTCTGCGCCGGCAATGTCTCCGGCATTGCGCGGATTCTGAAAATGGTCGAGTACCTGCGCGGAATACATTAGCAGCCCAATTGTAACGCTAACTGCTCCGTGGAGAACTCAAGCGCGCTGCCTTCTCCCCTGGGGAAAGTAAATCCGCCAGCCCTGTTTCCGAGCTCTGGACTCGAGGTCCGGATTCGGATTCACCGCGAAGGCATGTTTTGCCATCGCCAGCATTTCCGCGTCCCAGCGCGAATTGCCGAAAGCAGCGTCGATCTCCTTCTTGACCACTTCGCGCAGCGCCTGCGGTTTGCCGGGCCCCGAGGGAACGCGGATCAAGCGATCGGTGACGATGCCACCATCCACTTGCACCTTGGCAGCAAGGATGCGGCTTTCGGGGATGCCGCAATGCTTCATCCCCGCGCGGATCACCCATTCATTCGTTGAAGAGACGGCCCAGACCTCGCATCCGTTCTCCTGCAGGCGGCGAACGAGTTCGCGCATCTCTGGAAAAATCTGCGCAACAAAGAACTGGTTGAAGAAGCGGGCAGCGGCCTCCATCATCTTCAGCTCTGAGATGCCCCGGTGGATCGTCACCATTTCGCCGCACATGGTGGTTTCATCGACTCCGCCGCGCTTGTAGACAGCGTAACGCTCGCGCATGGGGCGAGGCAGCACATCAGCGACAATGCCGCCCTCTCTCAGTTCCCAATCGAAGAAGCGCTCCCCGGCGTCGCCCGACCAGAGCGTGCCGTCGCAATCAAACGCTGCCACGCGCAGGTCGAGGCGCAGGACCGAGTCGAGAAATTCGTTGGTGGCTGGAAGAAATGCTTCTGTCTTTGCGGCGTCCATCTATCGACGATAACGTGCTTCAGGGAAAACGCGCAACGGCGCGGCGGGTCAAGAGGAGCGCGCCAGCAGACCCGAGTAGTCCTCCGGAGTGTTGATATTCAAAGCGACCAGAGGATCGTCGACCTGGACGTACTGGATGTGTTTCTGGTGCTCATGTTCGACGTCACGGGCGATCGATGTGGCCGGAACCCGAAGAAACGCTTCCATCATTTCGCGGCCAACCAGGTAGGGATGGCCGTGCTTTCCAGAAAACTCCGGCACCACTGTCCAAATGTTTTGATCAGCAGTTTCGAAAGCGTCGCGAAGAATTTGGACGGTCGCCGTGCTGACCGGAGGCCGGTCAACCAGGGTGATCATTGCGGCATCGCGACCGTGATTGAGCACTTCCTGCAGGCCAACTTGCAGCGAACTGAACTGGCCACGACTAGGGTCTGGGTTGACTACTAGAGATGCGCCCTGGGCATAGATAATCGGCGCAAGCGCCGGTTCATTGTTTCCGACCACGACTACCACGAACTCAGTGGCCGTCGAAAACGAACGAATTGCCGCCGAGAGAAATGTGTCACTCGATGGCGCTTGCCCGGGTGCAGGCGGAGGCCACGGAAGCAAAGCTTTGTCCCGGCCCATGCGCGAGGAGTCCCCAGCAGAGAGGATCAGCCCGGCGAAGCTGGAGGCACGGGTCATGTTGCGATGTCGGACTTCGACTCGTGCGAGTTGAACCAACTCATGTGGGGCAGACCGGCACTGGCGTGCCGCCGAATAGCAATCAGCTCTGCCGTGATCGCAACCGCAATCTCTTCGGGTGTGATGGCGCCTATATTGAGGCCGACGGGCGCGTGGACGCGGTCGAACAGGTGCGCGGGCACGCCTTCCTTGGTCAGCGTCTTGAAGATCTCGATCACCTTGCGCTTGGAGCCGATCATGCCGACGTAGCGCGCGCGCGTCTGCACTGCCCAGCGCAGGATGCGCATGTCATCGCGATGACCGCGGGTAACGATGACGATGTAAGAAGCCTCGTGGGGATCGAGCTTCTGTGTGGCCTCATCGAAATCGAGCGCGCGCACTTCGCGAGCGGATGGAAAACGCTCTTTGGTGGCGTAAGAGGTGCGGTCGTCGGTAACGATAAGGTCAAAGCCTGCATTGGCAGCCACCTGACAAAGGTTAATTGCGACATGACCTGCGCCGAAAACATAAAGTAACGCTGGAGGTAGGACAGGCTCCACAAAAACCTCGAGCGTGCCGCCGCATACCAGGCCAGTGTCGTACTTCGGATCTTGATTCAGGTCGAAGGTAAGCGTCCGAGGCTTCTCCGATTCCATGACTTCCCGCGCCGCCTGCCACACGTCGGCCTCGACGCAACCGCCGCCGATGGTGCCCACGATCGAACCGTCGTCGCGCACCAGCATCTTGGCGGTCTTAAACGAAGGGATCGACCCGCGCACGTTGACGATAGTGGCAACGGCCCCGCGGCGTCCTTCGCGGCGGAGCTGGACGATTTGTTCGTAGATGTCCATGGGCAGCAGCTAGTAGTCCTGATTATCAGTCGGTTAACAGCGAGAGTCAAACCTGAAAAAGCAAAAGCCCCGGGTCATCCCTCCGGGGCCTGTTGCACTAAGTCAGATAAAACACGGCTTGCCAAGCAGCTTAATCGTGAACCGGCACAGCGCGGTTGTCAAGCTTACTTTAGCTTACTTTAGGTGAGTGGAACACAGAGGGCGGCAGAGTCGAACTGCAGTGGCTAATGAGCCACTGACCGGCTTGGCAAGCCGTGTCCAGTACCCACTGGCAACACCCTCTAGACCTTCGGCTCACCAACCTGGATCCTACTCTGAAAATCTGCGACCTCGAGCATATCACTCAGTAAATTCCGCCTAGATTCCGGATTGGGAATTCCCTATCTGGGGAAGTATGCTTGTGTGGCGTCAAACTTGACGGGAGAACACCCTTTATGAAAGCAGTCCGCATTCATCAATTTGGAGGGCCGGAGGTTTTGACTTACGAGGATGTCCCTGATCCGCAACCGCGCAAAGATCAGGTATTGGTGCGCGTGCGGGCTTGCTCGTTGAATCATCTGGATGTGTGGGTGCGCAAGGGGCTGCCGGGAGTAAAACTGCCGCACATCCCGGGCAGCGACGTCGCGGGCGAGATTGTTGAAGTGGGCGAGTACGCAGGCGGATTCAAGCCCGGGCAGCGAGTGCTGCTGGCGCCGATGCATTACTGCGGACGTTGCGAGAAGTGTGTTGCCGGGCTGCAAAACCAGTGCTGCGAATTCACCGTGCTGGGGAATGGCGTGGATGGAGGAGACTGCGAGTTGATCGCGGCGCCGGCGGCAAACGCGATCCCGATTCCCGACTCGCTCGACTTCAATCAGGCGGCGAGTGTCCCGCTGGTGTTTGTGACGGCGTGGCACATGCTGGTCGGGCGCGCCGGCATTCGTCCGGGACAGACCGTGCTGGTGCTGGGGGCGAATTCCGGCGTCGGCATCGCGGCGATTCAGATTGCCAAACTCTTCCACTGCCGCGTGATCACGACTGCGGGGGACGAAGCGAAGCTGGCCAAGAGCCACGAACTGGGCGCGGACTACGGCATCAATCACTACAAGCAGAGGATCTCCGAGGAAGTCCGGAAGATCACAAATAAAGAAGGCGTCGATATCGTGCTGGAACACGTGGGCGCGGCGACCTGGGACGAGAGCGTGAAGTCTCTCAAGGGCGGTGGAACGCTGGTGACTTGCGGGGCCACCACCGGGCCGAGTGTCGGTATCGATCTGCGACATTTGTTTGCGCGGCAGTTGACGCTTCTGGGCTCTTACATGGGAACCATGGGCGAGCTGCACGAAGTTCTGAAGCACCTGTTTGCCGGGCGGCTCAAGCCGGTGGTCGACCGCGTGTTTCCGCTCCGCGAAATACGTGCCGCGCACGAGTATTTGGAGAAGAGCCAGATGTTCGGCAAGATCGCGGTGAATCCGTAAGAGTTTTCAATGCGGGAGTACGCGGAGTCCGCCCCCCCCCTTCGTCGCATTCCCCCTGTGTTCCTCCGCGTCCCCTGTGGTTTAGAATGGTTCTATGGCTCCCGAACTGAATTTCGGCCCCTACGTTGACACCGAGAACGGCAAGAAGGTGGTCAAGGATCTGACCTTCGGCAACCCCACGCCGGAGGGCGTGGTGCTGTCCACTCTCGATTCGGCGGTGAACTGGATGCGCAAGGGCTCAATCTGGCCTATGACGTTTGGGCTGGCTTGTTGCGCGATCGAGATGATGTCGATGGGAGCATCGCGCTTCGACATTGCGCGTTTTGGGGCGGAAGTGTTTCGTCCATCGCCGCGGCAGAGCGATCTCATGATCATTGCCGGCCGCGTGTCGAACAAGATGGCGCCGGTGATCCGGCAGTTGTGGGAGCAGATGCCGGAACCGAAGTGGGTGATTTCTATGGGAGCCTGCGCCACCTCCGGCGGCGTGTTCCAGAACTACGCACTGGTGCAGAGCGTCAATCAGGTGATCCCTGTCGACATCTATGTCCCCGGATGTCCTCCGCGGCCCGAGCAACTTATCTACGCCATCACTCTTCTGCAGGAGAAAATCCAGAACGAGCGCGGGACCATCAAGAAGGCTCTGAATCTGTCCTAAGTATTCCGCGCGGAACCCGACTACCGCCTGCTTTTCTGAACCTCCCGCTGCGCATAACTCGGCGTTTTCACCTTCTGCAAATTGTGCAAGTCTTTTGCTTATCTATCTGTAACTGGCTCCCAGCAAGCAACTTGGAGGGACAGAGCTATCGATGGTCAAAGTTCACAGCGAGGAACACGAAACCATTCTCCATCGGGATGAATCTAACCGTTTGAGTGATTGCGTATTGAAACTAGCAGTCGCTACAGGGGGCCGCACTTGGAACGACCCCGGGAAAAAGAACCCGGGGTGTGGAAGGTGCTCCAATGATTACAAAACTGATTGACGTGGTTTTCGGTTGCCGGCACTCCCGGTACAGCTTTCCGGTAACTCTTCGCGGAGCGGCACGCCGTCCGCAGGCCGGTGCATTGACCGGCACCTATGTGGCTTGTCTCGATTGCGGAAGAGAATTTCCCTACGACTGGGAGGAGATGAGGGTCATCACTTCGCTGGACGAGAGGCGCGAGTATGTGGCCTCGCTCGCCACTTAAGGAAGCCGCGTAAGAAGACGACGACGCGTACCTCAGCGGCTAAAGCCGGAAGCCATTGTGGGCCCTTACGGCACGGCCGCTCTTCCCATAGAGCTCTTCGCATACGGCAACGCCCGTCGTGGCTTCCATACAACAACTGAAGAAAATGGCTAGCGTGCGGGTACCGCTGCTGCTTTCCTCTTTTCCATCGGTATGAATGCCCGCTCTTCATGTCCGGTGTAGATCTGCCGCGGGCGCGTGATTTTCTGCTCCAGGTCGGTAACCAACTCCTGCCACTGCGCCAGCCACCCTGCGGTGCGCGGAATAGCGAATAGTACCGTGAACATCTCAGGCGGGAAGCCCATCGCCTGATACATGATGCCGGAGTAAAAGTCGACGTTGGGATAGAGCTTTCGCTTCACGAAATATTCATCTTCGAGAGCGATGCGCTCCAGTTCGAGCGCGATGTCCAGCTTCGGGTTGCGCCCCGTGACCTCGAAAACCTGCTCGGCCGACCACTTGATGATCTTCGCCCGGGGATCGTAGTTCTTGTAAACCCGGTGTCCGAATCCCATGAGCTTGCCGTGCCCCTCCTTCACTTTTTTCACATAGGCAGCGACGTTGTCTTTCGAACCAATTTCGTCGAGCATTTTCAGGACTTCTTCATTGGCGCCGCCGTGCAAAGGTCCCGCCAGGGCTGACGCCGCCGACGCCGTAGATAGGTAGGGATCGGTCTGGGCGCTGCCCACCGAGCGCATCGCATTGGTGCCGCAGTTCTGCTCGTGATCGGCATGCAATATAAACAAAATGTCGAGCGCACGCGAGATGACTGGATTGGCCACATACTTCGGCTCGACCATCTTCCACAACATGTTCATGAAATTCTCGGTATAGCTCAAATCGTTGTCTGGATACACGTAGGGGAATCCGACATTATGCCGGTACGACATGCCGGCGATCGACGGCGCCTTGCCAATCAGACGCTTAATCTGCAGCATGCGGTTTTCCGGGTCGTGCACCTGCCGGGCTTCCGGATACACGCTCGAAAGCGCGGCTATCGTGCTCACAAACATCACCATCGGGTGAGAGTCGTAGCGGAAACCCTCCATGAATTTTTTCGTGGTCTCGTGCAGCATGGTGTGGTGGGTGATGTCGTGCACCCAGGTCTTGAGTTGGGATTGAGTGGGCAATTCTCCGAAGAACAGCAGGTAGGCGACTTCGAGAAAGGTACAGCGCTCAGCCAGCACGTCGATGGGATATCCGCGATAGCGCAGAATTCCGCGGTCCCCATCAATGAAAGTGATGCCGCTGCGGCACGATGCCGTGTTCATGAACGCAGGATCGTAGGTCATCAGACCAAAATCTTCCGGGCCGGTCTTGATCTGCCGCAGGTTCATCGCCCGGATCGTGCCATCCTCGATGGGCACGGTATAGGTTTGGCCCGTACGATTGTCAGTGATGGTGAGTGTGTTCTCTGGCATGGCAAACCGGCTCCTTCTGCCTGAACTATAAGCCCAGCCTAGCTTACCTTAACTCGGGTCCACAATCAGTTGCTCGAACTCCTGCCACAAAACAAAACCGGCGGCCTCGGCCGCCGGTTCGGTGTTCCTGATTTGTTCCTGATGCTAGTTCGACGAGTCATCCCGCCGCTTCAAGGTTGGACGATCGTCGTCGGTCTTGCCGTCGCCGGTGTTGGGGTCGCTGCCGGTGGAGGTCCGCCGTAAGCTGGGCTTGTTGGCGTCTTTCTGATCGAGCACCTTGTGGCGGTTCTCGATCGAGGCCAGCCGGGCTTTGACCTCGTCGAATTCTGACGTGGTCACAACATATTGCGGCTTCGACGGCAGGATCTTTCGAATTTCTTCCTGCGTCTTCTCAATGCGATCCGGCGTCTGCGGGTGCGTGTCAAAAGCCTTGGACAGCGTACCTGGCTTCTTCTTCTCCATAGCCTGAATCTTTTCGAAGAAAGAAACGAACGCCGACGGGTCATAGCCGGCGCGGTACATATACTCGACGCCCAGATAGTCCGCTTCGGCTTCGAAGCCGCGGGAGAATCGGAGGAAAGTCATGGGGACTGCCAGGCCCATGCCTTCATATATCCCGTAACCGAGTGCGCCGCCCATGAAGATGGCTGGAATCGACGCCATCTGCAACAGGTTCAGACGGGTCATTTCGCGGCCGTAATGGCACGCCGCCACGTGGGCAATTTCGTGCGCCATAACGCCCGCCATTTCGGCTTCTTCATCGGCCGCCAGGATCAACCCCGAGTTCACATAAAAGAATCCGCCGGGAAGCGCCATGGCATTCACTACGTCGGAGTCGATCACCTTGATGGTGAACGGGACTTGCGCGTCTGAGTTTCGCACCAGGTTCTGGCCGATGCGGTTGACGTACTCCGTGACCACGGGATCGTTCATCAGCTTGATCTGGGATTCGATCTGTTGGGCATACACCCGGCCCCGTGCCACCTGGCCTTCCACAGAGTACCAATTTCCCACGCCACGTCCGCAACCTACATTGCGGTTCCCCACCGCGTCCACGTCGGTTTTGGAGCCGTCGTGCTTGATCTGGCTATCGTCCTGCGTGGGCAGGGCGGCCGGCGCCTGCGCGGGCGCGTTCTGCAAATCGCCTGACTTAGGCTGGTCTTTATCCTGATCCGAGACTTGCGCCAACGTCCAGGGCCCTGCGCTGAACGCCGCCAACGCCACCGAAATTGCCAACCAACGCGATTTCATGGGAACTCCTTTGGCCAACCTACTCTTAACCGACATTATACGCCCGGTCCGAACAGACCCATCCCAACTTATTCTCCCTGGTTAGACGCGCCCCCTCCGGCCCGGGTTATCCGGGCTGAGTCCGAGACGACTCGCTTCGCTCGCTGGACGGCCGAGGCGGCCGTCCCCCCACTAGCATCTCGGCGCCCTTGAATTCACGCCGCCCTTCGAGCCAACGCGTGGTGATCCCTTATTCTGCTTGAGGATTCCCTTGCCCAGTCGTAACATAGCGCCTTCCGTCTGCTGTTCCGTCGACTTGATTGGGAGGTGCTCTTGCTTGATCGCCGCCGCTTCCTTACCGCCACGATCGGCCTTGCTGCCGCCATGGCTTTCCGTGGCAATCTCATTGCCCAACTGGAAAATGCTCCCTCCACGCTTCCCGACCCGGCTCTCTTCGAAAAGAACGAAGACGCCTATTGGGCTGAGATGCGCAAGCAGTTCCTCATTCCCGCCGATGAGATCTACCTGAACAACGGCACCGTCGGCTCCAGTCCCGCCCCCGTGCTGCGCGCCGTCTTTGACGGCTATGCCACGACCGAGAAGATGGACCAGCAGGATCCGGAAGACTACCCCATCTGGGGATACGCCTCGTGGAACGAGTTTCGCGATCCTCTGGCTGACTTTGTGGGCTGCCATCGCGATGAAATTGCCTTGCTTCGTAATGCCACAGAGGCTAATAGCTATATTGCTAATGGCATCGACATGAAGCCGGGCGACGAAGTGCTGATGACCGACCAGGAGCATCCCGGGGGCGAGCATCCATGGAACCTTAAGGCCAAGCGCTACGGCATCGTGGTGAAGCGAGTCACACTGCCGCGTCCCGTGAAAGATGCCGCCCAGGTTCTCAATCTTTTCAACGACGCGATCACGCCCCGGACACGCGTCATTTTCTTCAGCCACATCACCACGTTTTCAGGTGTCGTTCTGCCGGCGAAGGAACTCAGCGCGTTGGCCCGGTCGAAGGGCATACTCTCTGCTGTTGACGGCGCCCACGTCGTAGGCATGATGCGGCTTACTGTTCACGATATCGGCTGCGACATGTATTCTTCGAGCCCGCACAAGTGGCTGCAAGCGCCCAAAGGTTCAGGCTTTCTCTACGTGCGCGACGAGGTCATCGACCGGCTTTGGAACACTATCGTCACGGAAGGCTGGAACGATCCCAAGCTGCGGGCCGAACGCTTCCAGCGTATCGGCAGCTCGAACGTGCCGGCGCTGTGGGGGCTGCGGGCGTCGATCAAACTTGCCAACGACATTGGCCTTGACCGCATCGAGCGCCGGCATCGCAAGCTCGCCGACTACATTCTCGGTGAGATGACAAAGCGTGGCGGCGAATCCTGGACTTCGCCTGACGCCGCGCTGCGCTGCGCCATCGTGTCGGTCAACGTGCCACCCGTCCCGCGCATGGATTTGGAGAACTGGATGTGGAAGACCCACAAGATCCGCATCCGCGGGGGCGACCCGAACAAGCTGCGCTTGTCTACTCCCTACTATCTGCAGAAGAAAGACATCGACCGGTTTCTGGAGAAGTTTGACGAGTATAAGCGGGAGAAGAAGCTGGCCTGAGATTTATAAGCGGTCATATACAGATGACCATGTATGCTATAATGTGTCCATGAAGACAATCGCAGCTGGTGAATTCAAGGCGCGCTGTCTCAGCCTGATGGATGATGTGCAGAGAACACGCGAGACTGTAGTCATCACAAAACGGGGAAAGCCTGTCGCCCGACTGGTGCCGGTGCCAGCAGGCAAGGACGACTTCATTGGCCGCCTAAAAGGTATGATTCGCATCGTGGGCGACATCGAATCTCCCGTAGTGCCGCCGGAAACGTGGAAATATTCCTGAATGGTATTGCTGGACACCCACGTTTTAGTATGGGCCGCCGACGCCTCGGACCATCTTTCGCGAACCGCCGCCTCGGAAATCCGCCGTGCGAGGCGCGACGGGGGGTTAGCAATTTCGGCGATCAGTCTCTGGGGGTTGGCCTTTCTATTTACGCGTGGAAGGATTCAAATGTACGGAACGGTCGAGTCCTCACTGCGCTTATTGATCGAGGGGGTCACTGTAATTCCGATCACACCAGAAATTGCTATACTCGCGTCGCAGTTTCCCGAGGACTATCCTGGTGACCCCGGTGATCGGTTGATTGGCGCGACCGCCCGCGCCGAGGGCATGACGCTAATCACGCGCGATGCGAACATCCGCAGAAGTCCGCTGATCAAGACTATGTGGTAAGTCCCACTTCCGACCAAGAGAAAAGAGGGCGCCCGCGCCCCACTCTCCTAGTCGTAATACTCCAGGCCCAGGTGCGTAATCAGTTCCTCGCCCTTCAAATGCCGCAGTGTGTTCTTCAGCTTCATTAGCTGGATGAACAGATCATGCTCGGGATAGAGTCCGGGCGCCGTCATGGGAGACTTAAAGTAGAAACTTAGCCACTCCTGGATACCCAGGCCGCGCAACTGCGAACAGCGTTTCGCCAGATCGACCAGGAGAACCAGGTCGAGCACGATCGGCGCCGCCAGGATCGAGTCGCGGCAGAGGAAATCGACCTTGATCTGCATGGGATAGCCCAGCCAGCCGAAGATATCGATGTTGTCCCAACCCTCTTTGTTATCACCGCGCGGCGGGTAATAGTTAATTCTTACCTTGTGATACATGTCGCCGTAGAGTTCGGGATAAAGATCGGGCTGGAGAATGTGCTCGAGCACCGAAAGCTTTGATTCTTCCTTGGTCTTGAACGAGCCCGGATCGTCCAGCACTTCGCCGTCGCGGTTGCCCAGGATGTTGGTGGAGAACCATCCGTTCAGGCCGAGCATGCGAGCTTTGAAGCCGGGGGCGAGGATTGTTTTCATCAGCGTCTGCCCGGTCTTGAAATCCTTGCCGCAGATCGGAGCTTCGTTCTGGCGCGAGAGTTCGAGCATGACCGGGAGATCGACCGTCAGGTTCGGCGCGCCGTTCGCGAATGGCACACCTTCCATCAATGAGGCGTAGGCATAGACCATTGAGGGTGCGATCATCTCGTTGTTCTCGCGCAGCGCTTTTTCGAACGACTTGACCGACTGGTGGGCTTCGCCCGCCGCGATGTAGGACTCGGTCGATCCGCACCACATGGTGATCAGGCGACTGGCGCCGCTGGTTTTCTTGAAGTCGCGGATGTCGTCGCGCAACTGCTCGGCAAGATCCATTTTCGTCTTGCCCTTCTTGACGTTCGGCCCGTCGATCTTCTTCACGTAGTTGTGATCGAATACCGCAGCGCGCGGCGTGACCGACGACAGGAAAGGCTTCAATTGGTCGAGCAGCCGCTGATCTAACACGCCCGCGTTCGACGCTGCTTCGTACATGTTGTCTTGGAAAATGTCCCAGCCAGTGAAGACCAGGTCGTCGAGCCCGGCCAGGGGCACAAACTCCTTGATCTTCGGCGAACGACCGTCGGTGCGCTTGCCCAGGCGCACGGTGCCCATCTGGGTGAGCGAGCCGATCGGCTTCGCCAGGCCCTTGCGAATCGCTTCCACGCCCGCGACAAAAGTTGTCGCCACCGCTCCCATGCCGGGGATCATTACCCCCAGCTTGCCTTTCGCGGGCTGGATTGTGCCGTTATGCCTGGAACCGCGCTGCGCCTTCCCTTCGGACTTCGCGTCGTTCTTCACTTCCATGCGCGGTGTCTTCGATGCCGCTTTTGCGGACTTGTTCCTTGTCGCCATATTTTGGCCGCTTCCTCAGTAAGAATCTGGATGGATGTGCAAACCTAGTATGTTCTCGTATTGGGTGGGAGTTTTGCAAACGGCCGCAGCTAAACGGGCGGAAAATCGGTTCAACGGCGTAGCTGCATCAGCGAGCGGAGAAGGTAATCCTCTGGAGTACTTCTGCTCATCGGCGATCCCTGCCGGCCGCTCGGGTTCGCCTTCGCGGGAGCGCCGAAGCGGCTGTCTCCACATGAGCCTCACAATGTTTCTACACTAGTCTGCACGCTGATGAGGCAGATGAAATTTTTGCGTTGGACTCTGGCGCTGGCTTCCTCCATAGTGGAATGACTTCGTAAACCAGCTCTGCAGCCGGTCGCGCGAAGCTGATGTTTGCCTGCCAGCCTTGCCGCGGTAGTGCAATTCTCCTGACCCTGTTGTTCTCCATCAATCTGAGCCCACGCCATTCGGCCTTGCGCCGGGAGTGTGCTCTTCAGACTAAAGAACAGGAGATACCATGAAATCGATTCGCAGATTTGCCTTCGCCGCTGTTTTAGCCTTGAGCGCTTTGAACTTCACACCCAGCCTGGCCTCTGCCCAGGAAGTGGCTGGCACTTTCACGCTGAGCCACGAAGTTCACTGGCAGAACGCCATCGTGGCCGCCGGAGAGTACCGGTTTACGGTTGGACCCGAGGGCCCCTGGGAGCTGCTCACGCTGCGCAAGGCCAGCGGAAGTGGAGCGGGCTTTATGCTGCTGGTGAACGACACCGACACCTCGCGGCCTTCGGACGTGAGCCGACTGGTCGTGGTCTCGAGAGCAAGCGGAACGTTTGTCAGTACGATGCAGCTTCCGCAGTTCGGAATCACGCTGCGCTTCGCAGTGCCGGCTGAAGGTCGTGAAGTGGCGCAAACGGTCGCAACCTCGACCGTAGCCGCCCGCTAGTTCTCTGCTGCCAAACCCCGAGGCCAGATGCCCAGAGTCTGCCCTCGGGCCTTCTTTGCGTTGTTTCGGATTCTCACGGGTCCCCTTGGGAAGAGCGTCCGTAGAGACGTTGCTTGCAACGTCTCTGCTGGCGGGTGGAGTGCGCCAGCCAGGTGTTGTGGGATGTACACTTGGAATGCGCCGGCGCCCCTCGCTTCCTCAGGCTAGTCTTGGCGACGGCGAGTTTCCCCTCACCTCGTCGCTCAGAACGATCGCTTCGGCAATTTCCTTCATCGCTTTGCGCTTCTGGCGGCTCTGGCGTTGCAGGGTCAGATAGGCTTGTTCTTCGCTTAGTCCAAGATCGCGCTGCAGGATTCCCTTGGCGCGCTCAACCACCTTGCGGGTCTGCAACTGTTCCGAAAGGTCGGAGTTGGCGTCCTCCAGCCGCGCCATTTCGATCTCGGCGCCAACCAGAAATCCGATGGTCGAGATCAGGCGGACTTCCCGCCGCCTGTAAACATGAGGCTGGCGATGCTGTAGGTTGATCACTCCCATCACGCGCCCTCGGCACATCAGAGGCACCGACAGAAATGCTTCGTAGGTATCTTCGGGAAGTTCGTGGAAGAACTGAAAGCGCGGATCGAGCGCCGCCTTTTCGGCTACTGCCACCGGCTCCTGATGTTCCGCTACCCATCCCGTAATGCCCTGGCCTACACGCAGTTTCAGGCGATCTACCACCTCGGGATGGGGATTCTTGGAGGCTCGCAGAACCAGATCGCCCCCCTCCAGCACATAGACCAGGCAGGAATCGCACTTCACCAGGGCAGAAGCAAAATCGACCACACGAATCAGGACTTCGCGGAAACCATCCGCTGTCGCCAGCCGGACGCCAATCTCGTGCAGCAAATCAACGTGTGAGTCCTCAACTGATATTAAGGGGTCCATAGCCTAAGAGTAGGGGCAAGCTCGGGCTGTGTCTAATTCCAAATTTCAATGAGAGCGATAAGGGATTTCCCGCACGATTGTTACGGTTCTTTTACATCTTTTGCGGAAGTGCCGCATCGCCGGACGGAGAACCATTTTGCATCGGCGCAGAAAGAAACCACCAGCGCCTCGCCGGAATCCTCGATCTGTGTTACAACCCTTGCGGACTAGTTCCCATGCCCGACAAAATTGCCATCATCACCGGTTCCTCCAGCGGGTTCGGATTGCTGACCTCGATCGAACTGGCGAAGGCCGGATTCCGCGTCGTGGCCACCATGCGAGACCTGGGCCGGCGCGAGCGCCTCGATCAGGCCGCGGCGGTGACGGGCGTTGGCGCCCAGCTCGACATTCGCGCCCTCGACGTCACCAACTTCGGTTCCCTTCCCGAGTTCGTTGATACCGTCGTCCGCGACTACGGCCGCCTCGATGTGCTGGTCAACAACGCTGGATTCGCCGTCGCCGGTTTTGCAGAGGATATCAAGCTGGAAGAACTTCGCTACCAGTTCGAGACCAATTTCTTCGGCGCAGTCGCCATGACCAAAGCTGCGCTGCCCACCATGCGCCGCCAGCGCTCCGGACACATCATCCAGGTATCGTCCATCGCCGGGCTGCACGGATCGGTCACGGTGAGCAGCTATTCCGCATCCAAGCACGCGCTTGAAGGCTGGAGCGAATCGTTGCGCATGGAAGTCAATTCATTGGGGATCAGGGTGGTGCTGGTTGAGCCCGGAGCTTTCCAGACCGACATCTGGACTCGCGGCGCAGTGATGGGGGAGAGGGCTACCGCGCAAGACTCTCCAAACATTCAGCGCAGCCTGCGCATGCGCGATCGCATCCAGAGCTTGCCAAAGCGCGACCCCATCGAAGTGGCGCGTCTGATCGCGACAGTCGCGCAAGATCCTAATCCGAAGCTGCGTTACCTGGTTGGCCGCGACGCGAAGATGCAGCTTGCTCTCAAGCGCATCCTGCCCTGGAAATGGCATGAGAAGGTTATCGCGAATTTCCTGAAGATCGATTGACCAGTACCGAGTAAGGGCGCTCGCAACTCGGTACTTGGTACTACTTCTCTAGCTCAACCGTCTTCACCGGCAAATCCCAATGCGCGTCTAAAATCTCGAAGCGACGCTGCTCTTCGCGCCGGAACGTTTCCTGATCGGGATACATCTGTTTTTGCAGCGCCGCTTCATCGAAGGGCTCGTTGGCTACGGTCGCATTCTTGAAGACGATGGTTACACGGAAGCCCCAACGCCCGTCTTCGGTAGTGTGATAGCGCGGCTGATCGACCCAGACTTTCGCGATCCGCCCCATTTCCGTTAGTGCGAGAACGCGAGACATTTGAATCGCGGAAGCCTCCTGTGGATACCAGCTAGTACACTAACAAAAAAGCGTCGAACGTCAATACGGATGGTTCGGTGGAGGGATGCCGATGCAGTTGGATGACGACGAGCAGCAGATCCTGAAGCTCTTCGAAGACGGCGACCGTGCGCTGATCGCTGCCGATGTTGCCGAACTCTCGCGCATCTTCGCCGATGACTACGTCCAATACGACGAGTTGGGAAAATCCTCCACCAAGGAGGATGTGATCAACAACCTCAAGTCCGGCGTGATCCGGTACGTGTCGATGACCTCCACTGGTCGCCGCATCCGCCTGCTTAGCGACGACTTGGCCATCGTCCACGGCTCGGAGGAAGACGATGTCGAGCAAGGTGGACAACGCTTCCCTGTAAGCTACGTCTACATGGACGTCGTGGTGAAACGCAATGGAAAGTGGCAGATTGCGGGATCGCAGTTGGCAAAGAGTCCCAGCGATTAGCAACGAGCCGGTTATTGACGGCCGACCGCTGACGCCTGACGGCTCATTCGATTCTGCCAGTGCGTCCAAACAAAATAGACCACGGCAGCCAACAGCGCTACTCCGATCACCGCATCGAACTTGTGGAAGTATTTTCCCAGTTCGCGCCAGTTCTGGCCCAGCTTCATGCCGAGATAGGCCAGGCCGAGGCACCAGGGCCACGATCCCAGAAACGTGTAGATGTGAAACCGTCCACGCGGCATGCGCGCTACTCCTGCCGGCAGCGCGATGAAGGTGCGAATCACCGGCAGGAGCCGCCCGATGAATACCGCCAGGTATCCCCAGCGCAGGAAGAAGCGGTCGGCCCAGTCGAGTTCGCGGTGGCCCATCAGGATCCAGCGGCCGTAGCGCTC
>OCZU010001415.1_pt1 | contig 15830 bp, 15 predicted proteins | sample 1539001 | NCBI WGS metagenome assembly OCZU01 (sample SAMEA3539306, study PRJEB22396) | soil metagenome | biome: tundra; feature: field; material: soil | place: USA | collected 2010-05 | depth 0.15 m | reverse complement strand
GCTCAAGCCGGTCGGTCAGGGCCGCCCCGGCGTGACCGGGCAGCAGCGCCGAGACGGTAGCCCCCGCCCGCCTGGCTGTGCCGCCGATCCGGTGCCGTACGGTCGCTTCCGGGTGGGCGGTCACGTTCTCGCGCGGCAATTCGGTCAGAACGCCGGTCGGGACGCCAAGGAAGGCGCAGACGCGGTCCAGCGTCCGCGCCGGGTCATCGATCATGGCGCGATACCGGAAAACCAGGATCTGCTCGCGAGGAAACCGCGAGTACAAGTGCTGCAGCTGCTCCCCGTATCTGCCCAGGGCGGTGTAGTGCCAGAAATCCGCCCAGCCGGCCGCGATCCGGCTCTCCTCCTGCTCACAGGCTTGCAGGAAGTCGTCGCACGGGTCCAGCCCCGCTGACCACAGGTGGGTCCAGTTCGAGTGCGCCCGCTCCACCGGATCACGGAGCACCACGATCAGCCGGGCATCGGGGACCATGTCCCTGATCCGCTGCTGCGCGGCCCGGCTGTACAGGTAGAACGGCGTCGACTCGCCCCGCAGCGCCCCAGCCGGCGCGGCGTCGAAGAGTGCCTCGTAGGCGGCCGGCTGCCAGATGTGCTCGCGGTACGTCTTGGCGTCGCCCGGACCGCCCTCGGCCGGCGGTGCCCCGTCGGTCAGGAAGAACTTGGGCTCCTTCACCGGCGACATGAACAGCGAAGGATGCCGGGCCAGCGCCGAGTGCAGGGCCGTAGTCCCTGCCTTGGGCACTCCGGCGATGAAAAAGTCTGGCATAGCCATAGCTGCTCTCCAGAGGCTCGGCCGCAAATGCTCTATTCCGATCAACTTAGTAGGATACATCACAAGCATCAAGCACTCGTGCGTACCCTGAGCCGCCGCAGCTACACACCCTGCAGGCTGGACCCGGCCTGGCAGCCAGCGGCGGCTCGCCGAGCGGAACGCCGCCGAGCAGCATCTGAGTGCCGGAAGGCGCACCATCATTAGCTTTAACGGGTTGCTCGGCCGACTCAGGATTCGGATCGCCAGCGCTCATCGGCGACTGCTCCTCATCTGGTCAGTTCGAGCCAGTCCCGCGACCGCGTGGACAATGTCAGTGCCTCACGCTAGCGTCCTGCACTGTAAATGGCGTCTGGAGACTGTGATGGTGGGGTCTGTGAGCACGTTCGAAGCTGCACTGAGCGCGACTCAAAGCGGGGCCGAGGCCACGCTCAAGTCCGCGGGCGGCGTGACCAGGGAGTTGCGCAAGGCCAGGGTGGCCGCAGCCGGAGGCCAGGTGCGCGAGCTGCGCCGGGCGCTAGATGCCGCGGCGGGAATGGCCACCGAACTAGCTGCGGCGCTCAACGACGGCCGGGCATCGTTCGACATCGATGAGACCGCATATATGGCGTCAGGTGAGTACGCCAAGGAGCTACTGGCCACGGCCGCCGAGCAGGGGGTGGCCATGTTTGAAGAAGACGAGCGGCTGCTCTGCTACCCGTCGCTGATCCGGGTAGTGCCTGGTGACGGTGTGATCGAAGTCGATCGACGACGCGAGCGCCGGCTGCGGCCCTCGGTCGTGGTCGGCCTGCTGGCCGCCGCGCAGCAGCGGCCGCCGCGGTTCCGCGCCGAGCCGTTCCTGGAGAGCCTGGCCAGGGGATATGAGCTGGTGATCGCACAAGCCGGTAGCAGGCCGGACGCCGTCACGCGGCTGACCGACATCTGGGCTGTCCTGACCCTGCTGCCGGGTCAGGGCAAGGACTACACGCGTCCGGAGTTTGCTCGTGACCTGTATTTGCTTGACCAGAGCGGAGTCCAGCGGACCAAGGGAGACCGAGGGCTGCGCTGGCACGCGAGCAGCGGGACTCGGATGGCGGGAGTCCTGACCACGGTCGCTCGTACCGGACAGCAGCAGCGCTACTGGGGCGTGTCCTTCACGGCACCGGAGCCGCAGTGAACGTGCCCAGCCAGACCACGCCGTACCCGCAGGCACCCAGCCAGACCACGCTGCCAAGCAGCGTGCTGGGCGGCGGTGTCCTGAAGGTCGACGACTATGCGGCGTTTCTGGCCAGCGAGTACCTGGCGAGCTACCTTCCATCCGGCGGGGCTGCGGTCAAGGTGGCTGTTGTCGGGGACAGCAGCGCAGCGGACCGGCTGGAGTCTGCGCTGGCCGCTGTCACGGCTGAGCACGGTGGCCTGTATGTCGGCCTCTCCGCGCAGTCGACCCGGGTGCACATGGTCGACCAGATCTTCTTTGCCGTGGCCCGTGCCGTCGACTGGGAAGGGCTGGCTGCGGCCAGTGTGCGTGCCGCCTATAAGGACGCGGCGTTCGGTGTCCCCGACGGCGTCGGGCTGACGGTGACGGAGGTCGCCAGGCACCACGACGTGGATAGCCGCGAACTCTACCGCAGTGTGCGCCGGCTGCTGGAGCGCGCGCTGCTGGGCAACCCGGTGCTCGCGGTCGAGATGAGCCGCGCGATCCTGCGGCTCGCGCAGGCCCAGCTTGGCCCGGGGGACGTCGACATCGCTGAGCACGACGCAGTGCTCAGCTGGCTGCGTGGCGAGCTTCGCTCCATCGGCGCGCTGCGGGCAGCTCTGATCTACAGCCGGATCGGCAGGCACAATGCGCGGCAGATGCTCACCTCGACAGCGGCGCTGCTGCTCGCCGCCGGTTACGGCGGCCTGGTTGTGCAGCTCGACTACGCCAGGATGGGCGAGGCACGCCGACCGCCCGCGCCGATCCGGTCGGGTTTCTACTATTCCAAGGCCGCGACGCTGGACGCCTATGAGGTAGTCCGTCAGTTCATCGACGCGACTGACGACCTGCGCGGCGTTCTCGTCCTCGCGGTGGTGCCGCCCCAGCTGATGACCGACGAGGTCCGCGGTCTTCCTGCCTATACGGCGCTGCAGCTCAGGGTCGCCGATGAAGTGCGGGACCGGCGGCGCGCTAACCCCTTCGCGGCTCTTGTCCGCCTGGAAGTTCGGCTGGAGGCAGTCTCGTGACCGCGACGATGACGGACGAGCTGGTGGCCAGGCGCCGGGCGGTGGAAGCGCTCCGCTCGGGCGTGCCGAGCTGGGACGCGGTTGCGGTCCTCGGCTCGGGCCAGCCGGCCGCGGAGGACCGGTTCACCGCGGCCCTTGAGCGGATGAGCGAGCCGGGAAGGTCCCAGGAGCCATCGGCTGGCTTGCTGCTCGGCGGCGGCTTCGGGGCTGGAAAGAGTCACCTGCTCACTCATCTCGGTCATCTCGCCATGTCGGCTGGCTTCGTGGTGAGCACCGTCGTGATCAGCAAGGAAACGCCGCTGCATGACCCGGTCAAGACCTTTCGTGCCGCGATCGCGAGCGCGCTGGACCCAGGTCGAGCACACGGCGTGCTCGCCGACTCAGCGGCATCGCTTGATCCCGACACGCCGCGCTACGCGGAGCTGAGCCGCTGGGTGAATTCCCCGGTCAGCGGGCTCGACGAGCGTTTCGCTGCGACCTTGCTCTGCCACGAGCGGCTTCGCGGCGGCGAGGTTCCTGGCAGCGACGAGACGGTCGACGCACTGGTGCGATTCTGGGGCGGCGAGCCGTTGCGGATGACTGACCTGCGCCGGACGCTCACCTCCGTCAATGCGGCGGGGCTGTACAACTTCACCCCGATCGCGGCTGCCGAGCTGGCTCGGCAGCGATTCCGGTTCGTTGCCCGGCTGCTGCGAGCCGCCGGGCAGGCCGGCTGGGTGATCCTCTTCGATGAGGTGGAACTCATCGGCCGGTACTCGGTGCTGCAGCGCGGACGTTCCTATGCCGAGCTCGGCCGATGGCTTGGCAGCGCGTCCGCCGATGCTGACACGCCGCTCGTCGCTGTCCTGGCGATGACCGACGATTTCGAGGCGGCTGTCCTGGCGGGCAAGGACGATCGCTCGCAGATCCCCGCGAAGCTGCGTGCGAAGCAGTCACCGCAGTGGGATGAGACGTGCGAGCTGGCGGAGGCCGGGATGCGCCACATCGAACGAGACATGCTCCTGCTCGAGTCGCCCGATGCCGCTGAGCTTGACCGTACCTATACCGCGCTGCGACAGCTTCACGCCGACGCCTTCGACTGGGTCCCTCCTGATGTCGCGGGCCTGGAGCGGCTTGGGGCCACCCGGATGCGGCAGTACGTGCGGGCCTGGATCAACGAATGGGACCTGATCCGGCTTGATCCGGAGTTCCGCCCGCAGACCGAGGCGGTCGACATCGCCAGTGACTACGGCGAAGATGAGGCTTTCGATGAAACGCCCGCCGGAGATCTTCATTTCTCGTTAGTTCCTGACGCCGAACTGTTAGGCGCAGGAAGCCCCGGGCCGGACCGCGCTAGCGGGCCGGACCGCCCTCACCCGGCTGACCGCGCTAGGGGGCCGGGCTGGATTGCAACGCCCCGGGTGGGAACTACACGGCCGGTGCCGGACATATAGAGGTGTGGGAATCGACTGGCGTCAGGCTGATGATCAGGAACTCTGGTCGCAGGCTGCCAATGAGAATGCGGGCCATGCATTTGGCGAGCTCTTCGAGCGCCATGCCGACCGGGTCTACGCGCACTGCTTTAGCCGGACTGGGTCGTGGTCGATGGCGGAGGACCTGACGTCGGCGGTGTTCCTTGAAGCGTGGCGGCGTCGCCGGGAGGTGCGGTTCAGCGGTGACTCGGTGCTGCCGTGGCTGCTCGCGGTGGCAAACAACGCGACCCGCAATGCTGAGCGGACGTTGCGCCGCCATCAGCGCCTGCTGGCGAAGCTGCCGCGCCCAGAAGAGGAGCCAGACGTCGCTGCAGATGCTGATGCACGAGTCGACCAGGAGCGGCTGGCGCGGCATCTGCTGTGCGCTATGGGCGGCCTACGCGAAGCCGAAAAAGAGGTGCTGGCCCTGTGCGACTGGGCCGGGCTGAGCTACGCGGAGGCTGCGGCGGCTCTGGGGGTGCCCGAGGGCACGATCCGATCCCGGCTCTCTCGTGCCCGCCAGCACCTGCGGAATCTTGCGGGCGGCGCGAGCGCACCAGCGCCGCGGCCATCCGCTGCACGTTCTTTACAGGAAGCTGGAGATCGACGATGAGCTACTTCAACCCGCATCGGATGCCGGAGCTGCCTGCCGGCCGGCGAACTGCTGCCCGGCTCCAGCTTGAGCAGGTCGTCGCGCGATCCGCGCAGTCAGCCAAGCGGAGTAAATCGGCGGTCATCGCGGCCGGAGCAGTGGCGGTCGTGGTCGGCACCGGCGCGGCGGCCTATGCGGTCGCCGGTGTCCAGCCGGTGACGGCCAAGACACAGGCCCGCTGCTACACCGTGGCTGATGCCGGAAGTAGCCGCTTTACCACGGTCGCTGCCGCGGGCAGGCCAGGCAGCAAGGCTCAGGTGCAGGACGCGCTCAGTATCTGCGCGGCAATGTTCAGGCAGGGCTTCCTGACTGCCGGCGGGCCGGGGATCAATAGGCACGCCGACGGTAAGCCCGATCATCCGGTACCCAGGCTGGCGGTCTGCACCATGCGCGATGGCAACGCTTCGGTGTTTCCTGGCAGCGCCTCTACCTGCGCCAGGCTCGGGCTGCCGGAAGCATCCAGGATGTAGCCGCAGCCGTCGGCTCACCCGCCGCACGGGGCAGCGGTACACCAGCTCTGCGAGGACGTCTGGTCGTTGAAGACCCCGAGGCTGGATGCTGATCCATTCCTCGCTATCGGGAAGGTCGGCGACCCGAAATTGTTGTTCCAGAAGAGAGTGGTCGCGCAGCCACTGGCGGCGGACACGGACGATACCGTGTCATTCCAGTTAGTAGGCATGGCCGATGCCAGGAAACTACCGCACTTGGAAGTTTGCGTCCAGGTGAGGGCAGGTCCACTAAAGTTGTTGTTCTCGTAATCGATGCTGAGCACGAATGTGGTCACCGGTGCCTGGGCTCCGGCATTGAGCTGGTCGGGGGTTACCGATCCAGGCTTAGCCGACGCTGCGAGGTGAACCCGGCCTTTCGTCGCCGCACTGATCGCACGGGCGAAGGTTGCGTAACATGTCGCGATAGGAATGCGCGACCTGCCGACCGGGACTGCCTGAGCGACGCAGTAGTGACCGGTCGAAGAGCTGGTCGTCCCGGTGGCGGCATTGGCGATCCCGCCGCTGGCGAATACTAGTCCGACAATAGAAACGAGCAGAAGCAGACGGCGCCTCATTGCATAGTTTCCTTTCCGGCTAAATGATCATCTCTGTCCCAGGGCCAGGGACCGGTGGCTCCGGTTGACCGCGGAGCCATGATCGATAAGCGCCGCGATGGCGGACGTAAGGATGCGATGGGGACTCCAGCTTGGTCTCAGGATTCCCGGCAGTCGTGCCTCGCCCGAGCCAGCGAGTAGCGCACCAGGCCATTATTAGCGGTGATGTACCTTTCTGTCAATGGTCGATATGCTATAGACCTTAAAAGGATCATGATAGTCAATTGTGACCAGACGGTGACTCGCGGCGACATCTGCTGAAGCACGCATTTTCATAGTGTAAAACCATAAGGGAAGGCGGATCGATTAGGCCCAATGCGCTTGCCCGGTAGCTGCGATGCCACCATTCGGCCACGTGGCGACGGGGCGGAGCGATCGTGTCGCCTGGCTCGCCTCCGATCCGGTGGCCGGGCCCGACCGGCTCCAGTCCGGCCAACTATGCTGGTCGACAGCGACGACGGAGGTCTCCGCGATGTCCTTCCATGGGTGGCCAGAAGAGGCCCTGGACTTCTACGAGGACCTGGAGGCCAACAACTCCAAGGCCTACTGGACCGCGCACAAGGCGATCTACGAGGCGAGCGTCCTTGGCCCGATGACCGAGCTCATGGACGAGCTGGCTCCTGACTTTGGCGAGGGGAAGATCTTCCGCCCGTACCGCGATGTCAGGTTCAGCAGGGATAAGTCGCCTTATAAGACCGCTATCGGCGCGGTCGTCGGGGATGGCTACATCCAGCTGTCGGCCAAGGGCCTCGCGGCCGGCAACGGGATGTACTCGATGGTGCCGGAGCAACTGGAGCGTTACCGGCAGGCGGTGGACAGGGATGGGAGCGGCACCGAACTGGCTGCCGTGATCAGCGCCGTCGAGCGGCACGAGATTGCTGTGCACGGGCACGAGGTCCTGAAGACCGCCCCCCGCGGCTATCCGGCGGACCATCGCAGGATCGGGCTCCTGCGCTATAAGGGCGTTGTCGCATGGCAGGAGTGGCCAGTCGAGCCGTGGCTCGCGACGCCCGACGCGAAGCGGCGCATCGTCGGATTCCTGGTCGCAACGCGACCGCTGGCCGACTGGCTGACCACACATGTCGGAGCCGGGTGAGGTGACTTAACCGCTGCGGAAGGTCCTGCTAGCGGTCAGGAGCATGCCGACCAGCTTCAGCGCGTGCCGTCCGGCTGGCAGTCCCAGCATGGACGGATCGATCACATAGCTGACCGAGCCGTGCGTGCTCGCATGCAGGACGATGATCTTCCGATTGTCGATGTACAGAGCGACTGGATGCAGGGGCAGGAAGCCACCAGCGAACAGGCGCCCGGTGTGACCGGCGCGGATGTCGCTCAGGGACAGCAGTATGTGGTGCTCCAGCTGGCTTAGCGCAACTGCCGCCCGGTGTCGTACGACGCGATCTTGATGCAGCGCCTCGGTGGCTGCCACCAGGCTCGGCACGAACGTGTTCGCCCTGATCGTCCCCCAGCCGGTGGCGACGTCGAAGCCCTTCCTGGCGGTGAAACCTTTGATGGCCACCTTGCCGTTCCGCACCACTGAGTTGTTTCCTCTGACGACGTCAGATATCCCGGCCTTAGCCCCGCGCGGGCCGAGAACGCCGTAGAGCACATTATTGATGGGCCCGATGTTCCTGCCGCGATTCAGCTGTGTTGCCAGGGCAAGCACGCCGGCCAGCAGCGGTCCGGCCTCGGACGTCCCGTCGGATGCGTCCATGGCGATGTCCGGGACCGAGCGCATGGCCGACCGGGTAATGGACTTCACGCCATTCTGGTAACCCGGCCTGGCAAATACTGCGGAGTACCCGGCGCCCTCGCCGAAGAGTCCCACGTTCCAGACCGGATCGGGGCCGATCCGCTTTCCCTTGAACGTGAAATTAGGGGTAGTGCCACCCACGGCGGTGATCCAGGGTGAGTCATCCCAGGCTGCCGTGGCGCGCGTATTGGTGGTGTCGCTGCACTGAGCGTTGGCCACGGCAAGATTCTGGGCAGCGTTGCAGTCCCCGGTACCGACCAGCACCGGAATACCTGCTGCGGCTGCGGCGAGCTCGCCTGGGTCCTGTGCGGTGATCTCTTCACGGCCGTGGCTGTAGGTGCTCTCGCCGGTCCCGTCGCTGATCGAGATGACGTTGGCCAGGTGGTGTCGGCTGATGTACTCCAGTGCCTGCATCATCTCCGGTGGCGCCACGTTGCTGGCAGCGTCATCGGTGATCTCGCTGTCAGCAGGCGTCACCGAGATCAGGATCTTGGCATACGGTGCGATCAGGTGCACCGACTGGACGTCAAGCTCCAGTTCGCCGATCCAGGCATCACATGATCCGTAGCTGCCGAGCTTGACCATGCCGGGCGGGCAGGTGGCGGGAAGCTTGTGATTGCCCGACGGGAAGATGGTCGTGATCTGCGGGTTCGGAAGGCCGTCGTGCTTGTCGACACTAGCGATGACCGCATTGATGTTCGGGTCGGCCCAGCCCTCGATCAGGGCGATCGTTGTCCCGGTCCCGTCGATTCCCTGCTTCCACAGGTCGCCGATCTGGTAATCGAAAATATCTGGCGCACCCGGGCTGACGTTGAGCTTCCGGTAGTCCGTCCGCATGAGCTTCAGCGCGGCGGTGAGTACCCGGATGCGATCTCGCTTCGATGGCTGCGGGGTAGCCGCATTTGCTGTCGCTGTGTAGCCGAGTGGCAGCAGAAATGACATCATCAGCGTGACGGTCAGTAGAATGAGGCCATTTCGGCTGCCCGTACTGGTCATACGGCTCCTCCGTCGCTAGCTGCCGGCCATCGAAGCGAGCGGATGAAACCCGGATCAGGGCCGCTTATTACCCATTGTTAGCGGGAGCAGTCGACAAACTGTCACATTAGGGCAACGATCGGGACACGGCGGGTCCATGGCACAGCCATGTGGGTCGAGCAGTCCGGTGCAGCCGGATACCACTCTGGTCGGGTTTCACCCGGTGGGTAGCCAGATTCCCGGCATTACCGCGGCTTGGTGATGCCGGTCAGCCGACCAGGGTCTTCACCGCGGCGGTGAGCTGGGCCAGGCCCTTCTTGGCGTCGGCGAAGAACATGGACGTCTTCGGATTGGTGTAAAGCTCATTGTCGATTCCGGCGTAGCCGTGACCCATGGATCGCTTGATCACGATGATGGACTTGGCCTGGTCGACGTCCAGGATCGGCATTCCCGATATCGCGGTGCCGGACCGGCGGGCAGCGGGGTTAGTGACATCGTTGGCACCGATTACCAGGGCCACGTCAGTCCGCCCGAACTCCCCGTTAATCTCGTCCATTTCCTTGAGCAGCGGGTACGGCACATTCGCCTCCGCGAGCAAGACATTCATGTGCCCAGGCATCCGGCCGGCCACCGGGTGAATCGCATAACTGACATCGACCCTGCGCGATTCGAGCAGGTCGGCCAGCGCCGCCACCTCATGCTGTGCCTGTGCCGCTGCCAGGCCGTAACCAGGCACGATGATGACCTTGGAGGCGTAGGCGAGCTGAATCGCGGCGTCGTCGGCGGCGATCGACTGAACGCCCGCACCGGCCACTCCGGCGATCGCGACGATGGCGTCTCCGGAGCCGAAGCCGCCGATCATGATGTTGCCGATCGAGCGGTTCATCGCGTCGGCCATCAGCTTGGTCAAGATGCCGCCAGATGCGCCGACGAGAGCGCCGGCGATGATCAGCGCGGTGTTGTTGATGACGAAACCGGCCATCGCGACGGCGGTGCCGGTAAAGGCGTTCAGCAGCGAGATGACGACCGGCATGTCAGCGCCGCCAATCGGCATGACCATGGAGACGCCGAAAATCAGCGCCGCGGCGATCACGACGCCCAGCAGGAGCAGGCTCGGGGCGGCGATCACGTAGCCGCCGACGCCTACCGCGGTCAGGACCAGCAGCAGGTTGACGATCCGGGCGCCGGGGAAGCTGACCGGCGCCGACGTGATGACGCCCTGCAGCTTTCCGGCCGCGATGATCGAGCCGGAGAACGTGACCGAGCCGATGATCACGTCAAGCAGGGTGGGGACAGACGTCGCGGCCGCGACGTGAGCGCCGAGCGTCATGTAGTCGCGGATCGCGACCAGCGCGGCGGCGCCGCCACCGACGGCGTTGAAGATGCTGACCAGCTGCGGCATGGCCGTCATCTTCACGGTCCTGGCCGTGTGCAGTCCGAGGCCGCCACCGACGAGCACTCCAGCCGCGATCACGATCCAGCCAGTCGGGCTGATCAGTCTGGTGTGAATGATCAGCACAGCGGTGACGACGACTGCGGCGGCCATGCCGACGACCGAGACCTGGTTGCCGCGCCGGGCGGTCGCCGGATTGTTCATCAGATGCAGACCGAGGATGAAGCAGGATGCTGCCGCAACGTAGACCAGCTGGATGATGGTATTAAAGGTGCCGCTCATGCCGCCTTGCCATTCGCGCTCGCGTTAGCCGGGGGAGTCGTCCGGCGCCGGAACATCTTCAGCATCCGGCCGGTGACCACATAGCCGCCGACCACGTTCATCGAGGCGAAGGCCGCGGCTACGAATGCCAGGATGTAGCCGACCAGGTTGTTGGCCGAGGCAGCGACCACCATCGCGCCGACCAGCACGATCCCGTGAATCGAGTTTGCCGCGGACATCAGCGGCGTGTGCAGGGTCGCCGGGACCTTGCTGATCACCTCGAAGCCGACCCACAGGCTGAGCACGAAAATGATGAAGTCAGTAAGCAGCACGGAGATATCTCCAGCTCAGTCAGCCGCGGCTGGCGGTTCGGCGAGGGCGGGGTGGACCACGCTGCCGTTGCGGGTCACGACAACGCCGGCGGCGAGCTCGTCCTCCATGTCGAGGGTGAGCACACCGTCCTTGACCAGGTAGAGCAGCAGCGAGCTGATGTTGCGCGCATACATGGCTGACGCTGCCGCCGCCATCGTCGACGGCAGGTTCTGTGCTCCGATGATTGTGACGCCGTTCTCGGTGATGATCGTCTCGCCGGGCACTGAGCCTTCGACGTTGCCACCGAGGGCGCTGGCTCCGATGTCCACGACTACCGATCCGGCCGCCATCGCCTTCAGCGCATCGCCGGTGACCAGCAGCGGCGGCCGCCGTCCCGGCACCTGAGCGGTAGTGATCACCACGTCGTGCCTGGCGATGTGGCCAGCGAGCTCAGCCTGCTGAGCCGCCCGCTCGGAATCGGTCAGCGCACGAGCGTAGCCGCCGGAACCGGCTGCCGGACCGACAGAGGTCAGCTCGATGAACGTGCCGCCCAGCGAGGAGACCTCAGTCTTAGTCTCCGGCCGCACGTCATAGGCGCTGACAACGGCGCCAAGCCGGCGAGCGGTTCCGATGGCCTGCAGGCCAGCCACGCCGGTGCCCAGGATCAGCACCTTGGCGGGCCGGGCCGTCCCGGCCGCAGTGATCAGCAGCGGGAAGAACCGGCCGAAAGCCGCGGCCGCGATCAGGACGGCTTTGTAGCCGGCGATATTGGCCTGCGAGGACAGCGCGTCCATCGGCTGCGCACGCGACAGCGTCCGCGGGATCAGGTCGAGACTGACCGCCGTGGCTCCGGTCGCGGCCAGTTGCCCCGCCAGCTCCGGGCTGGTCAGGGGAGTGAGCAGGCCGAAGACCGCTTGCCCCGAGCGCAGCCTGCCGATCTGCTCGGCATCGGGACGTCCGACCATCAAGATTACGTCGGCGGCGCTGACCTGGTCGGCTGTCACGATGCTGGCGCCGGCCTCGGAAAAGGACTCATCGGAAAAATAGGCACCGTCCCCGGCCCCGGTCTCGATCAGGACCTCAAGTCCGGCGGCTCGCAGCTTCACCACCGCCTCAGGGACAAGCGCCACCCGGCGCTCTGCTGGCCCGGTCTCCTTGACCACGGCTACCTTCACAGGGGTGACCTCCGGGCGGGTTCACGCTAGGGGGAGGGCTGCGCCAGATTCCGGCCACGCCAGCGGCAGTTTCCCAAGTATGGACCTTACCGCCTGAGCAGGAGGGATCGGCTTGCGGGCCAGCTGCTGGCGGGCTAACCGCTGGCGGGCAGTGGCTAGCGGGTGGCCTCGGTTCCGAGTCTGCCGGGCCATTTGGGAGAATAGATTCCGATGACGAAACCTGAGCCGCAAGAGGCAAAGCCCGGAGCGCGGGTCGTCGGCAGCGACTTGCTGGCTAGCCGGCTGCTCGCCGCGCAGCGTCTCATCACGACGCTGAATGTCGATTCTGATGTACGCGGGCGACTGCAGCTTCGCCTTATGGCCATTTGTACGGCTCTAAAGGTACCGGGCGCGAGCAAGGCCCGTGGTAGCTGGCGGCTGGACCGGCTCATCGCGGCAGCCGAGCATGCTCGGGGTAGCAATGACAGCCGATCAGGGTAATCGCTGGATCGGGCGCCTCATTCTTGCCGACGGGGAGTCGACAGGCACCTTTTATTACTGAATCGCACGCAGTTTCGGTAACGACACGCCCGCATTTATTGCCCAGATGATTGTGCCGGGCCGCTGCATCGCCTAATTTCAAGCAGGTCAGAGGTCGCGAACCCCGGCTGCTTCGGTTGTTTGGTCCGGGTGACCTCCCGTTGGGGGACCGCAGGAGTGAGGAAATGAACAAGCGTGACCTGATCGATGCGATTTCGGGCCGGTTGGGAGACAAGAAGACCGCAACTGAGGCCGTAAACGCAGTTCTAGACACCATCCAGTCGACCGTTGCCAAGGGCGACAAAGTGGCAATCACCGGATTCGGCGTATTCGAAAAGGCCGACAGGCCGGCCCGTACCGCGCGTAATCCAGCCACCGGCGCGTCCATCAAGGTTCCCAAGTCCGCGGTCCCCAAGTTCCGGGCCGGCGCCGACTTCAAGGCCCTTGTTAATGGTGACAAGAAGAAGGTCGCTGCCGCCGGCAAGAGATAAAGGCAGCGCACGAAAGTGACGGCGGACGGCGCATATCGCCGTCCGCCGTCAGCTCGGCCCGCGCGCCCGCACGCCGACCGGCCTGGCTAGCGCAGGCCCGTGGGGCGGGCCAGGGCAGTTTGCAGCAGCCGGTCAATCAGCTGCGGAAACGGCAGCCCGGTCGCCTCCCACATCCTCTGGAAGTACGAGGTCGGTGACATGCCCGGGAACGTGTTGATCTCATTCAGCAGGATCCGGCGGTCCGGAGTGTAGAAGAAGTCCACCCTGGCTAGGCCCTCACCGGATACGGCGGTGAACGCCCTCGCGGCAAGCTTTCTGATCTGCTCGGAATCCTGGGCCGGGATCGGTGCCGGAATCAGCATGCCGCTGGCCTGATCCAGGTACTTGGCCTCGAAGTCGTAGAACTCCTCACCGCCAGCTAGCTGCAGTTCGCCCGGCAGGCTCGTGTCCGGTGGTGCGCCATCGATGCCCTGCAGGACGGCAACCTCGATCTCACGCCCGCCAATGGCGGTCTCGACGAGCACCTTGGGGTCGTATTCGCGAGCCAGCTCAATCGCCGCCGCGAGCTCACCGGCGTGGCGCGCCTTAGAGGTGCCCAGGCTAGAGCCGCCTCTGGCCGGCTTGACGAACAACGGCCAGCCGAGTGCCGCGATCTCCCCGGCCACCCGTCGCTGGTCGGCAGCGAGTTGAGTGCTAATCCGCGTCGGCCAGTCGTGCTCGCGTACTACGACGTGCGGGCCAACCGGCAGCCCCCGCGCCTGGAAGATGAGCTTCATGTATTCCTTGTCCATGCTGACCGCACTGGCCAGCACGCCGGCGCCCACATAGGGAACCCCGGCCATCTCAAGCAGACCCTGAATGGTGCCGTCCTCGCCGTAAGGGCCGTGCAGGATGGGCAGCACCAGGTCCACGTCGCCGAGGACATGCGGGATGTGGCCCGGCGCGCTGACCACGACCGCGGAGTCGCCGTGGTAGGCCCAGGGCACGACATGGGCGTCGGGCTTGGCGACCGACTCGACGCTCGGTAGCCCGCCGCCGCTGATGGCGAGCTTCGCTGGGTCGTCGGTCACCTGCAGCCAGGTTCCCTCCGTGGTGATGCCGATCGGGATGACGTCGTACTTGTCCCGGTCGATCGCTTGCAGCACGTTGCCGCCGCCCAGACAGGAGATGGCGTGCTCAGGGCCCCTGCCGCCGAACACGACCGCGATCCTGATCTTGCGTCCGCCGTCCACGATTCCTCCCGTATCCCGGTTGTTCTCTGGAGCTATCCGGTTGCTGCTGCTAGCTTGCTGACTCCGGTCCCCTAGCCACCTGGCCCCTGCTAACCGCCGAGTGAGTCCAGGGCAGCGATCGCGTCTGCGAGCAGATCCTCGCCGTCCTCAAGCCCGATCGAGAACCGCACCGAGCCGGGGTCGATACCTGCCGCCGCCAGCGCGGCAGCGTCCATTTGCCGGTGAGTAGTCGACGGTACGTGGCTGACCTTGGTATGCGTACCGCCGAGCGATGTGGCGATTCTGGCCAGCCGCAGCCGGTCGGCGAACGCCATCCCCGCATCATGTCCGCCGTAGGGTGCGACGGTTACGATGGCGCCGAACCTGGTCCCTTCCGGCCCGGCGTCGAACTGGCGGCGCGCCAGCTCGTGGCCCTTGTGCTGGGTGAGTCCCGGGTAGTAGACCGTACGTACTGCCGGATGCCTCGCCACGCTGGCAGCGAGCAGCTGAGCGGTGGCGCACTGCCGGCGGACCCGGAGCGGCAGTGTCTCTAGCCCCCGACGCAGCAGGTACGCCTCATCGGGCGCTAGCGATCCGCCGGTGTCGATCCGAAGCTGGCGGATCGCCTTGATCAGCTCCGGATGGCCAGTGACGACACCTCCGGTGACGTCGGAGTGGCCACCGAAATATTTGGTCGCGGAGTGCAGGACCAGGTCAGCTCCGTGTTCAAGAGGTCGGCAGATGATCGGCGGTGCGAGCGTGGAATCCACTACCAGCAGGGCGCCGGCCTCGTGGGCCAGCCTGGCCAGCCCGGCCAGGTCTGCCACGGCGACTGTCGGATTCGCGAGCGTCTCCGCGTAGACGACCGAGGTAGTCGGCCGCAGCGCCGCCCGGACCTGGCCGAGATCGGTCATATCAACGAAGTCGGTCTGGACGCCAAAGTTCGATGCCACATGCCGCAGGAAGCTGTAGCTACCCCCGTAGATCGCGGTCGGGGCGACCACATGCGCGCCTGCCCTGGTGAACGTCCAGAAGACAGTTGATATCGCGGCCATGCCTGAGGAGAACGCCTGGGACGCGACCTGGTAGTTCAGGTTGATGCCCTCAAGCGCTGCCACGGCCGAGCTGAACGCTTCTACCGTCGGGTTATCGATCCGGCTGTAACTGAAGCCAGGGGCTTTGTCGGCCAGGATGGCGGCGTACTCGGCTCCGGAACTGAACGCGAACGCCGCCGTTCGATAGATCGGCGTAGCTAGCGGCTGCTGGGAGGGTATGGGCGGCGCCGGCAGGTGCACCGCCCTGGTGTTCTCTCCGAGCCGCCGCGGCTGGTCGGCCGGGCGTGGTGGCTCAGCCGGGCGTGGTGGCTCGGCGGACCCAAGCGGCTCAGGGGGGCGCAGTAGCTCAGCGGAGCGTAGGGGATCAACGGCAGGCAGTGACTGGGCGGGAGCCAGCGAGCCGACAGGCGGTGATTGAGCCGGCCGGCGTGGCTCAGCCGGATAGTGTGCCGCGATCGGGCGCTGCGGCGCGGCCGACTGCAGTTGATCGGAACTGCGCGGCGGCTCAA
>OCZU010001414.1_pt1 | contig 15831 bp, 18 predicted proteins | sample 1539001 | NCBI WGS metagenome assembly OCZU01 (sample SAMEA3539306, study PRJEB22396) | soil metagenome | biome: tundra; feature: field; material: soil | place: USA | collected 2010-05 | depth 0.15 m | reverse complement strand
TCGAATATCTCAATTCTATTCATCCCCTTTCTCAGTCCACCCTGGAATACCTTGCCGATAACTTACAGGAAATTGAGGTCCCCAAAAAGAAATTTTTGCTCAGCCAAGGCTGCATATGTCATAGCATCTATTTCGTAAAAAAAGGATTACTAAGGTGCTTCCATATTAAAAATGAAATAGAAATAAATTCCTGGTTTATGAAAGAAAACGATGTAATCATTGCTACAGCATAATAGAAGAGAAACAGATCTAATCACAATAGTTTGGTAGAATATTACAGAATGTGTGAATAATGTAATTTCTTTTAAAAGTTATGTAACACGTTTTTTTTAAAGATGCAGACCTTTACGGGATATTTTAAAATTAATTCTATAAATTTTTAATATTAAAACTTAAATTATGAAAAAACAAACCGTTAACAATGTGCTGCTTTTTGTTTTACTTACTACCTTTTCCGGATGTCAGATAATCGGAGATATCTTTAAAACAGGAGTTGGAGTTGGAATATTTATTGTAGTAATTATAATTGTGATAGTAGGGGCTATTGTTAGTAGATCAGGAAAAGGGAGCGAAAAATAACATAAACTTTCTGGTGGGGTAAATATTGTAAAGAGTTAATAAAGTTTAGGTATGGATAAAATAGTACAAGAAATAATTGACTTACCAAAACAAAAAATAAAATCTATTATAAAAGATCCTGAAAAATCTGCGGAAGCAGTTCACTTGGTATATGTGCATGATACACAGCCAGGCATCGGTCGTATTAAAAAAGGGAAACGATATGATTACATTGCCAACTGTAAAAAGATTCGGGATAAAGACGAATTGCAAAGGATAAAATGCCTGGTAATACCTCCAGCATGGGAAAATTTTTGGATATGTATACTGGCTAATGGTCAATTACAAGCAACTGGGTTGGATGTAAAAAAACGTAAACAATATAAATATCATTCACTGTGGAATTCACTTCGCAATCATACTAAATTTTATAGTCTGCATGAATTTGGAAAAGTATTGCCAGCTATCCGCTTGCAACTTGAAAAGGATCTTTCTTTACACGGGCTGCCTTTAGAAAAGTTATTGGCGACTATTGTAAGCCTGATGGAACGCACAAACATCCGTGTTGGAAATAACTTCTATGAAAAACTATATGGTTCTTTCGGGTTAACTACTTTGAAAAATAGGCATGTAACTATTAATGGTAACCATCTGACTTTTTCATTTAAAGGCAAAAAAGGTATTGAACATAATATCCGAATTCAAAATAAAAAACTTTCTGATATTATAAGAAAATGCCGTGATATTCCAGGTAAGGAATTATTTCAATATTATAAAGAAGATGGTACTCATCATGCCATAGATTCCGGGATGGTGAATGATTATATCAGAAAAATTTCCCTTACAGATTTTACAGCTAAGGATTTCCGTACATGGTCAGGAACGATACATGCTTTTATTGCATTCACAGAACTGGGCTCTTTTGAAACGACTACAGAAGCCAAGAAAAAAATAGTAGAAGCGCTTGATATTGTTTCTGGTCATTTGGGTAATACAAGAACAGTTTGCAAAAAATATTATGTACATCCGCTGATACTGGATCTTTATGAAAATAAATCACTGGAAAAATATATAAAGCAATTAGAAAGCATCTCCTCAGATGATAATAAGGCAGCTCTTACGGCAGAAGAGAAGATTGTAATGAAAATATTAGAATCACAATAAAAAAACATGCATTGGCTCTAACTATAAACAGGGAGGTATTGTAAAAGAATAACCTTCAAATATGAACTAAATTAGCATATTGGGAATTATAGCTATCATTTGTTCAGCAGCTTTTTTATTGCTATATTTAGTAATGATTAAAGTATAATAGAAGCGCAATATATCATTGTTATGTTATCTGTCTTGTTTATCAATTCGGTCTTCTAAAAAAATAAAAATTATAAACTTATGTAAGCAGGGTAATTTTACACGTGTGATGAATTAAATCTTTGTCCTTATGAATGATTTAAAAACAACTTAACAATGAAAGTAAGCAAGGACAATCCTAAAATAACCAATCCTGTTATTAAATCTCCCAATCTATTCCCTGTAGTAGGAATTGGTGCCTCGGCAGGCGCAGCACGGCTTAGCTTCCTTTGGCCGCAGGCGCTTTTACCATAAAACAATTTTTAAAACACAAAGTCAATAGTGTTTATTTTGAGTTGTGGATTTATGTAGATGAGCTTAATATTTGTTCCATTTAATATTGTAAATGAATGTTTTTGGGAACAAGAAAGTTCGTACATTTAAAAGTTAGCGGTCATTGTAGGGCGACACTTCACGAACGCAATGTGTGAATGATGTAATTCTTTCCCCAAATTGTATAACACTTCGTAAGATTTAAGGCATAATCTTTACGGAACGATTATTGTTTCTAATTTTTAAAAAAAATAAGATGAAAAATACATTAATAGCTGAAACATCAGTAAGCGTTGACACCACTCCTGCACAAGTTTGGAAAGTATTAACAACACCCAAGTTGATAAAAAAATATTTAATGGGAACAGATGTTACCTCCGATTGGAAAGAAGGCAGTACAATTACTTATAATGGTGAATACGAAGGAAAAAAGTACCACGATAAAGGAGTAATCAAAAAAATAGATCCTGAAAAAATATTGCAAAGTACTTATTTGAGTTCTATGTCGGGAAAAGAAGATAAGCCAGAGAATTATAATCTCGTTACTTACAAAATAACAAAACGAGACGACAAAACTGTCATAACTCTTACTCAAGATAATAACGCTACAGAAAAAGAAAAGGAACATTCAACGGAAAATTGGAAAGCGGTATTAAAGAAATTAAAGGAAGTAGCTGAAAGCGAAAAGAAATAAAAATATTTCCGACAAGACTGATTTTTCGACTCACAAATACGGCTAACATTGTTCCAAAATTCATCGTATTTGCTAACTTGACACTATAACCGTTTGACCCAGAAGAACAACGAACTGCTAACATCGGCTTCAAGCAATTGGGGCTGGATGAATATATTTTTCATCTACAGTACAAATCCCAGCTTCAGCTTCAGGGCGACTTCAAATTTTCTTTTATAATTTCATAATAGTCTATATATTGTTTCCATCTCGAAATTAAAAATTCACGATTACTACCTAACAAATCGTCTACGACCATCGCAAATTTAAAATCTAAAATATCATCTACAATTTGCCCGTATGTTTCTGCTGAATTTTTTGAAAAATCTGTCATAGTAAGGTTTTGTCAAAGGTGACGTTCAACACATAGAAAAGTATCCGAAAAGCCCCTTAAAAAAATCCCGTAATTAAAATTAGCTTACGGGGCTTTGCAGTATACTTTTGAGTTGACTGATGTCGCCGTAAAGTTCGTTATTAAATGCAAAGTATCAGCCCGCTTTTCTATATGGTTGTTAAGTTAAAATGTTGTTTTTGATGTAAACAGCCTCTTTTTTTTCCTATTTCTTATAGTCACCGACACTTGATGATTTAAAATTAGGATTTTATAGATTGTATAAACTGAATATAAGAACTGAAATCCGACTCCCCTGATGTTGGTAACTCCCCCGGTTCTTTTTTTAACAATGCTCTCCATGGCATCATCGAATCTCTGAATATTGTCATCAGAAACCGGATCACTTTAGGGGGGCTTATTTTCTTTTTATTTCTCTTCATTATTACTCAGGCGAAGTTATTGTTTCTTTGAGACAGGATAACTGGATATCATAAATTTGTACTGACGGCACTCAATGAACCGTGAAATAAATAAAATCTTTTCCATGCCTGTAAAAATTTCAGATTTTAGAATTAGTCCCAATTTCAAATCGTCTAAATGGAACGAGCTCGATTTGAGAGCAAAGGATTCTCTGGATTGGAAAGTTGCCGTTGATATTTTTGAAGACAGGATCGAAGGAAGATTCTTAAAGCAGATTGAAATACTTGCCAATAAAAGCGATCGGAAGATCAGAGAATTTTCAGGCTTTGCGATAATGGCGCTCGATTGTCTTTTGATCGAGACACTTCAACAATTCCACAGAGGCTCTAAAAGAACAGGAAAGGATCAGGATGATGTGATGTTTCATGATTTTTTTCAAAGAGCTCCTGAATTTTCTACATATTTTGATACGCTTGCAAAATCAAATGTTTTTTACAATCAGATTCGCTGTGGCATACTGCATCAAGCCCAAACGAAGGAAAAATCGACCATTCATATAGGGTATGGCAGCCCGTTGGCGTCATGGGTTGATATTGCTGATCCGTCGCAAGGGATCTCTATAAACAGGTTGTTATTTCACAAAGCAGTCTTGGGGGTGTATGCATCATATATCGCTCAATTACGTGGTAATAACCGTTTAAATCTCAGGCGCAAGTTTGAAAAAAAGATGAATATGATCGCCTCCCAAAGCTGATCAGCAGATTATCCCTCTTGTTTTCCATAATTCTATCGTATAAGCCTTAAAATTGAGCTTTTTCGTACTCTGCCGTATTTTTTCGTATATTTGCGTATCAAATCGTATATAGATGCTGTACAAATTTAAAATGGATCTGAACTGGGGGCTCACCATTAACCTGTCACAGATCGACAGTTTCGGGGGCGCCTGGTCATTTATTGAAAAAAGAGAAGGACATACACTTAAGCAATTGAAATCAATTGCAACAGTCCGGAGTATCGGTGCTTCAACAAGGATTGAGGGGGCTAAAATGACAGATGACGAGGTGGAAGTATTGATAAAAAATCTAGAGATCAGTAAACTAAAAGAAAGGGACCAGCAGGAAGTTGCTGGATATTTTGGTGTAATGGATATTATCTCCGATTCGTTCCGTGACATTGAAATTTCTGCAAACAACATAAAGCATCTTCATAATCAACTGATGAAGTATAGTGCTAAAGATGAATGGCATAAAGGAGACTATAAACAGCAAAGTAACGAGGTGGAAGCCACCCGCGCTGACGGAAGCAAATACACAATTTTTAAAACAACGGAACCGGGCGTATCAACAGATGATGCCATGAACAGTATAATAGATTGGTACAATAATGATAAGGAGGTACACCCGATTGTGCGCTCCGCTGTACTTCTTTACGAGTTCCTGAGCATTCACCCCTTCCAGGATGGTAATGGAAGATTGAGCAGGTTACTGGCAAATTTGTTACTCCTTAAACATGGTTATTCCTGGATAGAGTATGTGAGTTTTGAGCATGAGATCGAAAACAGAAAAGTAGAATACTATAAAGTCCTGATGGATTGTCAACGGCAAAGGCCCCGCGAAGATGTCAGTGAGTGGATTCTGTTTTTTCTTGATTGTCTTTCCAACATACAAACTCAGCTAAAAAGAAAAATGGAGGCGTATAACAATAATGCTACGATATCACCAAGAGAGAAAAAGATATATGAGGTTATAGAAAATCGTCCCGGCATAAAATCGGGGGAGGTATCCGAAAAATTAAATATACCCCTGCCTACAGTTAAAAAAATAATCTCAGAAATGGTCAGTGCTAAACTGCTGGTGAGACATGGAACAGGGGCAGGTACAAACTATGTAGTTGAACCGGCAGTACCTGTAAAGAAGGATCTTATAATGAAATTTGATAAGGAGTCATGGCGGAAAGAGTTCCAGCTAATGGATCCAAGAGCTGTGGTAGAGGTAAAAAAAATTATTCTGACACCTACATTTGACTGGATCCGCCCGGATGATTGGGCAACCCGGCTCGCAAAACAGGGATTATATCTCGAGATAACCTGTTACAACAGCAAAGGCGCCAGTTTTCAGCAGAGCTTTGCAATATCATCTTACAATAACCCTCATTATTATCAGCCCGTTTTTACATTGAGCAACCCGATAGTGATTCCCGCTGCATTGATTGATCGTGATCTCAACAATTACGAATATCCTATCAATATTGTTATCGAGCTTAAAAGTTCGGCGGTAGAATTAGATTTTGAAGTACTGCTTGTCTACGATGAGGCAGGCAGGTAAAATTAATTATTATGAGTACAGAAAGTAATGTTTTTTCACAAGGAGGCGGCGGAACGCGTTTTGAATTTGATACGCAAACGGCGTTCATGGTAATGATGCTTATTGGAGCGTTTATCCCAGGAGGTGAGGAAGATCGAATAATCAGATTGCGCCAACAAAGCGGCGGAATCAGAACGCTTGTAGAGCCTGAAGCAAATGCGGGAACTTCAGTGTAAATCGTTTATTTAAACAACTTGTCAAATAAATACCTTATCTTAAAATATGATAAAGAACTATCCTTTTTATTTTAAAAGCACCGTTATATTATTAGGGTTCATACTTCTTGTATATGCCTTATTTAATCTGCGGGAGATAATGGTTCCACTGGCATTTTCATTGCTACTTGCCATTTTATTAAATCCACTCGCTAACTGGTTTCAACGAAAAAAAATACCCCGGATTTTATCTATTGCCTTATCTATGTTGATTGCGCTTGTTGTAACGGTAGCTCTTCTTTATTTTATTGCTTCGCAGATTGTAAGCTTTGGAACTGAACTTCCTTTATTGAAAAAGAAATTTGTCGAATTGTTTTTTAAATTCCAGCAGGTAATCCAAAATAGTGTAGGCTTACCCGTTCAAAAACAACAGCAGTTGCTCAATAATATAAAGGCTAATTTAAAACCTTTTATTGGCTCAGCTATTGGAACGGTATTAGGCTCAATAGCTATCTCTATTTTATTGCCGGTTTATACATTTCTATTTCTTTTTTACAAAAATCTTATTTTGAATTTCCTTTTTGAATTTTTTCCTGATAAAAATTCAAATAAAGTAGGCATAGTATTACATCAAACAAAAAAAGCTATACAAAGTTACATGGTAGGTTTATTGCTGGAGGGATTGATTGTAGCGATATTGAACTCTGGAGCATTGCTGCTATTAGGAGTTAAATATGCCATTTTATTTGGCGTTATAGGAGCAATACTAAATGTCTTGCCATATATAGGAGGTATACTCGCTATTTTATTTCCTGTTATTATAGCTACTATAACAAAAGATGGTTTTAATACACAACTTGGTATTATAATAGCATATATAGTTATCCAATTTATTGATAATCACTTTTTGATACCGGTTATTGTATCCTCACGAGTAAGAATTAATGCTTTAATCTCTATTGTTATTGTTTTATTGGGCGGCGAATTATGGGGTATATCTGGAATGTTTTTATCAATTCCTTTTATCGGTGTACTAAAGATTGTATTTGATAGAATTCCTGAGATGCGACCCTGGGGAAAATTACTTGGCGACGAAATTCCAACCCGGCGTAAAGGGAAAAGGGCTTAAATATTCAAAATAAAATGAGTAGATACGAAAAATAGAAAGTAAGAAATAATTCTAAATAGTAGAAAAGTTATATTCTATAATCCTTTCAAAGGACTATTCATTTATGTAAAGTTATTGTCAGGCAAGAAATATACCTACTATATCCGGATTACTTTTTTTGTAATCAACTTTAGTTTTTGGTTTCTAGAACTTTTAAGATTTTAAGCATTATTTTATTTTGATTTTCCAGATGTAATAAAATGGTTTCATTTTCCAGTGCTGCCTGAATATTTTGCCCAAGCATTATCAGTGGCATTAAAAATAACTGTATCATTTTTGATATAAACAGCCAAAGAACGAAGGCAGCGTAAGGATCAAAACGTAATTGTTTAGAAACAAGCATATTCCAGCTTAACCATAGGGCTTTCCAAATAAATATTATAAGAAAAAATCCCATGCTGCCTACTTACTCAGTAATCCAAATAGCAAACCTGCCGAGCACTGAAGTGCTTTTTTGGTCTTTTTGAATTTTCTTTAAAATCTGTTTTCTTTTTTTCATCAGCTATTCTATTGAGATTAGTGTATTATCTTCCATACAATTTAAAATTAATCAATGTTTCCTACTATGATTGCTATTAATAAAAATTTCATAATTATGGTTTTTAAGAACAGTAAAGGTGCGATTCCTTTTACAAATTAGTATTACACAATTATTTAAATAAATTATATCATTCACATATTTTAGAATGTGTGTTGTATCTCTAGTCCATTGTTTAAGTATTCAATTCGTTTTAGAATATACCATAAAAACAATTATAAAATTATTTTTATAGAGAGTAACAATGTAAATAAAATAAAAAAGGGATCAGTATAAAAATACAGTCCGCTTTAAAATCCTATATCCTTGAAAAACATATGCTATAAGAAGTAACTATAAAGACAGTAGAACAGGAAACAGGCATTCAATCTATTCAGGGAAACGAAGGGAAATAATAAAGAATATTCATAGTCACGAGACTATTAAAGATTAAATACGATCAAAAGAAAAAATATTCTCCTCTCTCTTTTTTTCCAGCAATTATGTCAGAAATTATTTCTGCAGCCAATAAACTAAAGATGATTCCATTTCCTCCCGATTTTTTATTATAAAGCTAACTGTTTATTCCTCCCCAACGAGTCTCCTTGCCAATGAGCAATTCAAAATGTTTTCTACTGTTATCAAAAGCGGATATGAAGACTAAATAAATTTTAAAAGTCGTGGCACGAATTTTTAATTAGCTTTTGTAAAGTGCATAAATCAAAAAGCGTGAATCATGTAACTTATTTCAGAAATTGTGTAACACATTTTCTTTTCACTGAATGTATTTTCGTAGCATAAATTATTAATTAAACAATTTAAATAAAAATCAAATGGCTCACAAACCTTCTCGAAAAATCGGGAAAGTTTGTTTTCTGTAGTTATTGTTTCGCGAGTAAATAAAAAATAAAATGAAAAAATAAACAACTCTTTATAATAATTAAGAACAAAAAAAATGAAAAAATTGGTTTTTGTATCCGCAGCATTTGCAATCACATTAAGTGGTTATGCACAATCAAATTCAACTACCAACATCCACGTCCCTAATGGTAATTTGAACAATACAAATCAAACGGATACAAATCCAAATGGTACTATCAATCCAAATGGAACAAATCAAAATGGGAACAACAACATGAACAATAATGTTAATCCCAACATGCAAAATAATAACAGCTTGAGAGACAGTTCAGGAATGCATTACGGACTGAGAAATAATATGCAGGATACAATGCATACCGCAAAGCCGGTGCAGCCAAAAAGTACTGTAAAAACAGATAAAGATAAAATGTACCTCGTGCCAGACAGCAAAATTAAAAAAGATAATTAACAAAAATAAACGGCTCAATACCGTATTTCAACAATTACAATTCACAAATTAAATAAAAAACAAAATGGAAAAAAATAATAATCAAAATCAAATGGAAGATAACATGACAACAGGCCCTGGCATGTTAACAGGAATGTTCAAAGACCGCTAGAATACAGAACACGCTTACAACACTTTGCACGAAAGAGGTTACACAAAAGATGACATTAATTTAGTAATGTCAGGCGAAACACGCAAAAAACATTTTTCATGTGATGTAAAAGAAACTGAAATTGGAACTAAAGCTGCCGAGGGTGCCGGAAAAGGTTCAGCCATTGGCAGCACAGTTGGTGCTATTACAGGAGTTGTTTTAGCTCTTGGAACAAGTTTGGTTATTCCCGGACTTGGATTAATTGTAGCCGGACCCATTGCCGCAGGTTTAGCAGGTGCAGGCGGTATTACAGGCGGAATAATCGGTGCGCTCATAGGTTCAGGAATTCCGAAAGAACGTGCTAAATTATATGAGTCAGGTATCAAGAACGGAAATATCGTTATGGTTGTTCATCCGCGTAATGATGAAGATGCCAAATACTTTGAAAATAATTGGCGTACAAACCAGGGCGAAGAAATTTATAGTTAGAATTTATCTTGCCAATAAAAACGGAATGACAATAAAAGTCATTCCGTTTATGAAGGAGAAGAAGGAGAAACTGAAATAAAATCAAAAAGGTAATTTACACTTTGCGTGGAAGCCTACACTGAAAAAAATTGGAGCAGCCTTTTTTAAATTTATTTATGTATGCAAAATTCACAAGCTGATTCATTTTATTCGGGGCTTAGCGGCTTGCAATTGGATATTCCAAAATACTTATATCCTCCTCCTTTTGAAAACGCAAGCAGGTTGACATATTATTCATCGTTCTTTAATAGTATTGAGTTTAATAGTTCCTTTTACAAAATTCCGCAAGCTGCAACGGTGAGTAAATGGGCTGCATTAGTGCCCGAACATTTCAAGTTCACTTTTAAATTATGGAAAGAAATAACGCACAGTAAAGGTTTCAATTTTCATGAAGAGGATGTTTCTGCTTTTTTAAAATCAATCAATTCTGTTCATGATAAAAAGGGATGTTTGCTTATTCAGTTTCCTCCAAGTTTAGATAAACATAATATTGTTCAATTAGACAAACTTTTAAGATGCATCAAAGAAATTGATACAACAAAAATATGGAAAATTGCAGTTGAGTTCCGTAATAAATCATGGTATCACAAGAGTGTTTATGACTTATTACATTTTTATAGAGCGGCAATTGTCATACATGATATACCAAAGTCTGTAACACCGTTGATACATCATAAATCGGATTTTATGTATATCAGGTTTCATGGCCCCACAGGAAACTACCGTGATAGCTATTCAGAAGATTTTTTAAATGAGTATGTGACCTATATTAATGAGTGGATGGAAGAAGGTAAAACAGTTTATGTATATTTTAACAATACCCTGGGTGACGCATTAAATAATTTAAAAACCCTGAACAGTTTACTTCAAGATAAAATAAGGGTGGCAACAAATTTAAAAATGTAAACATGGCACTTACCAAATACAAAGAGAAAAGATATTTCAAAGAAAGCCACGAACCGACCGGTGGAAACCCAGATAGTGATAAGCTGCGCTTTGTAATTCAAAAGCATGATGCTTCGCATTTGCATTATGATTTCAGATTGGAAATGGAAGGAGTGTTAAAAAGTTGGGCAGTGCCGAAAGGTCCCTCTACCGACCCCAATATTAAACGCCTTGCCATGATGGTAGAAGACCATCCGTATGATTACAGAAATTTTGAAGGTATAATACCGAGTGGTTACGGAGCCGGAACGGTTATAGTGTGGGATGAAGGTTTTTATGAACTTGCTGATGCTGATGGCAAGAATAAAAAAGCACAGGATAAAGAATTACGAGAAGGAATTTATTCTGGCAAGTTGCATTTTGTTTTGCATGGCAAAAAACTGAAAGGTGAATTTGCTCTTGTAAAAACGCACGGCAGAGAAGAGAATGCCTGGCTGCTGTTTAAGGTAAAAGATAAATATGTTTCCAAAGAAGATATAACATTGAAAGATAAATCTGTTATCTCTAAAAAAACATTAACTCAAGTAGAAAAAACCACAACTAATTTTTACGGAGCAAAGCGTGTAAAAAAATCTTCGGTGAAAAGTAAAAAAGAAACTTCGCTCAACAAACGCAACGATGTAAAAGAGGGTTCGGCAAAAAATAAAAAAGAAAAGGAAAATATCAGTTCACTCGGAAAAATTATTACTGAAGGCAAACGCACAAAGTTTCCTTCTAACTTATCGCCCATGCTTGCTACAATGGTTGATAAACCTTTTGATAAAGAAGGTTGGCAATATGAAATAAAATGGGACGGCTACCGAGCGGTGGCATTCTGTAATAAAAATAAAGTGGAATTAAAATCCCGCAACGATAAATCTTTCAATGAAAAATTTTATCCTGTTCACAAAGCCGTTCAGCAATGGAATATAAATGCAGTGATAGATGGTGAAGTGGTAGTGTTGGACGAAAACGGCAAATCAAATTTTGGTGCTTTGCAAAACTGGCGAAGCGAAGCAGATGGAAAAATATATTTTTATGTTTTTGATTTGCTATGGATGAATGGAAAAGACCTCATGCAAATTCCATTGTCTGAAAGAAGAAATATTTTAAAACAAATCATTCCTGAAAACAACATCATTCGCTTTAGTGAAAATTTTGAAGTAAGCGGAATAGAATTTTTTGAAACCGCAAAAAAAATGGGACTGGAAGGAATGATGGCAAAAAAATCAGACAGTGTTTATTCAGAAGGAAATCGTTCCAAAGGATGGTTGAAAATTAAAGCCCATAAAAGACAGGAAATGGTAATTGGCGGTTATACCAAAAATGACGATTCATCAAAATCATTCAGTTCATTATTAATGGGAGTGTATGAAAAAGGGAAGTTGATTTATACAGGCAAAGTAGGAACAGGTTTTAACGATAAGCAACAAATAGAAATGCTGAAACAATTTAAACCCTATATAACTAAATCTGCACCCTTTACAGAACTGCCTGATATAAATAAACCTTCACGCTTCCAACACCCTCCACCACATGCAACAGCAGTATGGATGAAACCTGAATTGGTTTGCGAAGTGAGCTTTACTGAAATGACAACTGATGGAATTATGCGCCATCCATCTTTTGAAGCCATACGCATTGATAAAAAAGCAAAAGATGTTACTAAAGAAAAAGCAATTAACACAAATCAAATCATATCGCAGAAAGAAATAAAGTCAGAAGAAATATTAAAACCAGTTGGAAAGAAAGACCGCAAAACATTTTTGAATCCGGCTGATGAAACGCAAGTGCGGGAAATTAACGGACATGAAATAAAATTCAATAACCTCAATAAATTTTATTGGTCCAAAGAAAAAATTACGAAACGTGATATGCTCAACTATTATTATCAGGTTGCGCCTTATATTTTACCATATCTCAAAGACAGACCACAATCTATGAACCGCCATCCGAACGGCATCAACGGAGAAAGTTTTTATTTTAAAGATATAACAGGAACTGCTCCGGATTGGATTGAAACATTTGAATATAAAAGTGATGCTGATAATCGGTTAAGAAAATATTTGGTGGCAAAAGATGAAGCAAGTTTACTTTACATGGCAACCTTGGGTTGCATTGAATTGAATCCTTGGCATAGTAAAGTTGAAACAGAAGATTATCCCAACTGGTGCATCATAGATTTAGACCCTGCCGAAAATACATTTCAACAGGTTATAGAAGCTGCAAATGTTACCAAAGAAATTTTAGAAAGTATGGGAGTAACATCTTATCCAAAAACAAGCGGCTCCGCAGGCATACATATTTACATTCCGCTTGGCGTAAAATATACCTATGAACAATCAAAAGAGTTTGCACGAATCATCGCCACATTAGTTCAAAGAGAAATTCCAAAATACACAAGTATTGAACGAATTGTAAAATCAAGAAAAGGAAAAGTGTATATTGATTTTTTACAAAACCGGCCGCAGGCTACAGTCGCAGCACCCTACTCCTTACGACCTAAACCCGGTGCAACGGTTTCTATGCCGCTCCATTGGGATGAAATAAAAAAAGGATTAAAGATGAGAGACTTTACAATTTATAATGCTATAGAAAGAATAAAAAGTATAGGTGATATTTTCAAACCGGTGCTTGGTAAAGGCATTAATTTAGAAAAAGTAATTAAAACATTTAATAAAGAATAACATGCCATACAAAAGCGAAGTACAAAGAAAATTATTTCATGCCAATAAAAAGAAATTAGAAAAACAAGGTGTTGATGTAAAAGAATGGGATAGGGAAAGCAACGGTTTAAAACTCCCTAAAAAAGTAAAAAGAAATAGTGTGCTTCATAAAACAGGATTAATCGTAATTAACATTGCACAAAAATAATTTAATCAATAAAAATCATAAAATAATATGCGACCAATTTGGACAGGCTCAATCAGCTTCGGGTTAATAAATATTCCCGTAAAATTATTTTCGGCAGTTCAAGAAAGTTCCCTTGACTTAGACATGCTTGATAGTAAGGACCACTCCAATATTAAATTCAAAAGGGTGAATGAAAACACGGGTAAAGAGATAGCTTACGCAGATATTGTAAAGGGATACAAACTTGATAGTGGCTATGTGATTTTAGAAGCGGAAGATTTTGAAGCAGCAGATGCCGTTAAAACCAAAATGATTGAAATTATAAATTTCGTTGACGAACAGGAAATTGATATCATCTATTATGAGCAGCCCTATTATCTTGAACCTGATAAACCAGCAATGAAAGCGTATGCCTTGTTGCGGGACGCTTTAGAATCATCAGGAAAAGTTGGCGTTACAACTTTTGTGTTACGAAATAAAGAAGGCTTAGCAATTCTAAAGCCCTATAAAAATGTAATTGTTTTGAATCGTATCCGCTTTTCACAGGAGATAAGAGAGCCTTCTGAATTAAAATTGCCGCCTGTATCAAAAACCAAAACCAAAGAAATGGATATGGCAAATAAATTAGTAGCACAGCTTACAGAAAAATTCAGCATTGAAAAATATAAAGACACTTACACAGCTAAACTCTTAAAACGAATTAAAGAGAAATCAAAAGGTAAAAAAATCGCCCTTCCAAAAATGAAAGTAGTGTATAAACAAAGTGATAATTTAATGGAGATGCTTAAAGCAAGTTTGGGACCTAAGAAAAGTAAATCTGCATAAGGACATGCCCGAAGGACCCTCTATAATATTAGTTAAAGAAGCGATGACGCAATTTACGGGCAAAAAGATTATTGCCGTTAGCGGCAACAGTAAAATTGACCAAACCCTTTTACTTTATAAAAAGATAATTGAATTTAAAGGTTGGGGAAAACATTTTCTCATTTGCATCAAAGGACTTACGCTGAGGGAGCATTTCTTAATGTTCGGCAGCTATAGTATAAATGAAAAGAAACCCGACAGAGCAATAAGACTTAATTTCACATTTAAAAATGGTGAAATAAATTTATATACCTGCTCATTGAAATATCTTGAAGGTGAGTTAAATACTTTTACGATTTTAGCAGTGATGTAATGAGTGATAAATGGAATAAAAAAAATGCTAAAGCCAAATTAAAAGCAATACCTGATAAACTTATTTGTGATGCACTTTTAGAACAGGACATATTTGCAGAAGTAGGCAACATCATAAAGAATGAAATACTTTATCGGGTAAGGGTGCATCCGGAATCCATTGTAGGGAAAATACCAACAGCAAAAATTAATAAACTCATTGATGAGACCCGTATTTACAGTTTTCAATTCTTAGATTGGGAAAAAAATACGAGTTAAAAAAACATTGGCTTGCGTCTGCCAAAAAATTATGTTTAAGATGCAACTACCCCATAATTAGAAAACAAACAGGAGTTAAAAAACGCAGAAGTTCTATCTGTGCCAACTGTCAGATTTTATATAACTAAAGGTGTTTATGTTTTAATTCTTATAAGAAAAATTTCCTATTCTTATCAAAAAAGAAAGCCTATCCACAAATAAATACACTCTTTAAAAAAACCACAAGCCAACCCACAAATCATTTTTTTAAGAGAGTATTTTTTTCTCCGCATCGGCTTACTGCAAATACGACCATTTGTGCATCTAATGTAAATCGCTTTTAATTACCTTTGTGCGGACTTCACGCTTCGTAAGGAGAGCCAATGTGTGCAAGTATTTTTTGAAAACCCTGCTGGAGCAAAATATTAGTTGTTAAAAAATAATTCAACAGTTATTGCACATTAGAATTGAGCTTTAGGAAACTATTTTTCGATCAAGGTCGATATAACCTTTACATACCAAATGCAGACTTTATTTTTTTTGCAGCTAGAGCTTGGTCGAAACTTGCCATTTGACGATTCCGGGTATCCATGTTAGTTATATTATTACTGGTCGAAAAAGGAGTGAAGTTTGTGATGGGTGATTGAATGCCCAGATTATAGGTGCGGTCCGCAAGGATTGTATTTTGGTTGCCGGACAGGATCCTATACAAATTGAGTTGAGCGCCAGTGATATAACCCGATGAAGAGCCAGGATAATAGAGGCTTTCTGTTTTCTCTATG
>OCZU010001413.1_pt1 | contig 15839 bp, 9 predicted proteins | sample 1539001 | NCBI WGS metagenome assembly OCZU01 (sample SAMEA3539306, study PRJEB22396) | soil metagenome | biome: tundra; feature: field; material: soil | place: USA | collected 2010-05 | depth 0.15 m | reverse complement strand
ATCAAGTGCGAGGCGACTTCCTCAGTGAAAAAGTGGTCTGGCAGATGCTCCGGCCCTATGCCAAGGTTGCCGGCGTCGCAGGAATCGCCCCTCATGACTGTAGGCGGACGGCCGCGAAATTATGTCGCACCGCTGGCGGGGAGCTTGAGCAGATCCAAATGCTACTCGGCCACGCGTCCGTGCAGACGACCGAGCGGTACCTTGGCACGAAGCAAGATCTGGTGCACGCACCCAACGACGGGATTAAGCTGCGGGTGGCTGTGTGAGCCAAACGGCCGCCCCCTCCGCCTGCGCGGCTCACGTCATGCCCAACGCCTTCAGCGCCGCTGTCATCGGATCGGAGAAAAACACGGGGTCTACGCGCTCTACGATGTCGCCGGAGACATCGAGAAAGTTCCGTTTGTTTTCCAGGGGGATCAGTGCCTTGCGTGCGCCGTTGTCCATTGCGACCTGCAAAGGTTCGGCCAGGGACCGCATCGGCTTGATGTTCCCTTGGATGCTCAGGTCGCCGAGGATGACGAGGCCCGCTTGAACTGGCAGTCTCTTTAGCGCCGAGTAGACAGCGACGACCAAAGCAATTCCGGCTTCGCAAGCGACGTGATTGCTTAGTAGATCAATGGCTTCAACGTGGAAATCGGTCGTATCGACCTGCTGGCCGACGCCCATCTTGACCTTCTGGCCCATCAGATAAGCGAAGGCCCGGTTAATCGACTCCCGCATCAGCCCCTCAACCCCACCAGCGATCTTGAGCTTACCTGTACCGGGCGAGCAACCGACTTCAAGACGGTAGAGGCCCACTTTGGCGTGATCGTCCACCGAGGACGTGTACACCGATCCTGGTGCCAGCGGATCGAGCGAGATCATGTCCCGGCCACCCTGTTCGGGAACACCGACGAACTTCTCTTCTCGTGTTTCGTTGTCGATCAAGGAAAACGATGTTTGGTGGAACTCGAAGGAACCCATCTTTTTGAGTTGTTCCTTCACCCGGCGACGGCCTTCCAGCGCCAGTTCGACCAGTTCGGCTACCTCATCCTTGGACAGTTCGCCGTTCGGATAAATCAGTTTCACCAGCCCCGAAACGGTCTTGCGCACCGCCTTTACATCACGGGACTTAAGGTGCGCTCCAAGCGAAAAGTTATGGTCGAGGAGTTCGGTGAAGCTGTGCTTCCTTAGCTCTCGCATGGCCTCTGCAAGATAATCTACGACGAAGCCGTAGTGATTGGTGAAGAACTCCACCTTCATCTTCGGCATCTCCCAGCCTGGAATGTAGAAGTGAATTCGGTCGAGGAACGCCATGTCCTCTCGGATCACGTCGGGCATTGGCATAAACAGGTGCGACGACCGCACCATCACTTCGACCGGCTGGTTCGTGTTCCCGAACATGGCGATAGAAGCCATGCCAGACAGGGAATCCTTTCCACGGGCGAATACCCCCGACTCGCAGTAGGTCTTGAGCGTCGTCACGACTTCCTTGGGCATCTTTTGGAGGTCGGCCACTTCATCAAAGCCGATAGCGTCCCAGATTCCGACCAGACCCATCTTGCCGCTGGCCATATTGAAAAACAGATTCGCAACCGTTGTTGGTCCAGTGAGCAGGATGGTGTAGGGCGACAACTCTTGATAGCCGTAGCTCTTTCCCGTCTCACGAGGGCCAAGTTCCACCAAGTTGTAGTTATTCTCGGCCAGCGGTATCAGACGTACCAAGTAGTGCAATTTCTGGCGGCGATTGAAATACGACGGTTCGAGGCCGATGGTGCGCAGCAGCAGGTCGATCCATTCATCGGTCGTGAATTGATTGCGGCACGCCCGGTACTCTTCGGGTTCGAACGTCGCAAGTTGGATCGGTTTCAGACTGTCGATCCAGAATGGACTGCGTTTACCCTTTTCCTCTTCGTCGAATTGATGGCGAATATCCAGTTGCGCCCAAATACCGCCCATCAGTAAGCGGTCGTACTCCCGCAAGAAGTGCTCGGGGATGTGGACGTATTTGTGACCGAAGTTCTTCAGTTCGGCCCAATGCTTGTCGTCGTCGGAAATGTAGCGTACCTGAACCTTGTCGATGAAGGTGTGCTTCCCCTTATCCTTGAGCATCGACTGCGCTTTGTTGGCTTCATCGGGACGGACGAAGTTCGACGCCAGCGTGTTGTTGACCACCTTCAATCCGGCTTCGATGGCAACCGGGTCGTCAGTGGCACAGTACTTCCCCAGCAGGTATTCAAGGACGAAAACCGGGACATTCGCTCCCACCTTCACCTTGCGAACCAAGTCTTTGCGAACTACCTTGCCTGCAAACACCGAAGCCGCTTTTCGATCAAGCTCTGGCATCGTTTCTCCTTATAGCGAAATAGCGACATCAACCGTTAGCGGAGCCGTCAATTCTGCGCCCGTCGTCGCATCGAGCAGGTAGACCCTTACCGTTTTCTGAGAAATCTCCTCGGTCAGCATTACTGTGATGGTATTCGGTTCGATTTGCTTGTTGTCGTTCTCCGAAGCCTTCAGCTTCACTTCGCCCGTCGCATCCTCAAATCCGTATGAGGCGCTAACCGGGCGAGAAACGGGCTTGTTGTTGGCCCTCAGTTCGATTCGCACCTTGGGTGGTTCAATTCCAAACAGGCTTGACTGGCTTCCGGCGATCTGCACGGAGAAGAATCTCGTAGTTAATTTAGCCGTGCCGGGAATCAGCGTCCATTGAATGCCGGTCGAGGGGGCAGAAGGCTTCACGGTTGAGTGCATCACGACCACTGGCACGATCAATTCTTGCGGAGACAAACCGCCGTGAAAATAGGCTCGGCCACCACCCTTCGATTTGAAGACAGCGAAGGTCCACGGGGTCGCAATATCGAGTTCGCTGTCCACTCCCAACGAGGCCAGCGAGGTTCGTAGATACGAGGGTTCCGAATTTCCGCCGACGCCTATCCATACCCGCCGATGCAAATCTTCAACCTTGCCACCGGGAGCCTCGATCTTCATGTCCTCCCCGATCTCGTCGGCAAACAGATGGCCGTGATCCGCCACCAGCACGATGTTCTTTATGCCGTGATCGGCCAACACCCTCACGCCTCGCCGCAAAAGACTCAGCACGCCGTCGATCTGTGGCCGAGCTTGTGCTATGTTGTCGCCCTCGCCCAGTTCGTCAATCTCCTGCGACGTAATCAAGATCAACTGAGCGTTCTGAATGCCATCCTTGATCTTCTTGGCTGGCTTCGGGAGCAGGTCTTCCAGTTTCGCATCGAAGACCGTCACGTCAACATTCTCTTTCAGAAACTCCACCCGATCCTTGCGATCCTTAATGGCCTTACCACCGATCTCCAGCGCCAGCTTGCCACCGCCAACGCCCACCACCTTTGCGGATTCGTTAGCTTTTGGCAATAGCGCCGCCATGCCGATCTCGGTAATCGTGGGTATGGTTCCGATGGCTGGCTGAATGTCCAACTCGAAATCGTCCTTGACCAACCGGCACAACTCACGGGCCATCTCGAATCGAAGGGCATCCACCCACACGTAGGCGATCTTGCCTTCACCCAGGAGCGGCTTCACCTGCTTCTCGAAAACATCCCGCTGCTGAAGGAGTCCTTTGATCGGATGCTTGGCCTTCTGGAAGCTGGTGATGAAGTGCTTGGCCAACTCCGAGCCGACTTCGGTGTAGCGTTGCTCGGCCTTCGTAATGAGCTTTTCCAGCCCGTAATGATCGCCATTGGCGGAGAACTCGAAGTTGAACTTGCGGCTCTCCATGTTCCGGTGATGCGTGTCGAGCAAGCACCACGGCTCGTCATCATCAGCATAGGCTTTGACGATAGCGGGAACTGTGGTTGGAGCCTTCTTGAGCGCCTTGCCTACCCGGTCAGCTTCGATCAGAACCTCGGCAGCGGAACAGATCAGCGCCCACTGAGCCTGGACCGCTGGAATCACATCGGCCCAGAACCGGGACCGGCGATACTCGGCAAGTTTCAGTAAGGCCGGGGTTGCCGCCTTGAGCAGTTCGTTTTCCACATGCAACAACAAGGCCCGTTCTACACACAAAAGGGTTTCACTCTCCTTGAGCGGTTCCACAGGCAGTTCATTCTGGCCGAGGCCAACATCTTGTTCGACCTTGTTGGCCACGGTTACGTAGCTGTCTCGCACGTCTCTGTTGTTTCGCCACGTTCGAGCCAGCCGCACGCAGGCATCGACGCCGCCCGTGGTGGTAGCCACTGAAACCGACGAGAGCGACGATGGCACCTGCTTCTTGAGGGCAGCGAATAAATCAGTAAGCATGACATGCCGCCCCAACCGGACCCGCCAATTCGCCAGGGCTTCGGCGGCGAGGAGTTCGATGTCGAAGCTGACTTGCAGCAGGTGACGCAGTTCCTTCTGGGCTTCCTTCTTGCCGATTTCCTCGTCGTGCTGGCCGCTATGGAGAAACGCCAGGGCGACTTCTTGCGGATTGGCTGAACCGAAGATCAGCGTCAGAAGGCCAGTTGATAGGTCCTTTCCCTTGTCGGCAAGAGAGTCCAAATCGGCCAACGAGAGCTTACCAGCGTCCACCTGCCTCTCGATTTCGGCAACCTGATCTTCGCCCAGAATCGGCTTCAGAGCATTCCTGCCTACGACAGAGAGCCGGGTGTTGCACGCTGGCGGTTGTTGCCGGGGCTGCATGATGACGCCAGCGCAGTCCAGTTCGATCAAGGCGCTGTTCGTTTCGGTGCGCTCCATCGGAACGTACACGACCAGCCGAGGCGCTTCCCCTCCGTCCAGAAGTAGATCGACCTGCTTCCGTAAGCGGAGAAAACTGCCGTCGTATCGGGCTACCGTGGTCTTGGGGAGAGTAAGCTCCGAAGCCACCTTGCCATAGGCTTCCTCCGGGTCGTACCAGACCACAAGCCTCTTCTCCTCCACCTGTTTTGCGATCAGTTGAACCAGAGCCTCGGTGACGACGGGCATCACGTCACTAGTCCTTTCTGCCGAAGTTGCTTTCCGATGGACGACCATTCGTATTTGCCTTCGAGGAGTTCTTCCCAGTACTTCTTGGCTTCTTTCCACGGGACAAGCTCCCAGAGCGGGGCGATGTTCAGGACGACGCCATCGTTGAGGTCGGGTTCCAGATGGAAGTTCGCCGCCCGACGCAGTTTATCCTCGAAGTCACGAAGCTCCGAGAGGAAATCCTCCTGGCGTTCGACTTCTTTAGCAAACCGTTTGGCTTCCTTACCCGAATCACCTGCTGCGGACCTCTGGCTACGAAGAGCGTCAAGGCGGCTGGTCTCCAAGCGAATCTTCGGTTCGACGCAGTTCACCAACGCCTTGAACAACAGGTCTTTGTCGAGTCGGTGGTAATACAGCCAGAGAGCATAGTTCTTCTTCGAGGATTGAAGCAACCAGTAGATCGGTGCTTTGCGACGACCCTTCGAGTAACGGGAAATGTGATCGTCCCAGAAACCGCCCTTGCTTGGCTTACGGAAGTAATCCCGTAGCTCCTTCACACCGAGGCACCCACACGCTGCCTCTTCGAGGGCCTCGGCCCGCTCTTTCCAGATTAACTCAAACGTATCTCTTACACGCCGAACAAGATCGTCCCGATGGTCGGGATCATCCACCATAATCGCATCCCAGAGAATACCTATCGGATACTCATCATCATGAATGACTGTATGAGGCACGCTAACACTTGGTGAACGCACTGTGTCTGGGCGAACGGTCAACCACTCCCGTGAAACGATGGTGCCGCTAGTTGCCGGAAGTCTGTTTGGGCCAACCAATGAACCCGGTGGGCACAGCGGCAGGCAATCAAAAGGACCAGAAAGTTTCGGAACAAGCGTGGCGTCCAAGGCCATCCTCACGTCCCAGCGTCCAAAAGCAACGCCTATGCAATACGACAACCCAGCCTCGTAGCGGGACACGTTGGTTTCGGCCAAAAGATCATCTTCCCCGTCGATTTGCTCATCGTCGTCACCATCTTCACTGCCACCGTTAGCCCCGCCATTGTTCGCCGTCACTGCTTCGCAAAGGTCCTTGATTACCGTTGAATACTGCTCAGTTCGCAAACCGTAAGCTGCCGCAATATCCAATTCGAGATCAGCACCGAGGAATGACGATAGATCGCAAGTAAGTGCGGCCCCAGCAGAGTAGTCATTGATTAAGGACGGCACTACAAATTCCTGAAACGGCTCGTGATTGCGGTAAGCGCATCGTCGCCTTTCCACTTCTTTTTCAACGACGACATTAAGCCGCTCTTCAACAGCCGGGGCGAGGGTCGGCCACGGTAATGACTTTACGTTGTCTACCAGGAAATTCGGAAATGCAAACTTCTCGCCATAGAAGCGTAGAAAGGCCGACGCCACGTTCGAGGCTGACACTCCAATCGCTGAGACCTCAAACCCCTTCTTGGGATAGGCCATGTACCGACTTGCGGTTGGAATGCAACCCATTGGAATTGCGTAAGGAATGAAGCGAACAGCCCGACGAGTCCAGCTAAAACCGGGGCGAAAATAGAACTCTGGACTTCGAATCCATCGGCTTTCGGACCCTCGACTTCGAATGAACTCCCGCAGTTCCTCTCCGTTGTTCCCCCACAAAACGCACACCTGGATCGGCGAGAACCACGGCTGTGACTTTCCTCCAATCACAAGCGGTGCCCATCTCCCTGATGAGTCTTGGGAGAAATCCCCGTCAACACCCAGTTGATATGGCGGAACTTCCCACAACGCACGCACAAACCTTGGGTTATCCAGAGTCGTCAACCCGACACGAATCTGTGCAACAAGCGGCTCGAACGGTTCGAAACTGCACAGTGCTGATGTCAACTCACTCGTCACCCAATAAGCAAACGGAGCGTCCGGTATGATGGAGAAATCAGACGTTCTTCGAACGAATGTTTTGAGAGCAGGAACCCCGGTTGCGATTGCTACGATTTCACGCAGGAGGAACTTCCGTCGCTCAGTGAGGCCCAGCATTCGAAAGAAAGGTATCTCGGTAGTGACGGGCTGACTGCTCAAAATGGAAGCGGCTGACTCAACCATTGCGTCATCCATCACGCCCGCACCAAGATCAACCATCGCAACAACACAAGACCTGGACAGCAGGAATCTGTTGCGCCAAGCCGATGCGCTGCTGATGAAGAAGGGGGTTCTGCTAGTGATAGCTCCCAAGAGGCCGGTAACGTCAAGTTTCTGCAAAAAGCGTTCAGTGAATGCGCAGAGCAAATCATTGGACGAGTTCAGATATGACTGTGTTGCAAATTGTTTGCAATTCTTCGAGAACACCCCAAATGGCGGATTCATCAACACTATGTCGTACCGCTTTTGACAGAGGTCCACGAACGCAAAACCTCGCACTGCATCTTCAGCGAAAAGCTGTCGCTGAAGTTGCTGCCCGTTCTGGGCCTTTTCAGCGTAAGTGCGAAGAGCGTCAATCACTCTCGCTTCGGCCTGCTCAAAGAATTGTCCGTCAGTGATGTCAGACAGGTCGAAGAGCGAGGGCTGCTCCGGCGTCCCGCCAAGACGGTCCATCGCTGCTTGCGTGAACAAAAGCGTTCGGCCCTTTCGATCTACCGCAAGTGTTGTTTCCCGAACCCACTGCATTTTGGCAGCGACCACGGCGTCTCGAATCTCTTCCTCGATCTTGAGTAGCGAACCGGCTTCCCCGGCCAGTTTCATCTTGTCAAAGACAACTTCAACCACTTGGCCCAGAACTTTCGGCTCAAGTTGGCCCACGAACTCCTTGAGCATCTGCTCTTCACCGGGCATCGGCTCCGCACAGACGAAGTTGGACCGGGTGATCTTGGGCCGGTCCTTCTTCAGCCCCATCTCCTGATACGCCCGCTGGCAACGGAGCCAGAGAGCAAACGCCGCAATCTGGCTGGCCCGTAGGTCGATGTCAATTCCGTGTAGGTTGTGTGCGAGGATCAATCGGGGTACGTCCCGCTGCAGGTCTTCCAACTTGTGGTAATTCCTTTGAAGCGCCGGACCGAGATCGGGGTCGGTGTAGGCTTCCTCGTAAATCGTGAGCAGCAGGTCGAAGCAATAAAGCAGGAAGTGGCCGCTACCACAAGCCGGATCGAGAATCCTTAATTCTCTTGGGTCTTTCTTGGAACGATGCACGATGTGGACTGGCAGTCTGAGCAGTTCTTCCTGGGAGAGATTATCGTGTTTATTGGCGGTTTGCTTTGGTAGCTTATCGCCTTCAAGCAGAAAAACCTCGGTTGGGCGACGGACCATGTAGCGGCACTGGTCCTTCAGCTTGGTGTCACCCTTCCGCATTTCGTACCAGATTCGACCCAATGTGTTGTCGGTCAGGAACTCGACCACGTAGCGGGGCGTGAAAAATTGGTTGCGAAAAGCCAGTTCATACGAATTACGAGGAGCGGCGCTTTCCTTGCGGGCCTTATCCCGCAGTTCCTTGGGCGTGAAATACTGATAGACCCAGCCGATTGTCTCGTCCTGCGACCAAATTTTGGGCCACGCCTCCCGCAGTTCGATCTCTTCAGGCTTGATGTCGCCGCTGTTCAGCAGGTCCAACACTTTTTCAAGCGCCCCCTTCCCCGGATAGACACGATTGGCTGGATCGTTGGGATTGAACAAGACGCCGATTTCGTCGCAGAGCAACCCGCCCAGCCAGTCCAGAAAATGGCAGTAAGCGCCATCCTGATGTCCGGTATTGAACAAACGCTCTTCTTCGGGATGGTCTGCAAGATAGAACTTCACGCCGTTGGAGTTGACGCCTCGGCTTACTGCCTCACGGAATCGTTGCCCGACGACGTAGACTTCCCGTGCCTCCATCATCTTGTAAGCGCAGAGCCGATTAAGATGCGTGAAGGCTATTTCACGCACCAACTTGTCCAGGGCGTCCTTCGGCGTGAACCCACGAGCCTTGATGTGACTCAAGTGGTCAAGAAGTTCCGTTCTGGCTTCTCGTTCCTTGTCATCTTCCAAGTGACCCACGGGTGCGTCGGGGTCAGCATCGACTTCACCGTTCTTCTTCTCGTAAATGCGAAACTTGCCTTCCAGCGAAGAGCGAATGTCTTTTACGAGCAGTGTGCGGCACTGCGTCACGACGTTGCGCAGCTTGTTGCGAATCTCTTGGTCCATGTCACACCACCCCCGGCTGATGAGATGCCGCCGCTTGCAGTCTCAGTTCCTTTAGCCGACCTATAACAAGGTCATCCAGCGTAAGGCAGACGACACGGATGGTCTCGACCGCCTGCTTCGCCCAGGGAAAGCCGATCTCCTGGGTGGGGCCAGCAGGATCTTCCTGCGACCGGTCGGCCCGATGAACAATGTCGTTTCGACGTTTCACGGTGGCGTCGAGCGTCTTCTTGATTTCGTCTTCCGTCCGACCGAGCTTCTGTGCTATGAGGCTCCAGGGATTTTCCAGAGCGAGTAGAACGCCAGTGACGTGGATACCCCGTCTGCCATTGAGGTAGCTGAAGTTTAGACTGCTAATCATTTTGTTGGCAACGAAGAGCGGATCTGGATCAACCAGAATTCGGACGGCTTCATCGAGGTCGAATTTCAACTCTTTGAACTGGTTCTTGAAAGCATCATCATTCCTGGGCACGAAATCTCGTCCTCGCAGCCGGATCACTTCAGGCAGGTTGTCCCGCAACAAAATCGGAAGATACGTCTCCAACGCAGTGCTGGCGGTAACAACCGACTGTCGCAGCAGGTTGCACAAGGCACTTCTCTTGATTGCTGAAGGCGGGACCTCAGCGAGTTCCCGTATCAGTCCCAAGAAGATGCCGTTGGAGATGACCAGCAAGCTCTCATCCTCCTCTGCTTTAACGAGTTCTCGGAGCGAACGGAGCAACGTTTCTTCTGTGTTGAGAGCGTCATGCTCCAACAGGCGGAAGACCTTCAACAACAGGTCCGAAGGCCGGATGTTGTCTTCGAAGATTTGCCGAGGACTGAGCATGGTTCACTCCAGAATGATGACGGTCTCCTCATCGATGCATTTCTGTAACGAAGCCCGCAATTTCTCAATCGTGGCGTCAAGTTCTTGCTGTGAGCGGATCGGCTTGCCGAAGAACTCACCGAGCTTCATGCGCCTCACCGGTCTCGGCTCGACGCTCAGTGACAGTTCTTGCAGCTTCAGCAGGACCGAGGATTTCAGGCCATCAACCGCAACCAAATCCGTCTCCATCTCCGTCAGGCTCGACTTGCCGAGGCTCTTCCCTTCACTGACCTCCTGCCGATCTTCACCCTTGCCGACTCGCACAAGCAATGCCGCCAGCATGGTTTCGGCCATCACGAGCTTCTTCGCATTGTCACCTTCAATTTGTTTTCTGACCGATTCTTCCGATCCGTCGTACACAACTGGACAAACCGGCTCCCATTCGGGTCGTGTCTTGAGTTCATCAATCGCCTTCAGGTAGGCTGTGCGCCGTTTGTCGAACAGGTCGATGTACTCCTGCTTGTAGGCATTGCCGATAGCCGAGGTCTTGGCTTTGATCTCGGCCCAGCATTGCATGAACTGTTCGGACTTGAGGAGCGACTTAAGCTCCTCTACACAGGTCACAACTTCCGGTGTTGCGTGAGAACCAAGCCGTTGCGACACCTGCTCCACGGCGATACTGGCCTTACGAAGTACGTCTAGGGCGTCGGAGTTCAAGGCTTCACGGAGCTTCCGAATCTGCTCTCGGGTCTCGCCGAACTCCTTGCCATTCTCGGTCAGGAGACGAACGCAGTCGTCGGAAGCGGACGCCTGGATTCCCATCAACGTCTGCTGATACTCGGAGAGCATCGAGAGGATCGGAAGGCGGTGAGCTTCAGCAGTCGCCTTCAGCGGGTACAGCTTTTCCAGGTCCTCCGCAGCCACCTTTTTGAAGGCGGTGGCAATAGCTCCTTCCTCAACATCAACCTCTTCTCCCGTCAGGTCTTCCAACTGTTGGACCGCCTGAGTGAGCGTCTTGAGACCGACCGATTTGCCGGGGCGAGAACAGCGAGGATCGGAAAGCTGGGTTGCTGGTGAAGGGTGTCCGTGAAGCCGGGTCCTGATAGTTGTGGAAACGGTTGCCCTGATACGTGACCTCGATCTCGCCAGCCCGGAAGAGGGTTGCGAGGATTAGCCGAAGCATGTCACGTTCCCAGCCATACGGAGTGCCGCCAAATCGCTTCTCCAGCGCCTTACCCATTCGACTGTCCTTGTTTCCGTAGCTGTGTTCGCTCTTCAGGTAGTCGAGGACTTCCTTACTGACAGCGGCGTTCGTGTTGACGAGGTTCTTTAGGCCATCCTTGACGACCAACCCGAGGCCGTGATCGCCGACGTAGAAGACGTTCGGCAACGCTTTGAGGTCAGCCGCCTTGAGGATTTGCTCGGCCTCGTCTCCCTTGAGAGGTCGAGATCCCATTTGCAGCTTCGGGTACAGATCAGGAACGATCTGCCCGAAGAGCTTCTTCAAGATTTCGCTGAGGCCCTTGCCCAAGGCCGACGCATCCTTCTGCACCCCACGGAACATGCCCGTGCCCCGTTCCATCGCCTCGGTGAGCTTGTCCCTCAGCCGGGTCTCGTAGCCGTTCTTCGAGTTCTTCTCATCCTGGAGACACGTTGCCTCGTCCGGGCTGATTTTCTGCTGGGCGCTGAGTTGGTTGTACTTGTCAACCATCTTGCGTGAGGCGTGAAGCTGGGCAACCAACTCATCGATCTCGGGCGTCAGGCAGAAGAGCCAGTAAAGATCGTTCTCGTGGGTTTTCTGCGGGCTTTCGGTGCGAGTCTCCTCGATACGCTTGGTGAGATCGTCGCCATCATCGGCCACGCACAGGGTCAACGGAAGTTCGCCCTCATCGCCGACGTTCGTGCCATCGACGCTCATGCCAATGCGGAACGAGCGGTTCTGGTAGCGGTAGGTCTTGAATTCCGGTTCGTCAAAAATCTGTTCGAGGGCGGTACGTACCAGTTCGTTCCTTTCCCGAGGCTTCGGTTCGAGATAGCCCCGGCGCTCGGTTTCCCAGTTCTTTTCTTGGGCGGTCTGGAGTTTCCAGCCCTCCTCCGTGTTGCGAATGAACTGGGCAGCGTTCAATCGCTTCACTGCCGCCTGGACTTCGTTCAGCGGAGTTGCCTTGCCTACTTCATCGACCAGCACAGCGGCGACATTGGCTTCCGTGCGGGGCAGGTCACGAACGAATTCCAGAAGGCAGATGGCCTTGGCCACTCGCAATGCCCAACCTTGATCCTCGGCGTCGTTCTTGAATCGTTCGGCAATCTGGTAGATGTCGGTGCGCTTCTCGTTGGAGAGGTTGCCTTCGACCAACTCGAACACCTTGTCGAGCGCAACGAGCACACCAATAGGCTTCTTGGCAAAGGCGGTGCGATCCGACACGAGCATTTCATACGCTTGCTTGATGATCGTTCGATTGCTGCCGCCGTAATGACGTGGAGCGCCGGGTTGTAGTCGAATACCCGACATGATCCCGATGCAGAGGTCGATGTAGTGGGGTGGGTAAGGGTAGAAGTGAATGAAGTCGCTCTCGTTGATGTCTGTGCGGCGGGTGGTCCGTTCCAGCCTGAGCGCTGCGTTCAACTGGCCTTGGTTGTCGGCGAAGAGCTTCTTCAACGGCCTCTCTGCTTCGGCCTTCTTTGCCAAAACACGCTTGGTCGCCACTTCACGGATGTCAGATGGAGCGAGGTCTACACGGTAGCGGAAACGATCCTGCAACTTGGCCAGTTCCACTCGCTTGGAGTCGATGGCGGCGACCACTTCATCGAGCTTTTCCTGGGATGTGACTACGATCCAGCAGGGAGCCTTGATCTTGCCTTCCTTGAGCAAGTTCTTGCCAACCTTGCCGAACTCCTCGATGGTTGCACGCAGGTCTTCGATTTTGTCGCCACTTCGAGCGACGTGTTGGCCCACTTCATCAATGATGAAGACGAGGGCCTTTCCCTTGCGGCGACGATCCCAAAGATCGAAAGTGCGCCTGACTACCTTGCTCACGGAGATCGAAGCGTCACGGTTGCGTTGGGAATGCGCCCAGGAGTCCGCAGAAGGATAGAGCTTCGGATCAAGCTCGTGGAGGATGGCGCTTGCCCTCGACAACTTCTGCGCCCCGGCCCGGACGGTTTCCCAGTCTTTGTTGAGAAGCGTCTTGCATGTGGCAATGAACTCGGGTAGCTTGCCTTCGGCCTCCAGTTCGATCTCCAGTTCCGCAATGTCGAAGTCTTCGGCGTAGCCAAGCTCACGCAGGAGAACCGTGTACATCAACTCGGCGATGCGTTGCGTGACCTTCCTTGTGTCGGCCTCCTTAGCCACTTCAAACAGAATGGCCTGAGTTGGGGTCTTGGCGTTGATGAGGTCGAGCAGATCGCCGATTCGAGTGTCCTTTTTGTCAGGATCAAGGAGTTGTTTCTTGAACAAATCGGCGAAACTGTGGCCGACAACCGTGCGGTTTTCTAGGGCATAGCCGAGGTTCTTGGCGAACGAGCTTTTACCGGAACCGAAGAACCCCGATACCCACACGCCGACGCTTTCGTGTGGATCGCTGGGAGCCTCCGCAACCGCTTTCAAGAGATCATGGTACTGTTCACGGATGCTGTCCGTGGCGACGTATTCGGTGATCTCAGCGTATACAGACTGCTCGTCTGCCTGATCGACCTGGATGATCTCCTCGATCTTGTGGGTCAGATCTCGTGTCAGCAGATCGCCGACTGTTGCCATTTGAACTGAGGTTGAGTCAGCCATAAATTTTCACTCGATAGTTGCCTAATGCGTCCCGGTCCTTCAGGTCCATAAAGCGCAGCCCGGTGGTGCCTTCGATGGAGCCTGGATAAAAGAGAATCGTCGTGACCTTCGTCTTCCCGTGCATTTTGTCGAGCAGCATCGACATGTGGAAGATCCCTGGCGACATCGCTGCCACTCGGGTCAAGAATACGACCGAGTTGTCTGGGTCGAATGCGGCTAGTCGTTCGGCCAACAGGTCCCACAGCGGAACCCAGACCTTGCTCGACAAATACGTAGTCACCTGTTGCTGGGCCTCGACGAAGCCCCGTTGCTTCTCCAAATCGATGACGGCCTCCAACCCTTCGTCATCATCCTTTTCATGAACTCTCTCCAATGCCGACCACAGCAGGTCCGACATCGGGATGATGTGGACCTCTTTGCCAACGCCCAAGAGACGGGTCTCTAGCAGTTTGATTTCTCGCCGCAGTTCCCACTCGGCAGTCGAGTCGTATCGCATGATCGCAAAGGGCAGATCGTGGTAGACGCTGATCCTCGGCGGCACGGCCTTCAGGTCGCTTTCAAGGAGGGCGATGCTATCTTTGAGCGAGGACATTCGCATACTCCTCAAGGGATTCAGCAGGGAACGTCAACCGAGTGACGCTTCCGGCAACGTGGTACTCCAGCAGGTCACGCTGGTGGGCTTCAAACAGGAATCGCTCGACTCCTTCCCTCGGCAAAAAGAACAGTTTCCAATCTGGCAACTCGATCAGCTTCGCTCCTGATGGCTGGCGCTGTTTCAGATAAAACACGACATACGCAAACGACTCGATAGGAAAGTAGGCGGGAGCGATCTTCTTGTTAACTGCCCCCTGAAGCACACTGAAGTCCCGAAGGGCCGAGAGCAATCCTTGGGCAATTCGGGTGATCGTCGGCTCGGACCAATGGCCGGTCGTTCCTTCCCTCATCCACCCACTTTGCCAAGGGCCGCTGGAAATCGAGCACGTTGATGTCCACCAGCCCCCGTGCCTGCATCGGAAGAAGGATTTCGGTGACAGCATCGTGAAGTAACTGGTCTGCACGAGCCGAGTGAAAATAGAATAGCCGTTCGAGGGCCGCAGTCGGAAACTTTCCTCGGACGAGGGTGACGAGCGCTTTCGTGACTGATTCTTCGGTGAGGTAGCGCTGCCGAAAAATCGCCAAGATGTCCTCGACACGGGAACGGGACGCCTTTCCAAAGACGTTATGCCGCCTCACCTGGTTGATGTTGTCGCCTACCGAAGCATTGATATCCCAGTGGGAAAGCAGCGTTTTCGTGTCGCCGATCAAGGCTCCGGCTTTGATGATTTTGGACGAGTACGGAGCCAAGGACCGAATCCGTAGGTCCTTGCCCGGTTGTTCTTGGTCCAGCATGCTCGATTCTCGCAACATCGTCATCATCCGCGGCGTCTGTCTTTGGTTATTAACATTCCCCCTTCGTCTAAACGTGCCCAGGCCGCTTCATGTTTGGGCCGTTTTCTTGCTCGCCACCGCAATTTGCATGGGCAAAGCGTCGGAGGTTCCCGCTCGAAGAGGCGTCGTCTGCCTTGCCAACGGTGCAGCGTCCGGTGGTTGCATCCATTATGCGTTCACCTGATTCGTGTCGTCGAGAATCCGGGACAGCGAGCTCAAAGAGAAACAAACAGCTTAACGCAACGAGCGTTCACGTTGGGTCATTTGGTTTGCGCTATTGGTCCCAACGAGTGGCCCAAGCAGTCCGGCTGGCGCCCCTCGTGGGGTAAACGCCTCGGAAGCGGGCTGTTGTTCCCCCATATCGGTAGCGGTCCCGCGAACCACGCCTGGCCCCTGTGACGGAACCCACGCCAACCGCAATTTAGCCATGGCGCCGCCCATGGTCCGCTCCGCCGGCGGCACCGACTAGCGAAGTGACCCCAGCGGGTGCACAGGTGAGCCTAACGGGCGGATTTGCGGCGCGCATCGCCGCGGCTGTAGCGGCCGCGCTCGCGCCGCACCTCGATTCGATTGCCGCCTCGGTGACGGCAGTCAAACTTCAACAAGGCGTGGCGGGCGGGCAGCTCGCCACGCTGCAGACAACCCTGGAGGGTATTGTGGGTACACAAGCATTAACCGCGAATACGAACGTGAGGCCGAACACTGGCTCGAGCTTTGTTACTACTGGCGGGAAAGACTCCGCGAATACCTACAGGGGGTGGATTGGTGA
>OCZU010001411.1_pt1 | contig 15849 bp, 9 predicted proteins | sample 1539001 | NCBI WGS metagenome assembly OCZU01 (sample SAMEA3539306, study PRJEB22396) | soil metagenome | biome: tundra; feature: field; material: soil | place: USA | collected 2010-05 | depth 0.15 m | reverse complement strand
CTGCCCGCTGTCTGGTGTTCCGGGGCGCGTTCGCGCTCCCTGTCAACTAATACTCAGGCGAGTTGGAAAATGTGCAGCTCCGCGTGACCTGGTTGGATAGGGCCGTCAACAAACTCGCCACGGTCGCCTGCAGAGGCGCGGGCCGATGCAATAGAAACAAGGACGTCGTTGTGCGGACCGTTCCTTGGGCATTTCATCATGCGATCCGGCCCCGCCACAACAATTCCGTCAGCGTAATTGGAACCGCTCTAAAGCCACTCAAGCGCCAACGATTCCGGAATGCTGTGTCGCTGAAAGCAGTAAGGGCACTCCAGTAGAAGTCGCTCGCCTTCTTCCGAAACGCCCGAAGATCTCCCGTCCCAGCCGCTTGCCTCGATTCGGTTCGGGGATAGTCTGATGAGGTTGTGTGTGACCGTCATGCCCTCTTCGATGAGCGCCGGGGTACCCGCCTTATTGCATTTCGCGCAAGTCAGTTCTTCCTCGACGACGGTCGCCTCTGGATAAAGCACGCGTTTCGCGTCATCAATTAGTGCAAACAACTGCTCTTTTGTGAATTCACTCATGTCAATCGTTGTGAGGGCCATTCTGCACTTCCTTTCTCGCCAACGCGGCGGCTCAGCCGAACGTAAGCACCGGCACTGCCGTTTTAGACGGCCGACCTCGGCAAGTTCTACTAACCCGAAGCGACGTCAGCCGATCCAATTCCCATTATGCAATCATTCCTGTGTTGACTGGTCGACTTCGGTTCATCAGGGCTGGTTTCATGCTTGTTTTCAAACGTTCTGATGACGGGAGCGGTATCGGCCCGGCGGGAATAAGCCAGATCCTGGCGCTCCGCTCAGCATTGACAGCGTCTTCAACCATGGGTTCGGCAACACGACCCCCCACACCCATGCACCCAGGTACTTCTGACAACGGTGTTCGTGAACTGCTATTCTCTTGATTTCACAGCTTCATCGAAGCGATCAGAGCCCTTCGAAGCAGGGTGCGCCTCGCAACCGACGGCCGGAGAATGTTCGACCCAGTGGCGGATTCGCGAAACCGAGATGTCGAGTCCTGGGGCCTTCAGGACTGGAATACATCTCTGTTTCGGCACTTCTTCACGTCTCGTGATTCCGCCAGCGATGTCCTCCGGCTCTACGTAACTGCGGAAGAGCTCCGAAACGTATCGGGAGCGGAGACGTCATCCGCCGATCATGTACGCCACGCCTTCATAGACAGTCTGAAACGGGCGATTGACGGGAGATCGCTGGGTTTGGACGCCGACATCCGGGCGCAGTTGTGGAAACCGAAGAGTCCGGTGGTTCCACCCTTTCTCTCGCACCTGCTCCTGACGTGCATGGTGGCGAATGATTTGGCGGACGAGCTCCAATCAACCGGCGACTTTCGCCGACGACTTTCACAGGTCCTTGGCGGCGGCACCAACCACGGTCTTGAACGTTTGCGGCCGCTATGGGAGCGGCTGTCGGATTGGCTTTTCCTTCGCAACACCCAGGACGCCCGATGCAGGATGCTCCGGTTGCCGCTAATTCCGGAAGCCGGTCGTCGGTTCTCTATCATCGGCTATTCACTTCGTCTCGCGATCCCTTCACGTCGGGACCAATCGATACTCTTCACCGCATTTTCCAAGGAGGGCCTGATCGGAAAAGAGCCTACGATCGAGGAAGTCGTCCGGATCGCCGAATGCAATTCCAGACGACTCAGCGAACGATTTGTCGAACTGTTTCAGGAATTTCTGTCAGGGCTGAAAACTCTACCACGGAGTGCATTGTTCCAAAGCACGTTTTGGCTGGCCGCTCGCGACATTGCTCTGAGCGGCCCCACAACGCCGGTTTCCGACTCTGGCTTCAAGACGAGGCTTGAGTTGGAAGACGATGAGGGGCGCTTCTGGCTGTATTTGACCTGTGACCGGGAAATTCACTGCGAAGCGTTTCGAACGGTTCCTCTGCCTACCGCGAGGTCATCTCCGTATCGCTTCGTGATCGTCGAAGAAGGAGAACCATCCCCGAACTCTCTTATCGAGCGCGTTTTGGTGAATGCGCCGATCGCACCGGCGTTGGCCGACTTGCTCAAGCCGCTCAAACAAGCGGCCGCCGAAGGCATTCTGCTCTTTGCCGAAGATGATGATGGGGTATACATTACCCAACAGAACCTCCCGTCCGGCGGAGAACTGTGTGCACTAGTCGGAGACAAACTTTCACTGCCCCTGAAGAACGCTCTCCAATCAGTCGGATCGAGACCCGATGTCGTCAAATCGCGCTATAGGGGATGGTTCGAGTGGCGAGATGTTGGCGCCGACGCGTTCCTTAGAGCGGATTTTTCACGTTCACCCGTTTTGTCAGGTGCCAGATGCCTCAGGCACACGCTCACGCCGCCCGCTCTGCACGTTCGTGGCGGGCTGCGCGTCGGAGATAGCTATCTCGGCGTATCAGCCTTTCTACCAGAGATCGTTATCCCGGATGCCGACTCGGTAGTGCTGCAAAGTGAAAGTGGCTCACTTATCGACCTTACGGCGATGAGTGCGGAAGAGGGCTCATGGACTTTTCCCGCGGGAGTTGCTAGTGAAAAACTCCTCGGCAGACATCACTTGATTGCTTTTTCGAACCGTGTCCGTATCGCCGAAAAGAAAATCGCCTTCACGGGCGCTGTGTTCGGCACCCATTACAAGGAAGCTGCAGCGGACGGCCGTTGGATCACCGAAGCCGGAATCGCAGACACGGTTGTGTACCGCGCCGACGTCGTCGTTCCGTGGTCAACTGGAGGTTCGCAACATTTCTCGTCATCTTCTGCTCCGCATTTAGGAGTAAAACCGAGGAGTCGGAACGAGCGGCTCGATGACCTCCTCACAATAATTGCCGCGCAATCCGTTTCCCAATCTGGGATACCGGAACAATCGGCCGCCGCAATCATGATCCGCACGCTGGGCCTTTCCTGGGGATCGGTATGGCCGGTGCTCCGTGCATGGGTGGAGAACGGAATTCTCGACTGTCTCACGGACCTCCGATGGCGAGCGCGCCTCTATTTGGCCCGGCCTCCGTGCATGGTTGTTTGCGGCTCTCCCGGCGATTTCCACGGCGTCATCACAGGACTCGCTCCACCGCTCCTCTTGCAGCGCTTCCGGCGACTCGTCGACACATTGCATCTTGAATACGTCGAGAGGGGTTCACCTTGTGAATACGTCCCGCCCATGCCGGCCTGTCGCGCGAGTTCGCTCGACCGGCTTGCTGAATTGGCGAGCGAAACAGGGTTAGACGCTCCGGCATGGCTCATGCATCCGAAGACGCTCGCGAAGTCGGTTCTCGAGATAGTCGCGACTCAGTCGCCCGAGCCGAAAAACTGGCCGGTGTATCGGCGGTGGGATTGGGAGCCGCATGCGTTTGTCGAGAATCCGTCCAATCCGACCCTGTCCGAAGTCTCGATCGAGTGGTGCCGGCGAGATGACGGCCCGGACTGTTACAAGGTGTATGAAAGCGGGACGCTTCGTTGGTGGACCCGCTCCAGAACTTGGGCAGTTCTTGCGGCATATACTTCGGCCAGAAAAGAGGTTTTTGAGCGCCCGAGATCCGGTGTAGCTGCGAGCCGAGGTGATAGCGGATACGTCCCGCTTCCCCTCGCCCGCTTCGCGGCGATCGTGGGCCCCGTGGCTCCTGGCCCCAGGTTTTCGCACGAGTCCAGGAGCATGGTTTACGAATACACGTTTCCAGACGATGCGCTGAGAGAGGCAGCGCTCGACATACTATGGCCGTCGTCTGGACTCAAGACGCCCGAGCTACCTCCCCGAATCAAGAAACTCCTCGGTTTGATTCCAGGGATGCAGGGTCCGGTAATCCCGATTCCCGCCGCGCTGAAGCGCTCGCTCGCCCTCTTCAGCGAATGCGCTGAGCTCAAATCCGCCAAGTTCGTTCCGATCTCGCTCTTGCCGCAGCTCTATGCCGCGTTGCGAGGATCGGGAGGAGCGGCATAAATGTCTCAACTCTTCATCGGGGTCGTGGAGCGCGTCGCCGGCGTCCCTTCTCCCGGGCCCGGCGCCCGATTACGCCCCGTGTACGAGTCATCGCCCGACAAATCTAGGTGGGTACCGGTGCAAGAAGAGCGATTGAGCGAGGATTTTCCGAACACCGGCGTCGTCAGCTGGTGGCAGCCACTGCCGGATGCGACGCTTCACAGCACGTGGGTGTTCCAAACAGATCAATCCGGCACTTATGATGAGAACAAACCCCAGCATGACCTTTATCGCGTGAAGGGCAGTCCTTCCATGCCAATCGAGCTCGTCGACATCGATGCAGAGGACCCCGAAGAGGTCCGACAGCACCTTCTCGATCACGGCCTGCCCACCGCTAGCCATACCTCGAGGCGGATCGTTTTCCGTGACCGCTCGGGTACACTCATTGGCCCAGTTGAACTCGTTTTGAGCGATGATCGTTTGCTTCTCGACGAGAAACACCTCAAAGTGCCACTCACGTTGAGCCAGGCGAGGCCAGGCATGTCCGTTGCGGAATGGCAAAATCACCGTTTCCTGCCGCCCGATGGTTGGTCATCGAGGACGGGAGAGGTCGACTATTCTGCAAACGACGTATTCCTCAAACGGGTGCTTCGTGATCTCAGAAAGATGGAGCCATCCGTCTTGGAGGACGTTCCACTCACCGAGAAACTGATCAGCCGTTACTGCGCCGCCGTGTCCCGCTCGACGCTGACGCCGCTCCAAAGGCAGAGAGTTGTTCGGCTACAGAAAATCGGGCGACAAGCGATGCAGGACGTCGCCGTCCCCGAGGAGGCGCTCAGCGACTTCCTTGCGCTCCCGCCCGTTGCTGCGCAAATAGAAGGAGTGAAGACGAAAGCTGCCGAAGATGCGGCTCAAGCCATGCGCTCTTCGCTGAAGGAGCTTGAAATGCAGCGCTCCGCGGTGGAGCAGGAGACACAAACGCTCAGACGTGAAGCAGACGAACGGCGACGGGATTTGACGGATCTTGAAACCCGACACCAGGCAGCGCTCGACGCATTCGACGAGAATATTAAGCACCGGTTCGAAGAGGCGGCAAATAACGCTTCGAGCTTTTTGGCCGATGTCCCGTTACTCCGGGCCGCGTTGGGAGTCTCGATCCCGTCCCACGGTTTGCAACCCGCCACCAGCGCAAGCACCGGGCACGTCGAAGCGAAGGACGTGCCGCGTTCGGAGCTGATGGTTACTGTCAGGCGCGAATTCAATCGCCTCGGTATCGGTTGTTCGACCTGTAATGCCCTCTTGGCATCCCTGGCATCCGGTTTTGTGCCTATGCTCTTCGGTCCAAGGGCGCATGATTCGCTTGCCGCACTGAGCACCGTTTTCGTCGGCAGAAGGCTCTATTGGCTCACGTTGTCGCCGATATTGAGCTCTCCGACAGACCTCCTCAAAAGCGCAGTGACGCCGGAGAGCGAGATTGGAAGCGCTTTAACGGATCTCGAAGGACTCCTGGAGAACGTGCGCCAGTCGGACGCACTGTCCCTCATCGTTTTCGATAACGTGAACCTCGCCCAGATCGACAGCGCCTTGGTACCGGTCGTCCGGAGATATGCGGAGCTTCGGTCATCAGGACGGGCCGATTCGGCGGCGGGGATGCCTCGCAGATATACGACACCAGTCGGTGAGTGGCCTTCGAATCTCCTTATCGCGGGAGTCATGATCGATAGCCCGCTGGCGCTCCCGCTTTCTACGGAACTTTGGTCCTTCGCGACCTTCATCGACACGACCTTAAGAGGAAGGTGTGGTCCGAATCAGCCATCTTCGGATTCCATGGTGCCCAGCGACTCGAAAGTTCCGTACCGCGAGTGGGCGGGGTGGCTTGCGGAGGCAACTACGACACCGGACAACGATTGCCTCCTCGTCGCGAGGTACGTGGATACGAAATTGCGCCTGGGGGGAACCCTCAATCGGCTGCTCCGAAACCTCGCAGCTGCCGCTAACGCAATCCTCCCGAACGAGAAGAGCGAAAGGCGTCTGGAGCTTTTCGTCGAATCCAGCCTCGTTCCGTATTGCGTATCCAGGCGCGTTGACCTCCGCGCCGTTTTGGAAGGCTGTCCCGTAGAATTTCGCCCTCGCGACATGGAGGCGGACAGGCTCACCTCTCTTTTCATCAAGTTGGGCATAGAGCCCCAGGGGGCCGGAAAACTGGAATCGACAGACTATGATTGATCCGATCGGCGCATTCACCCGTATCAGGGACTTTTATATCAGCTACCTTGAGACGGCGTTCTCGATCCGCAATCCCTCCGTTTCCCTGGACCGCCGGCGTCTTCTGGAAGCGAATGACTCCCTTTGTGCCGAGCCCATTATCGAGCCGCTTACCCGCTATGAGACCGCACGCTTCAAACTGCATGATCTGGTCCACTCCGGGCAGCACGATGAGCGGCTTCCTGGGTTCGGACCGAAGGAGCGAGAGGCTTTTGTACGGCTCACCCTCTCCGGTCTCTTCGAGGCCGATCCTTCCGTAGAATCTTCCGAGGTCCCGAGAGCGAAGCATGCCCCATATGTCCACCAGGCCGAGATGTTGAGACGCGGCATTTCGGCGGGTGAACCTTCTGTTGTAACCTCCGGCACCGGGTCCGGAAAGACCGAGGCATTCCTGCTCCCAGTATTCGCGATGCTCACGAAGGAGGCGGTCAATTGGCTACGACCACGGCCGGGGTTCTTGTCTGGCCGGTGGTGGCAGGACGCTTCAGGTAAGCCTTTGGACAGCTATACGCAGCTTCCCAATCGTCCTTTGGCGAAGAATTCTGCTGGAACCCCGTTCGTGCCGCAGCGCCGCGGTGAAACGCGCGATGCGGCAGTGCGGGCCTTGATTCTGTACCCCATGAACGCGCTCGTTGAAGACCAACTGGCGCGCCTGCGCCACGCCCTGGACTCCGAGACCGCGCGCGGGTGTATGGACCGATTCTTTAACGGAAACCGGATCTTTCTAGGAAAGTACACCTCGGCCACCCCTGTCACGGACTATCATTTCCACCCGCGGCCAGACCAGGATGAGAACAAAAGACGCGAAAGAAAGTTGAAAAAACTCTTCAAGTCTGTTCGCCAGATGCAGCTCACGCAGGAAGCTGCCCGCCTGCATCGTGATCCGGACGCCAGATACTTGTTCCCGTCCACGGATGGGGACGAGATGACGAGTCGTTGGGATATCCAGGAGTATCCTCCCGATGTGCTCATTACGAACACGAGCATGCTAAATGCGATGCTCGCCCGTGAGGTCGATGCTCCGATATTCCAAAAAACCCGCGAATGGTTGCTCAAGAACGACGACGCCTACTTCTTTTTGATTCTGGACGAATTACACCTTCAGAGGGGCTCCGCCGGTACCGAACTGAGTTTCTTGCTTCGCCTGCTCGTTGAACGGCTCGGCCTTCATGACCCGGAACACCGCCATAAATTACGTATCCTTGCTTCGAGTGCGTCCCTTCCACTCAAGGGAACAGCTGAGGAGGCGAGTCTTCAGTACCTGTGGGACTTTTTCGGCTCGAACGGCAGCTGGACACACCGAAACGAAAGCGGCACGCGGGATAAAGAGACCTGGCGCCAAACCGTCTTGACCGGCGTTCCCCGTGCGGGGGTCTCAAGCAGAAAGAGCCTATGTGCTGAGCCGCTCGTCGCCTTTTTGGCTGCTCATACTTCGACGGAAGCCGACCTCGCGTCGGCCAGCGCTCCTGCGGCGCATGAGAGCGAGTGGCGCGTGGTGTGCGAGGAGCTTGCGCCCGAATACACTCGTGTGCGCCTGGAAGATATGGTCCGGGCGTGCATTGAACAAGCGGGCGCCCGGCTTGAGCAGGCGTGCAGTGACGGAAACGGCAGTTCTCCGAAACCGACGAAACTCGGCGAATTGACCGAGCGTTTGTTCGGGGTGCAATCTGATGAAGGTTCCACAGCAACGAGAGCGCTCCTTTTCATCCGCGGGACAGGTGATCACTATCGGTCCTGGTTTCCGAATGAAGCGGCCATAGACGCGACCTCCTTCCGGGTCCATCTCTTTTTCAGAAGCATCGAGGGCCTCTTTGCGCCGGCGCTTCTTCCCGATAGATCGTCATCTGTACCAAGCCAGCGTTTGGTCGGAGAACTGACGGTTGAGCGGGGCCTTAGATTCATCCGGGTCGACGGGTCTTACAGGCGACTCCTTGAGCTCGTTTACTGCGAGGCGTGCGGTGAGTTGTTCTTTGCAGGCATGAAGGGCGGCCGGCGGAAGGACGGACGGGTACTTGAGCTGTTACCCATTGACCCGGATCTTGACGGCCTTCCGGATTCCGCCTCGTCGCAATTGTTCGAAGAGCTCTCGGCAGAGCAGTTCGGTGTCTTTTGGCCCCGTAGCGATGCTCAACCGCTCACCTCCGGTTCCTCACAAGGACAAAACTGGGAAAGGGCATCCTTGGACCCCGTGACGGGTGTTGTCACCGTTGCCTCGAACCGCGGCGATCCGTGGGGCGATAACTGCAAATTGGACGGGTACTTCTATGTTCGCAATTTGAAACTACAAGACCGCCATAACAGGACCGGCGCGGACGCCGGTACTTGCGTGCCTTACGGCTGCCCGGCTTGCGGTACGAGCTACGACGCGCGCAAAAGGCAGTACCGGCTCTCTCCGATGCGAAACTTCCGCACCGGTTTCGCGAAGACGACACAGTTGCTCGCGACCGAAATCTTCGAGGTCCTCCGCAAGACTGCAGAAGAATCGAAGCTCGTTTCCTTTTCCGACAGCAGACAAGATGCCGCAAAAGCCGCGTTGGATATCGAGCGAAGGCACCATGAAGACTTACGAAGGCAGATTGTCGTCGACACCATCAGAGATGTTGCGAAGAACCGGCCACGTCGATCCGATCTCGAAGCGGCCATGCAAGTTCTTAAGGAACAGATGCAGGCGGCACTGGCCAAAGACGACCACAATATCGGGCAACTGTTCGAAGAGCACAAGCGATTGCAGGCTCTTTTGAAATCGAGCGGGGACTCCTCGATACCGATGACGCAGATAGTCGAGACACTGGATGTGCAGGATTTTCGGGGGCTTCGACCTTCGCGCGCGAAGCTCAGGCCGTACCTGCATCACTTTGCGGAGCTTGGCGTCCACCCCATAGACGATACTGGTGTCCAGAAGTTCAAACTGGGAAGCGAGTGGCGCGCGGAACACGAGTGGTTCGAGTTTTTTGAGCGAGCAGACGGCGAGATCGACTGGAAGGATTATCCGAGCAAGCGAAATGAAGTCGACGAAGTCCGGCGTCAAATCGTCGAGGGGTCTCTGGAAACTATTGGGCAAACGCTTTTCAACAAGACCTATTTTTCTTTGGAAGAGACCGGGCTCGGGTATCCCTCCGTTCCGTTGGCCGAGGTGAAAGATGCCGCCGACCAGAACGTCTTGGCCGCTTACATTCGAGTCTTGGGAGATTCGTACCGGCTGAACGAGAGTCCGTTCGATGACCGACCGAGGGACTGGAGCGGTGTTCAAGACATAAGGCCCTCGGAGCGCATATTCAAGTTCGCGACGGCCGCAGTCAGTTCGTCCGGAGTTCAGAACGAGCTCGCGAGGGTCCTCGGAATCCTGCAGCGGCTCCAGCACTCGGGAGGAATCATCCACACTTCCTGCCTGACTATCGAGGTTCCCGAAGCAAATCAGCCATATTGGCGATGCTCGACGTGTGGGAGGGTTCATCTCCACAAAGGCGCCGGAGTCTGTACGCGGTGCTTCAGAGAACTGAAGAACCCGACCGGAGAGATCCACGAGATCAGGAGCAAGAATTTCCTCGGCAAGCGCGTGGAGCGGCGCGAGCCCCTTTTTCGCGTCAGATGCGAAGAGCTGACCGGTCAAACGGACGATCCCGCAGAACGCCAACGTCGCTTCAAGGGCATCCTCTTCCGTTCGGACGGAACAGCACCCTCTCTCGTCGAGACGAACGCGAGGCTCATCGACCTCTTAGCCGTCACAACGACCATGGAGGTCGGTATCGACATCGGTCCGCTCCAGGCAGTGTTTCAGGCAAACATGCCACCTCAGCGTTTCAATTATCAGCAGCGGGTAGGCCGTGCTGGCCGGAGAGGTCAGTCGTTCTCTCTCGTGATGACCGTGTGCCGGAGCAAGAGTCACGATTTGTATTATTTCCGGCATCCGGAACGGATAACAGGAGAGCCACCTCCGCCGCCGTTTTTGACCAAGCGTCAGGAGGTAATCGCAAAACGGCTCCTTCGTAAGGCTTGGCTCTCGAAAGCCTTCGAGAATATTCGCTCGAAATGTGAACGCCTTGGCGTGAGGTATCCCGGCGATGACGGAGCCCCCGACATTCACGGCGAGTTCATACCCACCCGCGACTTCTTCGACAACGCCCAGACCTGGCGACAGCAACTCGCCCAAGAGCTCGTGGCGACGGCGCGAGATCGGGACCGATTCGCGACCGTGCTTACCGCGGACTCGGAGCTCGACGGTTACGAATTGGTTTCCAAGCTGGGGGCGAAGGAACTGCTGAAGGAAATCGAGGATGCCCGCTCGTTACTCGGTAGCGAGGTGCGCGAGGGCTTGGCCCATACCCTCGCCGAAGCGGGTTTGCTGCCCATGTTCGGCATGCCAACACGTGTTCGCAACCTCTACATCGATTCGGTCGAGGACGAAGAGGACGAATCCCAGAGACGTTGGAGCACGATTGACCGGGACCTGGATTTGGCGATTTTCGAGTTTTCCCCCGGAGCCGTTCTCGTTAAAGACAAGCAGCAGCACCGGGCCATCGGCTTCACAGGCCCCCTGGAGAGCCCGTTCAGACCCGGCTCCAGGGATCGTCCCCGGGACCTCATCCAGTACACGTCTCCGTTGGGAGAGGCTTTCTGGCTCATCCAATGCAGTAACTGTGGTAGTTGGCATCGATACGACGGTTCGAAGCCGAGCGGTGTCGAGTGCGATTCGTGCCGCTGGGTTCTTCCCGATGACACCGCCGGGGAGTGCAGGACACCGAGCGGATTTCGAACCGATTTTTATCCGAAACTCATCAACGACAACGATTCGTTCGGGACTCACCACCGATCGATTACGGCAGAATACAGACCATTGAACGTTTCGCACACGAAAAGCAATGTAAGTTTCGAGTACAAGTCGCAGGAACGCACGTATCGGCTCAACCGAGGAATCGCCGATTCCGCTTCCGGGGGAGGTGGCGCAGGAGGGTTTACGGTGGACCCGTTTGCGCATCTTGTGCCGGGATTGCGCCATACTCGCCTCACCGGCCAGTTGATATCAACGGATCTCGTACCTGCGAGCGGCTATCAGCCCGATCCGTCCGTGCCCCCTCTCACGAATGTCTGGTTGGCTGCGCCCAAAACCACAGATGCCTTGTTCATAGCCGCCACGAAGGTGCCAAACGGTCTCCGGTTGGAACGGGTCAGCGGTGCGAATCAGATTACGGCCATACGTGCTGCGGCCCTCTCCGCCACGTTCATTCTCGTTCATCGCGCCGCACTCGACATGGACGTTGACCCGGAAGAGTTCGACATCGTCGACCCCAGAACTCACGTAATCAACGGAATGCGCTCTCCGGTGCTGCAAATTACCGATCATCTGGTTAACGGGTCCGGTTTCTGCGAGCGCTTGTCGATACCTGATGCCAGTGGGGAGCCGCGACTGGTTACGATGATCCGGTCAATCATCTCTGACGCCTCGACATTTCCGCTCAAAGAGTATCGGGGCCGACGCGACAACATCGATCATGCGGTGCAGTGCGATCAAGCCTGTTACCTTTGTATGCAGAGATACGGGAATCAGCCGTATCACGGCCTCCTCGATTGGCGCTTGGGGCTGTCGTTTCTCGAAGCGCTTAAAGACCAGAGTTTTCGTTGCGGACTGGACGGTAGATTCGACGCCTCACCGTCGCTATCCGATTGGCCCGGACTCGCTCGCAGATACGCCGAGGAACTCGTATCACGCTACCGAACGGGCGGCGAAGTCAGGGAGGTGAAAACCCTCGTCGCGTTTCGATTCGACCGCAAGGAGCCGAGATGGGCCCTCGTCGTACATCCTCTCTGGGACGTCGACAACGCTTCGGGCATACTTCTCGATGCCATAAAGGAGCTGGGGACACCAGTGGAGTTTAGCGACACGTTCGAGCTGTCTCGACGGCAAGTGTCAGAACGCGAGAGGCTCGTGCGCGAATGGAACCGCTGAATGCCCTCCCTCCGCCACTCGACCGCGTTTCTGTCCCACGTCACTTAAGTGTGACACGCTTGGCGAACTCGGGATCTTGCATGCTTCGAGCGATTGCCGACTCCTCCCTGAGCCCGAAAATGCCAGCCGGACCGGAAGCCGAGTTTGGCCGAGTCGTGCACCGATTGCTAGAACTTGCCGCTATCGGACGGATTCCCGCTTCGTCCGCAGAGGTCGCGTTCGACGGTTTGCTGAACGACGCAGCTGAAAAACTGACACGGAATGATCAAACCAGTATGTATGCCGACCTCCGCGTGGCGTTCACGCGTCGCGAGTGGGAAAAGCGGCGATTTCTCGCGCTCGAACGCGCTAGGGAATTGGCGAACTCGATTCCCTTTTCTCCTCCTGGCCGTCGAAGGGAGTTTCATCCCGCTTCATTGAAGGAAGTCTTCGATCGCCGGAAGTCTTCGGGAACTCCCGAGGTGGCCTTTCGCTCCGATACGCTCCGCATTCAAGGACGTATCGATTTCCTCCGTGTCGAAACAGACCGCACGATCGAGATTTCGGACTTCAAATCGGGAGACGTATTCGACGACTCCGGCGAAGTCGAAGAATCGACGGCGATTCAACTTCAGTTATACGCACTCGCGGTGCTGGAGGTATCATCCGGCGCCAGATTGGAATTGCGTGTCGTGAGTCGAGGCGGAAGCGCGCACATGAAATTCGACAGCGATGAACAAGAAGGCATTCGCGAGTGGCTGAGCCGGAGGACCTCGGTGCTAAGCGAAGGCAGTTTAGTGAGAGCCGAAGAAGTCGCGGTAATGGGACCTCAATGCCGGACGTGCCCTGTAAGAGTAGTCTGCCCGAACTACAGAACTTCGGTCGCGGCACTCTGGCAGACGCCTTTTCAGGGCATCCCGCTGCCGTTGGATACAGCCGGCCGGATATTGGAGATCGAAACCGTTCCAGTAGGATTGCTTTCCCTGAAGCTTCGTGATCTGGCCGGACGTGTAGTCAAGATCCATCGTCTGAAGCCGAGAGTCGTCCTCTCAGAGAGCTTCGATCACGCGAATATGGTCTGGTTCTTCAACGCCGCCTCGAATGAACCGCGCATGCGCAAAGGGATGTGGCGGCACCCGCGGAATTTTCACGAAGTTCCTGACGCCCCCGATGATCGCACGGCTTGGACCTTGCGAGTGTTGCGTGAAGTCGAATCCGTGCACGAAGGCTCCTGATTTTGCCGGCGGCTACACGAATTCGACCCGGTACTTGAGGTTCAAGGCAACAACGGCTGTTGTCGAGGGCCTAGAATGTTGCTGTGATACGTCCTAGAGACATTGTTTCACCGGCTACCCGCTCCCGCATGATGAAGGCTGTCAGGCGGGCCGACACTCGTCCGGAACTTCAGGTGCGTAAGCTGGTGGCGAGCGTTGGCGTTCGATATCGTGTGCGCAATCGAGACCTGCCGGGATCGCCGGATCTTGCAAATCGGACGCGGCATTGGGCGCTCTTCGTGAATGGGTGCTTCTGGCACGGCCACAAGAATTGCCCGAAGACAAAAGGAGGTGCGGGCTCACGTGTGCCGAACGTGAGGTATCGGTTCTGGAAGAAGAAGCTTCAAGATAACAGGCGGCGGGACGCCGCCAAGTGCCGCGTGTTGAGGGCTCTCGGTTTTCGTGTTCTCATTGTGTGGGAGTGTCAGCTACAGAACGTGGAGAGGCTTCGGGGCCGTCTGCAGAAGACTATCCTACCAGCTTCGTCCTGAGTCGGGGATCGCAATGAAATCCAAACGGCAGAAGGCGCTACGAGTGGCTGGGATCTTTGCCGGTATTGGTGGCTTCGAAGTCGGCTTGGAGAGAGCCGGTCACAAGTCCCTTCTCCTTTGCGAGAACGACTTGGCGGCGCAGGCTGTTTTGCGCGAGCACTTCAAGAACAGGACGTTCATCGACGATGTTGCAGAGATAGACGTCGTTCCGCGAGAAGTTGATCTGCTTGCCGCCGGATTTCCATGCCAGGACCTGTCACAGGTCGGGCGAACTCAAGGATTGAACGGTAAGAAATCTACCATAGTGTCCCACGTGTTTAGAATCCTCAAACGGACCCAAACCCCTTGGGTGCTCCTTGAGAATGTTCCATTCATGCTGCAACTCCATAGGGGCGCCATGATCGCCCACATTGTGCGGTCGTTCGAGGAACTGGGTTACAAGTGGGCGTATCGCACGATCGATACAAGGGCTTTCGGCATCCCTCAGCGGCGGCAGCGCGTTTTCATACTCGCGTCAATCCATGGCGACCCGGCCGGCACACTGTTGAGCCAGGGCATTGAGCCCGACAGGCCTCTAAGGGTGGACATCCCTCCTTGTGGATTCTATTGGACAGAGGGCAACAGCGGCCTCGGTTGGGCACCGGGTTGTGTGCCAACGCTCAAGGGCGGCTCTACGGTAGGAATCCCTTCGCCACCCGCAATCTGGATGCCCAACGGTCGTATCATGACGCCCGATATTCGCGACGTTGAGCGGCTTCAAGGTTTTGGAGCTGATTGGACCGCGCCGGCTGAGGAGGTTACGAAAAGGGGGAGTCGGTGGCGCCTGGTTGGTAACGCGGTCACCACGGCTGTCTCCGAATGGCTGGGCGTGGTTTTGCGGAACGCTCCCGCGAACACACCCAACGACAAAAGTGAACTCGATACTAGCCAAGGCTGGCCCAAGGCTGCTTTCGGGGAGAGAGGCAAGCGGTATTCCGTAGCAGTTTCGACGTGGCCTGTAGAAAGGGAGATGACGCGAATTGACCGATTCCTTGTCTATCCATGCCGACCGCTGTCGCGGAAGGCCGCGGAGGGCTTCTATCGCCGACTGATGGCAAGCCCTCTTCACTATCCTCCGCGATTCGCCTATGACCTGAAAAGGCACATTGAGCGCTCGCAGTAGAGTGGAGCCAGCCATGAGGTTCGTCGACGGGAGGTCAGATCAGCCTGATCCCACAACGCACCAGGAATTCAGCAGTGGCGTCCAGGCGATCGTGCTTTCGGGCGTGGGGTCGTCGACGGAGCCGGGAGGAACCCACACTATGAAGCCTCGCCGCGCTCTCGTGAGGAGAACCCGGCACTTGTTCAGAATGTATCGATGCGCGATTGGTCTGACAACCGACGTCCAGCGAGTGCCGACGACCTCCGTATCCGAAGTGCATATGCGGTCCAGAATCAGTTCAACCAGAATTCCGGTTCTATAGTTCTGCCCCAGCCGCAAGGTCCACATGGTTTGAAACGGTGTGATTGGCCCGCCATGCCCAACCCCCCTGTCAACAAACGCTTCCTGTCAACCGGAGAAACCGGAGAATTCGCAAGTGGAAACGTGGGGTTCGGCCGCAACCCGTGGGGTTGAGCTTGCACCCCCGCGATGCCTCTCTTCCAACCGGAGAGAACGAGCGGCAGGGAAAAACCTGCGGAATGTTGCGGATACGGACGAAGGAGACGCGAGGCGCTGCTGTCAACAAAAACAGCCACTCGGAGTTGGGGCAGAAAAGTAGTGGCTCCACGCTTTGGATTCGAACCATAGTGGACGATTGGATTTTGGAACATTGCGTGGATTCCAAAACGTGATGGTTGTTGAAGGCCATGACAGACTTGGCGGGGCCCTATCGAATCACTGTTTTTGAAGGAGTCTACGCGGGGGCCTTTTGGAAGGCGCGGCGGCAGGCCCGACGCGGGCCCGTGATTTTA
>OCZU010001410.1_pt1 | contig 15852 bp, 12 predicted proteins | sample 1539001 | NCBI WGS metagenome assembly OCZU01 (sample SAMEA3539306, study PRJEB22396) | soil metagenome | biome: tundra; feature: field; material: soil | place: USA | collected 2010-05 | depth 0.15 m | reverse complement strand
CTTGCCGACCTTGACCGGCTGGTCTGGGCGCCCTGCCCGGCCCGGCAGGCGCCGCCGCTCGGCGGGGAGCAAAGCCAGCGCGGGCAACGCCGCCCGATGGGAGCTGACCCCGGCCAGCAGGGCGGTCAGCGCGCGGACACCGGCGACGGTTACGTGCCGCTGTTCGAGTCAACCCTGGTTTCCCTGATGACCCGGCCGTTCGGCTGGCTGGTGGTCGCGGAGCCGACTGACCTGATCGACGCGGAGATCGCCGAGCTGCGCACGCAGCTGAACGTGCTCCGCCGTTACGACGAGGAACGAGCACGCCTCGACGTCGAGCGCTCCGAACGGCGGCTCGCTGAGCTGGACGCCTTCCGCGAGGCAGGGCTGTGGAATGTGCGGGTGCTCGCCGGGGCCGCCAGCGAGGAGGAACTCAGCCTGCTCGCCCCGGTACTGGTCGGCTCCGTCGGCCTGGCCGGCCACCCGTACCGGCTGCGCAGCGCCGAAGGGGTGCACGAGCTGGCCGACGCGCTCGTGGTCAAGCTGGCGGACGAGCGGGATGGCTCCGAGGTCCCGTTCGCCGCGACGGCCGGGGCGCTGGCGGCACTGACCGGGCTGCCCCGCGGCGAGGTACCCGGTGTCCGGGTGCTGGAGCCTGGCTGCTTCGACGTGACCAGCGAGACGCGCGACGGCCCCTCGATTGACCTCGGCGAGATCCTGGACGGCCAGGACCGGCCGGTCGGGACGTTCCGGGTGCCGCTCGCCACGCTGAACCGCCATGCCCTGGTGGCCGGCGCCACCGGCGCCGGCAAGTCGCAGACGGTCCGGCACATGCTGGAGCAGCTGACCCTGGCCGGCATTCCCTGGCTGGCGATCGAGCCGGTCAAATCCGAGTACGCCGCGATGGCCGGGCGCCTCGGGGCGGCCGGCCAGGTCACCGTGATCAACCCGGCCGACCCGGCGACGGTGCCGATATCGGTGAACCCGCTGGCCCCGGAGCCCGGTTACCCGGTGCAGGCGCATATCGACATGGTCCGTGCGCTGTTCCTGGCCGCCTTCGCCGCGGACGAGCCGTTCCCGCAGATCATGTCGCAGGCGCTGCAGCGCGTCTACGCGGCCTGCGGCTGGGACGTGGTGACCGGGACCGGTGTGCCCGGGGCGCCGTCCGGGCCGGTGGTCCCGACGCTGGCGCAGTTGCAGCGGGCCGCCCTTGAGGTCATCGATGACGTTGGCTATGGCCGGGAGCTGCAGGCCGACGTCCGCGGCTTCGTGGACGTGCGGCTGCGGTCGCTGCGGATCGGCTCGGCGGGCAGGTTCTTCGAGGGCGGGCATCCGGCTGACATCGGCGAGCTGCTCCGCCGCAATGTCGTGCTCGCGATCGAGGACGTGGCCAACGACGAGGACAAGGCGTTCCTGATCGGCACGCTGATCATCAGGATCGTGGAGCACCTGCGGCTGCGGGCTCGCGCCGACACTGCCGCCGGGGCAGCCCCCGGCGCGGCCGCCGGGCCTCGCCACTCGCTGCGGCACGTCATCGTCATCGAGGAGGCACACCGCCTGCTGCGCGCCAGCAGGGAGGGCGCCAGCGAGCACGCGGTCGAGCTGTTCGCCAGCATGCTCGCGGAGATCCGGGCTTACGGGGTCGGGATCGTGGTGGCCGAGCAGATCCCGTCCAAGCTCGTCCCCGACGTGGTGAAGAACACCGCGCTGAAGATCCTGCACCGGCTGCCGGCCCAGGATGACCGGGATCTGGTCGGCGCGGCCATGAACCTGGATAGCGAGCAGTCCCGGCACGTGGTGTCGCTGCAGCCCGGGGTGGCAGCGGTCTTCGCCGACGGCATGGACCGGCCACTGCGCGTCCGGGTGCCGTGCGGCGAGGACAGGGAGCGGGCCGGCGGCCACGCCATCGCGGCGCCCCCGGTCAGCGGCAGGCGCTGCGCGGCATGCGGCCCGGTGTGCGTCACCGGGCGCGCCTGCACCCTGCTCGAGCTCCGCTCGGCCGACCTGCTGGCTGGCCAGCCAGCGGACGCGTGGCTCCGGGTCTGGACCGAGGCGCTGGTGCTCGCCTACCTCACCAACCGCGGGCTTCCGCTGGTCCCTGCGCTACTGCGGCAGCGCTGGGCGCAGCTACCGCCGCGGCTGCGCGAATGCCTGCTCGCGACGGTCATCGACCGGGCCATGGCCGGCCGTGCCCTGACCGTGCGAGGCTTCTATGATCCGGACCGTCTGGTGGCCGCAGCGGCAGTGACCGCGCAGCGGATGCTCGGCGGCGGCAACGGGGCGGGTGCGCGGGCCGGCCCGGACTGGGTGATCCCGCAGCTGCGCTGGCTGCATGAGATCGACCGGGTGTGCCCGCTGAACGGCGGTCCGCCGGACGTATTCGCGCCCGCGCCCCGGCTCGACTTCGCCCTGGCCGGGGTGCCGGACCGGCCGGATGCCCGGATCGGGCAGCGGGTCCGCGGCCTGCGCAGGCATCCGCTGTCGATGGAGCTGCCGCGCAACCGGCTGCCCGCCTGGAACACCCTGCTCGGCGAGGACGACCAGCGCGGCTTCACCGAGGACCTGGCGAGTGTCGTGATCGGCGCGAGCCACCGCGGCCAGCTCCGCCAGGCAGCCGGTGAAATGGGGATATCCGGCTGGCTGGAGACCGTGCTGTCCTGGCCGCGGCGGTTCATCGCCGGCCCGGATGTCCAGGGAGCGGCACCGGCGCTCTATCAGCCGGAACCTCCCGCCGGATAGCATCGGCGCCCATGGGGAAGCTTCCGCTGCGCGCGCGCCTGGCGACGACGATCGGCGGCGCGGCGGGCCGGGTGTCGCGGCTGACCGGCCGCGGCGACGGATCGGTGATCGGCGGCGTGCTGAGCCTGCGGGTGGAGCCCGACCTGCTGAAGCTGCTGGCAACCGACCGCCAGATCGTCCTGGTGACCGGGACCAACGGCAAGACGACCACGACCCGGCTGATCACCGCGGCGCTGGGCGCGCTGGGCCAGGAGGTCGCTTCCAACGCCTTCGGCGCGAACATGGAGGCCGGCCTGACCTCTGCGCTCGGCCAGGCGCGCGGAGCGCCGTTCGGTGTCCTTGAGGTCGACGAGAAGTACATGCCGGCGGTGCTGACCGCGACGAGCGCGCGGGTGGTTGCGCTGCTGAACCTCAGCCGCGACCAGATGGACAGGGCGGCGGAGATCTGGATGGTGGCCAGGCGATGGCGGGAAGCGCTGGCCGCCGCGCCGAACTGCCGGGTGATCGCCAACGCGGATGACCCGCTGATCGCCTGGGCGGCAGGCGCGGCGCCGCGGGTGACCTGGGTGGCCGCTGGCCAGCGCTGGCACGAGGACTCCTGGTGCTGCCCGGAATGCGGTTCGCACCTGCGCAGGGACGAGCTTGGCTGGCGGTGCGGCGAGTGTGCTTTCCGCCGGCCGTCCGCCAGGTGGGTGCTGGACGGCGCCTGCGTGATCGACTCGGGCGGCCGCGTCAGGGACCTGTCGCTCGCGCTGCCCGGCCGGGCCAACCGGTCCAACGCGGTGATGGCGCTGGCCGTGGCTGACTTCTTCGGCGCCGACGTGGACCAGGCACTGCCCAGGATCCGCCAGGTGGCCTCGGTGGCTGGCCGCTACACCCAGATCTCGCGGCGCGGCCGGCGGATCAGGCTGCTGCTCGCCAAGAACCCGGCCGGCTGGCTGGAAGCTTTCGACGTACTCGGGCCTGGCGCCTCGCCGGTCATGCTGGCTGTGAACGCGCAGGTGCCGGACGGCAGGGACACCTCGTGGCTATGGGATGTCGACTATCGTTTGCTACGCGGTCGTCCGGTGTTCGTGACCGGCCAGCGCCGGATCGACCTGGCGGTCAGGCTGGAGGCGGATCAGGTGGCGTTCGAGCTGGCTGACGGCATCGACGACGTGGTGGACCGGGTTGCGCCAGGCGAGCTGGACGTGATCGCGAACTACACGGCGTTCCAGCAGATCCGGACCGTTGTGGGCCGGGAAGGCTGACGGCCGGCAGGCCGGCGACGGCGAGGTCGGCGCCGGGCAGGGCGCCGGGAAGGCTGAGGAGGCAGGCTGGTGGCGGTGCGACCGGGGAACGGGCAGCCAGCAGGCTCCCGGCGAGGACCAGGCAGCCTGCGGCTTGTCTGGGTCTACCCCGATCTGCTCAGCACCTACGGGGACCGTGGCAACCTGCTTGTACTCAAGCGGCGGGCTAGGCTCAGGGGCATCGAGGTCGAGTCCGTCGAGGTCAACGCGGATGAGCCGGTACCGAGGCAGGGTGACATTTACCTGCTGGGCGGCGGCGAGGACCTGCCCCAGATTCTCGCCGCGCGGCGGCTGCGCGACGACGGCGGCCTGGCCAGTGTGGCCGCCCGCGGCGTGGTCATCTTCGCGGTATGCGCCGGCTACCAGCTGGTCGGCGCCGAGTTCGGCGGGGTGATGGGCGAGCCGGTAGCCGGCCTCGGCATTCTGGACATCAGCAGCGCGCGGGGCGAGCGCCGCGGGGTCGGCGAGATCGTCGCCGACGTCGATCCTGAGCTTGGCGTCGCCCGGCTGACCGGGTTCGAGAATCATCAGGGTGTCACCAGCATTGGTCCGGGCGCCCGCCCGCTGGCGACCGTGACCGTCGGCACCGGCAACGGGGACGGCACCGAGGGCGCCTACGCGGGCCGGGTGCTCGGCACCTACCTGCACGGCCCTGCGCTCGCGCGCAACCCCGGCCTTGCCGACCTGCTGCTTACCTGGGCGGCCGGGCCGCTGGAGCCGCTGGACGGCGCCGACGAGGAGTGGGCCAGGCAACTGCGCGAGGAGCGGCTCGCCGCCGGATCCGGCCGGGGCCAGTAGGACCAGCGCCTGCGCGCCGTCCGGGTCAGTAGACCAGTGCCTGCGCGCCGTCCGCGATGACCTCCGCGATGAACGTGGCCGCCCCGGCGATGCGGATCCCCGTGATCACGTCGTCCTCGGTGATGTCCCGGCGGGAAGCGCACTGGGTGCACAGGGTGATCGTGCCGGCCGCGAGAACGCCGGCCAGCAGATCCCCGAGCGGCGCGGCGTAGGGCAGCTGCACGTCGTCTGCCAGGCTGGGTAGCGCGAACCAGGCTGCCTCGCCGGTGAGCCAGAGGGACACGTCAAGCCCGGCTGCCACCGCCGCGGCCGCGACGGTGAACGCCTGGTTGCATCGCTCCGGGTCATCCTTGCCCGCGGTGACCTTCACGACCAGAGAACGAGAGGGCATGACAGAAACCCTAACCCGGACCCGGCTGACCGCACGGCGTGGCTGCGGGGTAGCGCCCCGGTGTCGCCTAGACTTCCCGGTATGCCGGGTGCGATCAGCGGGATTCTCCTGGTGGCGGCATTCGCTAGCGCTGCCGCGCTGTGCGCGTTCCTGTCCGTGCGGCTGGTCGGCATCAGCTCGGCAGAGCGGCGTTCCTAGCCGCGCGGCGGCCGGGCGGCCTACCCTTTCCTGCATGGAGAACGAGCCGCACCCCAGCATTGGTCCGCTGCTTTTCCTGCTCGGCCGCTGGGAGGGGGCCGGCGTCGGCGGCTACCCCACGATCGAGAGCTTCAGGTTCGGCCAGGAAATCTCGTTCAGCCACAACGGGAAGCCGTACCTGATCTACTCCAGCCGGACCTGGCTGCTGGACGACGAGGGGAATATCGGCAGGCCGCTGGCGATGGAAACCGGGTTCTGGCGCCCGCAGCCGGACAACCAGCTGGAGGTCCTGCTCGCGCACCCGACCGGCTTCGCCGAGGTCTACCTCGGCGAGATCAGCGGGACGAAGATCGAGATGGCCACCGACGCCGTGGTGCGCACGTCATCGGCGAAGGAGGTGGCCGCCGGCCGGCGGCTGTACGGCATGATCGGGGCCGACCTTGGCTATGCCTATGACATGGCTGCCGTCGGCCAGCCACTGCAGTCCCACCTGTCCGCCCAGCTCAAGCGCGCCAGGGACGTGCCGTAAGGACCACGAGGAAAGGCCGGGGCCATGGCTTGTGCCGTGGCCCCGGCCCGATCTCGCTAGATCAGTCCGGCTAGCTTAGTTCTCGCCGAGCCAGTAGACGTCGAACGACCTGCCCTGCAGGGCAGTCGGTATGGCGATGACGTCGTGGCTGTCGATGCCCACCTGCTCGATCTTGATGCGGCTCCAGTGGCTGGACTTGATCCCGCCGGTGTGGCCGGCGCCCTTGATCGAGATGCCCGCGTAGCTCACCGCACCGTAGTCGGCCAGCGACGACTGGCTGCCGCCGACGGTGGGCGCTTCGCTGATGACCTCGGCGGAGCTGCGCTTGCACGAGGAGCCAGTGCACCGCTGGCGCGCTGTGTCGTGCGTGCCCCTGGTGTTGTCCCTGACTTCCATCCGGTACTTGCCGCTCGACTTGCTGAACTTGACCGACGCGGTGATCGAGTCCCCAGCGTGAATGTGCATGCTGAAGGGCTGCTCCGGCCTGGGGAAGACCTCTCGCCAGGCGAAGTAATGCGGTGTCGATCCGTTGCAGTCCGCCTCGATGCCGTCCTGCTCCACCGTGTCGCTGGTGACGCCGTCAAAGCCGACCCAGTGCGAGGAGAACGTGCTCGGGGAGACTGCGCAGTTCAGGAACGGCACGAAGAAGGTTGCCTTGATCTTCTTGAACTTGACACCGCTCCTGCCGACTGCATATCCGGCCCAGTTCTGGGACTGCAAGGTGGTGCTGGTGCCGATGGCGGTAGGGGCTGCCTCGCCACGGGCCGGGATCATCGGATGCGGAAAGGGTGCCGCCACTGGCGCGGCAGCGGCATGGTTCGTTGTTGCCTGGGCGGCCGCGTACGGGGCACTGAAGGCCGCAGCCGCCGCCGCGAGCGTGACTGCCGCGACCGCGGTCCCGGTGAATCGGTAGAACTTGTTCACAGATGTCCCTTCTGGACTGGGTTGCCCGGATGGCGAATGCAGAAGTGCCCTCCAGGAGAAGAGGCCATTCGGCTCAGACGCACGGTGAGGGCACTTGGCGGGGACATTACCTTGCCGGGAACCGCGTCCGCGGAGGGATGGCGGAAATGTTCTGGTATCGGCGCAGTAGCGATGAGAACGCTCCCGTCGAAACCGGTGAACCTGCCGCCGTGCCGTGCGTTACCCCGGACAACAGCCCACTGCGCCGGGCACCGCGCCCGGGCGGCTTCGTGGGGCAAGGTCATGCCAGGCTCAGCATCGTAGGCCAGGATCATCCAGGCCGCAGCACAACACGCAGGCCAGGACAGCAAGGAGCCCGAGATTAAGAGGCCCCGGACAGAGTAAGGATGCCCGGGACAGAGTAAAAGGGCCCCCGGACAGCAGAGAACCCCGGGCGCCTCCCGCGACGGGGCACCAGGCCGGGAACCGCGGCGTGCAACGAACGTTGCGCTCCGCGGGCCGGAGGTGTTGCCCGCCACGGGGACCGGCTGGACAAGGCCGGTCAGCCCGGGGGTCCGGTGTCTGCCGTGTATTCGCCGGCCGCCGCCTGTGCGGCACGCAGCCCCGGCGCCTCCCGGCGCCACGGTGCGTCAAGCCGGTGAACCGCGCTCCGTGGCTTGCGCCACGGTGAGCGTCGGCGGGACGGCGGCTAGCTGACAGCCACCTCACGAGTCCGACATCTATGCATTCTGCTGGACCACCTCCTTTCCCGCGTTAGGCAGCACGCTACGTCACGGCATAACGGGCTGGCAAGCACCTTTTCAGCCCGCCATCTCTCACTAGACTTGCGTTCATGTCACAGACGTGGGATGACACGCTGCGGGCCAGTGGCTACCGCGTCACCCCGCAGCGCCAGCTCGTCCTGGAGGCCGTCACCAAGCTGGAGCACGCCACTCCCGAGGAGATTTTCGCCGACATCCATCAGACGGCGCGCGGCGTCAACGTCTCGACCGTCTACCGGACCCTCGAGCTGCTGGAGCAGATCGGCCTGGTCACGCACACCCATCTCGGGCACGGCGCGCCCCGCTACCACCTCGCGGCGGAAGCACAGCACGTGCACCTGGTCTGCCGCGACTGCGAGAAAGTCATCCAGGTCGATCCGGCCGCCGTCGGCAGCCTGGTCACCGCGCTGGACGAGGAGTTCGGCTTCGAGACTGATGTCGGGCACCTGACCGTGTTCGGCCGGTGTGCGGACTGCCGGAAGGCATCGGGCGGGTAACGGGGCCGTCGGCGTGACCACATAGCCTGAGCCTCATGAAGAGCCCGCTGCTTGCCGCCCCTGGCGCCGTTCCCGCCGACGGCCTGGATGCGGGGGTGGCAGCGCACTACGGCGACCCGTACGGCGAGCAGCGGGCGCTGACCGGACCGGGCGGCCTGGTCGACCGCTCGCACCGCGGCGTGATCAGGATTACCGGGCCGGACCGGCTGTCCTGGCTGCACAGCCTGACCACCCAGCACCTGGAGAAGCTGCCAGCCGGTGACACCGCAGAGGCACTCATCCTCAGCCCGAACGGCCACGTCGAGCATCAGCTGACGCTGACCGACGACGGCACCGCGGTGTGGGCGCACGTGGAGCCAGGTACCGCCGGGGCGCTGCTCGAGTTCCTTGAGTCGATGCGCTTCATGCTGCGGGTCGAGCCCGCCGACGTGACGGCCGGTTACGCGGTGCTGACGCTCATGGGCGCCGGCGCCGGCGCCGGCGCCAGCGACGCGGCGCCACTGGAGGCTGCAGCAACCCTGACGACCTCGTTCGGAATGGATGTTGTTGTCGGCCGGAACCAGATCGCCGCCGCGGTCGCGGAGCTGCAGTTCCGCGGCGCGGTGCTCGCGGGCATGTGGGCGCACGAGGCGCTGCGGATCGCGGCGCGGCGGCCCAGGCTGGGGCTGGACACCGACCACCGGACGATCCCGCACGAGGTGGGCTGGATCGAGACCGCCGTGCATCTGTCCAAGGGCTGCTACCGCGGCCAGGAGACCGTGGCGAGGGTGCACAACCTGGGCCACCCGCCGCGCCGCCTGGTGTTCCTGCACCTAGACGGCAGCGCCGACGCGCTGCCCGCGCACGGCGACCCGGTCGAGCTGGCGGGCGCGCAGGTCGGGTTCACCGGATCGGCGGCCAGGCATTACGAGCTCGGCCCGATCGCGCTGGCGCTGATCAAGCGGACGGTGCCGGTCGATGCGGTCCTGTCCGCGGCGGGCATCGCCGCCGCGCAGGAGGTCATCGTGCCGCCGGAGGCCGGCGCGAACGTCAAGATCACGCTGCGCCGGCCGCGCGGAGATCTGCAGCGCACCCGCGAGTAACGTGGGCGGCCAGGAACTCCTCTCCTCGCCTGGAGGTTGTCCGCTGTGCTGCGCCGCGTACTGCTGGCCGCCTCGGCCAGCCACCGGGTCCGTGAGGTCGTCACCACCGCCCCGTACACGCGCGACGTGGTCGCCAGGTTCGTGGCCGGCGACACCGCCGATGACGCGATCAGGGTCACCCGCCGGCTGCTCGCCGACGGCCTGCTGGTCAGCCTCGACTACCTGGGCGAGGACACGGCCGATCCGGACCAGGCGGCAGCCGTGGCCGATGAGTACACCGGCCTGCTGCGGCGGCTCGGCTCGGCCGGCCTGGCCAGCGGCGGCCGGGCCGAGGTCTCCGTCAAGCCCACCGCGGTCGGCCTCGGCCTGCCCGGCCGCGGGGAGAAGACCGCGGCCGGCCACATCGCCCGGATCTGCGCCGCCGCCCGCGACGCGGGCACCACGGTCACCCTGGACATGGAGGACCACACCAGGGTCGCGGCCACGCTGCGCATCCTGGCCGAGCTCCGGCTGGATTTCCCTGACCTCGGCTGCGTGCTGCAGAGCTACCTGCGGCGCAGCGCGGATGACTGCGCGGACCTCGCGGTGGCCGGATCGCGGGTACGGCTCTGCAAGGGCGCCTACCGCGCCCCGGACGGGGTGGCCTTCGTCCCGCGCGGCGAGGTCGACCGCTCGTATGCCCGCTGCCTGCGGATCCTGCTCGGCGGCGACGGCTACCCGATGCTCGCGACGCACGACCCGCGGCTGATCAGGATCGCCGGCGTCCGGGCGGACACGGCCGGCCGGGCGCCCGGCAGCTTCGAGTACCAGATGCTGTACGGCGTCCGGCCCGCCGAGCAGCTGCGGCTGGCCGGCAACGGCGCGCGGATGCGCGTCTACGTGCCGTACGGCAGCGACTGGTACGGCTACCTGGTCCGCCGGCTCGCGGAGCGCCCCGCGAACGTGGCGTTCTTCCTCCGTTCGCTCGCCTCGACGGGCTGACCTGCGCCGGATACCCTGCTCCCGCCGGCCTGCGGGGCCGCCGGCCAGCAGGCGCCAGCCGCCAGGGCGGCGCCCGCGATAGGCTCCAAGGCGTGATCGCAGTCCTCGGAGCCGGGAAAATGGGCGAGGCGCTTCTCTCCGGGATGCTCCGGGCGGGCGTGCCGGCCGCCGACGTCATCGCCACCGCGCGCCGCGCCGAGCGGGCCGGCGAGCTGCGCGATGCCTACGGGATCGAGGTGCTCAGCGCCGCCGAGGCAGCCGGCCGCGCCGAGACGCTCGTTATCACCGTGAAGCCGCAGGACATGGCGGCGCTGCTGGAGGAGATCGGGCCGGCCATGCGGGAAGAGCGCCTGGTGATCTCGGTGGCGGCGGGCATCACCACGTCGTTCATCGAGCGCCGCCTGCCGGGGGACGTTCCGGTGGTGCGGGTGATGTCCAATACGCCGGTCCTGGTGGACGAGGCCATGAGCGTGATCTCGGCGGGCATGTACGCGGGCGAGGAGCACCTGCGCCGGGCCGAGGAACTGCTGCGCCCGGTGGGCAAGGTACTGCGTATCCCCGAATCGCAGCAGAACGCCGCGACCGCCCTGTCCGGCAGCGGGCCCGCGTATGTCTACTACCTGGTCGAGGCAATGGTGGATGCCGGGATCCTGCTCGGCATGGCGCGCGGCAATGCGCTCGCGATGGTGACGCAGGCCGTCTATGGCGCGGCCACGATGCTGCGCGAGTCCGGCGAGCATCCGGTGATCTTGCGGGAGGCGGTGACCTCGCCGGGGGGCACGACGATCAATGCCATCCGCGAGCTGGAGAAGCACTCGGTGCGCGCGGCTTTCCTCGCCGCCATCGAGGCCGCAAGCGATCGCGGCCGGGAGCTTGGGGCCGGCTAACGCCAGCTTGGCGCCCGGCTAGCTCGCCGCGGTAAGGCGATCAACGGCAGCGGGGATTGGTGCTATCGGCATAGCCAAAAAGGCAGGCCATGCTTACTTCGGCTGCTGAGCTGCGGTTTACATGGGCAGCCGAACGGTATGGAGTGCTTGCGCCAGATCTGTTTAGCAATGAGACCCCCCGCCGGGGTTGCCCTTTTCCGCACAGGACTTACGCTGGAGACGGACGTGACTGGTGCGCCGAATCCGGCTCGGCGCACGCAGCTTCGCCGGAAGAGGGCTCAGCATGGCAGCAGAAGTAACTCCCCTCAGTGATGTCAGGTTCCTGACCGTGGCCGAGGTCGCCACGATCATGCGGGTGTCCAAGATGACCGTCTACCGTCTCGTTCACTCGGGTGAGCTTGAGGCGATCAGGGTCGGTCGCTCGTTCCGGGTTCCTGAGCAGGCTGTCAACCAGTACTTGCGGGATGCGTTTGTGGGGACCGACTAGCTCGCCTTGCTGGCCCGCGGGAGCAGGGCTGGCTATCCCGGCACCGGCCGGCTGGTGCCGTCAGCGGTAGCGCGCAGCCAGCCGGGATGAGGTTCGCTACCGGGACCGGGGTACGCTGTTACCTCGACGCGTGCAAGCCGCCCGGCCGTGGGGCGTGCATGGAAGGCATGCCTGTCAGCCAAGACATCGAGCGAGGGTGGTTTTGTGGGCTCAGTCATCAAGAAGCGCCGCAAGCGAATGGCGAAGAAGAAGCACCGCAAGCTGCTGCGGAAGACCCGCGTTCAGCGCCGGAACAAGAAGTAGGGCGCACTAGCGCGCCTGCCGGGCAGCCGGGCAGGCTGCGCTCCTGCGGCTGCGCCGCAGGGGAGGCACGATGAGCCAGCCGCAGCCCGATCCCGCGGACGGCTGGCGTCATCGGGTCGCCGGGGTCGCTGATTTCGTGCGCAGGCGCGCGGCCGGCGACTACGAGGTCGACGAATCTGGCTTCGATCCCGATTTTCACGCCTCGGTGCTGATGCCTCTGTCCAGGGCGGTCTACCAGGGCTGGTTCCGGGTGCGCATGCGCGGCATCGAGCACGTGCCTGCAGCAGGCCCGGCGCTCGTGGTCGCCAATCACTCGGGAGTTCTGCCGTTCGATGCGCTGATGCTCCAGGCGGGGCTGTACGACGAGCATCCGGGCCACCGGCACCTGCGCCTGCTCGGCGCCGACCTGGTCTATGCGGTTCCTGGCCTGGCCGCCCTGGCCAGGATGAGCGGGCACACCATGGCCTCCCCGGCGGAGGCCGGGCGGCTGCTGAGCGCGGGCGAGCTCGTCGGGGTATTTCCTGAGGGCTTCAAGGGGATCGGGAAGCCGTTCAGCGAGCGGTACCAGCTGCAGCGTTTTGGCCGCGGCGGATTCGCGGCGACTGCGATACAGGCCGGGGTGCCGGTCATTCCGTGCGCGATCGTCGGCGCCGAGGAGATCTATCCAATGATCGGGAATGCCGGATCGCTCGCGCGAATACTCGGGCTCCCGTATTTCCCGGTGACGCCGCTATTTCCGTGGTTCGGCCTGCTCGGCGCCATACCGCTGCCGTCCAACTGGATAATCGAATTCTGCCCGCCCGTGCCGACCGCCGACTATGCGGTCGCGGGACGGCCTCATCCGGCGGCCGTCGCCGAGCTGGGCAGTAAGGTGCAGGACATTATTCAGCAAAAACTCGACCGGCTAGTCGTGGAGCGCGGCCCGGCGTTCAGCTAGCCCGGGGCGTTCAGCTGGCCCCGGCTCGCCGGCGGTGCAGCGCGACGCCGGCGGCCATCCCGCCAGCAATGGCGCCTGCGCCTGCGGCTACCGGCAGGGCGATCATCGTGACCCGCCGGCCCGACCGGAAGTCGTGCACCGGCCAGCCGTTGCGTCGCGCCTCGGCGCGCAGCTCGGGGTCCGGATTGACCACGTTGGGGTGCCCGACCAGCATCAGCATTGGCAGGTCATTGGCCGAGTCGGTGTAAGCGGTGCAACGCGCCAGATCTAGTCCCTCGCGCACGGCCAGGGCATGGATGGCCGCCGCTTTGGCCTCGCCGTGCAGCAGTCCGCCGACCAGGCGGCCGGTGTAGACGCCCTGCACGCTCTCGGCGACGGTGCCAAGGGCGCCAGTGAGCCCGAGCCTGCGGGCAAGGATGTTGGCGAGCTCCACCGGGGTGGCGGTCACCAGCCAGACTCGCTGCCCGGCCTCCAGGTGGCGGCGGGTCAGCTCTCTGGAGCCCGCCCAGACGCGGTCGGCCATGGTCTCGTCGTAGATTTCCTCGCCTAGTGCGACGATGTCCGCCACGCGATGACCGGCGACAAAGGCAAGCGCGGCCTGCCGTACCGCATCGATATGGTCGGAGTTCTCCGCTCCGCGGACGCGGAACGACAGCTGTCCCCAGGTCAGCCGCACCAGGTCGCGGGGCCCGAACATCTTGCGCGCGGCCAGGCCACGGGCGAAGTAGTACATCGAGGCGCCGCGCATGAGCGTGTTGTCCACATCGAAGAAGGCCGCGGCGCCGGGATCCTGGGCTGGCGGCGGGTACTCGACTTCGGCGGCGGCGGCAGACGCCGCTCCGGCCAGCGCGGCCCCGTTCTTGCGGGCGGACCGGCTGCGGCCCAGGCTCAGCCTGGGCCTGCCAGCCGGGCTGCCGGAGCGGTCATCGCGTGACCAGCCCGGGGAGGTAATCCGTCCCGGGAGCTGCCTCATGTGTATCGAGCCTACCGGGGCAAGCGCGGGTGCCTGGCTGACGCTGGCATGACCGCTGGTCACGCTGCCGTCGATGCCGCGGTGGCGGCCGTCCCATCACGTTCGCATCATCGCCCCGCGTCGTGCACCATAGGCAGCGATGTCTATCTCGCTCCTGTTGGCACTCGCCGGCACGGTCGTCGCGCTCGCGGGCCTGATCTTGCTGGCCGTGCGGTGCGCTCGCACGCCGCGCACCGATCTCATCGGCTGGACCTGCGCGGTGTTCGGGATCGCGGCGGCGCTGGCGGCGCAGGCGGCGGGATTCGCCATCGGCTTCGGCCCGACGGCATTCCGTGCGGTACAGCTGGGCGCGCAGGTGATTGCCCCGCTCGGCCTCGCGGTCGGCCTCGCCGAGGTGGCGGCGCGCAGCCTGCCGACGCGGTTCGCGGCAAGGCTCGCGGTCTCCGCCCTCGGGGTGATCGGCCTGGTGATCCTTGCCACCGAGCCGCTCGGCCCGGCGGCGTTCAGTAAGGCACTTCCGGCCGCCTCGGTGTATTACCAGCCGATCTCGAACTCGATCCTGATGTACGGGATCGCGCCGTTCACCGCGCTGGTAGCGCTGATCGCTCTCATCGTCACTGCGGCCCGGTCCATGCGGGACCCGGCCTGGCGGGCCACGTTGCCAGCGGTGGCCGCGGCCGGCGTCGCCGCACTCGCGCTGGCCGCTCCGGGCCTCAGCGCGCTTGCGGCCAGCAAGCTGGGTACCCACGTGTCGGTGACTAGCGCATTCACTGTGATCTGCCTTCTTGCCGCGGTGCTGACCTGGCTCGCGGCGTCCATGATGAGCCGTATCAGGCTCGATGTCGTGCACCAGGCAGATGCCCGTGCGAGGGACGGCGAGGACGACTGGGAAAGCAGCCATTCCTGGACCGGGGCCGACCAGGCCGGCGACCTCGGTCCGCTCACCGATGCCGGCGGGCGTGGCCGCTATGCGGCCAGCAGCAGTCAGGGGCGTTATTCCGGCGATGAGGGATACGGCGGTTACGGTGGCCAGAGTACGGACACTGGCTACGCGAGCGGCGGCGCTGATCCTGGCTACGGACAGCAAGGCTCCGGACAGCAAGGCTACCGGCGATACGGCGACGACAGCGGCTATGGCGCGTCGCCCGCGGGCGACGGCTACGGCGCGGCGCCCGCCGGCGATCGCTACGGCACGGCGCCCGCAGGCGACGACCGCTATCGCGAACGCGGCTACCGCGAGGACGGCTACGGCGGCGCGGGGCTGGCAGGATCCAGTCAGGATGGCTTGCAGTTCGCCGACGGCGGCTACGACGGGCAGGCCGATGCGAGCCGGCCGTCAATCTGGCAGCCAGGCGGCGCTGGGACTGGCATCGCGGGGGCCGGCATCGCTGGGGCTGGCGCGGCCAGGGCTGGCCTGGCGGAGCCCGGGATGCCGCCAGGTCCGTCCGGACTTCTCCCTGATCAGTCCGGCGTCCTGGCTGGCCCGCCGGACCTGCTGCCTGATTTGTCGGCCATGCCGCCCGGTCCGTCCGGAGTGCTGCCCGGCCCCGCGGCGATGCCTGCCGGCTCCACCGGACTGCTGCCTGTTGCGCCGGGGATGCCTGCTGGTCCGCCGGGGATGCCCGCTGACGGGATGCTGCCCGGGCAGGCCGGCCTGCCCGCAGCTGATGATCATGAAGCGTGGTCGATGCTGTTCGGCCAGATTGCCATCTACACGCTGCTGGAAGATCGCGTGCATGACTTCGACAACCTCACCGAGATGGTCGTCGACCAGGTCAGGGCACGCGAGCCAGATACGCTCGTCTACATCGTGCATGCCGTGCCATCGGCGCCGATGCAGCGGATCCTGTACGAGGTCTACCGGAATAGGGAAGCCTACGAGGAACACAAGCGCCAGCCCTACATCACCAAGTTCGAGGTCGACAGGCGTCCGTACGTGCTCGCCACTAACGTGATCGAGCTGGGCCTGCAGCGAGCCAAGGTCTCTCCGTTCCCCTTCCTGTCTGATCTCCTTAGCCACGGGGACAGGCCTGACGGGTCCGGCGGCGGCGCTGGCGGTGCGGGCTGGGGCGCGGGCGCACCAGGGACGGCGGGGGC
>OCZU010001408.1_pt1 | contig 15857 bp, 15 predicted proteins | sample 1539001 | NCBI WGS metagenome assembly OCZU01 (sample SAMEA3539306, study PRJEB22396) | soil metagenome | biome: tundra; feature: field; material: soil | place: USA | collected 2010-05 | depth 0.15 m | reverse complement strand
CCCGAAGGTCGGCGGATTTTGAGTCCGCTGCGTCTGCCAGTTCCGCCATCCCGGCTCGGGGCATCCACCTGATGGAAACACTAGCTTAATTGACGGTTTCCGGCTTTGCAACCAGGGCCTTGTGGACCCGCTGGTTACAGCGCAACTTTCATCCTTCGACAGGAATTGTACAAACTGATGACAATCCTTTGACAAACCCGCCGTACGTGCGACCTAGTATTGCCGTGTTTGACGGGCCAGAAGAATCGCACAAGAGCCCGCGAAAACATTGGATCTTTATTCACCCCTCACTCGCAATACACAAGGAGAAATCGCATGCGTCGTTTGCTCAGTCGCACTCACGTTATTTCCGCTGCTCTGGGACTTCTGCTGGTGCTGAGTTCCAGCGCTGCCCTGGCGCAATATCAGTTCACCTATCTGACTTCAGATTTGTCCGGCAAGGCGAAGCATCAGGATCCTTTGCTGAAGAATGCCTGGGGACTCGCCTACAGCCCGGGCAATCCGTTCTGGGTCAGCGATGAAGCCGACGGCTGGTCCACTCTGTACGACGGCATGGGGAATCCGCAGAGTTTGCAGGTGATCATTCCTCCTGCCACCGGCTCTGGTCCGGGAACCCCCACCGGCATCGTTTACAACGGTTCGACGGAATTCAAGATCGATACCTGGACCTCGGTTTTTCTGTTTGCCACCCTCGATGGAACCATCAGCGGGTGGTCGGACTTTAATCCCAGCGCCGCTCTGATCGGCGTCAAGAGCGCCGGCTCAAGCTACACTGGTCTGGCCATTACCAACCATACGTCGGGCAATTCTTTGTTCGCCGCCGACGCCGCCAACAACAAGGTGGATATTTACGACGGAAACTTCAATCTGATCGGCTCATTCACCGATCCTTCAATTCCGGCGGGGTTCGCGCCTTTCGGAATCCAGGACATTGGTGGACAAGTCTATGTTTCGTTCGCGAGCACTTCCGGAGCCGCGGGTGGTTATATTGATATTTTCAGCGAAACCGGAACTCTCGTAAAACACTTTACCCACGGCAAACCGCTGAACCAACCGTGGGGTTTTGCCGTAGCTCCAACGAACTTTGGAACATTCAGCAAGGCGCTGCTGATCTCCAACAACACCTCCACAGGTTCTATCAATGCCTACAACCTCACCACCGGAAAGTTGATGGGGACGCTCTCCAATTCTTCCGGCAAAGCGCTCAGCATCAGCGGTCTCTGGGGACTCGAGTTCGGCGGCGGGTCGGCCTCGAACGGCCAGAAGAATCAGCTTTTCTTTACCGCCGGTCCCAGCGACACGGATGGCTATTTCGGGGTGATCGTTTTCAAGTAAGCGAGAACAAAGATCTTTAGTTTTCACCCAGGCCGCCCGCACGGGTGGCCTTTTTATTGTCTGAGCGAGCCGCTAGCAATAGCAAATCGCAGTTCGGAGGGTTTTAACACCGCACATGGTGGTTTTTCAGCAACCCCAATGGCCGCTCCGGCCTCCAAGATCATCATGCCCCCTGCTACAGCGATGCCTCCGAGTACCAGCCGGACGCGGCAACAGCGAAGGCAGAGGCGTTCCGGGAAGATCGTCATTCTGATCTTGATCGTGGTTTGCGTGACAATCGGTGCGATCGCATTTGGATTGAGCCGCAAGTGGCCCTTTGCCCAGGCACAAATTCTGCAGGACTTGCAAGAGGCCAGCGACAGCCAGGTGCAGGTCCGATCGTTTCGCCAAACATATTTCCCCTCTCCGGGTTGCATCCTGGAAGGATTAGTCTTTCACCACGAACCCGGCGAAGCGAAGCCTCTTATTATGATCGAGAAGTTGACCATTCAAGGCAGCTACCTTGGGCTTCTCGCGCAGAAGGTCACTCGCATCACCGCCGAAGGCATGTTGGTTTCTATCCCTCCCTTCGACACCCATTCAAAATTCCACACCACGCCGTCAAAAATCACGATTGCGGAGATCGTTGCCAACGGCTCGGCCGTCGAGTTTCCTTCCAGTGATCCAGGCAAAAAATCCTTGCGCTTCGACATTCATGAAGCATTGCTGCGGGACGTGGGGTGGAAAGGTCCTCTCACATACCGGGTGAAGGTCCATAATCCGGAGCCGCCAGGTGAAGTCACCGCCGAAGGAAAGTTCGGAGTGTGGAACCGGACCGATGCGGGCGAAACTCCGATTTCCGGCGAATATAAATTTGAGCAGGCCGATCTAAGCGTATACAAGGGCATCGCGGGCAAGCTTTCTTCGACGGGAAAATTTGAAGGCAAGCTGGCTCACATCGACATCTCAGGCGCCACCGACACTCCCGATTTCGAGGTGAAATCGAGTGGGCATGCGGTTCGCCTCACCACGGAGTTCAGCGCCTACGTCGATGCCACGCGAGGCGACACTTTCCTGAAGCACGTAGATGCCGATTTCTGGAAAACTCACGTGGTAGCGCAGGGCAGCATCGCCACCTCTCCCGACGGCAAGGGAAAGACTGCGCTAATCGATCTGCGGACGAGCAACGCGCACATTCAAGATCTCTTGCTGCTTTTTGTCCGGTCAAACCACGCGCCCATGTCGGGTAGCGTAACGTTGCTGGTCCGGGCCGAGATTCCATCGGGTCAGCAAGAGTTCCTGAAAAGAGTTAAGTTACGCGGTGGTTTTGGAATCGCAGGGGGAACTTTTTCCCAACCCTCCACTCAGGAGGACGTCGATAAACTAAGCGCTGGCGCGCGAGGCGAAAAAGAAAAAGACAAAGACAAAGACAAAGATGATAAAGACCGTTCCGATCCCGAGACTGCGCTCACCGATTTGACAGGGCAAGTCACCGTTCTCGCTGGCACGGCAACATTCTCCGATCTTTCTTTCGGAGTTCCCGGTGCCCACGCCCGAATGCATGGAACCTACAACCTGATCAATTACAAGATTGATTTGCGCGGCCAACTGCGAGTGGATTCCAAGATCTCAAACACCAGCAGCGGGACCAAAGCGTTTTTATTGAAAATGATGGATCCGTTTTTCAAGAAGAAGCCTAAAGGAGAAGTTGTTCCGGTGCGAATATCCGGGACCTACGCTCACCCCACATTCGGCCTCGACCTCGAAGATAAGAAGGCGCAGAACAGGCCGTAGCTGTAACGGTCATCAATTCCGCCCGCACAAAACTACTCCAGCGACTTCGGATCCGATTTATTTCTTGGCGACTTCGCATCCAGCAGCGAAACCAATTGCCGGGCGGAACCCGGAACTCCCACCTTCCGGTCGACAATGATATCCCTCGCGTTTAGCTTTTTCCCATAGAGTTTTTCATTGGCGTTCCCGTCGGAGCGCAGGGTCGACCCTTCCAACGATATTCCGGCGAACAAACCCTTGTTGCGCGAGTAGGAGAGAATTTCTGCGTTCATGACCACGTCTGTTGCCCCTTCTGCGGTGCGTCCCTTCGGACCTGCGGCCGCCGAAGCGTCCGCGCCCAACTTTACTTTGCTCGAAAGCAGCGAGCGCGCGCCCTTGGGATTCATCACCAACAGAACGAAATCTGTTTCTTGTGCGCCCAACTGGAAGCCGATGCTCACGCCCTCCAGTGCGTACAGCGCCGGCGCGCCCCACGGCCCGGTATAGTGTTGACCGCTGCGGCATAGCATCACACCGCGTCCATAGCTGCCTCCCACTCCGAACGCGCCCTTCTTCACCGAAGGCAGAATTACCACGCACTCCGCCTTGTCCAGCAAATCCTGCGGAATGTCGTCAGGAATATTCAGGATTTCCTTCATCACGTCGCCCGCATCTTTCACCCGTGCCTCTTCCCTCGCGTCACTAGCGAATGCTGTCGATGCCAACAGGCATAGAGTGGTTAAGAAAGCGATCAAGAGTGCTCCCAACTTATTTATCTTCAGTCTCCGCTTCATCAGTATCGGTTCCTCCCGCGAACTCCGTACCTATCGAATTCCACTGGATGCATCTTAACCTGTCCTCAGTATGACAGCTCCGCACTACAGTTCTAGGACCCGGCAATTGAGCTACTCCCTGTAGCATTTTAGCTATCTTGGCGCGGTTCTCGGCCATGACCAAATGGGTGCTCCTTTTGTAACTTGGCACTTCCGCCGTCCTCCCTCTACAGTCAATTGAATAGCCTGGCGGGAAATCGCCCGTCATTCGGCACTTAGCGTGCATCTAATGAATCAGAAGTGCATTTTGGGCCGGGGGGGAGTGAAAATTTTGGACTTTTCAGGCATGAAGTACACGCGGTCCGCCGGTCGCCTTCTGGCGCTGCTAGCCGCGTTGGCTCTTGCGTCCTCGGCTTTCGCCCAGTCGGACCCCTATGCCAATGCCTATGCCTATGCCAGCAACAGCTCTTATGCCAGCGCCTCGAACTCGGATGACCCCCAGGCTGGCGCGATGCTCACCATTCACAAACGCGTCTATGAAGTTAACGTCTTGTTCATCGCGACCGACAAGCACGGGAAGTTTGTTCGCGATCTGAATCAAAACGACTTCTCGATTCTCGACGATCACAAGCCTCCACAATCCATTCTTAACTTTCGCCGCGAAACCGACCTGCCCCTGCACCTTGGGTTGCTCATCGACGTGAGCGGATCGGTCCACAGCCGTTTTGATTTCGAACAGAACGCGTCGATCAGCTTCCTGCAACACTCGGTTCGCGCCGGATTCGATAAAGCGTTCGTAGTCGGCTTCAACCAACAGAGTCAGCTCACGCAAGACTTCACCGACAATGTGCAACTGCTCTCCGATGGAATTCACCGGCTGCAGGATGGTGGAGGCACCGCTCTCTACGATGCCATCTATCGCGCTTGCAAGGATAAATTCTTGAAGGATCGTCCCGATCACCCGACCCGCAAGGCGATCGTAGTCGTGAGCGACGGCGAGGATAATCAAAGCGAATACTCTCGCGCGCAAGCCATCGAAATGGCGCAGCGCGCCGAAGTCATCATCTACGCCATCTCCACCGACGATAGCGGTCTCATTCTCCGCGGAGACAAAGTTCTCGAACAACTCGCCGAAGCCACCGGCGGCCGCGCCTTCTTCCCCTTCAAGATGAAGGACATCACCCACTCCTACGCCGCCATTGAAGACGAACTCCGCAGCCAGTACATCGTCAGCTACAAGCCCGCCGACTTCGATGCCGACGGCCGCTACCGCTCCATCGAAATCTCCGCCCTGAAGAAAGACCTGCAAGTCCGCGCCCGCAAAGGCTACTTCGCACCGCAGCAGTAGCGAAAACCAGTTCTCAGTTCTCGGTTCTCAGTTCTCAGTTGTGCTCGGATGAGACTCGCGATGGGGATTTTTGGCTCACCCTTGAAACACTCCCCGCAACATCTTTCGGGTCACGGCCGTCCGCGCAACTTCTCTCGCACCCTCCGCTGAATCACCTGCGTCGCAGCACGCCTGAATGTCGATTGGCCCATCAGTGCTGCCCTTCGCCGCATCGAGTAGCAAATGCCAGGCTTCCAAGTACTTGCCGTATTTTGGCCGCCGCTTGGCGCCCGGCGTGAAATGCAGGTTGGCAAATCTCGGGCCCACCACTGCGTAGGGGACGATGTGCCAGTCATCGGTTGGAATGACGTAGAGCGCGAAAAAATCCACTGTCCCAGGGTAAATGGGACATATTAGCTCATTTTATATTTCCTTTCCCTTCAACGACCTAACTCAATTTCTCGCCTTTCCGCCCCTTGACAGCCATTTTCCGCCGTTTTGTATGACTAGAAGTTAATGTCGGGTGATTCCATCGGGGCGGAGCACCCACGGGCAACCCGGAAGCAATCCACTCGGGCCGACCCAACGCTCTCGTCGGAAACTGACCCAGCTACTCACGAGTAGCCCGTGATCCGCCCATAATCGAAACGGAAATGGACGGCCCGTCTCTACCTCCACTTCAGTAACATGCGTCCAGACCCCTTCTTGTGACACCTTAACAACAGTGACCGAACCACAGCAGAGCGACTATACCGATTGGGAGCAGGGGCGGGAACGCGAAGGCTATCTTGCCTTGCCGCCGCCGGCCTACGTGCCCGTCCCTAAGCCTGCCGGCAAGCCGAGTGGCCAGCGATACCTCTTCAGCATTCGCGCGGAAGAGCGCTGCGGAGGCTTGCTTGTTGCCGCCGGGGCGGCCTGGGCAACCTACGTTGCGATTGTGGATTACGCTAGTCTGTGGCAAATGCAGATCCTGCCTCCCGGGCCGGTGGAGGTTTGCGCATTAGGAATTCTGGTTTGGCTCCATGCAAAGTGGCGGCGCTCAACAAAGATCGATTAACCTGGTGTGCCCGAAACTCCCGCCAGTTCCGCCAACTCACACCCATGCCTGGGATGGGGCCGTCATCGGCTTGCAGGGATCGCAATGGCTGGCGGCGCGACGCAAAAGGGGCGCCTCCGTGTCTGTGACAACTCAACATTAATCGGAATGCTGCAAGAATATTTATCCTATTCTGGGAGCGCCCGGCGGAGTATGACGCAGTCGTTTCTTACGCGGAAGCTCGGATGACACAAGTCAAAATCCCCGCCCAGGCGAAGCTTGGACTGATTGGATAAGAGTGAAGGCTCGATTCGAAACCCGGTAGTCTTTGTTTTGAGGACGAAGACGCTGGGGAAGAAAGGAGCCTTCGATGATGATTATAGGGTGTGATTTCCATCCCAGCTGGCAACAGATTGCGTGGCTCGATAGCGAGACAGGGGAAACCGGGGAACGGAAGTTGGTGCATGCCAGCGGCGACGCCAAGATGTTTTATCAGCAACTGGCGGCGCCGGCATTGATCGGCATGGAGGCCACGGGTAACAGTCAGTGGTTCGTCGAGCTGGTCGAGGATCTGGGGCATGAGATCTGGATCGGGGATGCGGCACAGATCCGGGCCAGTTACGTGCGCAAGCAGAAAACGGACAAGCGGGATGCGGCGCATATTCTGAAGCTGGTGGTGCAAGGCCGTTTTCCCCGCCTGTGGACTCCAGACCGGGAGCAGCGCGATCTCCGGCAACTGGTGCTGCACCGGCACAAGCTGGTGGAGATTCGCAGCCGGGTCAAAAACGAACTGCAACACCTTTCCTTGAATAAGGGAATGCAGAGGAAAGGCAAGCTGTGGAGCCAGGCCGGGCAGAGGATGCTGCGCGAACTTCCGTTGAAGCCCTGGGCGGCATGCCGGCGGGAAGATTTGCTGGGACTGCTGGCGATGTTGAACCAGCAAGTCGGCCAGCTCGATGCCGCCGTGCAACACGCGGCGGAGGAGAACCCGCAGGCCCGGTTGCTGATGACGCAACCGGGAGTGGGTCCGAACACGGCGCTGGCATATGTGCTGACCATCGGCGATGTGAGCCGGTTCGCGCGGGGCAAGCAAGTGGCCAGTTACCTGGGGCTGATTCCGCGCGAGCACTCTTCGGGAGGGCGGCAGAAGCTGGGAGTCATCACCAAGCAAGGCAACCGCAGGTTGCGCTCGCTGCTGGTGGAGGCGGCGCAGATCGCGGTGCGCTTCGACCCAGGCATGAAGAAACAGTATTGGCATCGTTGCCATCAGAAGCCGAAGGGAGTGGCCAAGGTGGCGACGGCGCGCAAGTTAGCCGTACGACTCTACTGGATGTTGCGCACGAATGTGGCCTATCCAGAGATCGTTCGCATCGAGAGCAGCCCGCGGGTGCCCCTGGTCGGCGCAAGCTAGACCGTTGGACTGATTGGGCGCTCTCGCATCCCGCGCCAGGCGGGATGTTCGCATAGAAGAATCATGGTTGATGTTTAGGCCGAATCGATGGTTGGTGGAACGATCTTCGGGAGAAGATCACCACCGGTGAGTGATTCAGCGTGAGATTTCCAGAGTCTTGGTCCTCAACCTCTCTGGCAAAAAAGCGGTGCCAAAAACACCGACAGGATATTTTTGTCCTTGACACCGCCTTCACTCTTATCGAGGGCACCCGCAAGAGTAGAGACATGAGTTAGAGTGAGCCAGCCCCCCGCCGTGATCCAGCAAAGAGGAAACTATGCGGTTGTTGGCATAATATCGCCGTAGCGCTCATAGACTCTTGAAAGGGGGTATTGAGCGTTTTGGCTGATACTACTGTCAACAATCCTGCTAGGCAAAGACGATAGGCCTCGCTTCACACGCGACGCACGAGCCACACAATCACCAGAATCACAATAATTGTTCCGACCACACCCATACCTAACATAGTCCCTCCAGTCGAACACGTTGGGCATCAAGGTCACCCATGCAGAGATGATAGGGCTAGATTCTGGCTTTCGTCTGAGCAAAACTACACACTGAACAGTCGGGTTCTCGCCTTTATCGGTAGGTTGACAGGTCCTTGGCGGAGAAACGTTCGATGGAACACTACAACCTTGAGGTGGAGACCCACGTAGTTGGCGATAAATCGCCATATCGCTCACAACGGTAAAATTGGCTAGCCACTGGGCGGCTGCCGGCCACTCAGAAGTCATCGCTCGCTCGATTTCGCCGCTTGGGGAGACTGACATACCCATGCCCGGGTTCGTTTGCGCCCGCGCCCCCACTGTGCTACCGTCCCATTGATTCCGAGATTAAGCCTTCGAGATTTAAGATTCCCCTAGGAGCTACCCATGACCGGCATCATCTTTCTCGTAATCCTCGTGGTCATCGCCGTCGTGCTCGTCGGCATGTACAACAGCCTGGTGCAGTTGCGGGTGCGCTGCGACTCGGCTTGGTCCGACATTGACGTGCAACTCAAGCGCCGCCACGACCTCATCCCCAACCTGGTGGAGACCGTCAAAGGCTACGCCGCGCACGAAAAAGGCACGTTCGAAAACATCGCCAAGTTCCGCTCGCAAGCCATGCAGGCCACCACGCCCGAAGGCAAGGCCGTGGCTGAGAATCAGCTCACCGGCGCCCTGAAGAGCCTGTTTGCCGTGGCCGAGAACTATCCCGAGTTGAAGGCCTCGGAAGAATTCACCCAACTGCAGGGATCTTTGAGCCAGACCGAAGACTCGATCCAGAACTCGCGCCGCTACTACAACGCGGTGGTGCGCGACCTGAACACGAAGATACAAGTGTTCCCAACCAACATTCTCGCTGGCATGTTCGGCTTCACGGCCCGCCAGTTCTTCGAAACCACCGAGGCCGACCGCGAGCCGGTCGCCGTGAAGTTCTGATTTTATGATCAGGGCGATAGATGAACCAATGATGCTCTGTCATCCCGACCGGAGCGGAGCGAAGCGAGCGGAGTGGAGGGACCTGCTTTCTCTCGCGGCACCCGCACGTTATGTTCGTTTCCTGCTTCTCCTCGCAACCATCCTCGCCTTCGCCGCTCCCGCCGTCGCCAAGTCCTGGCGTATCTCGAACTTTCAAGACAGCATCACGGTCAAGAGTGACGGCAGCGCTCTGGTGAACGAGACCATCACTCTGGTGTTTGTCGGCGAGTGGCACGGCATTCATCGGACGATCCCCATCGAATATCCCGGACCAAACGGCACGAACTATCAACTCTTCATCGAAGTCACCAGCATCACCGACGAAAACGGCGCCAAGCTCAAATACGACTCTTCCACCTCCGGCGCTGCCCGCGATCTGAAAATCTACATTCCTAACGCCGTCAATGCCACGCGCACAGTCGAGATCGCCTACCGTGTGCGCAACGGCACGCGCTTCTTCGATCAATACGACGAGTTTTACTGGAACGTCACCGGCAACGACTGGCCCGTGCCCATCGATCACGCCGCGGCCAGCGTACATTTCCCCGCATCCGCGAATGAGTCCCTGCGCGCGCAAGCGTTCACCGGAGTCTACGGCTCGACCGAGAGCGACGCAACCGCCAGGGTGAACGGCTCCAACGCAGAATTTGAAACCAATAAAACACTGCCGATGCGCGGCGGCATGACCATCGATGTCTACATTCCAAAAGGAATTCTGACGCCGCCCGGGAGCCTAACGAAACTCCTTTGGTTCATCGGCAGCAATGCGGTTGTATTTCTGCCGCTGGTCACGCTCGTTGTCATGTTTATTTTGTGGTGGTATGCGGGCCGCGACCCGGACCCCGGCATGTCAGTCGCGCCCATGTATGAGCCGCCCGACGGCATTTCGCCCGCGGAAGCCGGCACGCTGCTCGATGACCGCATTCATCCGCGGGATATTACATCGACCATCGTCGATCTTGCCGTCCGCGGCTATATCAAGATCGAAGAGACCGACGATAAGGGCGTCGTCTTCCATCACAAAGATTACATTTTTCACTTGCTCAAGCCCTCGTCGCAATGGACAGATAAAGGCGTTGTGCCGCACGAGCGCGCAATGCTGGAGAACATTTTTGGGAATGGCGTTTCTGAGACGCGCCTCTCCAGTCTAAAAAATCGTTTCTACACCGCCGTCCCCGCCATCCGCACCGATATTATGTCGGCGCTAAAGCAGAAAGGCATTTACACGCTCGACCCCGAATCCGCCAACGCCTACAGCTTCGGGGCAGCGTTCTGCATTCTGATTCCGTTCGCGATCTTTCAATACTTCGGATGGGCTGATTTCCTTAGCTCGATCCCAATGCTCATCGGATGTGTGCTGATCAGCGCGGTTCTCTGGTGGCTCTTCGCGCGCGTCATGACGGCCAAGACCCTCAAGGGCGCGCGCACTCACATCGCCGTGTTGGGATTTCAGGAATTCATGAACCGTGTCGACGCCGAGCGTCTCAAAGTAATGCCGCCCGACACGTTCGAAAAATTCCTTCCTTACGCCATGGCTCTCGGCGTGGAACATCATTGGGCCCAGGCCTTCGACGGCATCGTGAAAGATCCGCCAAGTTGGTATGTTGGGCCTGGCTATGGCTACGGCATGATGTTCAATCCACTTCTGTTTTCGGCGTCGATGCACGGGATGGCGACGGACATGCACCAGGTGTTCGTGTCGGCGCCGCGGGCCAGTTCTGGCGGGTCAGGCTTTGGTGGTGGCGGCTTCGGAGGTGGTGGCGGATTTTCCGGCGGAGGATTCGGTGGCGGGGGCGGCAGCGCCTTCTGAACGTTGCGTTGGAGACAGTGCCCCACGCTGGTCCCATTCAATTTACGAATGGATAAATTTCATCACCGATCCAGTACGTTGCCAGCACTGTGGCGAAGAGAGTTCCTGCCAGCCAAAGAAGCGGACGACAGCGCCGCCAGCGGGCTGTGAGGGATGAACGCAGCAGTGGAATATCCACGAGGTAAGCGCCGCAGTAGCAGAGGTTGGCCAGCAGTCCCAGAACGATCATTATCCAGATTGACGAAAGGGTCAACGCGTTGCGGAAGTGGGGCCACGTCAGCACAATCCAGCCGATGACCACGCCCGTGAGCACAATGTTGTAGGCGATGCGCCGTGGCTCCCAATAGCGGAGGGCATCGCCCGCCGCCTCTCGCAAACTTCTCGGATTCATATTTTACAGTGCGCTTGAAAGCTGGTGCGCCCGGAGAGACTCGAACTCCCAACCCTCTGCTCCGAAGGCAGATGCTCTATCCAGTTGAGCTACGGGCGCCCGGAGAGTATTTTACGGCAAAGCAAGACGCAGCGGGAATCTGCGCTTGCTACTGGTAGTGTCTTAGTTTGCCGGTCGTGACAAAGAAGCCATCGAGCTGCGCTCGACCGGACAGCCGAGGGCGGCTGTCCCCACATGAGTTCTCCCAGATTGAGACAGTACCCGCTCTACTCCATCTCAAAACTCAGATAGGTCAGGCCGTCGCTGCGCTCGACTTGCAGGACGACCGGATCGCCTACCTTCAGGGCGAGAACGGCGGCGCGCAGTGCATCCATCGAAGCGATCGGAGTGGTGTTGAGCGCGTGGATGACGTCGCCGGTCTGCAAGCCGGTCTCAGGCGTGATGAGTTCGGCGGCGCGGCCCAGCACGATCACTCCGGAAGCAATGCGCAGCGTGCCAATCTGATTGCGCAAGTCGCCGGTAATATCGACGGCGAGAATGCCCAGCCGCGGGACGAGACTCTTCTCGGGATCGGCGGCGTCGAAGAGTTGATCCATGGGGTCGCGCTGTTCGATGGCCGGAACGTAGAGAATTTTCTTTTCGTCGCCGCGCAAAATTTCCAGCTTCAATACTTGATCGAGCCGGTGAAGATATAGCGCCGAAGAAAGCCCCGGAAGCGTTTCAATACGTCGATCGTCGGCGGTGAGAACGATATCCTGGACCTGCAGTCCGGCGGTGGCGGCGGGCCCGTCGGGTTTGATGTCGGCGATAATGACGCCCCAGCGTTGCGCGAGATGCAGACCGTCGGCCAGAGTGGGCGTGACCTCCTGCGCAACGGCGCCAATCTCCACGCGGTGCACGTGGCCGTACTTGCGCAGGCTGTGGTAGACGAAATCCACGATGCGGGCGGGGATTGCGAAGCCGAGGCCCTCGCTGCCGCCACCGGTCGAGAGGATGAAAGTGTTGATGCCAACGACCGATCCATTCATATCGACCAGCGGTCCGCCGCTGTTGCCGGGGTTGATGGGTGCGTCGGTCTGGATGTAGGTGAGCGGCTTGTCGGGATCGGGCTGGCGAGCGACGGCACTCACCACTCCCATAGTGACCGAGTTCTGCAAGCCTTCAGGACTGCCGATGGCGAAGACGAGTTGTCCGACGCGGGGACGTTGTTGCGAGAGCAGCGGCAACGTGGGCAAGTCTTTTTCGTCGATTTTGAGCAGGGCGAGATCGGTATCTTTGTGAACGCCGACGAGGCGCGCTTCGAGGAGTTGGCGTTTGCCCACGGGCACGGCGCGGCCGGTGTCGATGGGCAGCGGCAAGGCTACGCGAATGCGTTGCGCACCTTCGACGACGTGTGCGTTGGTCATGATGTATCCGGAGGAATCGACAATCACGCCGGAGCCGACGGCGTGCTGGCGCACGATGAGAGCGGTCTGCGTGCGGCTCTCCTCGTGCTGCGTTGCATAGCCGGTAACCAGAATCTGAACTACGGCGGGCGACACTTTTGCGGCCAGACCTTCCAGCGCATTATTGAGCTGCATGAGGGCTGCGGCTGCGGGGGCGGATTCGTCCGGCTTGGGCTGCGTCTTTTCTTCCGGAGACTTTCCTTCCGCAACTTTAGTGGCGGCCTTCGGAATGGGCGGCTGCTGAGACATAAGGCACGTGGTCGAGGCCAGAACTAGAACGGCAATGTGGCAGAGGAATGGGCGCGAGCGACGAATGACGTGCGCGCGGCGGAAAGATGGTCCGAGCATGAGTTGGCTCTCCTGGGACGGAAGAAAGGATACTCATCTGACGGTACCACGCGTGGTTTGGTTGCAAGGGAAAACTGGTGAAGACGGGGCTGGGGTACGGGGCATCCTGTCGTTTGTGCGATACACATAAATGTGAGATGCTTACACATCGGAGATTTAGCGTGCGTACAAATATCGACATCGACGACCGCTTGATGCGGCAGGCCATGCGGCGCAGTGGAGCTCCCACCAAAAGGGCCGCCGTGGAAGCGGGGCTGCGGTTGCTGGCGGAAACGCACGCTCAAGGCTCGATCCGCCGGCTGCGGGGAAAAGTGGCCTGGGAGGGTGACCTTGATCAGTCGCGCCGGGCGCGGGATCGGGAGTAGGTCGGGTGGTCATTATCGACACGACGGTGTGGATCGATTATCTGCGCGGCACCGAGAACCCCGAAACACGCTGGCTGGACCGGGAACTGCAACGGCAGCGGCTGGGCCTGACCGATCTCATCCTTTGCGAAGTATTGCAGGGTATTCGGGAGCAAAGCGCATTCACGCGAGTACGAGCCGACCTGTTGAAGTTTCAGGTTTTTCAGACAGGCGGCAGCGGCCTGGCCATTGCCGCCGCTCAGAACTATCGAGAGTTGCGCCAGCGCGGCTACACCGTTCATAAGACCATCGATTGTCTGATCGCCACTTTTTGTTTACAGGCCCGGCACGAACTGCTGCACCGGGATCGCGATTTCGATTGCTTTGAGAAGGTGCTCGGGCTGAGGGTGCTGCATGCGGGGTGAGCGCAGCGGGTCACAAGCTTCTTCTCCACAAAGTGAGTGCGTTGACCAGCGACTCCTCAAGCCAAACGCGGAACCGGCGCTCGATACTCGGATAGGGCTCAGCGTAATTCACCTGAAAAGGCGCGTTCGAAGCCTGCCTCACGGAGTTGCCTGCCAGGAGAACCGTTAGGATGCCAATCAGCCCCCGGAACTTCGATCCGATTCCGTGCGCTTGGACTTGTATGTGCGTACTTCTTTCCCCGTAAATTGCGAGCGCCTTTACGCGCTCGTAGTCTTGGGCGTTTGGCGTATATGGCAATGTGCCCTCCGGAGGAAAAAGCACACCGCCTGATCTGACGTTAAGATCGAGGTCTGCCGCCTTGCCGATTTCTTTCTTCAAGGATTCCCGTATTTCCTCTAGCCGCTTCTCCGCCAGTTCCATAAGTCGGTCTGCGCTGTCCTTGGCTTTGAGCCAAACCGTCGGGTCCAGTTGCTTGGCTGGACCCACTAGAACTCTCTTTAGAGAAGCTATTGCCTCATCCACTGTATGGACTTGCTGGACGTCGGCGGCTGCTTGGGTTGCCTGAAACAGGGCTCGTTTCTGCACGTCGCCAAGGAATGACAGGAGAGATCTCAGATCGCCTTCGTCCGCCACCTCGAGCGCGTCGATGTATCGCACACGATCGTCCCGCGTCACTACCACTGGGAACCATCCGTCTTTTATAAAGCCAAGGCTTGCCAAAGCGCGCGCCACGCGGCCATTGCCGTCCTGATACGGGTGAATTTGCGTAAACCTGTGATGCATCCAAGCCGCTTCCACCTCTATTGGAACGCCCAGCTTTGAGTGCTGTTCGTGCATCGCCAGAAGGCGCTCCATTTCGGAATCGACGTGTTCTGGAGGGCAATACTCATGAATTGTTCCGTCAGCACGTTTCGGATTGTTCGGCCGCTCTTTGTATTTTCCCTTTACGAGTTGAACCGTGAACAGATTGCCAAACTGGTCCAACGCGACCGTGGAGTCCTGATGGCGGAGCAATGCTGCATGGAGTTCGTGGACGTAGCTTTTCGAGAGAGGACGGTCGCCCTTGACGAACTGGAACAAGCCCTCCAGTACATCGAAGTGATCCCGGATAATCTCGGCGACCAATTCCGGAGGCTTTTCTCCAGGGGCGGAGGGGATCAGATCGGCATTGATGCCCCGTTCGATGAGCGTTTGGGTGACCCCTCGGTCGATGTTGTAGACGCCCTCGATCTGCCCCGTCTCGATGGACCATTCTCTCGCGAGCCGCTCGCCGAACTGACCCAGGGCCCCGCTCTTCTCCAACTCTGCGCGTTGGTCGTTCCAGAATTGTAGGAGCGGGGCGAGTTCTCCATCCGTTAGAACGTTCCAGTCTTGCGGCAGGTCCTGGATTGGTTTCCACTCATTCGGCATCAGACTTCTCCGTTCTCAAGGTGAAGTGAATCTTCCAAAGCTTGGCTCGGCTCCTGAAGGGCGGGCCACCTGCTTCTGGCTTCATCGGCAAATCCCATACTGAGGCTGCCCCAGCCTCGCGTTTTTTGCAAGTGTCCCTGCGCGTAGGACCAAAATCCCCGGACGGGTGCCCCCCGGTTGTGGTGGCGCGAAAGTGTGCCGTTCCGCTGACGAAACAGCAGGTTCCTTTCGGCGCGCTTTGCTTGCTCAGGGCAAGTTCCTCCGCGGTGTTCGCTTTTGCTTCGCTTCGGTGGGAATGACAGGGCTTTATCGGATATCCAGTCCCCTGAGAAATGGACGCATAGATGAGCAATTTTGAACAGATTCCTGGATTCCAAGGAATGAAAATAGTGTTCTGGATGGGCCCGGTGCATCTGGCCGTTTGGCGCCGGTCTTGGCTTTCCTGATGACGCTGTGAATGTAGGAGGAGATATGAAGTCCTTCGTAATTCGTTGCTTGGCTCTCTCGTTCTTGCTGCTTCCGTTGTTGGTACTGAGTGCTTATGCCGACT
>OCZU010001405.1_pt1 | contig 15862 bp, 10 predicted proteins | sample 1539001 | NCBI WGS metagenome assembly OCZU01 (sample SAMEA3539306, study PRJEB22396) | soil metagenome | biome: tundra; feature: field; material: soil | place: USA | collected 2010-05 | depth 0.15 m | reverse complement strand
TCAGGATGAACACTTTCATGATCTCGCCCGGCAGCACGATGGGCTTGAGCGAGTTGGCCAGTTCGTTGATGTTGAGCACCTCGACGCCCTGCAACTGCGCTACTTTGTTCAGATTGAAGTCGTTAGTGATGATCTTGCCCTCGTAGACCTTGGCCAGCTCGATCAGCTTCAGATCCACTTCGCGGACAGCGGGAAAGTCATCCTCCACGATCTGTATCTGTAGAGTGGCCATTTTCTGCAGGCGCTGCAGGACGTCGAGCCCGCGGCGTCCGCGGTTGCGCTTCAAGGAATCGGCAGAATCTGCGACGAGTTGCAGTTCCCGCAACACGAACTGCGGGGTGACGATGATGCCGTCGAGGAATCCAGTCTCCGCAATGTCGGCGATGCGGCCGTCGATGATGACGCTGGTGTCGAGGATCTTGTAGCTCTTCTTGCCTTGTTTCTCGCCGCCAAAGACCCCGCCCAGGGCCGCCAGGTTCAGCAGGTCGCCCTTGCTCGCGCCCACAATCAGGCCCACGTAGGCCATCAGCAACATCACCAAAAGTTGCAGGAAGCTCTGAGTGTTGCCGGCAGGCACACTGCTGCGAATAACCAAGGCAAACAGGTAGGCTCCGCAGATGCCGAGGATGCTCCCGATGGCAGCGCCGATCAGCCGCTTCAGGCTGACACCGCGCAGCTTCCATTCGAACAGAACTATCCCCGCCCCGACCAGCGCGCCGATTCCGGCATCCAGGTTGCGAGGCAATCCGAATGGAGCAATAACGTAACAGGTAGCCGAAACTACGATGACAAAAAGAAGACGTACAAGAATCAAGTCCACAGTAAGACCTCCCCCGGATGCAGTTGCGCTAAACCTCTGGCGCGTTGCACCGGTGCCATTTCCTCGCCGCCCCGGGCGGGAATCGGCAAATCAGCATGCGGGGCGCGCAAGAATTAGGGAATGAATGTACGCCCCGTCCCGGCCCGTGGAGGCGTGGCCGGGAGGACCTCAGTAAACCAACGCCAAGAGTATATACCTGAGGGCCAAGGACCGGCGAAGAAACGGCCTGGGGCTAAGAGCCTGCGGTGTTGGGCCGTCCGTCCTGCTAAACTTCCGTCCATGGAAGCCTTGGTGATCACCAGCCTGTCCGGCCCGGAGGCGCTCGCCATCCAAGACACCGCCGAACCAACCCTGAAGCCGGGACAAACGCTGGTTCGCGTCGCCGTCGGAGGCCTGAATTTCGCTGACGTCATGACCACCCAAGGCGGCTATCCCGGAACGCCGGCCCCACCGTTGATTGCCGGACGCGAATTCGCAGGTGTGGAAGAGAACAGCGGGCGCCGCGTTATGGGCTACCTCCAGTGGGGAGCGTTCGCCGAGAAAGTCGGCGCCTACACCAACATGCTCTGGCCCATCTCCGATCACTGGAGCGACGAGCAAGCCGCTGCTTTCCCGGTCAACTACTTCACTGCGTATCTCGGCTACTGGCAGGCCGGTATGACGCGGCAGCCCGCTGCAGGACGCACCCCTCGTGTGCTCATCCACGCGGTCGCTGGAGGCGTGGGCACAGCAGCCGTTCAGATCGGCCATATTCTCGGCGTTGAAATGTACGGCACTTCCTCTTCGGACGAAAAGCTCGCGCGCGTGAAAGAACTCGGCCTGCAGCACGGCATTAACTACAAGCAGTCTGACTACGAAGAAGCCGTGAAGAACCTGACCCTAGGCCAAGGCGTGGACGCTGTTTTTGAGATGCTCGGCGGCGAGCACACCGCGAAGAGCCTGCGCTGCCTGCGCGACTTCGGACGCGTCATTCAATATGGCACGGCAACCGGCAAGCCCCCGCAACTGGACGTGCGGGCGCTGTACGCGAAATCCGCCAGCCTTCAGGGCTTGTGGCTGACTTATCTATCCCAGAAACGCGAGATCATGGAACCAGCATGGAACCAGCTCTCGGAATGGATCGCACAACGCAAGCTGACACCGGCAATCGGCCAGGTGTTTCCCCTGGGGCGCGCGGTGGAAGCCTACAAGCTTCTGCAAGGCGGCAAGAACTACGGGAAGGTCGTGCTGCGGATTTGAGAATCACCGCCGTCGAATCACTGCCGGCCCAGGTATCGAATGCGGCCGGTGAAGGCACGCCCATTACCGTCGATGAAGGTTGGGAACGGATGGGCTGTGTCAATGACCCCGTTTGCCAGCGACGCGTTGGCGTGGTTGGTCACGTTATCGAAACCTCCGCGCAGCGCCCAATAGCGTCCGAAAAGGTGAAAGCGCTTTTCGAACTGCAGGTTAACCGTGTAGGAAATAGGAAGACGAAAAGTTCCGGGAGGATCGCCCGGAGCGATTTCTCCCTGGTCGGTGGTGGCCAGGAAAGGCAGACCGGTGCGGGCTTCGGCGGAGTAGACGACATCGAGTTTGTGAATGATGGGCAGCCTGAAAAATGGCAAGATGCCCCAGCCAACAAAGCGGTTAGGAGTATCCCAGGGATAAGGACCGGGCAGTTGCGTACTCAACAGCGGAATATCCAAACTGAAATCAAACACCTGGTTGGTGTGCGCGCGGGAGCGCGTGTACGCGCCAAATATCTCGTAGTGCTGGCGAAAGCGGTGCCTCAGGCTGAACTGGAATGCGTCGTAACGGTCGTCGCGTCCATTCGCGAGTAAGAAGTTTCCATTCACCGTGCCGTTCAGCGTGTTGTAGGCGAAACCATGCGCGCCGCGTTTCTGAAGGAACTCCACTTTCAGGAAGACGGCAGCCGGCAGCTTCTTCTCCAGCCCAATACTCCAGTTTAGGTATCGTGGCGCAGCGAGCGTGCTTCGATTCACCGCAAACGTGGTTGGCACGGGCACAGGATCGCTGGCCGAGTTGCCATTCGCGTCCGTCGGGTTGCCGTTCGGGTCGAAAAAGTAATCGACTCTCTGCCCTTCAAGGGGTTGATGAATCAAGCCCAGGCTGGTTATGTCGTAGATGACTCCAATTCCTGCCGACAGTTTTGTGTTGCCTTCATCGTCGAGAATGTACGTCCCCGCCAGGCGCGGCGAAAACAGCGGAGCCCGCACGATTTCATCCCAGTCGAAGCGCAAGCCCGGCTCGATGAGCAGGCGATTCGTCACCAGCCAGCGATCTTCGGCGTAGGCGCTGGCCTCGGTATTGTAGATCGTGGAGTAGTTGCCCCCAGAGAAAACCGAATAGCGCGCACACGTGGATGGGGCCACGGGAACGCCATTTGCATCGGTGGCACAGGCCTGTGGTAGCTGGCCTTGCGGCGGCTCGGTCGGGAGCAGAAACGAAATCGGCTGCCGCAGGAACTGTGAGTCGTTTCCCAAACGGTCCAGGTCAGCGCCGACTTTTACGTCGTGGCGTCCGTTCCATTGATGAGGCGGAAGGTAGAGGTTCGCCAGCCCCTGAACTCTGCGGGCCGAGGTGTTCTCGCGCAGGTAGTAGTTGCCGGCGGCCGCCTGTGTCGTCAGGATGTACGGACCGTTCCCCTGCGGAGTGAAGGCCACGTCATATTGGTCCACGCCGAATCCGGTTTCGAGCAGCGCCCCACTGCGGAAATAGTATTGGTCCTTGAGCGAACCCAGGTAGGCGGTTTCGGCGTCAGTGGGCGTGGTCGGCTGCGGCTGAAGGACCGACAATCCGTCGTATTGATCGTGAAAGTAGTTCGACAAGAAGCTGACCGTCACAATGTTGCGGGTGGTCAGATTCGATTGTAGCTTGGCCAGGTTGTCTACTCGCCATGAATGGTCGGAATCGGAACCGGATGGCAGCTGTTTGATGATGGTGTTGTCGTACTCGCCGTCGAGCGCGTCGATGAACCATATCTTTCCCTTGCGAATCGGCCCGGACATCGTGTAAATGGGCGTCCATTGGCCGATCGAGATCCCTTTGACGGTCTGCAGCCCCGGAATGAAATCCGTTGACGTAACCCGGTAGTGATCATCGCCCATTCGCGTGTTCAAGCCGAGCACTCCGCCCGACCCTTTGCCAAATTCCGCTGGCTCGCGGCTCGGGGTCACCTCGATGGAGCGGAATGAGTCGACGCTGGTCCGCACCACCAGCTGGCCGTTCGTCGGCTGAGTCACATTGAATCCATCTAGAAGCACAAGGGTTTGATAGGTTTCCGCGCCCGCCACGTGCGCCTGACCAAAGGCATCGGGCGTAACTCCCGGGATGAAGTTGAGGGCGTTGCGGTAGTCATGCGTCGCCGGGTAAGGGATGTCGACAATCTCCGCGCCCGTGAGTTCTTCCTTCGTGGAGACTTGCGCCGGGTCGATGGCCGGTGCGGATTCCACCACGTCCACCACCTCGCGCGCCTCCTGCTGATGGCGGAGAGTCACGTCCACGTTGGCGGTGACGCCGACTTGTACATCGGACTGAATCAAGAGATAGAAGCCGGTCTTGTCCACGCGCAGCTCATAGGTTCCCGAGGGCAAGTTAGTGAATTCACAACGCCCGGCAAAATCGGTCCCGCAACGCAGCAGGATAGCGGGCAGTGGGGGTTGCAGTTGCACGCGCGCAGACCCGACGGCTACTCCATTTTCATCGGTGACGGTAACCGTGAGCTTCTGTCCGGGGGCAGCGTGGTCTGAGGACCTGCTCTCTGCCGGGCTGCGCTGCGAAGAGGAAGCAAGCGAGGATGTCTGTGCGCCAGACGATGCCCAGCACAAAACCAGCGCCGTCAAAACCGCACATCCCACGGCTGAACCACGCCCGTGCATGGTTCGAGTATGGAATTATTCTGGCCGCGCGGCAAGCGGCGCACGAACGTTTTTTGTTCGACCGTCGAAAACCCACTCATCACTCACCAGGAAATTCACCAGCGAGCACACGGCTATCGCTATTCCGTTCGCGATCAGGTAATTCTGGCCTAAGCCGACCATCAGTTTCATCAGCACCAGATTGCCGAGAAGAGAAACTCCGCCGGTGGTGAGATTGAAACGCAACAGCCTCGGTAGAGAATTGCGCCACGACGGTTGGACCCGGTCTGCCCACGTATAGCGCTCGCGCCAGAGGAAGTTGTGCACGACCGCTGCCTCTACTGCCAGCGCTGTCCCCAGCAGGTAATTGAGATGGGTCCGCTCTTCAGGCCGAGCAACACAGCCAACTGCATCGCGACCCCAAGTCCGCCAACGGCGTTGAATTTCAACCAGCGCAGCCTTGTTCGGGCCCTCACTTGTCGATCCTCTCTTCGCGATAAAGCCGTACCGTATTCTGTACGACGAAGCAAAGCACCGTCAGCGCCATTCCGGCCAGACCAATCGTTCCACCCACGTCGAACAACCTGTAATGCCCTCCGAGAAAATGCACTCGCGGCTTCCACAACAGTGCCAGATTGCCCAGCGCCAGCAGGATGCGCAGCTCCGTCGGCCCAAAGCGCCAGAACGATAGCCGAAACTCTCCCAGAGCGTGCGTCGCCAGATAGGATTGAATCGAAAGCAGGAGGAACGCGATCAGCAGGCCGATCGCGATCCAGGGATGCATATATCCCGACAAAGCCAGCCCGCCCATCAGAGCCAGAGCGCCGAAGCTATCGACCATGTGGTCCACATAAAAGCCGTAGCGCGGGCGCAACTGTTGGCGTGCGCGGGCCAGTGTGCCATCGAGTGAATCCCCCAGCCAATTCAACGCAAGGCAGACAATCACCCCGAGCAGCCCGTACCTGTTCCAGGGAGCGAACGCGTAGCACGCGCCCGCCCCGATTTGCGCCACCAACCCCAAGGCCGTCAGGTGGTCTGGGCCGATCCATTGTGGCGTGCGCGCGGCCAGCCATAGCAGCGCCCGTTTTTCATGAGCCGCAACCCAGCTTTCCTGCACCCGTCGCATCTCCGGGAACGGCCGCGCCCGCCTCATCTCCAGCAGGACCCGCGGGTTTACCTGCTCACAAAACTCAGTCATGCTCTGAGAACCAGGGCTTGCAAGAAAACGCCTCACCATACTTTTCTCCGGCTTCCGTAACCTCGATATCGGTGGGCCGCTCGGAGGTCACCTTGCCGTCGAAAACGTTCCGCGGCAATGCACCAGGCATCAAACGCGGATCAACTGAGCATCAGTCCGCAAGTCGTTTACTCACAGATCGTTGCAGCTCGAGGTCATCTGCATGGAGACGCTCTCATGTGCGCTTCTTGGTGGCGATAGATCGATACTGTCCGTGCCAGTGTCAATAAAGGAACCATCCGGTCTGAATCGAGCGATAAACTCCGTCGTGGAAGCAAGCCTCTGGTAGGCTTTGAAGGAAATTCACGTCTCGTACACGGGCAACCAGCACGGGCAACCAGCTTGGCGTTACCGATCTGCGGCCATGACCAGACTTCTGCGGTTCTTCCGCCCCTCGCACCAGCACACTGCTTTCTCGGCCACGCTGCTGCTGATGTCGGCGGTCATGCTCTCGCGCGTGGTCGGCTACGTGCGCGAGGCTTACATCGCATATGCCTTCGGCGCTGGCGGACGGACCGACGTCTTCGTAGCTGCCTTCACCCTGCCCGACTGGCTCAACTACATCGTGGCCGGCGGCGCGGCCTCCATTACATTCATCTCCATCTATACCCGGTTCCTCGCGGAAAAGCGCGATGCCGACGCGCAGAAGACCTTCTCCATCGTCATCACCGTCATGACCGTCGTGATGATCGCCGGCACCATCGTCACCGAAATCTTCACGCCTCAGTTCGTGAGCTGGATGTTCGGCCCTTCAGCCGCGCATAAGGGCTTTTCTCCTGAGCAAATCGATCTTTGCGTTCACCTCACGCGCATCCTGCTGCCGGCGCAGATCTTTTTCTACGTCGGAGGAGTGGTCTCGGCAGTCCTGCTCTCGCACCGCCTGTTTCTTTTCCCGGCATTCGGCCCGCTGCTTTACAACGTGTTCATCATTGCCGGAGGGGTGATCGGCGGACGCCATTTCGGGATTGCCTCCCTGGCTTATGGCGCACTGCTGGGAAGCATTGCCGGGCCGTTCCTGGCCAGCGTGATCGGCGCAGCCCGCATTGGCACGGGATATCGTCCGTCATTTGACATCACGAATCCCGCGTTTCGGGAGTGGGTAAAGCTTTCAGTTCCACTGATGCTCGGGGTTTCCCTGGTCACAGCCGACGACTGGATCCTGCGCCACTACGCCGCCAGCGGCGTCGGCGACATCTCCCACCTGAACTATGCCAAGCGGCTGTTCGCTGTGCCCATTGCAGTGCTGGGGCAGGCTACGGGACAGGCCTCTCTGCCGTTCTTCGCGCGACTGTTCAACGAGAAGCGCCTGCCGGAATTCGCTGCCACAGTGAATGATTCCGTCTACCGCGTCTCCGCCGCGTCGTTTCTCGCCACCGGATGGATGATGGCCGCCGCCCTTCCGCTGATCGATCTGGTCTATCGTCGCGGACAGTTTCTGGTTTCCGACACACAAACTACCGCGATCTATTTCTTCTGGTTTTCGCTCTCGCTCGCCCTTTGGTCCGCTCAGGGACTCTATGCCCGCGCCTTCTACGCCGCCGGTGACACGCTGACTCCGATGGTGGCAGTCACGGTGATCACCGGCGCTTCGTTGCCGGTGTATTCGCTGCTCTTCCACAGGTACGGCGTGGTCGGCCTGGCCTTCGCCTCTGATATTGGGATTGGAGCCAACCTGCTGGCGTTGGCTTTGCTGTTGCACATTCGGAAACTAGTTTCGCTGGGAACGCTGCGTTGGGCTGAATTAGGGAAGTCCGCTGTGACTGCGGTTGTCGCCGGTGCCGCCAGCCTTGAAGTTGCAAAAAGTGTGCCCCTACCCGCTTACGGTCACGGTAGTCGCGTCACCGACCTGCTGCAACTGGGACTGATTTCAGTCACCTGGGCCGCCGCGATCGCCGTGGGTTTGTGGCTTCTTCGCTCACAGTTGCCCAACGACCTGCGCCGCCGCAAGGCGACGGCGTATCCCGCGGTCGCCGAGGGCGAGGGCAAAGAGATTCTGGGTGCCGGAACGCAACCGTAATCAGTATGTTTCTGCTTTCTGGACCTACCGACTCGCGAATTCGGATTCAGAAGCGCTTTCTGCGCAACTCCTTAGCCGCCATGACTAAGTGTTGTGCGACCAGGCAGTCCATCGTCCAGTGATCCGCAGCTCGGTTCTCCGCTGCTCTAGGGCCGGATGATCACATTGGGATCACGCCGCTTCCCGTCGATGTGCACGCTGTACTTGTAAGGATGATCGTATTCGACATCCCCCCGTGGCTTGCTGGACATGTTATTGCCTGGATAGAAATACCAGGAGTCGAAAGGCGTTTCCTTCTCGAAGACCACTACGAAGTCGCCCGGGTAATCCCACTTCACACGATCCTCCGCGCCGATGACGATGTCCTCGGGATCGGCGTGCGGCTCCTCGTGAGGCTTGTGATTGAACTTCACAATTTTCGGCATGTTGGCTGGCTTCTTGACGCCCATGTTGTTTCTCCTTCAGTGAGATGTTGGTTGATTGTCAACCAGCTTGCTAAAACGCGAGTCGGTCTTCAAATTCCCAAAAATCGGATGATCGCGCACAAAGAACCTGGAATAACCCTGCTTGATCGAATGCTGCAGCGCGGCGAATGCCGACTCCGTCATGCCGAACTGGTTGTATATTTCCGCCGCCTTGAATAGAAAGTCTGAATTGTCAGGGCCGAGCGCCAAGGCTCGCCGCAGCAAAGCGACTGCCGAACTCTTCTCACGCAGCATGGCGTGGTAAAGGGCCAGGTTGCACAACACGATGGCATCTCTCGGATTCACGCGCAGGGCCGCATCCGCCAGGGAGATCGCCTTCCGATATGCCTGCGATGATTGCGACCGTTCGTTGGGTGTCCAGTAGTAGGCATCTCCCAGGTTGCCCCACATTTCGTAGTCCACCGAGTTGAGGTTCACCGCCTGCTCGTAGGTGCGGGCTGCCTCTGCGAATCGCTCCTGATAGAAGTAGGCAGTTGCCAGATTGGAATAGGCGTCCGCTGTGGGGCGGATGGCAACGGAGCGCTCAAAGAGCGGGATGGCGTCAGTATAGCGGCCCAGGGTGAGATAGACTCCACCCAGGTTGCTGTAGCCGCGCTCGCTATCCGGAGCCAATGCGACTACCTGAGAAAACATCTTGGCCGCATCTTCATAACGCGCTTGCGAGTAGTAGAACGAACCCAGCCAGTTATAGTCGGCCCAGTAGTTTGGATGGAGACTGATGGCGCGCTGGTAATTAGTTTCGGCGTCCGCCAGCCTGCCCAGACTCTGGTAAGCCAAGCCCAGCCCGCGCAACGCATCATCACTGTTGGGGTCTAGTTCCGCTGCGCGCTGGAATTCCTCTACCGCCTGCTCGTAGCGTCCGGTGCCGTCGTACACCACCCCGATGCAGGTGTGGCCGTTAGCCAACTCGCGCCCCAACTTCACGGCCTGCTGGCACGCTTGCGATGCCCGCCCCACCCAACTTTGGTCGTGGGTCCCTTCATATTTGTGCCAATAAGCCTGGCCCAAGCCGGAGTAAGCCAGGGCGTACCCCGGATCGCGCTCCAAGGCGTGCATGAACACGGCAATGGCGCTATCCACACTCTCCGGCTTGTGATAATCCTGCAGGTAGCCTCGACCACGCAGATAGAAATCATACGCTGCTGGTTCCGCCGTGCCATGATTCACTACGGTGGTGCGGTCCGGGAATTCCATACCCAGCATATTCATCACGCCATCCACCACGCGGTCTTCCAGCGCGAACGGATCACTGGCCTGGGTTGTAATCGTGTCGGCCTGCAGTTGGCGCCGTGTCTGCGCATCCACCAGGCTGTAGTTGACGCGAACCAGTGTTCCGGACTCGCGAACACTTCCCTCCAGCACGAGATTTGCCCCAAAGCTTTTGTGGGCCTGCTCGACCGTATTAACTCCTTCCGCGAGTATCTCGCTGGGCGGTACCACCTGCAGGGGATAGTGCGTACCCAACTGCTTAAGCCTGGCGCCGAGACTTTCTGTCAGGCCGGCGGAGAAAGCCCGGCGGTTGGCATCGCCGGCCGAAGAGCTGAAAGGCAGCACGGCCAGGTATTTCTGCTCTGGGATGTCCGTTCGGCTCAACCAGTGTTCGATCTGGTGTCTCTTGAAAACCGCCCCCAACAGCAAGACCACAACCAGCAGGCTGAGAATTGCAACTTTGGAGACGCGAAACCCCGGCGGTGCGGAGTGCGGCAGAGGCGTCAAGTCCTTCGGATTCACTCCGCGCAGTTCCGCTGATAGTTGCGAGGCGCTGGCGACGCGTTGTTCGGGAGCCTTGAGCAGCATGCGGCTCACTATGCCGTCCAACGCAGGCGGCACACGAGGGTTGAAACTACGGACCGGAGGCGGCATTTCCTGCAGTATTCTTTGGCTGGTGGCCGCGAAACCGCGTGCCTTGAAAGGGTGGCGGCCGGTAAGAGCTTCGTAGAAAACCACTCCCAGCGAAAAAATGTCGGCTCGTCCGTCCGCGAGATTCTCCAAAAGAACTTCCGGCGACATGTAGGCCGGCGTACCACCAAACACACCCGCCTCCTCAACCGTGGAACTCTCGTCGGTGCGGGGAAGATGCTTGGCCACTCCAAAATCCAGGATCTTCACCTGCTGAGTGGCGGTCAGCATTATGTTTTCCGGCTTAAGATCGCAGTGCACGATGCCATGGGCATGCGCCGCCACGAGAGCATCCGCAGACTGCATCGCGATGTCGAGAAACTCCTCCAGCGCAAGCGGACGGTGCAGGCGTTCGCGCAGAGTCTCACCCTCCACGTACTCCATCACCAGGAAGATTTCGCCGTTCTCTTCCAGCACGTCGTAAACCGCTGCCACATGCTCACCGGTCAGCCCGGAGGCGCGCTCCGCCTCTTTGAAGAAACGCTCACGGTAGAGCTGATCAGCGCGCAGATGCGGGGACATGCGCTTGAGGGCAACCGCACGCTTCAGCCGAAGGTCATCGGCGCGATACACCTCGCCCATGCCGCCCGCCCCGAGCCGGCCGCGGATCAAAAAGCGGCCAGCCACAGTCCCAGACAAAGAGTTGTCAGGTGGGGTAACGGCGGCTTGTCTGGTTGACTCCGGCATTTGTAGACCTCGCCGAGCACGAGCTATCAAATTGGGCCGGGAAACTCAGCGTGGCGCGGGCGCTGTCGCGCCTTCGGATTACGCCGCTATCTTAAACCTAAAACTACGATTCCTGTAGGAGAACCGGCGGGAGCTCTGTGGCGTGGAAGAAAATACTGGAGACTTAGAGCCAACGGCTGGAATAGAGACAGCCTTCCCAGCAGCAAAAAAAACAAGCGGACACTTGCATGGCTGCGCAAGTGTCCGCCCTTGATGTTCGCGGTCGCGGACGAGTCGAGAAAGACAGTTTAGCGTGAGGCTCTAGGCTCTGGCGCCGATTGCCGCCGGTTCGGGCGCGGGGACGCTCTTGTCCTCACCATTGAGCTTCTGCTGCGTGGGCTGCCCACCCTTGCGGATATCGATGCCGCCTTTGAAGTAGGCGCCATCTTCAATCGAGATGCGCGCCGCCACCACGTCGCCGGTGAGCGAGCCATCGCTGCGGATATCCACGCGGTCGCTGGCGGTCAGGTTGCCGCGCACTTTGCCCAGCACCACGATCTCGCGGGCGTTGATGTTGGCCGCGACCACTCCGTTGCGGCCGATGGTGACGCGGTTGCCCGCCAGGCTGATCGAGCCTTCCACCCGGCCATCAATGTAGAGCGACTCCGATCCAGTCACCTCGCCCTTGATCACCAGCGATTTGCCGATGGTCGCCTGGTCCGCAGTAGTAGTGGTGGTGGTGGTCACCGGACGCGGCGCAACGGGCTCACTCGCCATTATTGCAGGCGCATTCGGAGTAGACATGGTTGGACGCTCCGGCTCGGCTGGCCGCCCGGGGGTTTGAGGCTGATTCGTCGGCTTCCACATGGATGAAAAGTTCCTTTCCTTGTTGGGATTAGGGATCACAAGCCGCACTTCCGTGACCAAACCGAATTGTACTCCCCAGTCTCAAAATGAGCGCTGTGGAAAAGCCTTTATTTTCAATAGAGTTTCCTAGGATGGTACGAGGCTCGGACCTCCCGAGGATGGTCATTGGGGCGATCCGGGCCCCTTATCTGCCTACCAACCATGTAAGGATTTCCGGAAAAACGCTGCTTTGGCACAACCCTTCGGAGTATGCTCTTGCAATCTACGATTCGTCGAAGACCACAATCCAGCCTCCTTAGGAGTAAGCCATGCCGGAACCAGCCATAATCAATCCTCCAGCCTTCATGATCGCGCGGCCCCAGGCCGGGGAGTACGCGCCCTACTACGACCGCTATATTTCTCTGATCCACGAAGACGACATTCTCAACACGCTCGATAAGCAGCGCCGCCAGACGATGCTACTCCTTTCCGGCCGCAACGATGACGACGGCAACTTCCGCTATGCGCCGGAGAAATGGAGCGCCAAGGAAGTCCTTGGCCACATCTGCGACACAGAGCGGATCTTTGCCTACCGCGCACTCCGTATAGCGCGCGCCGACGCCACGCCCCTCGAAGGCTTTGAGCAGGACGACTACGTTCGCAATGGTCCTTTTGCGCAGCGTCCCCTGGCCGATCTGGTCGAAGACTTCATCGCAGTGCGCCGCGCCACGCTCTCTTTGTTGCGTAATCTTGATGAGGCAGCGTGGGTGCGCCGCGGGATCGCCAACAAGAATGAAGTCAGCCTGCGGGGCCTAGCATACATCATCGCGGGGCATGAACTGCATCACCGCAGGATTCTGGAGGAGAAGTACTTTGCGGAAAGGTCATAGGTCTTGGGTCATAGGCTTCGGGTCCTTGCATTAGGAAGCTGGAGCCAATATCCAATGATCCAAGACCTAAGACCCGGTTCTCATGTCACGCGCACTGACAGAATTGCTCCGCGGCAAAGGCGCCCACGCTAATCCTGTTGCCTGCGTCGAAGACGTGTCCGCGGAACTGGCCGCACGCCATGTTGAAGGCTTTCCGCACTCCATCGGACAACTCGTCTTCCACATGAATTACTGGATGGACTACGAACTGTGCCGCATTCGTGGCGCGCGACCGACATATCCTGAACACAACTCGGAGAGCTTCCCACGCGCACCATCGCCTGCCGACGCACAGGACTGGGATGCGCTGAGAGAACATTTCGCCAGCTTGCTGACTGCTTTTGCTGCGCTGGCGAATTCCTCTCCGCAAGAAATGGAGCGCCAGATCGAAACCGTGCACGAGGGCGATAAGCAAGTCGCGGGTTCGCTTGACGCCGTGCTCTGGCAGATGGTCGCGCACAACAGCTATCACACAGGCCAGATCGCAATGATCCGCCGCGCGCTCGGAGCATGGCCGCCACGAGGCGGCGGGGACACATGGTAGAAACACCGTCGCTGGTCGTTAGTCGTTAGTCGTTGGCGAAGCCGCACGACTTCAGGTTTACGCTAGGATTACTACTGAGGCGCTTGGCCGACGACCAACAACTAGCGACCAACGACTGTTCCATGCTCTCCGACTCGACCATCCTGAAACACATTGCTCGCCAACCGAAGCGTGCTGCTGGATTCAAGCAGCTCGTGCGCGAACTCGGACTGCACGGCGAGGCCCGCGGAGAGCTTGACGAGCATCTTCAGAAACTGGTCGCCTCCGGCGAACTGATTCAGCTTAATTCCGATCGCTACGCTCTGCCGCAACCCGCGGCCGACAAGAATGATAAGAATCTGGTCGTGGGACGACTCACCATGCACCGCGATGGCTTCGGCTTTGTGATCCCCGACGCAAGCTCACTGAGTCCGTCTCTCAAGTCGCGCCTGGCGGGGGACATCTTCATCGCGCCCCACGCCATCGGCAACGCCATGCATGGCGACCGTGTGCTGGTCGACATCACCGCGATTCGTCCCGATGGCCGCGCCGAAGGCCGCATCGTGCGGCCGGTGGAGCGCGCGCACCCCACGGTGGTCGGGATTTTTCACTACGGCAGCCGCCACAACTCCGTGAAGCCGATCGACAGCAAGATCACGACGGACATCGTGATTCCGCCCGGCGCCGAGGTCCCCGGCCCGAAAGTAGCGCCGCCGGCCCCGGCGGCTGTCCCTTCGGCAAGGTCAGGGCAGGCTACGGAGGCGTGCCGCCCCGGACACCAAGATGTTCTCGCAACAGCCGGCGAGACGCCGGCGCTACCAATAAAATCCGCCGATCGCGTGCTGGGTGATGAAGCCGCACATCGCACCGAATGGGACGATCTCGAAGGCATCGTGGTTGACGTCGAAATCACCGACTGGCCCACACTCACACAAAATCCGCGCGGGCGCGTCATCGAAATCCTCGGTCGGCAAGGCGACTTCGGCGTTGACGTAGAAATCATCATCCGCAAGTTTTACCTGCCTCACCACTTCCCGGCATCTACGCTCGAAGAGGCGCAGGATATTCCAGCCGACATCCCGACAACAGAACTTCGCCACCGCCGCGACTTCCGCGCGCTGCCCATCGTCACGATCGACGGCGAAACCGCTCGCGACTTCGATGATGCCGTCACCGTGCGTAATCTCCCCGGTGGCACCTTCGAGTTGCAGGTCCACATTGCCGACGTAGCGCAGTACGTGACACCCGACTCCGCGCTTGACCAGGAAGCACGGCTGCGCGGCACCAGCGTGTATTTCCCCGATCGCGCCGTGCCCATGCTGCCGCTCGAACTGTCGACCGACATCTGCAGCCTGCGTCCGCATCTCGACCGGTTGGTGCTGTCGTGCGTGATGCAAATTGATCCTCGGGGCGAAATCGTCGGCTACGAACTGTGCGAAGGGGTCATCCGTTCGGCCGAGCGCATGACCTACACAGCCGTCAACGCCGTGATTGAAGGCGATGCCGCCGCTCGCGAACGTTATGCCGCGCTGGTCCCCACCTTTGAACTCATGCGCGATCTGGCGATGATCCTTAACCGCAAACGCCAGCGCCGTGGGTCGATTGACTTCGACCTGCCCGAACCGGTCATTGAGTTCGACGAACTCGGCCTGATGAAAAGCATCACACGCTCCGAGCGCAATATCGCGCATCGTCTGATCGAAGAGTTCATGCTCTCCGCTAACGAATGCGTCGCGCAGTATCTGGAATCGAAAAGTATCGCCTCGTTATATCGAATTCACGAAAAGCCGGACGCCAAGCGTGTTTACGATTTCGAAGTGATCGCCGCGACCTTCGGATATTCGCTCGGCGTGGGCGCGCTGCCCCTTCACCGCGTGCAGTTCAAAATCGACCGCCGCGCCGCGCGTGGCACGGGCAGGCAGGCGCGCACGATCGAAATTCCAAAAGATGTTCACATCACCCCCCGCATGTACCAGAAGCTGGCAGCCAAGATCGCGGGGAAACCAGAAGAGCGAATCCTGAGCTACTTGATGCTGCGCTCGCTGAAACAGGCGCGCTACTCGGAAGAAAACGTGGGCCACTTCGCCCTGGCAGCAACCAGTTACACGCACTTCACATCGCCCATTCGCCGCTATCCTGACTTGATCGTGCACCGCATCTTGAAGAATGTGCTGCACGACTCGGCAGAAAGGCGAGACGGAGATGTACCAGTTGGAGTCTCATCCGCGCTCGACAGCAGCGCCGGAGTCCCGCCGGCTCGTTTGCTAGAGGAAGACCTCCCCGACTCAACGACTGCGGGCCGGCGGGACGCCAGCGCTACGCCCTGGTCCAAGCGCCGCGACCATGCTGCGCATCTAGAATCATCGGAACCGCTGGGCGGACCAATCAAAATCGATGAACTCCACGAGATCGCGGAGGAATCGAGTCAGTCCGAACGCCGCGCCGACGAGGCCGAGCGCGAGCTCATGGAGTGGAAGAAGGCGAAGTTCATGCAAGATCGCGTGGGCGAAGACTTCGACGGGCTGATCACCAGCGTCACCAAGTTCGGCTTCTTCGTCGAGCTCACCGATTTGTTCGTCG
>OCZU010001404.1_pt1 | contig 15872 bp, 9 predicted proteins | sample 1539001 | NCBI WGS metagenome assembly OCZU01 (sample SAMEA3539306, study PRJEB22396) | soil metagenome | biome: tundra; feature: field; material: soil | place: USA | collected 2010-05 | depth 0.15 m | reverse complement strand
CTACGTCAGCACAGCACCTCCTGTTCCGACTACCGTGAGCGGCTTCCCGTTTGCGCTAACCAGCGCCGGCACCTCATTCGTGATCGGGCAATAGAGCAAAGAAGTCAATTGAGGTGTTGTGCATCGCGCATGAGCTCATAACAACGCAGCCGGCCTTTCCTTCGAATCTTCCGATCCAAAAGCGGAAAGAGGCGGTGGACAAGTACGGCGTCGAGGGCGGCATATTCGGTCTGTTCTTCGGAGAGTAACGGCGCATTCCAATCTGTACTTGCTGCTCTTTCGAGATCTTCCAACCGAGTTCGGTCCCGAAGAGTGTCCGGGCTACTCTGATGCAACGAGCCGCAGCGGGACATCTATTCGATCAGTGCGCCAAGTCGGCGAACACCTTGGGATCAAACCTTGAAGTGTGGTCGATCGGTAGATCGAGCAATCGAGCGCGAGCCTTTAACGCGTCACGATTGAATATCGAGGAGCGGTCGTAGCGCCACTTGGGATACGCCTTGTTCCACTCGATCATGTGTGACCGGTTCAGCGGAACAGACTGGCGCAATAAGCCGCAAGATGCATATGCTTCTCCGTCAGCGCGCGGGCTTTTCCCTTCAAGACGGTGGCCCTTATTTTCTCGTACCCTTTAGCCACTTCGCGGGGAGTGCTGAGCGGACTCGCCGTCAAACTGATTCGTGTCAAGCAGTTAAGTTGGAGGTCCTCGTCCATCAGGATCGGTCCAGGCGAGACTGTGATCCCGAACGTAGGCAGAAGCGGGACCTGATCCGATAGGATGAAAACCGTTGCCTGCGCCTCCTGCCAGCCGAAGAGACGGACCAAATCCTTAGCGATGGACCTGAGTTGGTGCAATACACCGTCCCTGCCGCACGGAACACTCACAGGCCATGACCCTTCTGGTCGAGAGTAGACGATGAACTCAACTGGAGCCAGACCCTCGATTGGCAATTCAGTTAGAGTTCCTGGCGGCAACTGCAATTCACCATTTTCGTTCGGGATCGGCGTTAACCCCCTGGGGAGTTTCACTAGAACGGCAAGGGGGTAGCGGTAACCCTCAGACCGGGAGCTGACCCATTCTTCAATCTCCGCATGTGTGAGCAGGCGGCCCCTTAAATTCTTCTGGCGGAAGTTTTGGACTTCCGGTCTACGCCGAGCAATGACTGCTATTAGTTCCGATACGACCTCGCGTCGCAGGGGAAGGAGTTTATCTCGCCGGTGGCGCCGCCCGACGGGTACAAATCCGCCAGCGCCCTGCGGTCTGTCTGAGGCGCTTTCTTTAGCTCCGATTAACTCGCGGATTTCGCCAACTAGCCAGGCTACTGAGTCCTCTTCGTCGGAATCCGTTTCCGCTTGGGAGATCATGCGCTTGTTCTTGGCATAATTCCAGATCCAATCAGGCACGCGTTCCCCCAAACTTTTCTCGATCATTGCTTTGCTGATGGCTCTCTTACGGCTCATTTTATGCACCCTTAAAAGGGTCGCACATAATGTTGCCGAGGGCGTTGCCTCGGCGGTTGGGATTGATACCGCGGGTGTTTGGGTCCTCCCGCCTCCTGGTAGCAGCAGGCGAGCAAGGAGGAGCTTCGCCAGTTCTTCGCCTGATTGCCATCGGGCTCCATCACGCCCAGATTTCCTCCTGGTCGCCTCCTGCTCGCAGCAGGTCGGGTGGGAAACGCGCAAAACTGTTTAACCGCCGCCCCCTTGTCTGCAACAACTAAGTCGTTCATTTAGAGCCTCTTAATGGGCAATATCGGTAAGTCATGTGGACATTACCTCGGGGGCGGCTGTCACATCAAGTCCGCGAATCAAACAGCCGCTGGCCGGCGCTACCCACAAACCCCGAAGGACGAGCTAAAACAGAAATCCCGAAAAAACTGTTGCAATTTTCCCCGTTGAGAAATACTATAACATCAATCAGGCCTCTATATCTGGTATCGAGGTTAGTCGTCTGGTCAGGACTGTTGTTGGTCGGGACGGAGGTCAGAAAGTGCCAAGCCGAAGAACGCCAGCCATCAGCCGCCGGTCAATCCTGAAACGAGTCGCCGCTACGGCGATGTTGGGGCCTCTGTTCCAGGCCACCAAGGGAACCATGAGCGCACAGGTGGGCGGAGGGCGCGGCATTAACCGGAACTCCTCTCCCAGCGCCCTTAAAATCACCGACATCCGGGCGTGCCGGATCGCGGCGAATTACGATTACCCGATCATTAAGGTCTACACCAACCAGGACGTTTACGGCCTGGGCGAAGTCCGTGATGCCGGTGTGGAGGGGATGGCCCTCATGCTGAAGCCATTCCTGGTGGGGCAGGACCCGACAGACATTGAGGGCTTGCTCCGCCGGATTCGCCCTTACGCCAATCACGGGCGCAACGGCGGAGGCTACAGCGCCATCGATATCGCTTTGCACGACATTACAGGAAAGGTCTACGGGGTCCCGGCGTGGCGGCTGCTTTCTCCGCACAAAGTGCGCGACCGCGTCCGGATCTACGCCGATACGACGGATGACAACGACCCCAAGATCTACGCTGCGCGGATGCAAAAGCGCAAGGAAATGGGAATCACGTTCTTCAAGATGGACCTCCATACAAACCTGGTTGCGGAACGTCCGAACGCGGTTGACGAGCGCGGGATCGCCACGGACAAGGGATTGGGATACATGTGCGAGTTCATTGCGGCCATCCGCGATGTCATCGGCTGGAAGGCGCCGCTGGCCGCGGACCACTTCGGGCCATTGAACGTGCAGGACTCCATCCGCTACGCCAGGGCGTTCGAACCGTACCATCTCGCATGGGCCGAGGACCTGCTCCAGGTCCGGGAAGGCTTCCACTTCCCGTGGCAAAACTGGCAGGGATATAAGCACATCACCGAATCCACCACCACGCCGACCTTGACCGGCGAAGATATCTTCGGGCTCGAAGACGGGTTCAAGCCGCTGATCGAAAACCGGGCGATCATGAAGATTCACCCCGACCCGCTGACTTCCGGCGCGCTGATCGAGACCAAGAAGATCGCCGATTTCGCCGACTCTTACGGTATCCCGACTGCCGTGCACTACGCCGGTTCGCCGGTAGGATGCCTGGCCAATGTCCACATGATCGCTACGATCAACAACTTCCTGGCTATGGAAAACCACGCTCTGGATATGCCATGGTGGCAGGACTTGGTCACCGGCATGCCCAAGCCGATCATTAACGAGGGGTATATCACGGTTCCCGACACACACGGCATCGGCGTCGAGCTTAACGACGAGGTCATGAAGAAGCACCTGCGAAGACCGGGCTATTTTGAACCCACTTCGAACTACGAGGAGTTTCAGCGGGTGCCTGGCGGTTGGCCTCATTTCGACGACCAGGGGAAGTGGTGCGATAACTGCGTTTCGTACAGGTAATACTCGTAACTCCGCTTTCAGCGAGTGCCGCCGGCCGTTTGTTCCGGCCGCGCCCTTATGATTGGCGCCAGTCCAGGAGCGCGGATGTGGCGCCGTTCGGCCGTTTGGCCGCCGCAACTCCGTTTGGCCACCCTAACTTTAGAAAGGTGACTCGATCCCAGTTCTGAAGTAACATCGGCGTGCCCCCCTCCGGCCGAGGGAAAGGGAAGGATGGTTTATGTCTATCACACCACGTGTCGTGTTGATGATTTTGGCTGTTGCCGGATTCTCCCTGGCGCAGGATATACGGACGGGCACCCTGGTCGGCTCCGTAACCGATTCCACTGGCGCCGCAGTTCCTAACGCTCAAGTTGTCATTACCAACGTTCAGACCAAGGTCGCGACGACCACCCGGACGACCACCGAGGGCAATTACGATGTCCCCTACCTGAACCTCGGTGACTATGAGATCAGCGTGGAGGCCACCGGCTTCAAGAAGTTCCTGCGGGCCGGAGTCACGCTGCAAGCGGGATCGACGATGCGCATCGACGTGCAACTCGAGGTCGGCGCTGTCAACCAGGAAATCCAGGTATCGGCGGCCAGTCCTCTCCTCGCAACCGACAGCGCGGTAGTGGGGGGGCTGGACGACGCCAAGAAAATTGAAGAGAGCCCCATGGTGCAGTCTAAACCGCAACACCTCATGTACTACATGGAGGGCGTGTCTACCGGGGGCGGCTCTTATGTTGTCCTCGGGCAGTCGCAAAACCTCATCAACTACACCGTTGACGGGGCGAGCGTCAAACAGTCGGTCCGCTCGGCGATTGGCGAAACCAACACGTCGGTGACGGTTCCGGTCGACTCGGTGGCAGAAGCCCAGGTGTGGACCACTGGAATCCCCGCCGAGGTTGGCCATGCAGCCGGCGGGACGTTCAACATGGTGCTGAAGAGCGGAACCAATCAGCTTCACTTCGCCACCGAAGAGCGCTACATCCATAAGGGTTGGATCGACAGGGCGTATTTCCAACAGAGCGTGGCGAACCTCTCGACCGCTCCTTTTGAATATCATAATTTCGACGCGGCGCTGGGCGGCCCGATTGTCATTCCCAAGGTTTACGACGGCCGGAACAAGACCTTCTTTTTCCTGGCTTATCGCCTGGATTACGATCACGAGGCCAATGTTTCCACCACCTCCACGGTGGATCAAGGGATGCTGAACGGGAATTTTGCGTTCGGGGGCCTGGGATATCCGATCTATGACCCGAAGAGCATAACCTGCACGGTGGCAGCCGGCTGCCCCGGCTCGACCGGTTGGACCGCGACACCGTTTGCCGGGAACCAGATTCCGCAGAGCCGCTTCGATCCGGTTGCCGTTAAGTTCCTGTCCATGAACCCGTATCAGCTCCCCAACACCACCGGGTTTTACAGCACCACCGGCCCCAACACCAATTACACCGACCTGACGCACTACCTTTCGGATCGCGAGGGATACGTAGCCAAGCTCGACGAGCAGGCGGGCGCCAACGACAGGTTCTTCGCCCGTTATGCCGGCAACATGTTCCGCCAACCGATTGGGCGCAACGCGGTCCAGTACAAATGGGGCCTCATAGACCAGACGTCGTTCAGTTATGGCTTGCCGGAACCCATCGACGTCCGGAGCATAACCCTGGGCGAATACCACAACCTGGGCCCGACCGTAATCAACGAGTTTCGTCTGGCCTATCAGCGGCGGGCCGACACCGTCAGGCCGACTCTCAACAACCAGGGGTGGGCGGGCATACTGGGGATTCCCGGAGTTGGCCCGCAGACCTTTCCAGGATTCGTGGGGGCCTCGGGAGGGAGTTCGGTCACCTGGAACGCCAACCCGAGCGCGACGGCCGGTACCAACCTGCAGACGATCAATGAGGATTTCGAGATCGTCGATAACGTAACGAAGGTTCGCGGGACCCACACCTTCAAGGCGGGCTACCACGGCATGCTGGTGCGGGAAAACGATATTGCGGTGACACAGCCGTCGGGGGTTTACAACTTCACGACTGCCGGGAGCGGCCTGCCGTTCACTCCCAACACCGGCAATACCTTCGCCTCGTTCCTGCTGGGTTCGGTGACTTCGGCCAGCTTTACGAACTTGATTGCGAATTACCTGCCGCGCTGGTGGTCGCACCAGGCTTATATCCAGGACGATTGGCGAGTCGCTCGCGGCCTGACCATAAACATAGGCGTGCGCTACAGCTATGAGACTCCGGCTAATACGAAGTGGGGATTCAAGTCGGAATTCAACCCCACCGTCGTCGACCCGCTGACCGGGCTTATGGGTGCGATCACCCATCCCAAGGGGACTGTCTATGGCGGGGACAGGAACAATTTCACGCCGCGTCTGGGAGTGTCGTGGAACTTCGCCAAGAATTTTGTGTTCCGGGGGTCCTTCTCGGAGTTCACCCAGGACGTCCTGCCGCAGCTCGGCCAGGAGGAGTACACAGCGCAGGCTCAGGTGCAGCAACCCTCAGGAAGCCCGTTTCCCGGTTTCTACCTGTCTCAGGGACCGGGGCCACTCCCTTATAACATCAATGGGTCGACCGGGACGGCCAATTACATCGGGACGAACTATAGCGGGCGAAACGCAACTTACATCGATCCAAACCTGCGTAATCCCTACACCCTGACGTGGTCCGCGGGCTTCCAGTGGGAGTTCAAGCCTAACCAACTGGCGGAAGTCGTATATCAGGGCGCGGCTGGTGTGGCTCTCTTTGGCTCGGTGAATATGAACGTATTGCCTCAGTCGATTTACAACTCGACGAATACCACGCTCCTCAACACAGTGTTTGCCAATACGCAAACCTATCTGGCTTACCCACAGTTCGGCACCATCACCGCCTACGGTAATTACGGCCACAGCACCTATCATGGGCTGAGCACGCGCGTAGAGCGGCGCTTCAACAACGGACTCTCGTACAACTTCCTCTTTACGTGGAGCAAAAACCTTGCGGGTGCGGCCGGCACGGGCTGGCAGTATTACGACTGGAACTTGACCAAGGGACCGGCGGCTACCGACATCAAGTACCAATTCACTTCGCAGGTGACATACGACTTCCCATTCGGCAAGCACCGCCGCTTCCTGAACCGGGACACCACGGCAGGCTACATCCTCGACGTGCTCCTGGGCGGCTGGACCATCACCACGATTCAGAGCCTCCGCACGGGCCTACCGAGTAACTTTACGATGGCCGGGAGCCCGAACAAGTACCTGCCCGGCGAGACGCAGCCGAATATCGTGCCCGGCCAGGAGATCAACGTCCCGAACTATGCGGTCGGATCCAATCTGTGGCCCCAATCCAACCAGAACCCGTGGTTCAATATCAATGCCTTCTCCTATCCAGCGAGTTTTACGGGCGGCAATGCAGGTGTTGGGATAGCCCGGGCGGGCGGTGTTTGGTGGCCGGAATACTCGTTATACAAGAGCTGGACCTACAAGGAGAAATATAAGATCACCGTGCGTGGCGATGCCCATAACGATTTTCCGAAGACGCGGGCCTTCACGGCTCCGAATACAACCGTGAATATCACCAGCCCTCAGAGCTTCGGCCGATTTGCTCCGCTTACCGGATATAGCTTCAGCGGCTGGTACACGCCTAACCCGCACATCCAGGGGGTCCTGCGAATCGAGTTTTGAAAAGAGACGCGCAATATCGAGGAAACTATGACTCAGAACTCACGTAAGAAAGCGGTAAGCCGTCGCGCGATGCTGTGCCAGACCGCCGTCGCCAGCGGGTTGGGAGCAATCTTTAGGATGTCGTCCCAAGGGCAGCAGCCGGGCGCCCCCGGTCGTGATGGCGCTGCGGGTCGGGGAGGTGGCTTCGGGGGCCGCGGAGGTGCGGTCCACTATGGGCCGATCAACAAGTTCTCCTCGCCGAGCGACTTGCGGATTACGGATATCCGATCCCTCCGGGTCGCGGCCAACTTCGACTACCCGATCATCAAGATCTTCACCAATCAGGATGTCTATGGGCTGGGAGAGGTGCGCGATGCGGGGAACGAAGGCATGGCCCTGGCGATGAAACCCCTCCTGGTAGGAAGAAACCCGCTGGACACTGCCGCGATTCTTCAGACCGTACGGCCGTATGCCGGCGCGGGACGCCAGGGCGGCGGTTACAGCGCCCTCGATATCGCCCTCAACGACATCACCGGCAAGGTCTACGGCGTGCCCGTCTGGCGGCTGTTGGGCGATAAGAAGCGCGACCGCGTGCGCATGTACTGCGACACCACCGGGACCTCCGATCCCAAGAAATACGGTGAGCGCATGATAGCGCGCAAGAAGCTGGGCTTCACCTTCTTCAAGATGGATGTCACCACCAACTTCATCGGCGATAAGCCTGGCGCTCTGGATACCGCCGGCGTACCGACCGACAAGGGATTGGAATATGGAGGGGAGCTCATCGGGGCGGTGCGGGATGCCATCGGGTGGGACGTGCCCCTCTCGGTGGACGCTTCCAGCCTCAGGTGCGCATCCGTCTCTGCTGGAATCCGTGCCGGCAGGGCTTTTGAGAAGTATCGCCTCTCCTGGCTGGAGGATCTGTTCGGCACCGGCGGCTTCTGGAGGTGGAAGGACTTCAAAGAAATCAAGGCTCATACCACCACCCCGCTGCTCACAGGCGAAGACGCCTTCGGGTTGGAGGGGGAGATCGGTTTTCAGCCCCTCATCGACAATCGGGCGATCGATATCATCCACGCGGACCACGGCACCTCGGGAGGCTGCCGGGAAACCAAGCGGATTGCCGATTACGCCTGGAAGCAGGAACAAATCCCGACCGCCATCCACATGGCGGGATCGCCGCTGGCCACCATCGCTGCCGTCCATACGGCCGCCACGCTGGATAATTTCGTAGCGATGGAATGCCATGCCGTGGATTTCATCTCGTGGTGGCAGGAGTTGGTGACCGGAGTTACGCAGCCGGTGATCAAGGACGGCTACGTCGCGGTTCCGGACACGCCGGGTCTTGGCGTGGAGCTGAACGAGAAGGTGGTGAAGGAGCATTTGCGCTACCCGGGATATTTCGATCCGAGCACCAAGTGGAACGAAAGCTTCGGGGGACGAGGCGGGGGCGGGCCATGGCCGCACTTCAATGTGGACGGCAAATGGGTGAACGAGCGCACCACAGATTACTAGTGATGGGATCAGGAGGAACAATGCGCAGAGCTTCCAAGGCCAAGACGCTGGCGATCGTCTTTTTGGGAATCAGCAGCTACGTTTTCGCCGCGGATCCGATCTTCCTTCGCCGGCAACTCCAGGATGTGCAGCCGAAGCCAGACGATCTGACGGCAGAGGGTTCGAAAACAGCTTCTTACAAGCCGCTGTTCGGTATGGGCGACGCGGATGCGAGTCAGCTTAAGGGCGTGGCTCGCTATGGCGAGGTCACGGTCGGGCCCAACGGGACCACGACGATGGTGAGCTACCCGGCTGAAGAACAGTTGTATTTCGTCGAGGAAGGCAGCGGTACGCTGTTGTACGGCGACGAGAAGGCGGCCATACGGGCGAATGACTTCATGTACCTGCCCGTCGGGGTCAAGCATGGAATCGCCAACTCCTCGAACGCACCGGTGAGAGTGATCGTGATGGGATACAGGATCCCGGCTGAAATGCAGGTGAAACCGACCCCGAAACTGATGCTGGCGAACGCCGATGACGTCGAGCGGCAGATTCTGGGCCAGCATGGCCCGACGACGCAGTTCAAGCTGCTGATGGGCACCACCAGCAGCCAGCGCGACAAACTGGCGTCGGCGTACCTCATGAACAGTCTGTTCATCATGGATTTCTCGCCTGGGGGAACCAACATTCCGCACAATCACCCGGCGGAGGAGGAAATCTACCTCCTGATGAGAGGCAGCGGCGACATGGTGGCGGGCCTGGATGCCGACGGAAATGAAGTGCGGCACCCAGTGACTCAGGGCGCGGCATTCTTCTTCAAACCCAGAACGCAGGTGGGGTACTACAGCAACGCCAAAGAAGGCCAACCGCCGGATTTGATTCTGGCGGTGCGGTCGCGAATGCCGGGCATGAGTATGCGGGGACCGGGCCGCGGAGATTAGAGCAACACAAAGGTGCTACCTGCTGGAAGCTGGACACGCAAACGAGGAGAACGTTATGTCTGACGACAAGATGGATTTCAAGCGGCGCAGCGTACTGGGGATGGCAGCCGGCACAGCCGCACTGGGAGCGATGTTTAAGATGGTCGAGGAGCCCGCCCGCGCCCAGGCTCCGCAAACGGGCGGTTTCAACCGGAACTCCGCGCCAAGCCAACTGCGGATCACCGATATGCGGGCAATACGCATTGCCAGCAACTACGACTATCCGATCATCCGCATCGACACCAATCAAGGGGTGTATGGTCTCGGCGAGGTCCGCGACGCGGGCAATGAGGGAATGGCGCTAATTCTCAAGCCCCATATCGTGGGCAAGAATCCCCTCAACATCGAGCCTATTTTGGACAGCGTTCGCAACTTTACGAATCAGCGCCGCTTTGGCGGCGGCTATTGCGCGCTGGATATCGCTTTACACGACATCGCCGGGAAGGTTTATAACGTGCCGGCCTGGCGGCTGGTGGGCTCCCAGTATCGCGACCGCGTTCGGTGTTATTGCGATACTACGGAAAGCTCCAGTCCCAAGATATACGCTGAGCGCATGCTGGCCCGCCAGAAGAAGGGGTTCACCTTCTTCAAAATGGATATTCGGCCGATGATGATCCAAGACCGGCCGGGCGGGCTCAACACGCGGGGCGTGGCCACCAACAAAGGGCTGCAGATGTACGGCGAGTTCATCCAGGCGGTGCGCGACGCGATCGGCTGGGACAAGCCGCTGGCAGCAGATCACTTCGGGCCTCTGGATGTGAATGATGCCATCCGCCATGCCCGCTATTTCGAGCAGTTCGAGCTGGCTTGGGCCGAGGATCTCCTGCAGGTAGGCACCCTCGGTTCCGGAGACGCCCCGAGGAATTGGCGCGCTTACAAAGAAATCAAGGAATCAACGACTACGCCCATCAACACCGGCGAGAGCCTTTTCGGCCTGGAGGAGGGATTCCGCCCGTTGATCGAAAACAACGCGGTCGATATGATTCACACCGACCCGCTGACCTCGGGAGGCATTCGGGAGACCAAGCGAATCTCGGAGTTCGCCTCGATGTACGGCATCCCCACGGCCGTCCACTTTGCCGGTTCGCCGGTGGGGTGCATGGCATCGGTGCACATGATTGCCACCATCAAGGATTTCGTGGCGATGGAGAACCACGCGGTAGACATCCCGTGGTGGGACGATCTGGTGACGGGAGTTCCCAAGCCCATTATTCAGAATGGCTACATTGCGGTGCCGAACACGCCCGGTATCGGGGTGGAATTGAACGAAGCGGCGTGCAAGGAGCATCTGCGGGTACCGGGGTACTTCGAGCCGACGCCGCAGTATGACAAATACATCGTCGACGAGTTTCGCACGGGCGGTCCGTATCCGCACCTGGATGAGAACGGAAAGCTGGTGAACACGCGCTAGCGCGTTGACCGCATGAATTGTGGCCTGTCACTCCGCTTACGGTTGCGGTTTCGGGTAGAGGCATGGCTCGGAACCGCGAGCGCAAGCAACGGGCAATCCAATCGCCGAAACACGAAAACTGAGAATTTGCAATAGCGACCCGTCAGTTGATCCTCGTCGAGCATGCTTCTTTTAAGACTTTTGATCGCGACATAGCGATTCACCCAATGAGCGATTTGCCAAGTGGACTCGGCCAGGAAGCGATAATGCTTGGATGACGGGGTACTCGGCAACGCAACGTGGACAGGAAACGCCCAGGCCAGAATCCCGGAGGATCTCCTATAACGCCGGGTTTCTGTCGCGAAATCCCACCAGTGAAGCACAAGAGTCATTGCCCATGCGGCGACCCAGTAGCGGCCTGATATCTGTCAGTACCCGCGACCCAGCTTTTGACCCCATCAATATCGGTATCTACTTCAGACTGGCAGCCCAGTCGCCCGCCGAAGCGTTGGATTCGCAAACGCAACATTGACTTTTGGCGTGCCGTCCGATAGTCTGCCGCCATGCCCCACAACATCGATCGATCCGCCCTGGTGAATATTCCTTGCCCTTCCTGCGGGGAGAAAACAGCCGTAAGCGTGGCAACGAATCGAAACTTCACCGCGCCTTCGTTGCGAGGCCTGCGGCGCTATGTACGCTATTAATGCACAGAAAGTGATGGACAAACTGCGGGCAGCGCAGGAGCAAGCGGAACTGGAACGGCGGAGGCGCGGCGTGTAGAGTACCGTCCCAGCGATATTGGCGCGAAGTTGACTTGAATTGTGTGCGCTGCCAACAAAAAAGGGACCCAGTCCGCCAGCGTCAGGTCGAACAGAAGGGAATGTCCGCGTCCTGAACCCTGGCTGCCCGCTGAAGGATGAAAATAGTCAAGTCCGCATAACCGCAAATCTTCACCTTGTGATCCACCTTTTCAAAGCCGATCTGAGGTATCACGTGCATGAGGTCACATAAGGACGGGCATGGTATCCTCGCGCGATTCGAATTCCGCCGGCGTTGCCAAGTTCGCAGTGGCAGGCGGGCGCGCTCGTGACAGCTTTGATTCCTCGCGATGGCCACCTCGACCTGTTCGCCACCGATGGCATTGGCGTGGTCTGTTTGGGATGGGCCTTCGGCCCGCGAAATTTCATGAAAAACCGCCGGCGTACGTAGCGCGGGCACTCGTGCCGGCGCTTGGCGCCTTGCCTCCGCCGTCAGTCGAAGGCGCTTTTTCGACCCTGGTCCACTTGGTGGGAAGACGGTCCGGGTTGGCAGCCCTGGTTTCCAATCAGTTCGGGGACCAAGATGTAGGCGGGCGCGCCTGTAATCGCCTCGGTGCGCCCTGACGGCCACGTCGACCTGTTCGCTGCGGATGGTACTGGTCTTGTCTGGTCAGCTTGGTGGGAAGATGCCAAACCGCCTTCGCCGCCGGCAGGCAAAGCATTATCCGTCAATATCGGTAGTCATTCGGGCTACTGAATCGCACACGGTCTTCGTACGGTCTGGACACAGCAACCGCTATTTCACTCGCCTGGCCCCTTTTCCCTGGAAGTCTGTGACACCGCGACTATGCTCTGGTGGAGAGCTTCTTCGACGGCATCAAGATCACGCATGCTGAACACATTTGCGTGGCGCTGATGGGCCGCGGTGTCACCTCGAAACGCTACCTTCGAATTTTTGGCCGAACAATACAGGATAACGCCACCAGAGCGCTGCCGAAGAGCATGAAGGAACCAGGCTCGGGCGCAGAGAACTCGGGGTCGACCGCATTAGTGACGCTTCCGGTTGCTGTCACGGCGCCGTCCTGGCGCAAACCAGTCACGTCGTTCACGATCAGGGTGAACGATCCGGAATTCGTTACGTTCGCAAAGGCAATCACTTCCGAATTCGGAGTGAAATTGACGTGCACATTGCCATCGCCGTTGTCGTTGATATGCCCGCTCAGTGACGCCAAAAAGTCCACCGAGCCGATCACGCCCAATGGCGTTAGAAAATCAAAATGCAATGTAAAGCTGTCACCGTGAAAGCGTGCGTCATCAGCCGACCCGCCCAAACTGAATTGCCCCAGGTCTGGCAGAACCAGAAATCCGTCCTCCGATGTCGTGCCCGCGAACGATATGGGCGTGTAAGTAAGATCGGCGGGCGTTCCGGGGCTGAATGTTCCGGTCGTGTTGAAGGAAATCGGAATCGGTCCGGCCTTAGCTATGCGTCCGGAGAAGCCAAAGCTGCCAATTGCAGCGGTTATCATAATCACGCCGTGGAACGCCGTTCTGTTCTGGACAAGCTTCATACATCCGAATGACGCCACGAGTACGATCTCGCAAAGCAGTACTCCGAGTCCTGTCGAGGTTCCGGTACTTATTGCCTCAAATCGACGAAACATCCCTTCGGGTGGGCGTTAGGCCGTGATATCGGGAGCGACGACTAGCGTGCGCGCCTGTTTCTAGGCACTCAACGGCCGGAGGGTTCTTGGTCGGCCAGGGAAGAGCTATTCCTCAGAGTGTCGTGAGGCTGGCTTCCGGATTGCCTACAATGGTCCCGACGCTCAGCAAGGCAAGCACTATCATGTCACGGCCACCTAAATTCAATGCGCGCGCAGCGATAGAATGCGTTACTTATCGAAATAAGGATGTGTGCCTGAACGGCAGAATCGGTACGTCACCGGTGGGCGTTGTGAGGGTCATGTCTTCGAACAGCATCGATGGCACATTGGCCGACACTTCATTTGGCCCGCCCGGCTGGAAGAACGCGATGCCGGTCATCGGAGTTCGATTCAGAATTTGCATGGGTGCCGTATACACCGTGGACGGCTCAGAGAATGCCAGAATATTGCGGAAGTCCGCAATCGTGAGGCCCGTTATCTCCAGGTTGCGCACCGGTTCTTCGTGGCCATCTGGAAAGACTTTGTAGGCCTCCAGGATCGGTTGGATTCGTAGGGTGCCGGGGGCGTTCCCTGAGCTACTCATGATCACGCGGCTGCGCGATAGCGAAAATGCCAGTTGCGGATTGCCGATCCGCCGCACCACGACGCCGAAGGGTTTGTTGCGCTGCTGCACGATGCGAATCAGCTCTGCCTTCATTTGCGCTGGCGTCATTGGCTTATCCACCGTGAACAAGAGGTTGGAAGGCGAAGCGCCGAAGGCCCGGCGGCTGGCCGTGGAGTGGGTTGTGTTGGCAATCAGGCCGCGAGTGTGCAGTAGATTCCTCAAAATGCCCTTGTCGATCAGTTCGGTGTCTCCCGCTTTCACGCCGTCATCATCCACGTGGTAGTTTCCGAACAGCGGCTGGCCGTGGAATTCGCTAGTCGATGGCGCGTCCTTGATGCTCAAAACCTCGGGCAGCAGCCGCGAGCCGATCTTGTCGTTCAGGCCGGCGTTTGCACTGAAGATACCTTCGAAGCGGAGGTCGTCCACAACCGTGGGCGGATTCCCGGTCAAAGAGGCTCCGACTGTCTGCAAGAACAACTCACCGGTCGCCTGCCCGTCGAATAATACCGGCCCCGAATAACGCTCGCCGAGCGGGGCTTTGCGCATCCCAGTCAGGCGTGCGGCCAACGCCCGCGCCCGCTTCGCCATCTCGTCTTGCGCTGGCAGTCCCGCCATGGACCGCGCGTAAATGACTTCGTAATCGGCAAGCGGCATGCCATCCGTCGCTTGCGTGTCTGCGGTTAGTTGCAAGGTGACAAATAACCTTTGGCGCCGGTATGTGGTTCCTTCCGAGTTGACGTAACGAACGAGCCATTCCTGCCCGGTAAAACGCGCTTCTGAATTGTCTACGCCCGGCGACTCCCGGAACAATTTTGACAGCGCCTTCACCGTGCTCTCCACGTCCTGTGGGCGCCAGCCGGCGTGAGGCTCCGTCTCTTCGTCCTGGATCGCCGGTTCGTGGCTGAAATCGGGAACATTCTCCTGTCGCGTGCGATGCTCCAGTGCGCCCTTTTTCTTCGCATACGTGTCCAGCGCAGTCTTGTAGGCGCTATCGGTTCCGAGCCAGAGCTGGCGGCGGATCTCGTCGTAGTTGTCGTCGATGGGCATGATTACTCCCACCGGGCCGAGACGGACCACGCCCGCCATGGCCATGGGTGCGAAGAAGTTGGTGTTATCCCGGGCGTAATCGCCCACGCGAACCTCCACGCTGAGCCCACGGCTCCGCGGCTGGCCGGCTACTTCGCAGGAACCGCCTTGGGTGAGTGCCCCGAAACTTGCAGCGACAAGGCAGTAGTTCACCTCCACGACCCGATACGCCACAAAATACGGCTTGTCGAGATTCTCGATCTGGAGTTTTTTCATCGACCGCGCGAGTTCATCGCGCATAGCGCGCATGACTGCGTCATCGGCGCCAAACACCGGCGCGGCAGCAAGGAGCAAAGCCGCCGCCAACCAGCTGGGCATGCGATATCCAATCAGCTTTGTGGTCATCGTCAGCTTCCTCATTTGTCGTCGCTCGGGGGACCCAGAATGGGCGAAAGCTCCTGCGATTTCGGCTTCTTCTGCACTTCGATCTCGCGGAATAACAATCCTGGCCCACCTGCCGAAACAGGCACCAGCCCCGACTCAGCTCCGCACATTCCATTGAACGCAGCGGATTGGTTTTCCGCTGCCAGGATTTTGTTGAAGGTAGTGAGCGCCGTCCCGATCAGATCCACCCCGCGCACCAGTTCCTCGTGTCCATCGGGGTAGATGCGATACACCATGATGGGAATTACCTCGAAGGAGTCCGGTCCGCCTCTTCCCACCGAGGTGAAGCCTCCCGCGATATCCTCGAAATACAGCCCATACGGCAATTTCTGCCTCGCCACCTCCACGATCAGCTCTTTCTTGAGTTCCTCGGGCGTCACCGTCTGGGAAGCCACCACCAGCAGGTTCGATTGCCGGCCGGCCACGGGGCGCCTGATGTTTCTACGGCCGTGGCCATTCGATTCGGGAAATCCATCCACCGGCAGCCGCGACATCAGAAAAT